>Ga0302046_10000537_pt1 | contig 37808 bp, 28 predicted proteins | sample RVTome_11_FD_200261 | JGI IMG/M metagenome (GOLD analysis project Ga0302046, IMG submission 200261) | Soil microbial communities from uranium-contaminated site in the Upper Colorado River Basin, Wyoming, United States - RVT147D111 (version 2) ...
CCCTGTCGAGGACAAACAACCCCTTGCTCATGGTCATCCACAGGTTCCCATCCCGATCCTCTCCAAATCCCTGCACAAGATGACTTGAGATGTCCGGATGGTGGCGAATAAATTGTTGCCGCTGCTCGTCATAGGTGCAGGCACCCCTGTCTGTTCCGATCCATATGCGATTGTTCTGGTCGCGAAAGATCGTGCTGATGAGGTTACTGGGAATCGTGGTTGAGTCCCGCGGAGCATGCATAAATCGCCGCACAGTACCCGTTTCCGGATTGAGCAAGTTAAGGCCCCTCCTTGTACCAACCCAGATCATTCCTGATGCATCTTCGGCAAGCGGTCCGACAGCGTCGAAGGACAGGGATTGCGGGTCAAGAGGGTTGTGGCGGAAATTGCGGAAGGTATCCGTCCGCGGATCGTACCTATCCAGGCCGCTTGCCGACGTGCTGATCCAGATGAATCCCCTGTGATCGGCGAGCAGCGACGTGCAGAAGTTATTTGAGAGAGAATTGGAGTCGGCGAGATCCTGCCTGAACACTTTAAAGGTGTACCCGTCAAATCTGTTCACGCCATCCTGGGTCGCGAACCACATGAAACCCTGCGGGTCCTGGGTAATTCCCAGGATAGAGCTTTGCGAGAGGCCCTGCTCAAGAGAGATGCGGTCGAAGCGGAGGTCAGATTGCTGGCCGCGCGCCGTGAAGAAACAGAAAGCCAGGAGAACCGGCCAGGTGAAAGCAAAGAGTCGCCACATGGGGAAAATAATACCCAGACTCCCTCACAGAGTCAAGGAACGCATTTCCCGGAAGTCATAAAAAACAAAAAAGCCCGGAAATGAATCCGAGCTTTTCATTTTCACAGCGTGTCTGGTTAATTCCAGCGCGGAGCGAACGCTATGCCGAACGCAAATCCGGTCAGGTTGTTCAACGGCGGCGAATCGCCGCCAACGACGAACGGCATTCCGATGATCCGCTTGATCTCAACAAAGCCCGTGAATCCGCTTGAAACATCTGCGAGGACACCGGCCTTCACTGTCGGCGCGACGGAGCCGGCAACCTGGCCCTCGTACGGCCAAGCCATGATCATCCCACCCGCACCGACGTACGGACGGATATCAGTTTCCGTCAGATACCAGGTATACTCAAGTCCGGCAAATCCCATTCCGAACCGAAATCCGCTCAGAAAAGAACCCGGCGATCGCGGATAATTATACGGATTCAATCCGAGCGGCGAGTATTCATCCATTCTTGTTGGTTCAGAAGAATCGCGGAACCGGAACATCAATCCGCCCGAGATGTCGAGCGCTTCCGAGTGAGTTCGAAAAAGAGTTGCCTGGATCGTGAACGAAGGGCCGAATCGGCTCGCGCCGCCGAGGGAGTAAGCGGAATAGGAAAGCATCGGCGACAGGTAGCTCTCTGGGACATAGGCGGAAGATCTGATCGGGGCGCGCTGGAACTGCTGGCTGGTCTGAGAGCTTTGACTGCCCACATTTAGACATGGCTCAGGGATTTGAGCCGACGCCACAGCAACGGTGACAACAAAATATCCGACAACGGCGATTTTTTTCATATCCTTTCCCTCCTTGGCTGATCACATGCATCAAACTGTAACAGAAGTATAGCAACTCCCCAGAACACCTGCAACTCTAATCCAATATGGCTCAAATTTCACAAACTCATACTCTCCTACTCTCCTACCCTCATATCCTCTTCCGCTAGGGATTCAACGAACTCTTCGCTTGAAACCGGAGGATTCTCGCATTCGAATAACAGGAAACAAAGAGCTTTCTGGTCAAAGTGTGAACAGCAACGCCAAACGGTTGGCCGACATTATCCGCAGCTGCCGCGGTGACGGCCGAACTCGTGAAGTCTTTCTTTCCCAACAGAACACAAGAACCCTGTTGAATACGCCGTCGGCGACGTACAAATTGTTGTTCTGATCAACCGCGAGACTATAAGGGTAACTGATCGTCGCAGCGGTGGCTGTTGTCGACGTAGAACCATCGCCGAACGCTGCCTTCCCAAAAACAATATCTGCTGAGGCTCCGTTGGATTTCGCCCCTGCATTCAGGAAAATAAGCACCCGGGAATTACCCCGGTCCCCCACGTAGAGGTTTCCGTTATTATCGACGGCAACGGATGTCGGATTGGACATCTGGTTTGCCCCTGCACCGGTCACGCTGGTCACGAATGTGCCCTGACCCAGAACACCATCTGCGTTTGCCCCGTTTGCTTTCAACGCCGCATTGTTGAACCGCAGGACCCGATTGTTGGACCCGTCTGCCACGTACAGGATGCATCCACCGCGACGCCTTGCGGAACATAGAACTGGTTCTGTGTGGTCCCCGAATGTCTTTGATGCAAAATCAGTTTGTCCCAGGACCGCGTCCGCTGAATCCCCGTTGGTTTTTGAGGCTGCGTTGTTGAATCGCAGAACGCGGCTATTGCCCTGATCCACAACATAGAGATTTCCTGCTGCGTCAAGCGCGATCGATATCGGCGACTCCAGCCCCCGGCTTGAAGGTGTACTCCCGCCGAGTCCATAGTTCCATGTTCCGGTGGTAAAATCCGGCTGTCCAAGAACACCATCCGCATTTGCGCCGTTGGCTTTTGCGTTGACATTGTCAAAGCGCAGAATGCGGTGCGCATCGAGCTGGTCGACGACGAACAGCGTTCCGCTCGTTGAGATAGCCAAGCCGTACGGCTTGTTGACCGAACTCTGACCAAGAACACGGAGAGTCGACGAAGTGAAATCTGATTGTCCAAGTATTGCCTCGGCAGGCTGCCCGTTATCCCATGGGGGAACGGGAGTTTCGGGGTTTGTTGAAGAGTTCTTGCAGCTAACAAATCCGAAGAACAGAATGAGGATAGAACGTACAGCAAAATATTTCATTGGTTTTTCCTGAAAGTAACGTTGAGAGAAGGATGAGACAACCGTGATTCTACTTATTACAAGGGTACAGATCATCATGGTGGTGCCTGTAGCGGGGGGAAAACATGATGAAGGGTGAATCGAATGTAGTCACATGGGGGTCCAGATACAAGGAACTTCGCAAAAGGGCCGGGCATCATCAAGCAGGGGAGGGATCATTTTTGTTGGCATAACTCCATCATTTCAAGACTCGAATCTATGAGTATTCGGGTAACCTCTGTGGTACAACTTCATCATTCTACGACTCGAATCCGTGAGCGTCAGTGAGTATCAGCGTAAATCTCGCGTAAAGCCCGGACACCTTCCGGCCTCCGGGCTTCATTCACTTAAACCTTAAACCTTGAACCAGATTACGGTGAATACTTCACCGAGCATCCATACGGCCGGCTCGTGGAAGTCGCAACCGCTTTCCCTTCCAACACGCTTGACAACGCTTGGTCTACATAGTTGGTCTTTTCAGACTTGTTGCCGCGTGCATCGTCATCGATACCGCCGGCATACACCAGTTTGCCGTCTTTGTCAATCACGAACATATGCGGAGTAGTCTTCGCATCGAACATCTGGCCAACTTTGCCGTCCGGATCGAGCAGCATGGTTGCAAAGGTTGCGTTCCAGTCTTTATACGTTTTCGCCAGGTCATCAGCGGTCTCATGATCCTGGTGTTCCGGATGGGTCGAATTCACCGTAAGCCACACGACCTTGTCCGCGTACTTTTTCTGTACGTCGGTCATAATGCCGCTCTTGTACACGCGCTGTACGAACGGGCAATTTGGATTCGTCCACTCAAGCACAACGACCTTGCCTTTCAGGTCTGCGATCGAGTACGTCTTTCCGTCAATTCCTTTGAGGGAGAATGCCGGAACAGTCTTTCCGACCTCAACCTCGGGAGCAACCGAGAAGGCTGCCAAAATAGCAATAACCGCAAGCGCGGCAATTGCGACAAGCGTTTTCTTCACCATAGCGTTTCTCCTTATTTTACATGGATGTGAATTGAACAGGAATTGTACCTTCGAACCCTTTGCCGCCGGCGATAAACAGGCCCCGGATATTCGCCTTGTCCGTCCCCGGTTCCTGCCGATCGAACCGGAACCGCAATATGCCATTGTCGACCGAGATGCTGCTGAACTCGATCGTGATCTCATCCGAGATCTCCGGATAGAAATCCGTGACGGATGAGGCTCCGGATCCCGCGAGGAGAATTTCAGCTTCCCATGAATTCTCCGCTTTCCGTATTCGGGATTCGTTCACGGAAAGTGACAGGTCGCTCAGGGACCCCGGGATCTTCTTTTGGGCATAAGCCAGGATGCTTTGGGCATGATCGACCCGGACATTCCTCTTGAGCGGAAGTGAGACGTCCGCTTTTCCGCGGACACAGCTTTCTTTGCACACAAGCCAGTCAAGCCTGGCGTTGAGAACCTCTAAAGGTTCGCTTCCGGGGGAAAGTGTCGCCAACAAAACCAATTCTTTTTTGTATCCGTACGACACCAGGTTGTCATACACGAACTTCGATGGAACCGGATGCCGCAGCTCCGACGCCATCCAACCCTTCGGAAGGTCCCACTTCACGTCGATCGGTAATCCCGAGTCACCCGGATTCTTCCAATACAGATACCAGTCCGGCTCCAGCACGAATCGGATTCCTACCGTGAAGGGCCTGGAGAAATCATCTGCGTCCGTTAGGAGCTCTGCATGAGTGATTTGTTTTCCATCGACCGTTTGCCCAAGCGCCGCAACGCTTGTCACTGTGAGCAAGAAGATAAGATTCAGAAGTTTCATACTCTTCGTAAACATCGCAGGATGTATGCAAGTTCCGATGTATTCCACCGATTTGTTCATTTGATAAGTACAATCCATCTGATCTCTGATTTCCACCATCTCCCCTCAGCCCTTTGCCCTTTGCCCTCTGCCCTCTGCCCTCTTCCCCCTATTCCTTCAACTGCTTGTATTTCTCCGAGTACTTGTCATACAACTGCTTATGCATATCCCTTAGATCTATCGTTTTCCCCTGAATAAATACTCTCTCAACGACCGAAGAAAGTTCCAGAATATCTCCGCTGACTACGATCAGTGTTGCATCTTTTCCAGTTTCGACCGAACCAACCATTGCATCGATTCCCAGCACTTTCGCCGCGTCAAACGTAATGGCTTTCAGCGCGTCCTCCCTTGAAAGCCCGAAGGCGGCTGCCGTTGCGGCATGATGATTGAGGTTACGCGCATTGGATGGATCGGTGTCACCGGAAATACAAAAGAGGATTCCGGCATCCTTGAGTTTCTTGGGGGTTGAATATACCAGATCATAGTCCTCCCACCTTCTCGACGGCGCGTTGAGCACGTCCGTTACGATCACGGGAATGCTCTTCGCCTTCAACTGACTGGTGACTCTCCATGCATCCCGCCCGCCAACAATCACAAGCCGCACGCTTTCCTGTTCCGCCCAGGTAATTGCAGCCTGGATCTGTGCCAGGTCGTTGGCGTTCACCCAAACCGGCACTTTTCCCTCAAGTACGGGGATCATCGCTTCCCAACGCAGATCGGTATCGTGATACGGAATGCTCTTTTGTTGCTCCGCCTTCTTTGCCACCATATAAGAACGAGCATTCGCAAACGCATCGCGGAGGGCTTTCAACCGCGTATCTCTGTTCTTTATCCACTCTTCCTTCGATTGACGCGAAAACGGACTGGGTATATACGCCATCGCAGGCCAATTCACCACAAGCCCCAGGGGAGCTTTGAGCGTTACATCTTCCCACGTCCATCCGTCCATCATGATTGCTGCCGATGTTCCCGAGATCAGTCCGCTCTGAGGCGCAGTACCGGTGATGGTGATGCCGCCGGAACGCGCAACCGGAATGAGCTCGCTCTCCGGATCCACGGCGACTTCCACACGTGCGTTTGGATTAATATCCCCGGTTTCGTTGTAATCCAGGGTTCCGCGAACAGATCCGATTTCTGTCAAGCCCATGATCGAATACGAATCGATCAACCCCGGATAGACGTTTTTACCTGTTGCATCTATGCGTTCAGCGTCGGCCGGAATGGATACCGTGGTACCGACGGCCGTGATCCTTCCTTTGTCAAACACGACCGTGCCGTTGGGAATCACGGCCCCGCTCACCGTATACACGGTTCCGCCCACCAGGGCGATCGGCTTTTTTTGCTTCGGAGCCGGAATCGGGTCGGATCCAAGAACGAGGCCTGGAACCAAAACCATCGCAGCGCTCAAAAAGAATACCGTCACGCGGATCCCTCCCACTCTCTGCTCCATGCCCTTTGCTTTAATTCTCTTACTCATAGATCACCTCATCAATGCATGATTGCATTTTTAATTCATTCGGTCGGCGCGGCGTTCGGCCCGACCCGTTGGTTCCACCTGCATCTTTCTTGCTCCCGAGGACCTTTTGTACCAAAACAGCTCGTTGTTTCTGAATCTCTTTTCTCGATTCTTCATCTTCCTTCAAATCGAAATACTTGCGTCCGTCAATCCACGTTTGCTCGCACTTCGTGAGCGTCGAAAGCGGATTACCGTTCCAGATTGCAATATCGGCATCTTTTCCTGCTTCGATGGATCCGACTTTGTTATCAATCCTTAGTTGTTTGGCCGGATTGAGTGTAACGAAGTTCAGCGCTTCTTCTTCCCGTACGCCAAACTCCAGGGCCTTGGCGGCCTCCCAGTTCAGCCGCGTTGCTAACTGACTATTATCCGAATTATACGACACCAGTACGCCTTGCTGGTGCATTAACGGACCGTTGCCCGGAATGGCATCCCAGGCTTCCTTCTTGTAGGCCCACCAGTCACTGAAGGTCGAAGCCCCGGCGCCATGTTTGGCAATCGCGTCTGCAACCTTGTAGCCCTCGAGCACGTGTTGCAAGGTTGCTATTTTGATCCCAAAATCCTCTGCAACACGCAACAACATCAGAATTTCGTCCTGCCGGTAGCAATGTGAATGGATCAGCCGTGTTCCGTGCAGCATCTGGACAATGGCTTCCAATTCCAGATCGCGGCGCGGGGGGATTTTCGTCTTGTTCTGCTCCCAGGTTCTCCACGTCCGTTCATAGTCCTGGGCGGCCTTAAATCGGTCGCGAATAATCTGCTCAACCCCCATTCGTGTTGCCGGATACCGAACCAGCGTGCCTGCCGGTGGGCTGAAGTTGCTCCGTTTGACGTTCTCTCCGAGCGCGAATTTTACACCGGGCGGAGCGCCTTCGATCAACAGTCCCTCAGGCAACAATCCCCAGCGCCATTTGACAACGGAGTTCTGGCCTCCGATGGGATTTGCCGAACCATGCAGAATGTTTGCGGCTGTTGTCCCTCCCGCAAGCTGACGATAAATCCAGATGTTGTCGGAATCAATCACGTCTTCAATTCTTGTTTCGCACGTGATCGCCTGACCCCCTTCATTGATGCTGGCTGCGGCCGTGTGCGAATGTGCATCAATCATCCCGGGTGTTACATGCTTGTCGGTTGCATCAATGATCACTGCACCTGACGGCGCCTTGAGATTCTTGCCGATCTGGTTGATCTTCCCGCGTGTGATCAGCACATCGGTGTTCAGCATTTTGCCCTGCTTTCCTTGCGTCCACACGGTGCCGTTCCGGATCAGGACGTACTGCGGCTGCTCGGGCTGTTTTGTTCGGCCAAACTCTCCCGGCGGAGAAACCACTTCAAAGGATGCCATTGCGGGTTCTTTCCGTTTTGCCGTGTCAGGCTCACTTTTTGCGGCTTCTTTTCGTACTCCATCCCACGTAAACTCCACACCGTCGGTCCTGTTTCCATAACCAAAAATTTCTTTATCTGTCACGGTTCCGGACATGGTCATCATACCCTTCCACCCGATCGAGTCCGTGGGAAGTTTGAAGGAAATCCTCCCGACAGAATACGAAACAGACTCAAGCTTAAGGTCTTTCCCCGCCCAGGTAATGGTTCCGGTTGGTTTTTCTTCCTCCCCTTTCAGCTTGAGCGTTCCCGTGGCTCCGGGATGAACGGATAATGTGAATTCCCACGTCCCGCGAGCATCCGATGTCGGCGCGGTTTTCACTTCATATTGTCTCCCATCGATCCAGACTTCACGAACCTTCGTTTTCTCCTCAAATATATCGCCATCGGCAACAAGGATGTTAGCCGTCTTCCCCTTCTCCAGACTTCCGGCTTGAGTTCCCACTCCGAGCCATTGTGCAGGATTCGTGGTCAATGCTGCCAACGCTGCATCGTGGCTCAGCCCGCGATCAACGGCCTTGCGAACCTGCGCGAGAAATGTTCCGCCGTCTTTCAGCTGATCCGTCGTAAGTGCAATGGCAACATTTGCCTTTGCAAGTCTCCACGGGTTTTCGGGCGCTGCATCCCAATGCTGCAGATCATCAAGCGTAACATTCAGACCTTCCTCCGGAGTCTCGACAGAAGGCGCTTCGGGAAAATTCAGCGGCACAATAATGGGGACTTTCGAGCCCCGAACCGCATCAAGACGCCTGTATTCCTCCCCGCTCCCGCGAACCACCAGGTTCAGCGAAAACTCTCTGCCAATGCGAGCGGCACGCAGAAAGCTCAGGTCGTCATTCGCATCCATGAACACCGGCTGTCGCCCCTGCACCGCGTCCCCAAGAGCAGCGAGATCGTTGTTTGTTTCCGGTCTCTGTTGGACAGAGTTTTTGTTGAATGATTCCCATGCCCGCCGATACCAATCCGCATCAATCCAGGTCTGCCGGATGAATGCAATAATACCCATCAGCGAATTCGGATATCCGCTGAAGAAATTACCCGCAACATGAAACGAGACCACGCTCGCCGTTCTTCTCTTAATGACAAGCGAACTGCCGGGCCCGGACCCCAGATGGATCAGCGCAGACTGACCTCGAAAAATTCCGTCCCTCGGCACGACGTTCACAAGGGTAAAACCCTGCGAACGGAGTTTCTCGGCGGCCTTGGTGTCTGCGTGAAATTCTGCTGTAACGTCAAACTCGGATTTCGATTTTGCATTCCAATGGTCGGCTCCGTCTGGTTGTTCCTGGCGTTGCGGAGAGGGTGTCTCGGCAGACGGGGCTTTTGGAAGCCCGTAATCCGAATAGATATCGATGAACCCCGGATACAGCGTCAGGCCTTCCATGTTCCATATGCGCGCATCAGCAGGAACGGCCACCCGCTCACCTGTTGCCTCAATGATTCCGTCACGGATCACCAGTGTGCCCCGCTGGATCACTCTGCCGGGAGCAACGACGATCCGCGCATTGGTGAATGCGTGGACGGCCGGAGTATTATCCCGCAGCCCTGTGACAGGTTGAATTTGACTCATCGCCGGAAGAGTTGCGAGAATGAGAAATAGAAGGGTAAGAGTCCGATGCATGAATCCTCCGAAATTTGATCTTGCGTAGAGACGCACTTGGTGTTGAAAGTTTCGAATGCCGCGGCGTGGTGGAATCAGAAAATAGAAAGAAACTGACAACGAAGCAAAGGGTTTGCTGATGCAGGTGAGTGTTTGAAATTGCAGTCCAATTCGATGGTTCCCCCCCAATCAACGTCCGCAGTTCACAATCCGCAATTCCCGCCCGAACGACCGTGTGAGTTTCGATTGCGTTCGGTCGGGCGGGCGAAATCCGCACTCCACTTGCATAACCCGCGATTTGACCTTCCCCCCTTTATTGCGTATTTTTTTTCTCTCTCTGTGCCGAATTCCCCCAAAAATATTGCCATTCTCGGAGCAACCGGATCGATTGGCCAAAGCAGCCTGCAGGTTATCAAAGACCTTCCCGATCAGGCCCGTGTGCGTTATCTGGTTGTTCAGAAAAACATCGAAGGGCTTTTGAAGCTCATTGCCGAACACAAACCGAAAGGCGTTGCTGTACTCGACGAAGTGAGAGCCAAGGAACTGCGAAAGCAGGTTCCAGATACTGTTGAGGTCCTTTCGGGGATGAAGGGTGTAAAAGAGCTTATCGGGAGGGATGATGTGGATCTTGTCATCAGCGCCCTGGTTGGATTTGCCGGACTCGAACCCACGGTGGAGGCCATTCGAAAGGGGAAATCAATTGCTCTTGCCAATAAAGAAACCCTTGTCGTTGCGGGCGAATTGATTACATCTCTTCTTGCCGAACATAAGGTCGATCTTCTTCCGATCGACAGTGAACATTCCGCCCTTCTCCAGTGTTTGAGAGGAGAGGACCGGTCCACCGTCGCAAAACTGATTCTCACCGCTTCGGGCGGGCCGTTCCTCAACACCTCGATGGAAGATCTGAAAAATGTGACTGTTCAGGATGCACTCAATCATCCGAATTGGAAAATGGGCAACAAAATCACCATAGACTCCGCCACGCTGATGAACAAAGGCCTCGAAGTGATTGAAGCGCGCTGGCTGTTCGGGTTGCCCGCTGAAAAAATTGAGGTTGTCATCCATCCCCAGTCTATTATACACTCCATGGTGGAATTCATCGATGGCTCTGTCAAGGCGCAGCTTGGATTACCGGACATGAAACTCCCGATTCAATACGCACTGACGTACCCTCGTCGGTACTCGATGAACGGCAACCGGTTAAATTTTCCCAACCTGAAGTCCATGACATTTTTTGAACCTGACAGGAAGAAATTTCGACCGCTTCAGCTCGCGTACGATGCACTGGCCCTCGGGGGTACGGCACCCGCTGTGATGAACGCTGCTAACGAGGTGGCGGTTGAATTATTTCTTGAGCAGAAGCTCCCCTTTTTGAAAATTTCAGAATATGTCGAACGCGCTTTGGCAAATCATAAGCCTTCGGGCACTCCGGATTTTCAGGATATTGTTCAAGCGGATTTGTCCGCGCGGCGGTTTGTTCAGTCGATTGTTTAAGAAAGGCACACCATTCAATGGAAATTCTTACGACGATTTTCTATTTCATCCTTACCATCGGAGTCCTCGTCCTTGTTCACGAGCTCGGGCACTTTGGCGCGGCAAAAATGTTTCGCATGAGAGTGGAACGGTTCAGCATCGGATTTCCTCCGCGGGCATTCGGAATACAAATCGGTGAGACTGATTATTGTCTTTCATGGATTCCCATCGGCGGATATGTCAAGATTGCAGGAATGATTGACGAGAGCTTCGATACGGAATTCACAAATCGCCCTGCTGAGCCGTGGGAGTTCCGGGCGAAACCAATATGGCAGCGGATGATCGTCCTTGCCGGCGGCGTTATCATGAACCTTCTGCTGGCCATTGCCATCTTCTGGGGAATTATCTACTCATCGGGAAAAACCGTATGGCCAACGACGGAGATTGGCTTCGTTTCCGAAAACTCAGCCGCTCAGACTGCGGGGTTCCAGCCGGGAGACCGGATTCTGACAATCAACGGCGTGACTGTTCGTTATTGGGATGAGATCGAGAACTTGATTTACGTCGAAAACATGGGGGAAGATCTGACCGTCACAATCGAACGAGCGGGAATTCCCCAAACGATTTCCATTCCGCGTGTTTCAATCCCCTCGGTGAGTGAACAGCGATTTGGCGTTCTTCCGAAGGGAGTGGTACCGGTCATCGCTTCCGTCGAAGATGGTAAGCCGGCCGCAGCAGCAGGACTCAAGGCAGGTGACATTATCACGAAAATTAACGATGCCCAGGTGGATTTCTATTCGCTCCCCCGGGTGATAAAACAATATCCAGGCAGCCAGGTGCGCCTTGAATGGCGAAGGGAAGCTGAGACGATTTCGGCAATGCTTACTCCCACAGCCGAAGGGGTGATTGGCATTTCATTTAATCCACGCTATGAAGGCCCTGTTGACCGGCTTCGCTTTTCTATTGTAGGAGCGTTCGGTGAAGCGATTGTTGATCTTGTGGGAGCCGTTGGTGCATTTTTCCGGAATATTTATTCCATCTTTGCCGGAACTGTGTCGCTTTCTGAATCCGTTGGCGGTCCGGTAAAAATTGCCCAAATCGCAACCCGATCAGCCCAAGCGGGTCTTGCAAGCTTCCTAACCGTAATGGCTTGGTTGAGTTTAACTCTTGCACTACTCAACCTGCTTCCCTTCCCTGCGTTGGATGGTGGACACTTAGTGTTTCTCGCGTATGAGGGGATTTTTCGCCGGGAGATTCCGACAAAGGTCAAGATCGTCCTTCAACAAACAGGATTCGCCCTGTTGCTTGTTTTTATGGCCTTCGTTCTCTATAATGACATCGCTAGCTTTTGACGCCGGACACTCCGTGTGATTGCAGTCACCCAGTCCCATCCGGCTCCCCGGTATCTTCACTGATATAGTTGTTTTCATTTCAAGCTAAAGGAGCGTTCCGTCATGAAGCCTTTCCGTCTGCTGTTGACTGTCGTGTTGATGATTGCGGCCATGTCGCTTGCGACCGCGCAACCAAGCGTCATATTTGATCTCCGCCTTCCAAACTACGACGTCATTTATCTCTCCGACCTCGTTGACATCCGGAACGTACGTCTCGCGGAAAATATTCCGGATATGTCGATCGAAATGCGGACCGATCCTCCGGGCCAGCAATTAATGGTGTACATCCGGCTGCGAGCAGCCATCCAGCTGCGCGGTGATGCCCAACCCGAAGACGTTGTCAGAGGCGAAAGTAATGACTTCGCTCTTGACAATTCGCGTCTGATTTCTTCGCGTGATCTTTCAGGATCCGGTGGGCGGGATATTCGAATTCGCACCTCGTATCAGATGCCGGATAACTCCGCGCTCAGACAGAAACTTGAGGACTATATCCAGCGGTTCCCAACGGCACCCGTCGGAACGTATTTCCTCGAAATTGAGGTCTACGATGCAGTCAATCGCACACAAAAACGCGGCGAAATTCGTAAGGCCATTACTGTTCGTAACGCCTCCGAGAGTGAAGTGGTGGTTTCGCTCGTCAGCCCCGAGCAGGCGGCGAATGTTCCAACCACCTTCCCTACGTTTACATGGACTTCGGAAAAAACGAATGTCACGCTCTATGTGTATGAAATGCTCCCGATCCATCGTTCACCCGAAGAAGCCGTCACCGGACTTCCGTACCTCAGAAGGGATATTGTTGGTGCATCAACCTTCACCTACCCGGCTGATGCAGAACGTCGTTTGGAGATGGGAAGAAGGTATCTTTGGTTTGTCGAAACAAAGGTGCTCACCACCCGCGGTGATCTGACGCGTCGAAGTGATGTCAGGACATTCCGCGTTCGTCCGGAAACAGGCGACAATGCACTTGCACGATTGTTGAGTACGCTCCCGGGCGAAGTTTCCAGCCAGCTGTCCCAGCTCATCCAGGACGGATGGGTTCCCTCAGGTGTGACATTGGATGGACAGGCGATTAACCCGGGTGAGTTAACGGCGCTTTTTCAGAAGCTTGCCCGCGAAAATACGGAAGTAAGCTTCCGGGTTGAAAACTAAAAGCGCTCTTAAAGGAGATTTATCAATGAAAACGAATCATGTCATCCTTATCGTTTTGGTCGCGGCTCTTCTTGTCATGAGCCCCGCATGGGCACCGCAGGATGGAAAGCGAGACATCCAGGCTGTGTTGGTACGTGTGATCAATAACGTCGAAAGCAAGGCTCCGACCAAGGGCTGGACCAACGCAATCAACTACCAGCAACTCAAAGCCGGCTATGAAGTTCGTACACAGGCAAAGTCGGTTGCGGTCATCAAGTTCGTCGACAACTCGAAGCTCGTTGTCCGCGAAAAGTCCATTGCCGAGATCAAAGGAGAAGTGCAGGGAAAGCAAATCCTCGACCGGCAGGTACACATGACCAAGGGAAACATCAAATTCGAGGTAACCAAGGGACCAAGGGAACAGTTTCGCTTTACTTCCCCGATTTCCGTTGCATCGATCAGGGGAACAAGCGGGGCGTGGGGACAGGGAGACAGCTCTTCCGTGTACGTCCTGCTCACTGGTCTTCTCAATCTTCTCAACCTGAATTCCAATCGATCGGAAGACGTCGGTCCAGGCCAGACGGGGTTCACAGATATCGCAGGTAATATTCTTGTTCGTCCATCAACGAACGATGAGCAGGATGATGCGGAGAGGGACGACGAAGGGGATCAAAGGACACGCCGTCAGATCCGCATTAATGGTGAGGACAAGGAAGGAAAACCGAGGACCGTCATCCTGGAGTGGGAGGAATAAGGCTCCAGACGCCCTTTCTTCATTGTTGCATCCAACCCCTTGTTTTCCTACATTTTGCGGTCTCGCGACAGCGGGACCGTTTTTTTTTGCATACTGCCTGAATCCAATTCTCAAAGGGAACTGTCATGATTGCTCGCCGCCTTCTGCTTTTCGTTCTGGTCCTCTTAACTTTCTCCCCGACTGCTCTTTCTCAAATCGTGCCGATTGTTTCAAACGTCAAAACGGGGCAGGCAAACGATGGGCAACCGCTTGTTGTGACCGTTGAGCTTTCCCAAAATGTGGGAGTCTCTCAGGTAATCTTCGTTTACCGGCAGTTCGGTCAAAGTGAGTTCACGGAGATTGAAATGGCCCTTAGCGGTCGTTCGGCCTCAATCACCATGCCGGCCGGCGCAGTAAAGTCACCATATGTTGAATACTATATCCGCGTCAATCTGGTCGGCGGAAAGACCGAAACATACCCGGTTCAAAATCCGGAAGTCAATCCCATGAAGATCGCCGTCAAGGAACCGGACCCGAAAGATCAGGAGGTCCGCATTATCAGTCCGGAGCCCGGGAGTACGATTGCAATCGAAGAACTAGGTGTCGTTGTCTCGTTGTTCTATACCCCGCCCCTTGTCGATCCAAAGGCGACCCGGATTTTTCTCGATGCAATCGATGTGAGCAAGGATGCGATCCTTTCTGAGGACCTTCTTATTTACTCTCCACAGAACTTTAATCTCGAACTTTCCAAGGGCGCCCACTCCGTCACGATTGAGTTGGTCGATACAACAGGAAAGCTGTATCACCGGGTGCGCAGTGATTTCGCCGTGACAACCGCCGAAGCACTCGCCTCCGAAGAAACCCGGTTCCGCGGCCGGGTGGACGGGCAGCTCGAACTTCGCGATGAAGCGCTTGCCGCCAGCCACCGCAGCTACGTTCGCGGCGACCTGAGAACAAGTGCAACCTACAGTGTTTTCCAGTTTGGCGGTATGATGCACCTGGACAATCAGGACAAGCCGACCATTCAGCCGCAGAACCGGTTCAACATTTTCGCGCAAACAGACTGGCTCCGCCTCGAATATGGAGACGCCTATCCGAGATTTCCAAGTCTGATGGTCAGCGGCAAGCGCGTACGCGGGTTCACCGCCAGCCTTGCAACTGGAGTGTTAAACCTCGACGTCTCCATTGGAGAAACCTCGCGCGGGGTCGAAGGAATTATTGACAGCACTGTCGGCGTGGATACTTCGAGCTTCGTGCCACCCAACAACAGCCGCTTGAAATCAGATACAACGTATGAATTCTTCTCCGGAGGAACCTATAAGCGGAATTTCCTTGCGGTCCGGACAAGCTTCGGCTCGTATGAGGGTACGCAATGGGGACTGGGATTCGTAAAGGCCAAAGACGATGTCGGCTCCATTGTCTATGGCATTCTCCCTCAGGAGAATCTCGTGGTCGGTTCGGATTTTCGCGTCGCCCTCGACGACGAGAATTTCAAATGGGAAACTCAGGCGTCTCTTTCTCTTACCAACACCGATATTTCCGACGGGAGCTTCAGCCAGGAGGACTACGATCAGCTAAAACAGTCCGATCCGGAAACCGGTGATAATCTGGAAAAAGTTGGAAAAATCGCCGAGAAGATTATTACTGTCAACGAGTTCCTTTTTCCTACAAACCCCGTGGGTAAGGGCCTCCCCAGTCTTGCCCTCGAGAGCGCCTTAACTCTGAATTATTTCAGCAACTATCTCACAGGTATGTTCTTCCGCAGGGGGGCTTCATACCAATCCTTCGGAAATGAGTTCCTGCAGACGGACATTCAGGGATTCTTGATTGCCGACCGTATTCGGATGTTCAATAACCGGGTCTATCTGAGTCTCTCATACGAGGCCAAGAGCGATAACACGGCTGATACGAAGGAAGGAACTACCGATTTCGGCAACTTTAACTCTTCCGTTACGGTGAATCCCGTAAACTTTCCGGCGTTCACCATCGGCTACGGCTTTAACAACCGGATCGCAGATTATGATATCAGGTCCGGCCCCGATACCTCCAATGTCGCTCAAGTCTCAAAATTCGCCGATGAGGTTACCAACCGGTTTTATATCGGCACCAATTATGATTTCGTGGCAATGGGCAACAGGCAAAATGTCGGCCTTACCGTTAGTATCGCTAACAAAGACGACCGGACCTACTACAAAGCAAACCAGAGCAACCTGTTTCTCCAACTCAATTGGTCCCAGGAGTATCGTATTCCACTCCAAACCATCGTCGGGTTCTCCATCAGCAACAATAAGAACGACTTGCAGATATTCACGCCCGCCGGCGCCGACAGCATCCTGACGACCACGGAATTCGATTACACCTCTCTTTCGTTCGGTGCCAGGTATCGCATCTTCGAGGATAAACTCCGCCTCGCTGCCGATATCGTGCCGATCTTCGGATCGATCAGCCGCACGAATTTCCAACTCGGTGCGCAGTATGCCATCAGTCAGTACCATAATCTGGAATTGTTTTTCGGATACATCCAGAACGCAGCTCTTGCGGACGATATCATTTCAAGTCTGATCTACCGCTTCAATTTCTAAGGGTTTCCTCATGACGGGATATGATTTCAAAAAAACACTCCTCCCTGTTCTGACGAAAATCGGAATCGGATTGGGCGTTGGACTGCTTGTGGTTGTGGTTTCGTACATCCTCGACATCGATTTTCTGAAGAAAGTTGAACTCCTGACGCTCGATTATCGGTACCAGACCCGTTATGACCGGCAACTGGCGGATGGCACCGTCAAGGATTTTTCCGCCGGTGGTGATGTGGTTATTGTTGGCATCGATGACGCGGACAGCCGCGCGATGCCGGAGCCTTTCCCGTTTCCCCGCAGTTATTACGGTCATCTCGTCGAAAACCTCAGCCGCGCCGGCGCCCGCGCGATCGCATTCGATATTACCTTTCAGAGTGAACGCGAAGGCGACGATGGTCTTCGAGAAGTACTCAAGAAGTACGACAACGTGATCCTCGCCGTCAAGTCCGAAGAAGGTGAGGGGGGCGAGCGCGCGTACGTCCGGTCGATCGAACGCTCCTACAACAACGTATTTTATGACGTCAACAAGCGCGTGGGCGTCGTTAGTATCATCAAGGACCGGGACGACATCGCCCGCCGTTACTTTCCGATGATGACAATCGGTGATTACCTGACGCCGACCTTCGGCTTCGCGGCCCTGAACCGTCAGTTTCAACTGGGCCCGGACGTTGTCCCGCAATTAACCGACGATTTCATCCTGATCGGAACGGAAAAAGGCGCCTATCGTATCGTCCCAAAATACGATGACCGCTCGCTCCTGCTGAATTATTACGGACCGAACAAGACGATTCCCTACATCAGTTTTGCACAGGCCATTGACGATGCGTCCTTCAACACGAAGGACGAGTTGGAGATTGGCGAAGAACTGAACCTCTTCGAGGGATCCGAAGTCCTGTTCAAGAACAAGATCGTCCTCATCGGCTCCACGATGCCGGAAGAGCGTGACTACCACAGCGTGCCGATCAAGACGGCCGACGGCAACACGCTCATGAACGGAGTGGAAATCCACGCGACGGCCATCCAGAATATTCTGGATCAAGACTACATCACCGTCGCGGATCCGACGACCGAGATGGGATTTATTCTTCTCCTCTCCGTTTTGATCTTCATGGGCCTTCTCCGTCTCAAGACGATTAAGACGAAATTGACGATTCTTGTCGAGGTGGGCGTGGTATTGCTTGTTCTGGTCTTGATTGGCGGTATATTCGAGTTGTCGGTGATCATGTTTTCCAACTCCAATATCCTCTTCAACATCGTCAATCCCAGTCTGGCAATAGTGTTCTGCTACTTCGGAACAGCAGTGTATCAATATCTGACCGAACGCCAGCAGAAGGCGATGATCAAAGGCGTATTCAGTCATTACATCAGCGCCGCGGTGGTAAACGAACTTGTGAGCAATCCGGAAAAGGCCAAGCTCGGCGGTGATCGTCGTGAGCTGACCGTATTTTTCTCGGATATTGCCGGTTTCACAACGATTTCCGAGCAGTTTCATGGCCGGCCGGAAGGGCTGGTGGAATTGCTGAATGAATATTTGGACGAAATGACATCCATTATTCTCAAGTTCAGCGGAACGCTGGATAAGTACGAGGGTGATGCGATCATGGCCTTTTGGGGAGCTCCGATTCCGCAAAAGGATCACGCACTCAGAACCTGTCTGGCTTCTCTTGAGATGCAGAAGCGCCTGGCTGCCTTACGACCGAAGTGGAAGAAAGAGGGCAAGCCGGCCATGGAGGTACGGTGCGGAGTGAATACCGGAACCATGATCGTGGGCAATATGGGTGGAAAAGACCGATTTGACTACACTGTCATCGGCGACAGCGTTAACCTCGCCTCACGGCTTGAGGGAGCCAACAAGCAATATGGCTCTGACATCATGATCAGCGACATGACATTCCAGCATGTGAAGGACAAGGTAGTTGTGCGGGAGCTGGATTTGATTCAGGTGAAGGGAAAAACGGAGCCGGTGAAGGTGTGGGAATTACTTGGCACCACCGACATGCAAATGACCGCACAACAGAAAGAAGGCCTGGATATTTACAAACAGGGGTTGGAACTCTATCGCAAGAAGAATTGGCAGGAGGCGATCGGGTATTTCAATCAGGCATTTACGCTTGATTCCGGCTGCCATGTTGCCCAGATCTACACCCAACGCGCCGAGCTCTATCAGCTTAATCCACCCCCCGAAGACTGGAACGGCGTGTTTGTGATGACAACGAAGTAGTTGAGTATCTGAGTGGATGAGTAGGTGAGTAGGTGAGTATTGAAGCACAGGTGCTTTCTACTGCTAATTTCTATGTATTTCTTACTCCAGCCTTCCCTCTGACCTCTGACTTCTGCTCTCCGACTCCTATCTACTCCACCTCCCGAACAAACTTCTCTTCCAGCAGCATGATCCGCAACGAAATCCTGTGCGTGTCGCCGAGGTCGTTCCCGGCTGAACCGAACTTCGCGAACGAGTAATCCACGTCCAGTTTGCGCAGGTGCACGCCCGCTCCGAACGTTATCTGCTTGATGTCGTTGTACCCAAGCCGGACCGCCACGGTGTTCTTGAAATCGAATTCCAGTCCGATATGCGGATCGACGCTCGCGGCGCCGAGATACGGAATTTTCACATAGGCGACGGAAGCAAAGCGGCGGTGCTCGAAGCGCAGGTCCACGTCGAACGTGGGAGCAAATCTTCCACCGAACAGTTCAAAGAAATACGCGCTGCCGAGTTTGAGTGTCGGGGTGATGAGTTCCGTGCGGCCGGTACTCCAGGCGATCCAGGTCGTGGTAATGTCCTGGGCGTTAAGGGCAACGAAGAGATCCGAAAGCGGAGAGTACAGCAATCCGATGTCAAAGCCGATCCCCGTAGCGCCGTGTTCGGCCAGATCGCGCCGGATGAGTTTCACATTCGCGCCGTAGGAGAACTCTTCCGATGATTTCTTCGCGTAGCTCAGATAGACGGCCCAATCGGAGGCGTTGAAGTACGAAATTTTGCTGTAGTCCGGCCGGTTGTCGTCGTCAAAGAGTCCGTTGCCGTTCAGGTCGACCCAGGCACTGCGTGTATCCGGAATGCCGTCCACGCCGAGGCGGAGAATGCTGAAGGCGACGGTTGCATCGGGACCGTACGGCAGGGCGATGGAAGCGTAATCATAATTGATCAGACTGCCGAAACGCTCGTCGTGCATGATGACGATATCGGGATAGTTGATGCGGGAGAGGGCCGCGGGGTTCCAGTAAGCGGCGGTTGCGTCGTTAGCGAGAGCGGCATAGGCTCCCCCCATGCCCAGGGCGCGGCCTCCGACGCCGATCGCCATGAACTCACCGGCATATTTGCCGATCACGACCTGCGAAAGCAAGCCTGAAACCTGAAGCCCTTCGCCAACGATGGGTAACACTGAACTCAGGGCAAGCATGAAACCTGAAACCAACGGCAGTTTCTTCATTGAATCCTTATTAAATGGAAAAACCGAATTCCCTCTAACTAACGGAAATTCGGCCTGAACGGAGTTAGAGAGATGCTTATTTGCTTATCGGCAAAACTCTCTAACAAGGGTTGCTTTGGTGGTTCCTCCAATGGCAGGCAAGCTAAGCGAAATCTGGAAAACTAGCAAGCTTGAGATTCACTTGGTGAATTTTGGCGTGATGGCGGCAAAAAAGGCAGAAAAGGCAGAAAAGGCAGAAAAGGCAGAAAAGGCAGAAAAGGCAGAAATTGCTTGATTTTAATGTCGCCGGGGGTGAGGCTGGGATAGTCACGGGAGGAATCCCCAAACCTCACGCCCCATTCACCCCCCAGGATTAGAAATGGGTACACCGGCGACACAGGGAGTATACAACATTTTGCAGCTCTTGTCAAGTGTTTTTTCGGAATAATTCCGTTTTTTTTCGGACATCGTTTTTTGCCTACTGGCGGCGGGTTTTGGTAAGAAATCGGGCTTTGAACGGGTTTTCTTTGAAAAATTTCTTAATGACGTAGTTATCAAAGCTGTCGCGCCACCGGGCAACCTGAACAGACCCATGAGCAAGTCGTGATTCATAATATCGTCCTTCGTGGCTTAGGAGGAATCGTAGCCGGAGAAGAAAGACAAGAATTAAGGTGGCTCCCGTCAGCAGAGAGAGAAGCGCCCCGATGTTGAAATAGTTCAGGTAATCTGAATAGTTTGTGAGGCGCGCATACGTGTAAAAATGAAAAACTTCAAAGATGCAAAAAGAGAGGAGAATTACAGAGATTCTCTCAAAATACACTCCCGAAGGCGAACCCCCAAAAAACCAATACAGGATCGACAAGAGAATCACAATCCCAGTCAATGTGTTTACCCGCCACCAAGCGTCACTCAACGGCCTGTAGATTAGCATATTGTAGTTGTTCCCAAACAAATACGGTTCTATTTCCTTTATACGCCGTACTGTTTCCTCATACGTCAACTCCCCCGTTCGCCTCCCTCCCTCCCACCGGGATAGCCCTATTTGACTTGCAACGATCTCCGGTGTTGCCTTGCCCCGGTTTGACTGATAGACATTCATCCATGCTCTGTCAATAATTCTGAAATCCGTAATGTCCGGAGTGGTGTACAGGTATCTCGAATTCGTTAACAGCGGATGCAACTCCAGCAGGAGAACCCCAGCACAACAGATGCTCACCAAGCTAATTGCGAGCCCGGTTCTGATCCTGGTGTTCATCAGAACGGCACATCCTGCCAGACATGTTGATTGCACAAAAAGCCCGAGGCCCGAACTTACGTACTGAAAGTACAAATGACCGGCGAATACATTCTCCGGAAAAACGATTGTAGGTACGAAATTATACAGCAGATCCAGTATTTGCTGAACACCGAGAAGCACAAATAGAACAAACACAGCCTTATTTCTGTTCTGTCCCTCCGCTAAAACCAAAGCCCCAGCCACAATCCCCAAGGCCACCAGTATAACCTGACGATATGTTGAGAACAAAACAGTCCTCGTGTGAGGAAGAAGCGCAAGACTAGCTATAAGAATAATCACCATTACGAGTGACGCTGTGATAATCCCGGCGACGTAATGTTTGAATTCTTGTCTGATCATGACTCGTTCCGGAAGGCGGTATGGTTGATTATTCTTTGAGCCGCCGGGCAATAAACCGTTTTCTCAGCCTTGGTTCAGCGAGAAATTGTCGAAGAAGAAAATTGTCTACACCATCCCGCCATCTGCTGATCGTGCCCGGATTGCCGTTCAATCTTTCCTCATAGAATGCCCCAACACTCATGCAAAGGAACCGCAACCGGGCAATAAGGAATCCGATAAAGAATACAAGGATAATTGTCGTGAGATATTTTCCGATTCGATCGAGCGCAACAATCTGCTCAAATGTTGTTGTTTTCGCCAACGTCGCAGCATGGAAGTATTCAAAAACAACAAACACAAGCAAGGTGAAGTGGATTTTTTCAAAGTGTGCCGGTTTCGGGGGATCGCGCAAGAAATTCATCGCAAAAAATACTGTTAATAAGATAATGCAGAGCAGGGATTGGAGGGCATATTGCGCATACAGCGGTCGAAAAAGCAGGGCAATGTAGTTGTTACCCTGTAGGTACGGAAAGAGTTTCTCCGTTCTCGTCAGCTCCTCTTCGGCACTCAATTCCCCGATACGTTTGAATTCCTTCCAATGCGATAAAGCAATTCTTTTTGAGACATCTCCCGGGTTTGGGTTGGCTACTCCTTCTGATTGCAATTCTGTCATTGCCCTGTCCAGTATCCGGAAATCCGTGATATCGGGACGAGTATACAAGTATTTGGGGTTGATGATGTACGGAAGCCCGGTTGGACCTATTATTGTTGCTGCAACAACCATGGCAAATGCTATTCTCAAAGGACGCTGCACGATCGGCAGCAACGCTCCGCCAAGTACATAGGCGCATACAAGCAGCAGCAAACCCATGTAAAGAAGGTGCTCGTATTGCGTGAGATAGAAAATAACGAGTTCCCCAATTTGCATTGTGTCAGCAAGGGAGGTAAACCCCAACAACACCTGGACGGAAAAAAACAGGGAATAGAAATACGCGAGGATCCTTCCTTCTCCTGTGCCACTTGTTCTTCCGACAAAGAACGCAAGAACAGCCGCAAATGCGCCAACGCTTCTCATTAGCGCAACCACCACGGAGTAATCGCCTTGTTCGGGGCCAGTAAGCACCAATGCGGCCCCCATCATCATAATGGTCGACCATACAGCGATCGTACGCATTAACACCGAACGGACAAGTTGCTGCGGGCCTAACGTTTCATTGTGTGTTGTATATTCCAAGTTTCTTCATCCGATATCGCAAAGTGTCTTCTGTTATTTTTAGGAATCGGGCCGCACGGCTTTGGTTGAATTCAAACTTTATCAAGACCCTTTCGAGAATCTTCTTTTCAATCAATTCCATTGATTTGTCGATCGCGAAATCAATGCCCTTGTCAATCCGTTCAAGCATCTGGGCTAATTCAGATTGCTCATCGATGAGCCCTTCTGGAAGCACAAAGACTTCCTTGTCACTCGATAACAACATTGCACGTTCGACAAATGACTTTAGCTCCTGCACGTTGCCCTTCCATTCTTTTCTTACAAGCACACTGATGGCATTTACGTCAATAACAATTTCGCCCAGGTTCATTTCCCTGGCGGTTTCGAGCACGAAGTGTTCTATGAGTTCAGGTATGTCCTCCACTCGCTCGCGCAACGGGGGCATGTGCACCACCGGCCACCCTTTAGTAATTTTGAGAAAATCAATCAATAAATGACCAGAGCGTGTCAATTCCTTGAGACTTCCATTCAGAAGCAGAATCAAACGTATTCTTTGCCTGCTTTCAATCATTCCACTAATGAAATCCTGCAGAATCGTTTGGGCCGGAAGGCTGGAATGATCAATGCTATCCAAGATCAACGTGGCACCGTCAGGTAGATGAAAGTTGCCGTGGCCGGAAGTTGAAGGATTAAGAAACTCCCGACGGGTCAGAATTGACTGAACAGTGGTCCGTAATTTTATTTCATCGATTCCCGCAGTATCCAGGATGGCAAAGGGCATATTCTTGTCAGCGCTCTGTTCATGAATGGACTGTGCCGCAACACTCTTACCCGTACCAGGTTCACCGATGATGATCACATTCGAAGTGGCTGATCCAATAAACTGAACGCTTTCACAAACTCGTTGGATCGCTTTGCTTTTACCTATCAAGGATTTCATTTGGTTTTCCCCCATCTTTACGTAGAAGAAATAGAATCATGGTTCGAAATTAATTCGTTTCGAAGACAATGTCAATACTAGGCAATAATTCCGAGTTTTTGCGGAATAGCTTGAAACTGCTGATTTTATGGGGTGTTTAATCCACCTTTTCCGCCCCAAGTTCCCTGATAAGGGCCTGGAGGACGGGGTGGCTGCCGTTGGGGGCGGACTGGTGGGGTGCTTGGGATGTCGAGACCGCGGGTGACGAGAGTGATGCGGTGGATTTGACTGAGGTAGGGGCAAAGGTAGAGAAGGTGGCGCTTTGCTCTTCCGCGCCTATTTCGGGTTCAATCAGCATCTGATACCCGGTGACTTTCTTGAACGACTCCGCCAAAAACTCGCGGTTTCTTCGTATGTTAGAGACGGCGTAATCGTCCGGACAGACGATGCGAATCGCGCCGTTGGACACGGCGGAAATCTTGCTTTGGTCGAGTGTCGATGCAACGCTGATCTTTTGTTTCCGTACCTCGCCCACCCACTCCTGCCAGCGCGCATAGGCCTCTTCAACAGAAATCGAGCGCATGGCCGGCGAACTGTCCGCAGCCATCCTCGTTTTTTCCGGAGCTGCCTCTTTCGCAGGCGCGGTATACTTGCTGCCGTAGAGAACCGCTTCACGCGGAACGGTCATCACGGCCGGCGAATGAAGTACTCCGGCACTGACCGTCCCTACTACTTTAATATCCCCCGCCCCCTGGGCCGGACCCCTCTGTGTCCTACCAGGAGCGGCTTTCGCCGCACCGCCCGCGCTCCGGCCCGGGTCTGCCGATCCCTGACCACTTGCAAATTGCTGCTTGAGCTCTTCGATCTGCTGTAACAGATCCCCGATCTTCACCGAACTCTGCATCGTGATCATCTGCAACAGACCCGCTTCAAGCTTGTAACGCGGCTGCGACGCCCAACGAATCGACTGCTCAAGATCATTCGTGTGCTTCAACAACCGAAGCAGGTCGGCTTCGTTCCATTTTTTTGATTCAGATTGATATTTCACGCGGAAGTGGTCCGAGGTTTCCACGAGCTGACCGGAACCCGTGGACAACACGACAAGCAGATTGCGAAAATGCTCCGCCAGCCCGCTCACAAACTCCCGGAGATCATAGCCCGACTTGATCACTTCGTCCACCAGTCCGATCCCGCCGCGCTGATCGTTCGCCTGGATAAGCGCCGACACTTTGAAATACACGTCGAGGTCCACAGCGTTCAGCGTCTTGAGCGCATCGGCTGTGGAAATCGTATTGCCGCAGAATGACCGGACCTGGTCGAAAATGCTCTGCGAATCGCGGAGTGAGCCGTCTCCCTTCTTTGCGATCACCATAAGCGCGTCATCTTCGATCACAATGCCTTCCTCTTTTGCAATGTAGCGAAGGCGATCGGTGATCTCGTCGATGCCGATGCGGCGGAAGTCGAAACGCTGACAGCGGGAAAGGATGGTAGCAGGAACTTTGTGGACTTCGGTCGTCGCAAAAATGAACACGACGTGCGAGGGCGGCTCTTCCAGGGTCTTCAACAGCGCGTTGAACGCTTCCTTGGTGAGCATGTGCACTTCATCGATAATGTAAATCTTGTACTTGCCCCGGGTGGCGGTGTAGCGAACCGATTCGCGCAGATTCCGAATCTCCTCCACGCCGCGGTTCGACGCTCCGTCGATCTCAATAACGTCCAGACTCCGGCCGTCTGTAATCTCTTTGCAAACATCACAGGCGTTGTCGGGGTTAAAGTCTTTTGTACGGTGAAGGCAGTTAAGTGCTTTTGCCAGAATGCGTGCAGTGGTGGTTTTTCCGCATCCGCGTTGGCCGCTGAAGATATAGGCGTGAGCTATACGGTCGCTCGCAATGGCATTGCGGAGGGTTGTGGTAATGTGTGTTTGCGCAACGACATCCTCGAACACCATCGGGCGCCACTTGCGTGCGGTAACTTGGTAAGACATTCCGGCGAGAGGGTTTTAAATGAGATTGATGGCCACATATCACATATTACCTATCACAAATCTCTTTTGGTGATATGTGATAAGTAATAGGTGATAAGGTGTGCATTCAATTTAACAAGGAAGGACAAAAAAGCAAATGTCGCTGTGCACAAATTGGTGGCCGACGAGCCTCGCCCGCCTGACCTAAAGATTCACGAGTGGCGGGCAGGCCGGCCTACTTGCCAAAAACGTGCGGAATTGCGTCTTCGATTCGCTCAATTGGGATTATTTTCAGGCCGTGTTTGACCTTTTCCGGGATTTCCACCAGGTCTTTCACGTTTTCCTTCGGAATGAGCACAATTTTGATTCCGCTCCTCTGCGCCGCAAGCAGTTTCTCGTTCAATCCGCCAATAGGCAGCACATTGCCCCTGAGGGTGATCTCACCGGTCATTGCGACGTCATTGCGGGCTTTCTTGCCGGAGGCGGCTGAAATGATCGCCATGGCCATTGTAATGCCCGCAGACGGCCCGTCTTTGGGTATCGCACCTTCCGGCAGGTGTATGTGGATTTCTCTCGCTTTGTAGAAATCCTGAGGAACCTTGAGTTTTGCTGTATTCGAGCGGATATAGCTGAGCGCCGCCTGCGCAGATTCCTTCATGACTTCGCCAAGCTGACCGGTCAGCGTGAACTTCTCCGTGCCGCGCATGATCGTTACATCGACATTCAGAATGTCACCCCCAACGCTCGTCCAGGCTAATCCGGTTACCGAGCCCACGCGCCGCTCGCGCTCCGCGGCCTTCTTTCGGAATTTCGGAACGCTCAGATACTGTTCGATTTTTTCCGGGGTCACAACAAAGCCATCTTTATGCTTCTTCGCCGAACCGTTTTTCGCCAGCACAATTTCCTTGGCAACTTTCCGGCAAATGGATGCGATCTCGCGTTCCAAATTCCGCACACCGGCTTCGCGTGTGTACTCATTGATCACTTTCGCGATGGCTGCACCTTCGAACTTCACATTCTTTTCCTCGAGGCCGTGGGCCTTGAGTTGTTTCGGAACGATATGCCTCATGGCGATCTCGAGTTTATCGTGATCGAGGTATCCCGGCAGTTCGATGATCTCCATGCGGTCCTGCAGCGGGAGTGGAATGTTATACCGGACGTTTGCGGTGGTGATAAACATGACCCTCGAGAGGTCATAATCCACGTCGAGGTAGTGGTCGTTGAATGTGCTGTTCTGTTCGGGATCGAGAACCTCCAGCATGGCCGCAGATGGATCGCCACGAAAATCCATGCTCATTTTGTCGACCTCATCCAGCAACATAACCGGATTCACAGCCCCCGCACGTTTCATTGACTGAACGATCTTTCCCGGCATCGATCCGATATATGTACGCCTGTGACCGCGGATCTCCGCTTCGTCCCGCACGCCACCGAGGGAAATTCTCACAAACTTTCTGCCGAGTGCCCGCGCAATCGACTTCGCAAGCGACGTTTTGCCCACGCCGGGAGGCCCGACCAGGCAGAGGATCTGGCCCTTCATTGACTTCACCAGGTTCAGGACTGCGATGAACTCAAGAACGCGCTCCTTCGGCTTCTCCAGTCCGAAATGGTCCTCATCGAGGATCGTTTTAACATGGCTGACATCGAGATTGTCTTTTGTCTTTCTGCTCCAGGGTACCGTTACCAGCCAGTCGAGATAGTTCCGCGTCACCGTGAACTCGGGAGACATGGGAGAGGTTTTCTTGAGCTTGTTGAATTCCTCGAAAGCCTTCTCCTCGGTTTCCTTGGGCATTTTTGCCTGCTTGATCTGCTCTTTAATTTTCGCCAGTTCGGGACTCGCCTCGTCGTCGCCGAGTTCATCCTGCAGGATGCGGATCTGTTCCTGGATGAAAAATTTGCGTTGGGTTTTCTGAATGTTATCCTGGACCTTCGTATCGATTTCCTTCTCGATTTTCAGGATGTCGATCTCGGTCGTAAGGATTTTTGACAGTTCATAGAACTGATCGCGGAGGGTTTGGATCTGCAGAATGCGCTGTTTGACATCGACGCTCTGAACGAGGTTTGACGCCATGTAATAGAGCTTGCGCTGAGGTTCCTTGATGCCGTCGAAAGCCATAACGACTTCCGGAGCCACATTTCGGCTCAGACGGACGTACTCGCTGAACAAGGTGGTGGTGTGGCGGATCAGGGCATCCACTTCCCGTCCCGTCGGCAGTTCGGTTTTATTGATCGCAATCTCAGCTTCGAGGAACGGCTCGTTTTTGAGAAACCGACGAACATTCGCCTGAACGACTCCGTCCACGAGAATCTTCATAAGCCCGTTCGGGAGCTTCATCATTTGAATGATTTTCGCAACCGTGCCTTCGCGGTAGATATCGTCAGGACCCGGCTCATCCACGCCCGGGTTTTTTTGCGCCACCAGGAAGATGTTTTTACCCCGCTCCAGGGCTTCATGGGCTGCCTTGAGGGAAGATTCACGCCCGACGAGAACGGGGAAAATCATATAGGGAAAAACGACGACATCCCGCAGGGGAAGAACCGGCAGGGTGGTCGGAATATTATCCAGCGTCTCGATTGTTTGGTTGCTCAGTTTTACGGGAGTTTCGCTCATTTTCAGGTTTAGAATAGAAAAGCACTAAAATGAAAAAAGGGGGCTTCCCGTGGGAAACCGCCCAATTACGGTCTCTAATGTACCAATAAAGGCGTCGAGTGTCAAACGGGGGGAAAGCGCTGGAAGTTCCACATATCACCTATCACCCGTTACCCATTACATATTACCTATTACCTAATTACCTAATTACCTAATTACCTAATTACCTATTACTGCTGTTATTGCAAAGCCTCATTCAAAAACCGAATCAGCGGCGTGGCGATTTTGAAGGCCCTGGCGACTTCGTCGGTGAATTTCACGGAATAGCATTTCGAGACGGCAAACGACGATCCGACAAAGAACTGCTTAAACCGGAGCCAATCAGCCATGGCGTGTTCGGGATCGTAGCCGCGGGGGACCCGGCGCAGTTGTTCACCTTCGAGTTTGCCAAAGGTTCGTTTCAAGGTTGAGTTTTTGACGATCGCAAGAAACTCGCCGGGCATTTCAACAATCGCCTTTCGGATCTTCTTCAACTGATCGCCGTCCGGCATGTAGATTCCGCCCCCGAGGAACACCTCACCCGGCTCGATGTGGAGATAATAACCGGAACCTTCAATTCCCTTCGGCTTGCCTCGAAGGACAAAATGAGCTGCAACGTGGGTTTTATACGGACTCTTGTTTTTGCTGAATCTGACATCGCGGTGGATGCGAAAGATGGACCGCTTCGGATTCACCTCAAACTCCGGTGCAAATGACAGGAAGTGGGGCTGGAGGGCTGTAATGAGCGATTGCATGGGAAGCTTCACGAATACTTCATATTCGTCCTTGTGTTTCTCAAACCAGTCCCGGCGATTGTTGTGCTTCAGCTGCCGGAGGAACGCAAGGCCCTTTTTTGGGAAACCGTCAAACGGCGGATAAGGGTCGAGGTCAAAGCTGGGAATAGGCATGGGGGATTGTCGAATGTTGAATGTTGAATGTTGAATGTTGAATGTTGAATGTTGAATTTCTGTTTGAAACTTTGAACCTGGAACCTGTTATATGGAGATGGCTTTTCTGACGAATCCACCGCCCTCTTTTAATCGCCTCGCTGCTTCCTTCTTATCCACTCCGGCCTTGATCATCACCAGGGCTGTTTTCACGTGCCCGTCTGCTCTTTTCAGAGCAATTGCCGCTTCGTCGTAAGAAGTGCCGGTGACCGTCATGATAATTCGCTTTGCCCGCTCTTTCAGCTTTTCATTCGTCATCTGAAGGTCGATCATCATGTTTTCATATACCTTTCCCAAGCGGATCATCGCCGTGGTGGTGATCATGTTCAGAACAAGCTTTTGAGCCGTACCGGACTTCATGCGGGTAGATCCCATGATGACTTCAGGTCCCACCTCGGGACAGATCGCGACATTGACTGATTGCGATAATTCGATGAAGTCCTGCGAATAGAGTATGTCTCGCCTGTTTGTTGTCAGGTACAGGGTTTTCGCCCCCCGGGCTTTGGCGCGCTTCACGGCCCCCGTGACATACGGTGTTCGCAAGCTGGCAGCAATCCCACACACAACATCCTTCGGGCCGACTTTCTTCCGATCGACATCTTTCGCCCCCTTCGCTTCTTTATCTTCCGCACCTTCCTGTGCTTTGAACATCGCCCTGTCTCCGCCGGCGATCATACCCTGGATTATACGAGGATCCGTTCCGAATGTCGGCGGACACTCGGCTGCATCGAGCACGCCAAGTCTTCCGCTGGTTCCCGCTCCCACATAGATCAGTCTGCCCCCGGCCTTTAGCGCATCAACCACGAGTTGAACAGCCTCCGTTATAAATGAAATCTCCTTCTGTACAGCACCTGCCACTTTGTGATCTTCCGAATTGATGATCGCGAGGATTTCCTGAATCGATCGCGCATCGATATCGACGCTGGCCGGGTTCCGCTGTTCGGTAGAGAGTTGTTGCAGTTGTTCGAAGAGTTTGTTGGAGGGCATACGATGTTCAGAAATGTACGATAACCAGTTTCTTGTCGGCGTCTGGATCCATGCCATCGCCGGTCAGGCCGCGGACTTCCGTTTCGCGCACCGTCTTGTTCATTTTGGTCTTTGAAATTTCCTGCTCGAGGTCACCGCCTTTATAAGCCAACAGGCATCGCGTGAGGATCTTGGTGCTCCCGGGCGGCCCCGCAAGCTGGGGTTGAGCCTCCAGGAAGGGGTGCGCCAGTCGCACGAGTTCCTCAAGCGGACCGACTCCTCGGGCAACGGCAATGTCGAACTTACCCTTGAACTCCTTTTTCATCCCGAGCTCCTCTGCTCTGCCCCACACTGCCGCGGCAGCGCCGAGCCCAAGGGATTTAATCATCTCATCGACAGCCGTGATTTTCTTTTGAGTCGAATCGATCAACGTGATTTGAATCGTCGGGTTCAGGATCTTCAGGAGAATGCCGGGTAACCCGCCGCCGGTTCCAAGATCCACCATCCGGCCATTCTTTGGAATCTCCGCCTGAAACATCGGGGCGATTGAGTGCAGAATGTGGCTCTGCCAGACGTTTTCCTCGTCCTTACGCGAGATCAGATTAATCTTTTCGTTCCACTCAAGCAACAGACGCACATACTTTCCGATCAACTCAAGCTGGTCATCGGGAATTTTCAGGCGGTTTTTGGCGCATACAGTCCTAAGCCAAACGAGCGAGTCTGTAAGTTGTTGTGGCGTGGTGGTTTGCGGGTGTTTCATGTGGAACAATTGTCTGGAGTAGAAATCTGATTTCTTCACACGATGCTCAAGGGAAGAAATCGGATTTCTGCCAGCCTATGCTTTCAGGTGAACCAACAAAACCGAAATATCCGACGGCGTCACGCCGCTGATTCGGGAAGCCTGGCCTATGGATGTCGGCCGCACTCGAGAGAATTTTTCCCTCCCCTCCGACGACAAAGACCGAACATTTTCAAAGTCGAATTCGTTTGGAATTACATGAGACTCTAGTCGCTCGAACTTCAGGACCTGTTCCTGCTGGCGAGTTATGTAGCCGTCGTACTTGATTTCAATTTCCAGCTGCTCAACCACCTCTACGGCAATCCGTTCGGTTTCCTGATTGAGCCTCAGGGTGAAGTGTTGAGACCGGACTGATTCAAGATTTAGAATATTCTTCAAGGTGACGCCGGGACGTTTAAGTAATTTCTCAATCCGGGTTTTTTCTGAAACCCTCTCCCCTCCGATCGTTTCCAAATGTGTATTTGCCTCATCCAAAGGAAGGGTGGCGGTCGTCAGGAACTTCGAGCCCTCGTGTATCAGATCCTCTTTGCGTTTCAGTCTGTCATACATTGTTGCGTCTATCAGCCCCAAGGCATGCCCCATTCGCATGAGGCGCCGATCGGCATTGTCCTGTCTGAGCAGAAGGCGATGCTCGGCCCGAGACGTGAACATCCGATAGGGTTCCTCGGTGCTTTTATTGACCAGGTCGTCAATCAAGACACCGATGTAGGCTTCCGATCGCTTCAAGATAAACGGATCCTGGTTCTTGATTTTCCGCGCCGCATTAATCCCGGCTATAAGCCCTTGCCCCGCAGCTTCTTCATACCCGGATGTTCCGTTTATCTGGCCCGCGAAATAAAGTCCGCTTACCAACTTGGTTTCCAGTGTAAGTTTGACCTGATGAGGGGGAAAGAAATCGTACTCAACCGCATACCCGGCTCTGATCATGCCTGCGTGTTCCAAGCCCCGAATTGTTCTAAGACCGGCGAGCTGGATGTTCGCGGTGAGACTTGTTGAGAAACCGTTTACGTAGACGATGTTGGTGTCATAGCCCTCTGGTTCCAGGAAGATCTGATGGCGGTCCTTGTCGGCGAAACGATTAATCTTGTCTTCAATCGACGGACAATACCGCGGCCCCACAGCTTTAATCCGCCCGGCAAACATCGGTGAGTCATCGAATCCCGTACGAAGAATTTCGTGGGTCTTCGGGGAGGTATGTGTCAAATACATCGGCACCAGCCGGTTTGTGATTTTTTCCGTCTGGAATGAGAACGGAGCTGGCGGATTGTCACTGGCCTGCTCCACGGTTTTCGAGAAATCGATGGTATTCAGGTCTATTCTGGGCGGAGTGCCCGTCTTCAACCGTCCGCTCACAAACCCCAATCTTTCAAGCTTTTCGGTAATACCCGTTGAAGCAGGCTCGCCGTGTCTACCACCCGGTGTATTGGTCAACCCTGTGTGCATAATAGCCCGCATGAATGTCCCAGCACAAAGAACCAGGGCCCTACAGTTAATTTTATGGCCCTTCCCGGTTGCAACGCCCTTAATACTGCATCCTTCGGAATACCCGGTTTCGGAGACATGAATATCGGCAACGGAGTCTTCCAGAAGTTCAAGTCCCGGCTGCGCCTGAATCCGGGCCTGGGCTTCACGGGAATACCATTCCCGGTCATTTTGACATCGTGGTGACCAAATTGCGGGGCCCTTGGATCGGTTCAGCATGCGGAATTGAATTCCAGTGGCATCCGCCAGCCTGCCCATTTCACCCCCGAGGGCGTCGATCTCCCTTACAAGGTGGCCTTTGGCCGAACCCCCTATGGCTGGATTGCAGGACATGCGACCAATGGCCCTCCGGTCCATGGTAATCATCAGGACTGAGCAGTCCATTCGGGCAGCCGCCAGTGCTGCTTCGATGCCTGCGTGGCCGGCGCCTACCACGATTACGTCATAATGGCTTTGTGTGGGATCCTTGTGTTCCACGTGAAACGTCATTTTCCTATGCAGAACTTTGAGAAGATTTCATTAAGAATCTCGTCGGTTGTCACGGCGCCTGTAATCTCCCCCAGCTTGTCCAGGGCGGCTCGAATGTCCGGTGTAACAAATTCGCCGCTGGCCCCTGCTTCTAGCGAATTCAGGGCCAGGGCCAGACTTTTTTCAGATTCAAGTAAGATACCGTAATGTCTGGCGCTTGTCACGGTAACACTGGCTTCGGTGATGGTGTGCTGACCGGCGAGGGCCGACCGAACCAGCGCCTCCCGAAGCCGCTCTAGACCCTTCCCCGTTAATGCTGAAACTTTCACGACGGCTGCGGGTTGGATTTCGTATACCTTTTGCTCCAACGCGCCATTTGTTTCAGGCACAAGATCCATTTTATTAAAGGCTATGATGGCCGTCGCCCGGTCTCTTAAATCCTCGGCCAATCTTCTGGCAAGATTAAGTTCTTCGTCGCCCAGGGGTTTTGAGCTGTCCATAACCATGACCAATAAATCGCTTGAATTTATCTGATCTTCGGATCTCTTCACACCTTCCTGTTCCGCCCTGTCAACCGCTTCTCGTAAACCCGCCGTGTCCACGATTCGAAATCTCAGTCCGTTGATCAAAAGGCTTTCTTCGATCGTGTCCCGTGTGGTCCCGGGAAGGTCCGTGACAATCGCCCGTTCTTCTTTCAGAAGGGCGTTTAGGAGGCTTGATTTCCCAACGTTTGGCATCCCCGCCAATACTACCTTAACGCCGTCGCGGTAAATCCGGCCCGTATGATAGGTTTCCAGGAGACCCCGGATGCTTCCAATCGCTTCCCGAATCTGCCCTGCCACTTTTGATTTGTCTGTGAGCTCAAACCCTTCTTCCGTAAAGTCCAACTCCAACTCCAGAAGCCCCACGGCTCGAATGAGCTCTTCGCGGAGGTTTTTCACCTGCCTCCCAAGTTCTCCCTGGAGCTGTTTCAGAGAGCTTTGGTGAGATCGCTCAGAACCGGCATGGATCAAGTCAGCAACTGCTTCGGCCTGGGATAGGTCAATCCGGCCGTTCAGGAAGGCTCTTTTAGTGAATTCCCCGGGCTCGGCAAGTCGGGCTCCGTATTCCAGGAGAGTATGAAGAATCGTGCCTGGTACCTGGGTTCCCCCATGGCAACTGATTTCGACGACGTTCTCACCGGTGTAGGACGTTGGCTCTCTGAAAATCACCATAACAACTTCGTCCAAGACGTTGCCGACCGCGTCGTGGAACTTGCCGAAATGAGCGGTCTGTGTGGCCGCCGTTGCCAGACCGATTTTTCCCTTGAATCCTTTTGCAGCCAGGGAGATGGCCTCGGGTCCGCTGATCCTGAGGACTGCGATGCCAGCCTCTCCCACCGCAGTAGCTATCGCCGTAATGGTATCGTTCCAACCCACCTTCATCACTATTCAATCGTGTTTTTGGGGGATCAATGTACGAAATCGGGAAGGGAGAAACAATTGTGGAAACGGGTTGCAGGTCAGAGGTTGCAGGTCAGAGGCGGAGTCGGGTTGAATAGAAAACCCCGTCGTTTAAACGGGGTTTGAATTACCAGAATTGAACGCCGGCCTATTTCTTCTTGTTGATGCGCGGAATGTCGCCAAGTTTGCCGAAGAAGCCGCCTTTGCCTTTTCGTTTCTGTTCAGCCTTGCGAAGCGGCTCACCTTCATGCTGTTTATTGATGTACATTTGCTGACCGATTGAAAGCAGGTTAAACACAAAGTAATAGAGGTTCAATCCGGCGGGGAAGCTGTTGAACAGGAGCGTCATCATCACGGGCATCATCCACACCATCGCTTTTTGTCTCGGGTCTTTCACGCTCATCTTCTGCTGGATGAAAGTTGTGATTCCCATGAGAAGGGCCAGTCCGCTTACTTCCTGAACGCCAAACATCGGAATAGTAAATGGCAGCGTGAAAATTGTATCCGGAATAGAGAGGTCGTGAATCCACCAAACGAAGTCTGCCTGACGAAGTTCGATGGCAGACCGAAACACATTATAGAGCGCGATAAGGATAGGAAACTGAAGAAAAAGAGGAAGGCACCCGCCGGCCGGGTTCACGCCGTACTCTTTGTACAGGTTCATAATCTGCGCGTTCATCTTCTGGGGATCGTCTTTGTGTTTCTCCCTGATCTCTTGCATCATCGGTTGAAGCGCCTGCATCTTCCGCATTGACTTCATGCTGCTCTTGGTAAGCGGATGAAGAACAACCTTAATAATAATCGCAAAAATTATTAGTATTATACCCCAATTGGCAATGAACCCGTGGAGGAAGACGAAGATGGGAAGCATGAGGTAGACGGAGATGGGCCGCACGATCCAGCTCCAACCCAGGTAAATGATGTTCTCCAATCCAACATCATACGACGACAACAAGCGGTAATCAGCGGGTCCGAAATACACCTTAAATTCCGCCCGCTCTTCTATTCCACCCTTGTAGGGCAATTCGAGGATTAATCCATATTTCTCAACAACTCCCTGATCCTGTGCGGAAATTCTCGTTCCCCGGAGATACACTGCGTTAGTTTCGACGGTCTTTGGTAAGAGAGCAAGCGTGAAGTATTTTGTGTTTGTGGCAACCCAATCGACGTTTCCCTGATGATCGACGCTGACTGTTTCACCGACCGTGGAGGCATCGATCTCAATATGTTCTCCTGCGGCAAAGACATGTGCTGCTGCAAACCCCGATTCTTCCACGCTGTTCCGTTCCGCATACCGGAGGCCTGATTCCCACGCCAGCTCGTACTTAAAGTTTGTAACGACATCAGAGAGTTTGTTGAAGAGGACCTCGACATCGAAGTCGTAAGACCCATTCCGAAACCGGAAGGTTTTTACCAATTGTCCCCCGTTGGAAGAAGGAAGAACCATTCGGATCTCACGCTCTTCTCCACCTTGAAGCTGAACAATTGAGGCAGAGGGAGAATCAAAATACAGCGCTCTCGTATCAACGAGGCGCCCTTCAGATGTCATGAACCGGACGCTCAGATCACCCTTGCTTTCGTAGTCAACGAGTTGAACCGGATCACCCGCCCAGGACTTGAAGTTCTTCAGCTCCCATTCCCGAATGAGTCCGCCCTTAGTCGTGATTCTGGCCGTAAATAGGTCGGTTTCCACAACAATATCCCGTTCCACCCCGATAGCTCTGGCCCGAAAGTATCTGCCGTATTTGTCTGATTCTTGCTGGCGGTTGGGTGCCGGTGGCGTGACAACGCTGTCAACACGCTTTGGCTGGCTTTCCTGGGTGACTGTATCGGTGATGGCGGCTGAGTCTCGCTCGCCCGGAGGAGGAGGCGTCGGGGCGTTCGTATACATCCACACCATAAGGATTAAAAAGATAATAACGAAACCGAGAATTGATTGACGGTCCATGACTAGACGCTTCCTTTGCGGGGTGTAGCCGAATCCGGAACCGGATCATACCCGGCGTACTTGTGAAACGGGTGACAACGGAGTAGCCTGCGCATCCCAAGATACCCCCCGCGAAGCACTCCGTGTTTTTCAACAGCCTCTAGTGTATAGTCCGAGCACGAAGGAATAAACCGGCAGCTATTGAATGGAAGGATTGGTGACAGGGTGGCCTGGTAGATTCGAATTAAAATGACGACCGTTTTTCTCATGTCTAGAGTCTTTTCTTGAGAATGTTTAGTGCGGTAAGGACGTCTTTCTCCATGTCTTTGCAGGCGACCCCGGAAGCCCGATCGGCGACCTCTCCGCGGTACATAATCACCAGGCTGTGTTTTCCGCTTGGCAGGAGTGGTTTGTTGTTGCGGACGGCCTCACGAAGGCATCGTTTTATGCGGTTTCGGACCGCCGCTTTCCGAATTGTCCTGGAAACCGAAAAACCGACCCGGGTGATGGGGAGGGTGGTATCTGTGACGTAAAATAGCCGAATAGATCCGGTCGTCAAGGAGCTCCCCCTGGCAATGATATCCGAAAAGGTCCTGTACCCTCGGAGGATTCTCTTTTTTGGGAGACCGAAGACCGGCACTGTGCGGCAGGCTACCGTTCGCTGCTCACTGAGAGTTTATGGCGGCCTTTTGCCCGTCGCCGGTTCAACACTTTCCGGCCGTTCTTCGTGGCCATGCGGGCTCTGAATCCGTGGGTGTTCTTTCGCTTGCGTTTATGGGGTTGAAACGTCCGCTTCATCTTTTCTTCTCCAATTTCGATTCAAAGGTTCCTAATGTAGCAAAAAACGGATCAAGATTCAACCGTGTTGTGAGTTTGTAATTTTTCCCTTGTAATAGCTTATTAATAATGTCATGGTTTGTGCTCGATAGAAATGTCAGGATATGGCATCTTGGGATCCTTCACCAGTTAGGAGGAACCCGATATGCCGGAGGTCCTGCAGATGAGCACAACAGAACGTCAACGACTCCAGATAATCACCCGCATCAAACACGGTGATACAACCGTTGTCGGGGCGGCAGAAAGCCTTGGGATCACCGAGCGGCAGATGTATCGCCTGCTGGAACGATATAAGAGCCAGGGTGATCAGGGACTTATTCACGGGCATCGCGGGAAGCCGTCCAACCGGGGCTATGCTCGGGAGGTCAAAGATCGGGCCCTGCGGCTGTACCAGGAGCGTTACAGTGATTATGGGCCAACGTTATTCTCCGAGATGTTGTCGGAACATCATGATCTGGAGATCGATGCTGATACGCTTCGACGCTGGCTTAAAGGAGCTGCCTTTTAGTCTGGGGTTCGTTCCCTACGTCGGCACCGACGTAAACGGGAACGTCGGGAAGCTGTTGGTGCTATGCTTCAGTTCGATGGAAGCTCCCACAACTAGTTTGAAGAGCGTGGACCGGCCTGTTGTCTCTTAGTTGCGATTGACGATGCTTC
>Ga0302046_10000538_pt1 | contig 37794 bp, 33 predicted proteins | sample RVTome_11_FD_200261 | JGI IMG/M metagenome (GOLD analysis project Ga0302046, IMG submission 200261) | Soil microbial communities from uranium-contaminated site in the Upper Colorado River Basin, Wyoming, United States - RVT147D111 (version 2) ...
ACGCCGCCGGCGAAACGGAAATCGCCGGCGCCGACGGCAAGGCCTTGGCGCGGGCGCTGCGCAGCCGCGGCGCGGTCGAGCCGATCTACGTTGACGACGTCGAAGACATCGGCGCGGCGCTCGCGAGCGTCATCCGCGACAACGACGTCGTGCTGACCCTGGGTGCCGGCAGCATCGGCGCGGTTGCACAATCGTTGCCGGGCGCGCTCGCGACCAAGGCGCCCGTCGGAGTGCCCCGATGAGCGCCGCCGTCAACGGTGAGGGCATGACGCTCAAGCTCAAGCACGACGAGCCGATGAGCCTGCATACGTCGTGGCGGGTCGGCGGTCCGGCGGATACCTTCTTCGAGCCGGCGAGCGTCGAGGAGCTGCAACGCTTTCTCGCGGAGCAGGCCGGCGATCTGCCGCTGTTTTGGGTCGGCTTGGGCTCCAACCTGCTGGTGCGCGACGGCGGCATCCGCGGCGCCGTGGTCTGCACGCTCGATCTCAAGCAGTCGCTCGAGGGGCTCGACGACGAGCGCGTGCGCGCCGCAGCCGGCGTTCCGTGCACGGCGCTGGCGCGATACTGCGTGCGCGCCAAGCTCGGACCGGCGGCGTTCTTCGCCGGCATCCCCGGCACCGTCGGCGGCGCGCTCGCTATGAACGCCGGCGCTTTCGGCGGCGAAACCTGGAACGACGTCGAGACGCTCGAGACGATCGACCGTCGCGGCCGGCGGCGGCAGCGGCCGCGGGCGGACTATTCGATCGGCTACCGCAAGCTCGAGGGCCCGGCCGGGGAATGGTTTCTCGCGGCGACGTTCCGCTTCGCGCCGGACGCCGCCGCCGACATGCAGCGCCTGAGCCTGTTGGTCAAGGAGCGCAGCGACCGCCAGCCGATCGGCAGAGCGTCTTGCGGCTCGGTATTCAAGAATCCGCCGGGCGGTTTCGCCGGCCGGCTCATCGAGGAGGCGGGGCTCAAGGGGGCGAGCGTCGGCGGCGCCAGCGTATCCGACAAGCACGCCAACTTCATCATCAACGACGGCACCGCCAGCGCCGCCGACATCGAGACCTTGATCGCGCAAGTGCGCGAGGAGGTCCGGGTGCGCAGCGGCACCGAGCTCGAGCTCGAGGTCAAGATCGTCGGCGAGCCGGGTCCGCGCCGGCGAGGCGCGCGGCGATGAGGCGCTGGAAGACCAACCGCCGCAAGTCGCCGCGCCGCAAGATCGCGTTGCCGCGCATCCGCGTCGAGCTCAAGTGGTTCGTGCTCCCGCCGGCGGCGGTCGCCACGCTCGTCGTGACCTTCATCGGAGTGCAATCGGCGCTCACGCTACCGGTGCGCGCGCTAAAGCTCGAAGGCGTGTTTCAACGCGTGACGCCGTTGCAGATCGAGGCCGCCGCCGTCGAGGCTTTGAACCGCGGTTTCCTGGCGCTCGATCTCACCCGCGTGCAGCGCGGGATCGAAACGCTAGCCTGGATCGACAGCGCGGAGGTGACCCGCGTCTGGCCCGACACGCTGGCGATCCGCGTGATCGAGCAGCAGGCGGCGGCGCGCTGGGGTGAGACCGGCCTTCTGAATACGCGTGGCGAGCTCTTCAGCGATGACCGCCGCTACGGGCTGCCCGAACTGCCGGTGTTGTCGGGGCCCGCCGGCAGCGAGCGGGTCGTCGCGGAGCGCTATTTGTATCTGCGCGAGCGGCTCAAGCGCGCGAGCCTGGAGCTCGAGGGCTTGCTCATGGACGACCGCGGCGCCTGGCAGCTCAGGCTCGCGAGCGGGCAGGAGATCCGCCTGGGCAATGACGCCGTGCCGGCGCGACTCGAGCGATTCTTCACCGTGGTCGTGCCGGCGCTCAAGGGCGAGCTGCGCCGCGCCGCGACCATCGATATGCGTTACACCAACGGTTTCGCGATCGCCTGGATCGGAGAGCTCGAGCTTTCCTATGCCGACACCCGCGAGGTGGCCGGAAGTGGATGAGCGGCGGCGACAGGCGGAAACCGATGCGGGCTAGACGGGACGATCGCAAGCTATTGGTGGGGCTCGATATCGGCACCTCCAAGGTCGTCGCGGTCGTCGGCGAGCTGTCGCCCGAGGATGCCCTGGAAGTCATCGGGATCGGCTCGCATCCGTCTCGCGGCCTCAAGCGCGGCGTGGTCGTGAACATCGAGTCGACGGTGCAGTCGATCCAGCGCGCGATCGAAGAGGCCGAGCTCATGGCGGGTTGTGAGATTCACAGCGTCTACACGGGGATAGCCGGCAGTCACGTGCGCAGCCTGAACTCGCACGGCATCGTTGCGATCCGCGACAAGGAGGTCAGCGCGAGCGACGTCGAGCGCGTCATCGACGCGGCGCGCGCGGTGGCGATCCCGGCCGACCAGCGGATCCTGCACGTGCTGCCGCAGGAGTTCGTCATCGACACCCAGGAGGGCATCCGCGAGCCGATCGGCATGTCCGGCGTGCGGCTCGAAGCCAAGGTGCACCTCGTGACCGGTGCCGTCAGCGCGGCGCAGAACATCGTCAAATGCGTGCAACGCTGCGGGCTCGACGTCGAGGACGTCGTGCTCGAGCAGCTGGCGTCGAGCTACTCGGTGTTGACCGAGGACGAGAAGGAGCTCGGCATCTGTCTCGTCGACATGGGCGGCGGAACCACGGACATCGCCGTGTTCTGCGGCGGCGCGATCCAGCATACGGCCGTCATTCCGATCGCCGGCGATCAGGTCACCAACGACATCGCCGTCAGCTTGCGCACGCCGACGCAATACGCCGAAGAGATCAAGATCAAGTACGCCTGCGCGCTGTCACAGCTCGCCAATCCGGACGAGACCATCGAAGTGCCCAGCGTCGGCGACCGCCCGCCGCGCAGGCTCGCGCGGCAAACGCTGGCCGAGGTCGTGGAGCCGCGCTACGAGGAGCTGTTCGCTCTGGTGCGCGACGAGCTCAGGCGTTCGGGGTTCGAGGAGCTCATCGCCGCCGGCGTCGTGCTGACCGGCGGCAGCGCCAAGATGGAAGGTGCCGTGGAGCTCGCCGAGGAAGTCTTTCACACGCCGGTTCGGCTGGGCATACCGCAATACGTCGAAGGCCTCGTCGACGTCGTGCGTAATCCGATACACGCCACCGGCGTCGGCTTGCTGCTCTACGGCAAAGCTGCCGCGCGGGCGCGAGTCGAAGCGGCGGCGAGCCGGCGAGGCGTGTTCAGTGCGTTCGAGCGAATGAAGGCTTGGTTCCAGGGAAATTTCTGAAGATAAATATCTAAGGAGTCGGGAAATGTTTGAATTGATGGATGGCTTCAGCGAGACCGCAATCATCAAGGTCATGGGGATCGGCGGCGGCGGCGGTAACGCCGTCGCGCACATGATGACGTCTGGTATCGAAGGCGTCGATTTCATCTGCGCCAACACCGACGCCCAGGCTCTGAAGAGCGCTCGCGTCAAAACGGGGCTGCAGATCGGCTGCAACATCACCAAGGGTCTGGGCGCGGGCGCCAATCCGGAAGTCGGACGGCAAGCGGCGATGGAGGACCGGGACCGCATCCAGGAGGTCATCTCCGGAGCGGATATGCTGTTCATCACCGCGGGCCTCGGCGGCGGCACCGGCACCGGGGCGGCGCCGGTCATCGCGCAGCTCGCCAAGGAGCTCGGCGTGCTGACCGTCGCGGTCGTCACCAAGCCCTTCCTGATGGAAGGCGCCAAGCGCATGCGCATCGCGGAGCAGGGCATCGCCGAGCTCGGCCGCTACGTCGATTCGCTGATCACGATTCCGAACGAGAAGCTGTTGACCGTGCTCGGTCCCGACACGACGCTGCTCGACGCTTTTAAAGCCGCCAACCGCGTGCTCCAAGGCGCCGTTCAGGGTATCGCCGAGCTGATCACGCGGCCCGGGTTGATCAACGTCGATTTCGCAGACGTGCGCACCGTCATGTCCGAGATGGGTATGGCGATGATGGGCTCCGGCACGGCCACCGGCGAGGGCCGCGCACGGGAAGCCGCCGAGGCGGCGATCTCGAGCCCGCTGCTCGAGGACATCAATCTCGCGGGCGCCAACGGCGTGCTCGTCAACGTCACGGCCGGCATGGATCTGTCGATCGGCGAGTTCCAGGAGGTCGGTGAGACCATCAAGCAGTTCGCCTCCGACGAGGCCACCGTGGTCGTGGGCACCGTGATCGATCCGGACATGTCGCACGAGATCCGCGTGACGGTCGTCGCCACCGGCCTCGGGCAGGTCTCGGGCTTCGCCGAGCGGCCGGTCAAGGTCGTGCGCCGCGGAAGCTCCAGAGAACCGAACTATGCCGATCTGGATCGTCCAACCATACAGCGCAAGCGCGCCGTCGGCGACGGCGTGACCGGCTCGGGCGACGACATCGAGAACCTGCTCGACGTTCCGGCTTTTCTGCGCCGCCAAGCCGACTGAGCTCTCCGGGACAGGCCGCAGCGCCGGCCCCGGCTACGGCGGGCCGCGCCCTTGCCGAGTCCGAGAGCGCGTGCTACGGTGCGGTGCCCTTCACTTAAGGTCTTGATAGCAGCGGAGAATTTCTTGATCCCAGGCGCAGCTTGCAAGTCGGAATCGCTGCAGGCGGAGGCAATTCGGAAGCGACTTCATTGAAGCAACGCACCCTCAAGGAATCCATCCGCGCCACCGGCATCGGCTTACATGGCGGCGCCAAAGTTTACATGACCTTGCGTCCGGCGCCGGTGAACTCCGGCATCATTTTCCGGCGCATCGATCTCGAGCAGCCGGTCGATATTCCTGCGACGGCCTTGAACGTCACGCAGACGACGCTCGGCACGACGCTGGAGCATGCCAACGCCAGGGTCGCGACGGTCGAGCATCTGTTGTCCGCAATGGCGGGCCTGGGCATCGACAACGCTTTCGTCGATCTCACCGCGGCCGAGGTGCCGATCATGGACGGCAGCGCGGCACCGTTCGTATTCCTTTTGCAATCCGCCGGCATCGAGGAGCAGAACGCGCCGAAGCGCTTCGTTCGGATTCGCCGGCCGGTGGAAGTTCATGACGGCGACAAGTGGGCGCGGTTGGCGCCCTACAACGGTTTCCGGGTCAATTTCGAGATCGACTTCGATCACCCGGTGCTGCGCAAGCACCGCCAGAGCGCGAGCCTCGAATTTTCGACCACTGCGTTCCTCAAGGAGATCAGCCGCGCGCGGACTTTCGGTTTCCTGCGCGACCTGGAGACGCTGCGCGAGCGCGATCTGACGCTCGGCGGCAGTCTCGACAACGCCATCGTCATGGACGAGTACCGCGTCCTCAACGAGGACGGGCTGCGGTTCAGGGACGAATTCGTCCGGCACAAGATACTCGACGCGGTCGGCGATCTGTATCTGCTCGGCTGCTGCCTGATCGGCGAGTTCACCGGGTTCAAGTCCGGGCACCGGCTCAACAATCTCTTGCTGAGAGCCTTGCTCGAGCAAGACAACAGCTACGAGGAAGTCGTGTTCGAGGATACGCGGCGCTCGCCGGTGGCCTATCAAGTCGTGCCCGGCTTGCCGGACTGACGGGTCGGGAGCGGTTGCACGCGCACGCGAATACGCCGCTCGCCGCCGAGCTGTGCGGCTCGATATTTCACCCGCGCCGCCCACGCAGAGGCGTCCATGGTCAGGATCAGCTCGTCGTCTGCGGAGACGCTCGCCGAGACCAGATGAGCCGCTTCCTCGGCCGGCAGCATCCCGCGGATGACTTCCGTTAAATCCCGACGCCGGCGCGCCTCGGCTGAGAGCGCCGCCAGCGTGCCCCGCTCGAGCAGCTCGGCCAGCGAGCGCGGCCGGGCTGCCGGCGATTCTGAGACCGGTGTCAACGTTTTACGGCTCAAAGCTTGAGTAGCGCCAAGTTTCTGGGCATCCTTGGGTTTCTCGAAAAGGGCAAACCGCCTAAAAGGGCGGGACGCAAAGCCACCGGTCTACGGGAACGTCTTCCTACGATAGCGGGGTTACCGAGTGTCATTTGACTTAACAAGCGATACTGAGCCCGCCACCGCTGGTTCCGGCCGGCACTCGGCGAATAACGATACCGAAAAGACGGGGGTTGAGGGCGGAAATCGATGGAGCTGATACTCCTTTCGAGGGGCAAAGGGCATCTCGGTCATGTGCGTCTCGGCGCCGGGCCGGTATGGCTGGGCATCACGGCCGTCGCCCTCACGATCTTCGCCGGCGTGTTCTATGCCGGGTTCCGCGCCGCCGCCCATTTCGGCATCGTCAATCCCCAGACGCAGGTTCACGAATGGCGTAGCGATCTCGCGCAGCAACAGGCGCTGCTCGATGCCACCCGCGACGCGGCTCTGCAAAACCTCGACGCGCTGGCTCTGCGTTTGGGCCGGATGAACGCCCATGTGCTGCGCCTCGACGCGCTCGGCCAGCGGCTGACGAAGATGGCGGGCCTGGACGACGGCGAGTTCGACTTCTCGGCGGCGCCGTCGCAGGGCGGGCCCGAGGAGCCACTGGCCGTCGCCGATCTGCAGCAGGTCTCGGGCCTCGTTCAGGCCATGGACGAGCTCGGCTCGCAGCTCGATGACCGCGAGCTCAAGCTCAACGTGCTCGAGGACTTCCTGCTGAACCGCAAGCTCAGGGGCGAAGTCCATCCGGAGGGCAGGCCCGTGACCTCGGGCTATATCTCCTCGCACTTCGGCAACCGCACGGATCCGTTCACGGGCCGGGCCGCTTTCCACAAGGGCGTCGACTTCGCCGGCCGAGAAGGCGCCGAGGTCGTGGCGGTCGCCTCCGGCGTCGTCATCTGGTCGGGCGATCGCTACGGCTATGGTCAGATGGTGGAGATCAACCACGGTAACGGCTATGTGACGCGCTATGCGCACAACGCCGAGAATCTGGTCGCCGTCGGCGACACCGTGAAACGCGGCGAGACCGTCGCGGTGATGGGCTCCACGGGGCGCGCGACGGGACCCAACCTGCATTTCGAGGTGCTGCACAACGGCCGCGTGGTCAATCCGCTGAGCTACGTCAACTAGATAGACCCTCGAAAGAACCCCGAGCGCCGGGCGCTGTCCCGATTCCGCGTCTGTCCGTAGAATACGGAGCTCCGACCGTTCCCGAGGTGCCGGCTTGCTCAAAGCCCTGTCCAGTGCCATAACCGATATCGTCGGCAGCCGCAACCAGCGGCTGCTGAAGCGTTACGGGGCGCTCGTCCACCAGATCAATGCGCTCGAGGCCGATCTCAAGGCGGCGAGCGACGAGGAGCTCAAGACCCGCACGCCGGCGCTGAAAGCGCGCGCGCAGAGCGGCGCCGACCCCGCCTCGCTGCTGCCCGAGGCCTTCGCGCTGGTTCGCGAAGCGTCCCGGCGGGCGCTTCGCCTGCGCCACTTCGACGTGCAGCTCATCGGCGGGATCGCGTTGCACGAAGGCAAGATCGCGGAGATGCGCACCGGCGAGGGCAAGACCCTGGTCGCGACGCTGCCCGCGTATCTGAATGCGCTGAGCGGAAACGGCGTTCACATCATCACGGTGAACGAATACCTCGCGCAGCGCGACGCCGAATGGATGGGCCCCGTCTACGAGTTCCTGGGTCTTAAGGTCGGTGTGATCAAGAGCGGCCAGAATTCGCAAGAGAAGCGCGCCGCCTACGCTGCCGACATCACTTACGGCACCAACAACGAGTTCGGCTTCGACTATCTTCGCGACAATCTCGCATTCCGGTTGGAGGATCAGGTGCAAAGGCGCCTGGCCTACGCCGTCGTCGACGAGGTCGATTCGATTCTCATCGACGAGGCGCGCACGCCGTTGATCATCTCGGGGCGCGCCGAGGACAGCACCGAGCTCTACGTGCAGATCAACCGGCTGATTCCTACGCTGAAGCCGTACAAGCCGCCGCCGGGCGCGGCCGATGCCGACGTCAAGGCGACGCGCGTGAGCGTGCTCGACGTCGCCGGCGCCGAGCTCGGCGAGATGGCGATAGAGAAGGCGCTGGCGCTTGCGGCCGAGCGCGGTTGCCATCTGGTCGAGGTCGACCCGTCGGCTCGACCGTCCCGGGCGCAGCTCGTCGAGCCGGGAGATTACAGCGTCGACGAGAAATCCAAGCAGGCTCACTTGACCGAAGAAGGCCACGACCGGATAGAGGAGCTCTTGCGTCGGGCCGGCGTGCTCGGTAGCGAGGAGAGCGTTTACGATCCGGCGAACATCCGCCTGATGCATCATCTGAACGCCGCGATGCGCGCGCATGCGCTGTTCAAACGCGAAGTCGACTACATCATCAAGGACGGCGAGATCGTCATCGTCGACGAGTTCACGGGGCGCACGATGCCGGGACGGCGCTGGTCGGACGGCCTGCATCAGGCTATCGAGGCCAAGGAAGGCGTGCGCGTAAAAGAAGAAAATCAGACGATTGCGTCGATCACCTTCCAGAACTATTTCCGGCTCTACGACAAGCTCGCCGGCATGACCGGAACGGCCGACACCGAGGCCTACGAGTTTCAGCAGATCTACGGGCTCGAGGTCATCGTGGTGCCGACGCATATGTCGATGATTCGCGACGATGCGCCGGATCTCGTCTATCTGACACAAGCGGACAAGTTCGAGGCGATCATCGAGGACATTCGCGACTGCCACGAGCGCGGCCAACCCGTGCTCGTCGGCACGACGTCGATCGAGACCTCGGAGTTCCTCGCGGGCCTGCTCGAGAAAGCCGGCATTCGGCACCAGGTGTTGAACGCCAAATACCACGAGCGCGAAGCCGAGATCATCGTTCAGGCGGGCCGCCCGGGGACGGTCACGATCGCGACCAACATGGCGGGCCGCGGCACCGACATCGTGCTCGGCGGCAACGTCGAAGCGGAGCTCAAGGCGCTGGCCTCGACCGATGAAGCCTTCGTCGCCAAGCTTCGCGAGGAGTGGCAGGCGCGCCACCAGGCCGTCATCGACGTCGGCGGCTTGCACATCGTCGGCACCGAGCGGCACGAATCCAGGCGCATCGACAATCAGCTGCGCGGCCGCGCCGGCCGCCAGGGCGACCCCGGCTCGAGCCGCTTCTATCTATCGATGGAAGACAACCTCATGCGGATTTTCGGCGACCCGGAGCGCACCAAGCGCCTGCTGTCGCGCGCCGGCATGAAGCAGGGGGAAGCGATCGAGAGCCGCTTGTTGTCGCGGCAGATCGAGCGCGCGCAGCGCAAGGTCGAGGCGCACAATTTCGATATCCGCAAGCAGCTGCTCGAGTACGACGATGTCGCCAACGACCAGCGCAAAGTCGTTTATCAGCAGCGCGCCGAGCTCATGGAAGCCGAGGAGATCGCGGATGCGATCGCCGGCATCCGCGCCGAAGTCGTCAACAAGCTCATCGACGACCACGTCGCGCCGCAGAGCGTCGAGGAGCTCTGGGACAAGGTGGGCCTCACACAGGCGCTGGAGCGGGAATTCTCGGTGCACGTCGACGTCGAGGCCCTGCTCGAAGGCGATCACGCGCTCGGCGAGCAGGCGCTACGCGACGAGATCTGCAAGCGCGTCGAGGCCGAATACGAAGCCAAGGTCGCCGAGGTCGGCGAGCGCGTCATGCGCAGCCTGGAGAAGGGCGTGATGCTGCAGCAGCTCGACTCGCATTGGAAAGAGCACATCGGCGCGCTCGATTATCTTCGCCAGGGCATTCATCTTCGCGGTTACGCCCAGCGAAACCCGAAGCAGGAATACAAGCGCGAAGCCTTCGAGATGTTCAGCCAGCTGCTCGACCGCGTGAAGCACGATACGATCGTGATTCTGTCGCGGGTTCAGATCCGCCGCCCCGAGGATGCCGCGGCGGTCCAAACGCGCGCGACCGATACCAGCTCGATGCGGTTTCAGCACGCCGCTGCGCCGAACCTGGTGGCGGCGCCGCCACAGGCCGCGGTGCCGCTGGGCGCGCCGCCGCAGGCCCCGCCGCGCGCCGACCCGGTCGCGCCCTATGTCCGGGGCCAGCCCAAGGTCGGCCGCAACCAGTCCTGCCCTTGCGGCTCCGGCAAGAAGTTCAAGCAGTGCCACGGGCGCCTCGAATGACCGAGGCCCTGGGTTTCGAGCTCGCCGAGCTCGACGTGGTCGTGGGCCTGATCGAGGACGATGCGGGGCGGGTCCTGGTCAATCAGCGGCTGCCGGGACGCCATATGGCGGGTTACTGGGAGTTTCCGGGCGGCAAGCGGCGCGCAGGCGAGGCGCCGTTGGCCGCGCTCAAGCGTGAGCTTGCCGAGGAGCTCGGCATCGAGGTGCTTGCGGCCGAGCCGTTCATGCGGCTGGCGCACGACTACGGCGATCGGCGGGTGGCGCTTAGCGTTTGGGCCGTGCGGCGGTATTCGGGATTGCCGCGCGCCCTCGAGGGCCAGCCGCTCCGATGGCTTGCGCCTGCCGCGCTGGCGAAGCTCGAGCTGCTGCCGGCCGACGCGGAGATCGTCGAGGCCTTAGCTCAAAGCGAATAGGAAACGAATGTCCTGGTTGATCTGCGTCGGACGCAGGTCGACGCCGTGCCACTTGACGAAGCGCACCGTGACACGGTGGCGTCCGGCTGAGATCTCCGGATAGAAATCCACGCCGCGCGGGATCGTCACGCGGACGAGGTTGGGCTGGACATTGCGCTCCATCGTGTGTTGATACATACCGCCGCCGGCCAACCGCTCGACAGGCTCGCTGGTTTCGCGCACGAGCCAGGCGATCTCCGACACCGCATTGCAGACCGGCTGTATGATCCGGGTCCAGCGCCCGAACTGCGCCGCTCGCTCGGCCTGCGGCAGCCGCAGCCAATAGGCGTAGTCGGGCAGATCGAACACGCAGGTGCCGCCGGGGATCGAGCTGCGATGCTTGATGGTGTTGAGGAACTCGCAGTCCTTGAGCGCGTTCATGAAGTTCGGGCCGCTGTCCTTGATCGCGATCTTCAGGTCGTTGACGTCGCTGAGCAGCTTTTGCAGGCGCTGCTGGTCGACGCCGCGCTGGCGGCCGTAGGCGGCGAGCAAAGTCGCCTGCCGCTCGAGCTCCTTGAGCACGTCGGCGCGAACGTCGCCGCGGCCGAGTATCGCCATGATCTCGAGCAGGCTCGCGACCGCGGCCCGCGCGCTGAAGTCCCGGAGATTCTCGCCATGATAGACCGCCTGCCGGTAGAGGAATTCGATCCTCAGAAAGGTCCGCATCCTCTCGGACAGCGGCTGCTCGAATTCCATCGCGCCGGGGTCGGAGGACTCGCCGACGAGCTCGCTCGCGATACTAGAACCGGGCGCGGCCATGCGGGATGCTGAGATGGGCTCTAGACATGAGCCTATTCTGCGCGAGCCGGCGCGGATCGGCAATCAATCGCCGGCGAGCTCCATGTATCGCGTATGCAGCGCGGCGACGCGCGTTTTCAATTGCTCGATATCGCCGCTGTTGTCGATGATGTCGTCGGCTTGCGACAGCCGCGCTCGCCTGTCGAGCTGAGCATCGAGCATCGCTTGCGCGTCCGACCCCTCGAGCCCGTCGCGGCGCTGCAAGCGCGCAAGCTGCGTCGCCTCCGGGCAATCGACGACGGCGGTGCGGTCCACAAGCGTATCGAAGCCGGTCTCGAACATCAGCGGTACGACGACGATCGCATAAGGCGCAGCGAGCTCGGCGAGGCGTTGCGCCGTGCGGGCGCGAATCAGCGGGTGCAGGATGGCCTCGAGACGTTTGCGTCGCTCGGGTTGGCGGAATACGAGCTCGCGCAGCGCGCGGCGATCGAGCTCTCCGGAGCTCTGGAGGATAGCGTCGCCGAATTCCGCCGCGACGGCCTCGAGCCCGGGCTCGCCGAAGTCGACGACCTCGCGTGCGACCGCGTCGGTATCGACGATGCCGGCGCCGAGCTCCGCGAACAGCTTCGCCGCCGTGCTCTTGCCGCTGGCGACGCCGCCCGTCAGGCCGACGCGAAACATGCCGCCGAGGCCGCGCTCGAGTCGGGCGCGCTCAGAAGAAGGCCTCCACGTACCAGCGCGTGAGCTCTCCGCCCCAGAGCAAGGTGATCCAGCCGGCCGCCGCGAGATAAGGTCCGAAAGGTATCGGCGTCTGGCGGGACTTGCCACCGAGCGCCAGCAGTGCGCCGCCGAGCAGCGCGCCGACCGCGGCCGACAGCAGGATCACGAGCGGCAGCAGTTGCCAGCCCAGCCATGCGCCGAGCGCCGCGAGCAACTTGAAATCGCCGTAGCCCATGCCCTCCTTGCCGGTCGCGAGCTTGAACAGCTGGTAGACCGACCAGAGGCTCAAATACCCCGCGGCGGCGCCGATCACGGCCGAGTTGAGGTCCGTGAACAGCGGCTCGCCGGCGCCGCTCAGAGCGGCGACGAGCAGACCCGCCCAGAGCAGCGGCAAGGTCAGCGAATCCGGCAGATACTGACGGTCGATGTCGATGAGGCTGAGCGCGAGCAACGTCCAGGTAACCGGAAGCAGGATCAGCGTCTGCCAGCTGGGCCCGAAAACCGAAACCACGGCGAGCCCGAGCAACGCGGCGCCGGCTTCGACGAGCGGGTAGCGCGCCGAGATCGTCGCGCCGCAGTGCCGGCAACGCCCGCGCAGGCTCAGGTAGCTCACCAGCGGAACGTTGTCGTAGGCGGCCACGGAGGCGCCGCAGCTCGGGCAGCCGGAGCGTGGCCGCCATAGATCGAAGGCTTGCCCTTCTTCGGCGTGCGGCGGCTCTTTGAGCTGCTCCGCGGCGAGCTCCGCGCATTGCCGCCGCCAGGCACGCTCCATCATGATCGGCAGCCGATAAGCGACGACGTTGAGGAAGCTGCCGACGAGCAGGCCCATGAGCCCGACGGCGATGAACAGCACGCCCGGATAGAGCTCGAGAAACTCGGCGTACATCCGCCGGAGCTGCCCGGGTTAGACGACTTGCCCCATCTTGAAGATCGGCAGGTACATGGCGATGACGAGACCGCCGACGAGCACACCGAGTATCGACATGATCAGCGGCTCGAGCAGGCTCGACATGCTGTCGACGGCGTTGTCGACCTCTTCCTCGTAGAAATCCGCGACCTTGCTCGCCATCTCATCGAGCGAGCCCGACTCCTCGCCGACGGCGATCATTTGATTCACCATGTTGGGGAACAGATTGGTGTTCTCCATCGCGCGCTGCAGGCGCTGGCCGGTCGCGACCTCGTCGCGCATCCTGAGCACGGCTTCCTCGTAGATGATGTTGCCGGTGGCGCCGGCGACGGATTCGAGCGCCTCGACCAGCGGCACGCCGGCAGCGAAAGTCGTTGCCAGGGTGCGCGAATAGCGGGCCACGGCGGACTTGTTCAGGATCACGCCGATGACCGGAATCTTGAGGCTCACGCGGTCGACGAAATGATGCACGGCGCGGTAACGCTTCTTCGCATGCAGAAATCCGACCACGCCGCCGACGATGAGCGCCAGCAGCAGCCAGCCGGTGGTTCTGACGAAATTGGAGATGTCGATCACGAGGCGGGTGAAGGCCGGCAGATCGGCGCCGAAGCCTTGGAACAACGATTCGAACTCCGGGATCACGAAGATCATCAGGATCGCCGTGACGACGAGCGCGACCACGACGACCGCCGCTGGATAGAACAGCGCCTTCTTGATCTTTTTCTTGATCGCCTCGGTCTTTTCCTTATAGGTCGCGATCTTGTCGAGCAGCGTCTCGAGCGCACCGGCCTGCTCGCCGGCGGCGACCAGATTGACGAAGAGGTCGTCGAAGTGCATCGGATGCTTGGCCAGGGCGGCGGCGAGCGCGGTGCCGCCCTCGACATCGGACTTGATCGCGAGGATCAGCTTCTGCATCGCCGGGTTGTCGTGGCCGGCACCGACGATCTCGAAGGCCTGCACCATGGGGATACCGGCGCTCATCATCGTCGCGAGCTGCCGCGAGAACACCGCGATGTCCGCGGGCGTGACCTTGCCCCTCTTGACGAAAAGCTGCGACTGCTTGCGCACTCTCGTCGGCATGACGCCCTGGCGTCGCAGCTCGCTGCGCAGCAGCGCCTCGCTCGCGGCCACGGTCTTGCCGCGGATCTTCTTGCCGGCGCGGTCGGTGCCTTCCCAGGTGAACGGAAATTGTCTGGTTGCTATTGCGGATTGAGCCATCGTTGCCAAATCTCCTGGGTTGCCCGCGTCGGTGGAATCGAGCTACTCGATTGTAACCCGGTTGATCTCCTCCAAGCTGGTAAGGCCGTCCTTGACTTTCTTGAGCCCGGATTGCCTCAGGTCCGGGATCGAATCGGCGGCGGCTTGGTCCGCTATCTGCATCGCGTTGCCGCCTTCCATGATGATCCGACCGATGGCATCGGTCACGGGCATGACTTGATAGATGCCGACGCGACCCTTGTAGCCGGCCGTGCATTGACTGCAGCCCTTGGCATGGAAGATCGCCAGGCCCTTGCCGATGTCGGCTTCGGTGAAGCCTTCCTTGAGCAGCGCCTCGGTCGGGACGTCGACGGGCTCCTTGCAGTTGGAGCAGAGCCTGCGCGCCAGCCTCTGGGCGATGATCAGGCTCACCGAGCTTGCGATCGCGTAGGGCTTGACGCCCATGTCGACGAGCCTCGTCAAGGTCTTGGGCGCGTCGTTGGTATGCAGGGTCGAGAGCACCAGATGGCCCGTCTGCGCCGCCTTGATCGCGATCTCGGCGGTTTCGAGGTCGCGGATCTCGCCGACCATGATGATGTCGGGGTCCTGGCGCAGGAAGGCGCGCAGCGCCGAGGCGAAGGTCAGGCCGACGCGCGGGTTGACGTTGACCTGGTTGACGCCGGGCATGTTGATCTCGGCCGGATCCTCGGCGGTCGAGATGTTGCGGTCCTGCGTGTTGAGAATGTTGAGCCCCGTATACAACGACACGGTCTTGCCGCTGCCCGTGGGGCCGGTGACGAGAATCATGCCGTAGGGCTTGGCGAGCTGCTCCAGATACAGCCTCTTCTGAAAATCCTCGTAGCCCAGAGCGTCGATGCCGAGCTGGGCGCTGGCCGGATCGAGCAGACGGCAGACGACCTTCTCGCCGAACAAGGTCGGGCAGGTATTGACGCGAAAGTCGATCGCGCGGTTCTTCGACAGCCGCAGCTTGATGCGGCCGTCCTGAGGCACGCGCCGCTCGGCGATGTCGAGCCTCGCCATGACCTTGAGGCGCGCGGCGACCTTGATCGCCAACGCCGCCGGCGGGCGCGCGACCTCGGCCAGCACCCCGTCCTGCCGCACGCGGATGCGGAAGTATTTCTCGTACGGCTCGAAGTGAATGTCCGACGCGCCGCGCTTGATCGCGTCGATCATGACCTTGTTGACGAAGCGCACCACCGGCGCGTCGTCGATGTCGGCGCGCGAAACCTCCTCGCCGCGATCCTCGTCGCCGCCGGAGATCTCGAGATTCTCGAGGTCGAAGTCGCCCTCCTCGAAGGACGACATGCTGGTGTCGACGGCCTCGATCGCCTTGGAGACGTGGCGGTCGAGCTTGTTCTGCTCGACGACGATGGGCTCGACCCTGAGGCTGGTCTGAAAGCCGATGTCGTCGAGGGCCTGGAGAGTGGTCGGGTCGGAGACGCCGACGTAGAGGCGCTTGCCGCGCTGCATCAGCGGCAGCACGCGGTGGCGGCTCAGGAGCTTTTCCGAGACCAGCTTGACGACGTCGAGATCGACCTCGACGGCGTCCAGATCGAGCAGCGGCACGCCGAACTCGTGAGCCGCAGCGACCGCGATCTTGCGCGGATCGCCGAGGTCGTTGGCCACCAGATAGGCGACCAGCGAGCCGCTCTTCCCCTTGGTCGCTTCGAGGGCCTGGTTGAGCGCGTCCTCGGAGACGACGCTGTCCTGGACCAGTCGCCTGGGCAGTCCGGTCAGGGGGCCTAGAGTTGCGGTCGCGGCCATACAGGGGCTCTACGTAAAGCTTTCGGAGTCTTTTGACGACAAACGGATACTTTCAACGCTGCTCGTGAGCCTGTCAACCGGGCGCTTCTCCATTTGTGACAGAGGTTTAGATGTGCGCCGGGCTTCGGGCAAACGAAAAAGGGCTCCCGCGCTGCCGCGGGAGCCCTTGGATTCCGCCGTTCGGCGGAGCGGTTTCCGTCAAGAATTACGGACGGCAAGCCGCCGGCATATACTGGTCAAGGAGAGTCGGCGCGACATACGCGGTAGCCGCACCGCCGGAGGTCCCCATGAGGGCCGCGCCCGTAGGTGCCGGAGCATTTCCACAGCGCCAGACCACGCTCAGGTCGACGGATTCGTACGGCGTGATGGTCAACGTATCTCCAGCGATCTGTGCGTTGACCTCGGGACCACCGTAGGTAATAGTGATCACGCCATCTAAGACGCCCACGCTCGAAACGTACTTTCCGCTCGTGTCGGCCGCATTGGGGGACATGCCAGCGTCCGTCCGATCATCCGGGGGCACGCCCTCGTTCAAGAAGTCTTCTGCCACGGCGGTCTTCGCGGCGGCGGCCAGGCTCAAGCCTTCGGACACCTGCGCGCGAATCGTGTAGTCCTGATAGGCGGGAATCGCGATCGCGGCCAAAATGCCGATGATGGCGACGACGATCATCAACTCGATGAGCGTGAAGCCCTTTTGCAACGTTCTCATGGATATAGCTCCTCTAAGCGAAATAGGGTCATCGAAAGAATTCAACGTGGCGCAAGGCCGCCGCTTGCCGATAAGTGCAATCGCCGTGCCAACCGTGCGGCGACCAATCGGAAAAAATGTAAATTCATGGACTTAGACGTGTCACTCCAGGTTGCCACCGTGCCGATTGAACATATTGCCCCAGCAGCGGGCCGAGGCTTAGCCGAATATGCGGCACAAACTGACCAAAATTGTCACCCCGCCTACTCGATGCCGAGCTTCTTGACGCGATAGCGCAGCGCCCGAAAGCTGATGCCGAGCAGCTTCGCGGCCGCGGTCTTGTTGTAGCGTGTCTGCTCGAGCGCCTTGACGATCGCGTCGCGCTCGATGTCCTCGAGCTGCGTTTCCAGCGGCGCATCTTCGTCGAGGCCTGCATGAGCGTCCTGAGCGTCGGTGCGAAGCTGAATGTCGCCGACGTCGATCGTAAGACCCGAGGCCAAGGTCATCGCGCGCTCGAGGATGTTCTCGAGCTCGCGAACGTTGCCCGGAAAGCGGTAAGCGAGCAGTGCTTTCTCGGCCGCCGGCGTCAGCTTAGGCTCGGGCACGCCGAGCTCGACCGAGAGCCGGGTCAGGAACTCGCCGGCGAGCAGCAGCATGTCGCGGCCGCGGTCGCGGAGCGGCGGCACGTGAAGCTCGATGACGTTGATCCGATAATAGAGGTCCTCGCGGAACTCGCCGCGACCGACGAGCTCGCCAAGCTCGCGGTGGGTGGCGCTCAGGATGCGCACGTCGACGGGAATCTCGGTAGCGCTGCCGACCGGACGCACGTTCTTCTCCTGGATCACGCGCAGCAGCTTGACCTGCATGTGCAGCGGCAGGTCGGCGACCTCGTCGAGAAACAAGGTGCCGCCCTCAGCCGACTGCACCAGACCGGTCTTATCGCCGACCGCGCCGGTGAAGCTGCCCTTGCGGTGGCCGAAGAGCTCGCTTTCCATGAGCTCGGTCGGGATGGCGCCGCAGTTGATCGGCACGAACGGGCCGTCGCGGCGCGGGCCCGCCTCGTGGATCATGCGCGCGACCAGCTCCTTGCCGGTGCCGGATTCCCCGGAGATGTGCACGGGCGCCTGGCTGCGGGCGACCTTCACGATCATGCTGCGGACGTCGGCGATCGCCTGCGAGCCGCCGATCAGGGCGTGCGTCACGGCGCCTTTCAGCGCGCTCGCACCCCTGAGCCGCAATGCCGCCGTGACGAGCTTGCGCAGGTCGTTGAGATCCAGAGGCTTGGAGACGAAATCGAACGCGCCGAGCTTGAGCGCTTTGACGGCGGTCGCGACGCTGCCGTGGGCGGTGATCACGGCAACGGGCGTGCCGGCGCTCTCGAGCTGTATCCATTCGACGAGCTCGAGGCCGTCGCCGTCGGGCAGGCGCATGTCGGTCAGACAGAGGTCGTAGGCCTGTTGCTTGAGCAGGCGCTTGGCGCTCGCGACGTCCTCGCAGGCTCTGGTCGCGATGTCCATACGCTCGAGCGTGATCGACAAGAGCTCGCGGATGTCGGGCTCGTCGTCGACGACGAGAGCGGTGGGCTTCATGGGGCCTTGCTCACTGCCAGCGATTGAGATCGGCGAAAACGATGCGAAACACGCTGCCGCCGCCGGCGCGCGGCTGATAGCTCAAGGAAGCGCCGTTCGAGTCGCAGAGCTCGCGGGAGATAAAGAGCCCGAGGCCGGTGCCGCCGTCCTTGCCGGTATAAAACGGCTCGAAAACCTCCTCGGCCTTGTCCGGATCGATGCCGGGGCCGCGGTCGGCGATCTCCAGAAACACCCTCCCCGAGTGCTCGAGGCGGCCGCCGCTGATCTCCACCGCGATCGCGCCGGCGGTCGCGCTCGCGTATTTGACGGCGTTGTCGCAGAGGTTCCAGACGACCTGGTGCAGATGCGTCGGGTCCATGCGCGCGACCAGATCATCCGGGCACTGGGTGCAGCCGACCGCCGCTTCGAACAGCTCCAGAGTCTGCACGAACTCGCGACAGAACTGCATGAGCCACGGCGCAAGCTCGATGCGTTCGGGCCGCGTCGTCTGGCGCCGCGACAGCGCCAGAATGCTCTCGACGATCTGGCTGACGCGCGTTGAGTTGACGCGAATGATGTCGGTGAGGCGCTTCTCGTCGCTGCCGATCGTCGGTGATTCCGCGAGCAGCTGGCCCGCATGGCTCATGGCGCCGATGGGGTTGCGGATCTCGTGCGCGATGCTCGCCGAGAGCCTTCCCAGCGACGCGAGCTTGATGTTCTGAGTGCGCTCGGCGAGCATCGACATGTCCTCGAGGAAGATCAGCGTGCCCCCCGTGCGTTCGCCGCCGAGCCCGGCGAAATGCGGCCGGATGGTCGAGGCGCCGTCGGCGGAGCTGAATTGCGCCGGCGGCTTGCCCGGCGGACGCCCTTGCACGCGCCAGACCTCGAGCCGGTTGGCGAGCTCGGGGGAGACCTCGCGCAACGGTTGCCCGGCTCGCCGGCTCGCCGCGCCCAGATGTATCGCCGCGGAATCGTTCATGAGCCGAACGCGGTCGTCGCCGTCGACCACGACGATGCTCTCGCGCAGGTGCCGAACGATATATTGGTTGAGCTCGGCCAGATTGCGCAGGTCGACGCCGCGCTGCTCGGCGAGCGCCTCCGTTTCGCGCATCCGGTGCCGCAGCGCCTGCACCAAAGCGGTGATGACGAAGATCACGGCGCCGAGGATGCCGGCCGGCGCGTATTGCGCGGTGCCGGCCGAACCCTGCAAAAGCAACGTCGTCTGCGCGCCGAGTATCGTCAGCGTGGCCAGCGCGGCCATCAGGAAGGCCTGCTCGCCGTTGACCAGCAGCGCGAGCACACCGATCGACACGATCAACAACCCGCCGATGCCGCTGGACACGCCGCCGCTGGCATGCATCAGCAGCGTGATCGTGGCGATATCGAGCGCAACTTGCAGGAAGATCTGCGCCGCCGCCGAGGGTTGGCGGAGACGGATGAGCCAGACGTTGGCGACGCTCGAGCTCATCATCGCCAGCATCGCGCCCAGCGCCAGGCGCGGATTGACGTCGCCGACGATCGTCGGATCGCGGATCAGGAAAAATGCGGCGAGCAGCAGCGCGCTCAATCCGAGCCGGAACAGATTCAGAAGCCCGAGGACCCGCCAGGCGAAGTCCTCCGACCCCGGCACGGCGGCCGGGCCGCGGGTGGGCCGGATCGAGACCGTATCCCGGCTATCGAGGGCTTCGACGGCGGACATTGCGCGGAATTTTACCTGATTGGCGCTCAAGCACCGGAACGCAGTTCACTTTGCCGGGGTATTTATGGACAATACCGCCGCGCTCCGTCTCGAGGCATCCCTTGAATCTTCACGAGTACCAATCCAAGGCCCTGTTCGCCGAGTTTGCCATCCCTGTGCCGCAAGGACGCGTCGCGGCCAGCGCCGCAGAGGCCGCCGCAGCCGCCGAGGCCCTCGGCGGCGAGCTCTGGGTCGTCAAGGCGCAGGTCCACGCCGGCGGCAGAGGCAAGGCCGGCGGCGTGCGCCTGGCCCGATCGGTGAACGAGGTCCGCGAGCACGCCGCGGCATTGCTGGGCACGCGCCTGGTCACCCACCAGAGCGGCCCCGAAGGACTGCCCGTCGACGCCGTCTACGTCGAGCAGGGCTCGAAAATCGCGCGCGAGCTCTACTTGAGCTTGCTCGTCGATCGCGGCAAGGAGCGCATCGTCATCATGGGCTCGGCGGCCGGCGGCATGGATATCGAAGCCGTCGCCGCACAGACGCCCGAGAAGATCCTGAGCACGGCCATCCATCCGGCCGTGGGGCTCTCGGATTACCAGGCGCGCGAGCTCGGTTACGCCTTGGGCCTCGACCAGCAGCAACAGCGAGAGCTGCATGACATCCTCGCCAAGCTCGTCGAGCTCTTCGACCGCTGCGATGCGAGCCTCGTCGAGATCAACCCGCTGATCGTCACCGAGTCCGGCGAGGTCGTCGCGCTCGATGCGAAGATCAACGTCGAGGACAACGCGCTGTTTCGCCAGCAACGCCTCGAGGCGCTGCGCGACGAGGCCCAGGAAAACGAGCAGGAGCGCGCGGCGCGCGGTCACGACCTCAACTACGTCTCGCTGGACGGCAATATCGCCTGCATGGTCAACGGTGCGGGGCTCGCGATGGCGACGATGGACCTCATCAAGCTGCACGGCGGGCAGCCCGCGAACTTTCTCGACGTCGGCGGCGGTGCCACCGCGCGCCGCGTGACCGAGGCGTTCAAGATCATTCTCGCCAATCCCAGGGTCGAGGCGATACTCGTCAACATCTTCGGCGGCATCGTGCGCTGCGATCTCATCGCCGAAGGCATCGTCGGCGCGGTCAAGGAAGTCGGCGTCAACCTTCCCGTGGTCGTGCGTCTCGAGGGCACCAACGTCGAGCAGGGCCGCCGCTTGCTCGCCGCAAGCCGGCTCGACATCGTCGCCGCCAAGGACCTGACCGACGCGGCCAAGAAAGTCATCAGCCTGGCCGGTCGAGGCGGCTCATGAGCGTCCTCGTCGATACAAGCTCCAAGGTCATCTGCCAGGGGATCACCGGGCGCCAGGGCAGCTTCCATAGCGAGCAGTGCCTGGCCTACGGCACGCAGGTCGTCGCCGGGGTCACGCCCGGCCGCGGCGGCCAGCAGCATCTGGGGCTCGCGGTCTACGACACCGTGCGCGAAGCCGTCAAGGCGACGGGCGCCACTGTGAGCATGATCTATGTCCCAGCCCCCTACGCCGCCGACGCCGTGCTCGAGGCCGCCGACGCAGGGCTAGAGCTCATCGTCTGCATCACCGAAGGCGTGCCGGTGCTCGACATGGTGCGCGTCAAAGCGGCCCTCGCAGGGGCGCCCTGTCGCCTCATCGGGCCGAACTGCCCGGGGATCATCACGCCCGGCGGCGCGAAGATCGGTATCATGCCCGGGTTCATTCATTCGCCAGGCTCAGTCGGCATCATCTCGCGCTCAGGCACTTTGACCTACGAAGCCGTGTTGCAGACGACCACGCGCGGTCTGGGTCAAACCACCTGCATCGGCATCGGCGGCGACCCGGTGCGCGGCATGAACTTCATCGACTGCCTGGCGCTGTTCGAGGCCGATCCCGACACCCGCGGCATCATCATGGTCGGCGAGATCGGCGGCGCCGATGAGGAAGCCGCCGCGGAGTACATAGAAAGCCACGTCACCAAGCCCGTGGTCGCCTACATCGCCGGCGTGACCGCGCCGCCGGGCAAGCGCATGGGGCACGCCGGCGCGATCATCTCCGGCGGCAAGGGCACGGCGGAGGAGAAATACCGCGCCTTGGAAAAGGCCGGTGCCCGCACCGTGCGCTCTCCCGCCGATCTCGGAGTGGCGATGGCCGAGGCGCTGGAGTGAAGATCGGGCTGGCGCAGATCAACACCCATGTGGGTGCGATCAGCACCAATACCCAGGTCGTGCTCGACACCGCCCGCCGCGCCCGCGACGACTTGGGCTGCGACGTCGTGGTCTTCCCCGAGCTCGCGCTCTCAGGCTATCCGCCTGAGGATCTGCTCTTCCACCGCGGCATGCGCTTGCGCGTCGAGGCGGCGCTCGACAGCTTGCTCAACAACCTCGAAGGCATCGCCGTCTACGTCGGTTATCCGGAATATTCCGACACCGCGATCTACAACGCCGCCGCATTCCTGTACAACGGCGAGATCCTCGCACGGCACCGCAAGATCGTGCTGCCGAACTATGCAGTCTTCGACGAAAAGCGCTATTTCCAGCCCGGCGAGGGAGCCACCGTGATCGAGTTCGGCGGCTTGCGCCTGGGTCTTACGATCTGCGAGGACGTATGGGAGCCAGAGCCGGTGCTGGCGGCGAAGGCGGCCGGCGCCGAGCTGCTGCTGGTGTGCAACGGCTCACCCTACCACCTCGGCAAGCAACAAAGCCGCGAGCGGCTGCTTGCCGAGCGCTGCCGCAGCACAAATCTTCCGATCGTCTACGTCAATATGGTCGGCGGGCAGGACGAGCTGGTATTCGACGGCGGCTCGGTCGTGCTCGACGCCAAAGGCGAGCTCAGGTACCGCGCCCCGGCCTTCGCCGAAGGCCTGTTCGCGATCGAGCTCGACGCCGCCGAAGTCCCGCAGCAGGAGCTCGCGCCGCTGTTGCCGCTCACCGAGAGCATCTATGCGGCGCTGACGACCGGCACCCGCGATTACGTCAACAAGAACGGCTTCCAGAGCGTGGTGCTGGGTCTTTCCGGCGGCGCCGATTCGGCGCTGACGCTGTGCGTCGCGGTCGACGCGCTCGGCGCCGACCGCGTGCACGCGGTGATGATGCCGTCGCGGTACACCTCGGCGATGAGCCTCGAGGACGCCGAGCTTCAGACGCAGTCGCTCGGCGTGCGCTACGACGTCTTGAGCATAGAGCCGATCTTCGAGACGACGCAGAGCGTGCTCGCGGAGGTATTCACCGGGCTGCCTGCAGATGCCACCGAGGAGAACATTCAGGCGCGCTGCCGCGGCATCCTGCTGATGGCGCTGTCCAACAAGCTCGGCCGCCTGTTGCTGACCACCGGCAACAAGAGCGAGATGGCCGTGGGCTATGCGACTTTGTACGGCGACATGGCCGGCGGCTTCGCGCCGCTCAAGGACTGCACCAAGACGCTCGTCTACCAGCTTGCCCACTACCGTAACGGGCTCGCGACCGTGATTCCCCAGCGCGTCCTCACGCGCGAGCCCACGGCGGAGCTTCGGCCCGACCAGAAGGACGTCGACTCGCTGCCGCCCTATGAGGTCCTCGATCCGATACTCGAAGCCTTCATCGAAAAGGATTATTCCGTCGATCAGATCGCCGAGCTCGGCTTCGACCGGGCGATCGTGGGCCGCGTGCTGGAGATGGTCAAACGCGCCGAGTACAAGCGCCGTCAGGCGCCGCCGGGTGTGCGTGTATCGGGCCGCGCCTTCGGCCGGGATTGGCGCTATCCGATCACGTCGGGTTATTGAGCCGCGGCGAGCTCGCTGCGCGTGGCGTTGAGCACGCGGCGAGCATCCGCCGCCAGATCCATCATGCCGAGCGTCTCATAAGCTTCGACCATGATCTCGAGCGCCCTCTCGACCTGGGGAGCGCCGGGGTAATGCTCCACGGTGTATTTGGCGCGATTCACCGCCGCGACGTAGGCCTCGCGGCGCATGTAGTACTCGGCGACGTGGTTCTCGTAGGCGGCGAGGCGGTTGCGTAAGAAGATCATGCGCTCGCGCGCGTCGGCCACGTATTGACTCTCGGGGAAGCGCCGCAGCAGCTCCTGAAAGACGCTGAAGGCCTGCAAGGTATCGCGCGGCGGGCGTTCCGTGAGATCGACGCGAAACACGCGCTCGACCCAGTTCGGCGCCTGATCGAAGTGCGCGAGGCCGCGCATGTATAAGCAGTAATCCACGCGCGGGTGGGTCGGATTCTCGCGTTCGAAAGCCTCGGCGGCGTCGATGGCCGACTCCCGCTCGCGATTTCTATAATAAGCGTAGATCATGTCGAGCTGCGCCTGGCGGGTGACGTTGGCGAACGGGTAACGTGCCTGCAGCGCCTGGAAATACAACAATGCGTCGCGGAAGTCGCCGGCCTGCATGGCCTCGACGCCGAGCCCATAGATGACTTCCGGGCCCTCGCCCGGCAGGATGGCGCTGCGGCGGTTGTTGCAACCGGCGACCGCCATGGCCGCCAATAGACCGAGCAGCAGTGTTTTCAGCAAAGTACGCACGCCCAATTCGCCTCATCGCCGTGTTTGCGCCACGGCTACCTGCTTGGTGTTGCAGTATAGCGAAAAGTTTCCCCGGCTCTGAGGTGCCTCGAGCGTGAGCCGCATCAGCCGGGAGACCCGCGTGCCGGCGAATCTCGCCGGGCGGCGCTTCGATCAGGCGGCCGCCGAGCTGATCCCGGAGTTCTCGAGAAGCCTTCTCAAGACCTGGATCGAATCCGGGGAGCTCACGCTCGCGGGTCGGCAGGCAAAGCCTAAGACCCGCGTCGCCGGGGGCGAGGCGATCCGCCTGGATGCTGAGCCGGCGCTCGAGGTCGAGCTCGAGCCCGAGGCGATCGCGCTCACGCTCGTCTACGAGGATCGCGAGCTGCTGGTGATCGACAAGCCCGCCGGCCTGGTTGTGCACCCCGGCGCCGGTAACCGCTCGGGCACGCTGCAAAACGCCCTGCTCGCTCACGATCCCGCGCTCGGCATAGTGCCGCGCGCCGGCATCGTCCACCGTCTCGACAAGGACACCACGGGGCTGCTGCTGATCGCGCGGACGCTGCCGGCGCACCAGGCGCTCGTCGCTCAGCTCGAGCGACGCGAGATCCGGCGCGTTTATCGAGGCGTTTGCCAGGGTGTGCTCACGGGCGGCGGCACGGTCGAGGCGCCCATCGGCCGGCATCCGCGCAATCGCGTGCGCATGGCCGTCAGCGAGCGCGGCCGCGAGGCCGTCACCCGCTATCGCGTGGTGGAACGCTTTCGCGCCCAAACGCAGCTCGAGCTCACGCTCGAAACCGGGCGCACGCACCAGATCCGCGTGCATATGGCGCACCTGCGCCACCCGCTCGTCGGCGATCCGCTCTACGGCGGGCGGCCGCGCTGGCCCAAGGCGCCGAGCGCCGGCCTCTCCGAGGCGCTCAAAGATTTTCGCCGCCAGGCCCTGCACGCCGTGCGGCTCGAGCTCGAGCACCCGCTCTCGGGCCGGCCGCTCGAGCTCGAAAGCGCGCTGCCCGACGACATGAGCTCGCTGCTCGAGGCGCTGCGCGCCGATGCGATGCCGCCCGTCGAGCGTTCCGCCGGAGCCGGCCATGATTGAGCCGGACTGGCCGGCGCCGCCGCGCGTCAGGGCCGTCTCGACGCAACGCTCGGGCGGCATCAGCCGCGGCGCTTATACGAGCCTCAATCTCGCCGCCCACGTCGGCGACGACCCGAGGCGCGTCGCAGCGAACCGCCGCGCGCTCACTGAGGCGCTCGGGCTTGCCGGCGAGCCTGCGTGGCTTACGCAAGTGCATGGCACGACCATCGTCGATCTCGACAGCGAAGCGGCCGGCGAGGCCGACGGCGCCGTGACCGGCCGCGCCGGCAAAGTCTGCGTCGTCATGACCGCTGATTGCCTACCGGTGCTGTTGACGAATCGCGCCGGCTCCCGGGTGGCCGCCGCGCATGCGGGCTGGCGCGGCCTGCTCGCGGGCGTGCTGCCGGCCACCGTCCGGCGCCTGGGCGGGCCGCCGGAGGAGATCCTCGCCTGGCTGGGTCCGGCGATTGGTCCGGCGAGCTACGAGGTCGGCCCCGAGCTCAAAGCCGCCTTCGACGCCGCGGACCCCGGCTCGGAGCGGTATTTCCGGCCAGGGCGCGGCGACCGCTGGCTCGCCGACCTCTACGGCTTGGCGAGCTCGAGCCTGCGTGCCGCGGGGGTCACGACGATCCATGGCGGGGGTTTTTGCACCTACGCCGAATCCAAGCGATTCTTCTCCCACCGTCGCCAGGCCCCTTGCGGCCGGATGGCGACCTTGATATGGCTCGGCGAGTAGGCGCCGGGCAGGCTTGCGGCTTGAACTCGCGCGCCGCGGGCCCCATACACTCAACGATTCCGACATAGGACCCGATCCGCATGCGCATGGACAAACTCACGAGCAAGTTCCAGCTGGCCCTTGCGGACGCCCAGTCGCTGGCCGTCGGGCGCGACCATCAGTTCATCGAGCCCGTGCATCTCATGTCCGCGCTGCTCGAGCAGGAGGGCGGGGGCATCACGGGCCTTCTGACCAAGGTCGGCGTCAACATGCGCCAGCTGCGCTCGCAGCTCGGCGAGGCCTTGGACCGGTTGCCGACCGTCGAAGGTACCGAGCCCGGCGAGCTGCACATCTCCAACGAGCTCGGCAAATTGCTCAACGTAGCCGACAAGCTCGCCCAGCAGCGTGGCGATTCCTACGTTTCGAGTGAATTGTTCGTGCTTGCGGCGTTGCAGGGCCGGGGTGACCTCGCGCGGCTTCTCGAAGCCGCGGGCGCCGTCAAAGGCGCGCTCGAAAAGGCCGTCGACGAGCTGCGCGGCGGCGCGACCGTCGAAGATCCGAACGCCGAGGAGACGCGCCAGGCGCTCGACAAGTACACCATCGACCTCACCGACCGCGCCGAGCGCGGCAAGCTCGATCCGGTGATCGGCCGAGACGATGAGATCCGGCGCACGATTCAGGTCCTGCAGCGACGCACCAAGAACAACCCGGTGCTGATCGGCGAGCCGGGCGTCGGCAAGACCGCGATCGTCGAGGGGCTCGCGCAGCGCATCGTCAACGGCGAGGTGCCCGAAGGGCTCAAGTCCAAACGCATCCTCGCGCTCGATCTCGGCGCCCTGATCGCCGGCGCCAAGTTTCGCGGCGAGTTCGAGGAGCGGCTCAAGGCCGTGCTCAACGAGCTCGCCAAGCAGGAAGGCCAGATCATTCTGTTCGTCGACGAGCTGCACACCATGGTCGGCGCGGGCAAGGCCGAAGGCGCGATGGACGCCGGCAATATGCTCAAACCCGCGCTTGCGCGCGGCGAGCTGCATTGCGTCGGCGCGACCACGCTCGATGAGTATCGCAAGTACGTCGAGAAGGACGCGGCGCTCGAGCGCCGCTTCCAGAAAGTCCTCGTCGACGAGCCTTCCGTCGAGGACACGATCGCGATCCTGCGCGGCTTGAAGGAACGCTACGAGGTGCACCACGGCGTCGAGATCACCGATCCCGCGATCGTCGCCGCGGCGACGCTGTCGCACCGCTATATCAGCGACCGGCAGCTGCCCGACAAGGCCATCGACCTCATCGACGAGGCCGCCTCGCGCATTCGCATGGAGATCGACTCCAAGCCCGAGGAGCTGGACCGGCTCGAGCGGCGGCTCATCCAGCTCAAGATCGAGCGCGAGGCGCTGAAGAAGGAATCCGACGACGCCTCCAAGCGCCGTCTCGGCGATCTCGAAGCCGAGATCGGCAAGCTCGAGCGCGAGTTCGCCGACCTCGAGGACGTCTGGAGGGCCGAGAAGGCCGCGATGCAGGGCGCGACGCACCTCAAGGAGGAACTCGAGCGCGCCAAGGTCGAGCTCGAGCAGGCGCATCGCGCCGGCGATCTCGGCCGCATGTCGGAGCTGCAATACGGCCGCATTCCGGAGCTCGACAAGTCCCTCGCCGAGGCGCTCGCCCGTGAGCAGGACGAATACCGGCTGCTGCGCAATCGCGTCACCGAGGAAGAGGTCGCCGAGGTGGTGTCGAAGTGGACCGGTATTCCGATCACCAAGATGCTCGGGAGCGAGAAGGACAAGCTGCTCAAGATGGAGGCCTTCCTCGAGACGCGCGTCGTCGGCCAGGCCGAAGCGCTCACGACCGTGGCGAACGCGATCCGCCGCTCGCGCGCGGGGCTTTCCGATCCGCACCGGCCCAACGGCTCGTTCCTGTTTCTAGGGCCCACCGGTGTCGGCAAGACCGAGCTGACCAAGGCGCTCGCGAGCTTCATGTTCGACACCGACGAGGCGATGGTGCGCATCGACATGTCGGAGTTCATGGAGCAGCATTCGGTCGCCAGGCTCATCGGCGCGCCGCCCGGCTACGTCGGCTATGAGGAAGGCGGCTACCTCACCGAGGCCGTGCGCCGCCGGCCGTACTCCGTGGTGCTGCTCGACGAGATCGAGAAAGCGCATCCGGACGTGTTCAACGTGCTGCTGCAGGTGCTCGACGACGGCCGCTTGACCGACGGCCACGGCCGCACCGTGGATTTCCGCAACACCGTGATCATCATGACCTCGAATCTCGGCAGCCAGCGTATCCAGGAGCTCGCCGGCGAGGAGAACTACGCGCGCATGAAGGCCGCCGTCATGGAGGTCGTCACGCAGCATTTTCGCCCCGAGTTCATCAATCGCATCGACGACGTCGTCGTGTTCCACCCGCTGAACTCGGTGCATCTGCGCAAGATCGTCGACATTCAGCTCAGGTTTCTGCACGATCGGCTCGCCGAGCGCGACATGGGCCTGAGCCTCGACGACGCCGCGCGCGAGCGGCTCGCCGATGCCGGTTTCGATCCGGTCTACGGCGCCCGGCCGCTGAAGCGCGCGATCCAGCAGCAGCTCGAGAACCCGCTGGCGCAGCGCATCTTGAGCGGCGACTTCGAGCCCGGGGACACGATACGCGTGACCGCGAAGGCGGGCGGGCTCGATTTCGTCAAGGGCGAATCCGCCGCGGCCGCCTGAGCGATGCTCGAAATTCCAAAGTCAGCCCTTGAAATGCCGGCGTATGCCTCTAAGAATACGCGACCGAAAAATCCGATGAGTTGAGAGCGGACCGATGCCTATCTACGAGTATCGCTGCCAGTCTTGCGGCCACGAGCTGGACGCTCTGCAAAAGCTCAGCGACGCGCCGCTGACGGTTTGTCCCGGCTGCGAGCAGCCGGCGCTGCGGCGGCTCGTCTCGGCGCCGCGGTTCCGCTTGAAGGGCGGCGGCTGGTACGAGACTGATTTCAAGTCCGACAAGGAAACCAAGCGCAATCTGGCCGAAAGCCCCGCGGACAAGCCCGCCGCGAGCGACGCCAAGCCGAAGGACGCCGCGACCAAGGACACCCAATCCAGCGACGCGCCCGCCAAGCCCGCGGCGGCCAAGACCGATCCCGGCAACGCGGCGGCTTGAGTCCGCCCCAGGCACGTGAAGCTTCACTTACGCCGGTATCTCGTGGCGGGCTTGCTCGTCTGGCTGCCCATCGGCGTGACCATCCTGGTGTTCTCGCTGATGTTCGACCTCATGGACCGGCTGCTGCTGTTGTTGCCGAGCGCCTATCGGCCCGAGCAGCTGCTGGGGTTTCGGATACCGGGTCTCGGCGCCATCCTCGCGGTCATCGTGCTGCTCGCCACGGGGCTTGCGGCGGCGAACCTGCTTGGCCGGCGATTGGTGACGAGCTACGAAAGGCTGCTCGGGCGAATACCGATCGTGCGCAGCATCTACAGCGGCGTCAAGCATTTCGCCGAGGTGGTGTTCAGCGACTCCAACGCCTCGTTCAAGAAGGTGTTGCTGATCGAATACCCGCGCCCGGGCCTCTACAGCATCGCGTTTCAAACTTCGGAGAATCCCGAGGAAGTGCAGGCGCGCACGGGCGATGAGATCGTCACGGTGTTCTTGCCGACGACGCCGAACCCGACCTCGGGCTTCATGCTGTTCGTGCCGCGCAGCGCGGTCACCGAGCTCGACATGCCGGTCGAGGACGCTCTGAAGATGGTCATCTCGCTCGGCGTGGTGCTGCCGCGCTGGCACCCGGCGCACCCGAACCGTGACGGCGGTGCCGAGCTTGCGCAGCCTCAGGCTTCCCCGTAACATCCGCCGTCTCTCGCGCTTTGCGCCTTGTCTTTCAATAGGTTGGCTCCTACAAGGTTGGCCCCCATGCGCACTCATTACTGCGGCCAAGTCACCGACGCGCTCATCGGCCAGGACGTCACGGTCGCCGGCTGGGTACACCGGCGCCGCGACCACGGCGGCGTGATCTTCATCGATCTGCGGGATCGAGAGGGCCTGCTGCAAATCGTTTGCGATCCCGATTTCGCCGAGGTGTTCAGCGCCGCCGAGAAAGTGCGCAGCGAGTACGTGCTGACGATCACAGGCAAGCTGCGCGAGCGCCCCGAGGGCACGATCAATCCCGACTTGCCCACGGGCCGGGTGGAGCTGCTCGCGCATACGCTGACGATACTCAACGAGTCGAAGACGCCGCCGCTGCACCACGACGAGCACGCCGGCGAGGAGCTGCGCCTGCGCTATCGCTATCTCGACCTGCGCCGCGAGCAAATGCAGAAGAACCTTCGATTGCGTCATCGCGTCGCCAAGTCGGTGCGCGATTTTCTCGACGGCGCGGGTTTCATCGAGATGGAAACTCCGATCCTGACGAAGACCACGCCCGAAGGCGCGCGCGATTACCTCGTGCCGAGCCGCACGCATCCGGGCAAGTTTTTCGCCTTGCCGCAATCGCCGCAGCTGATGAAGCAGCTGCTCATGATGTCGGGCTTCGACCGCTACTATCAGATCGTCAAGTGCTTCCGCGACGAGGATTTGCGCGCCGACCGCCAGCCCGAGTTCACGCAGATCGACGTCGAGACCGCGTTTCTCGACGAGGGCGCGATCATGGACGTCATGGAAACGATGATCCGCGAGATCTTCAAGCGCGTGCTCGAGGTCGATTTGCCCACGCCCTTCCCGCGCCTCACCCATGCGCAGGCGATGCAGAGCTTCGGCCGCGACGCGCCCGATCTCAGGAACCCGTTGCGGCTCGTCGAGGTCGCCGATCTGCTTGCCGACGTCGAGTTCAAGGTCTTCGCCGGTCCCGCGGCCGATCCAGAGAGCCGCGTCGCAGCGATTCGGTTGCCGGGCGGCGCCAAGCTCACACGCAAGGAGATCGACGGCTACACCGACTTGGTCGGGCGCCACGGCGCCAAGGGCCTGGCTTATATAAAGGTGAACGACGCCCGCGCAGGCCTCGCCGGATTGCAATCGCCGATCCTGAAGTTCCTGCCCGAGGCGGCGGTGCGCGCGGTGCTCGAGCGCCTCGCTGCGGCGAGCGGCGATCTGCTGTTCTTCGGCGCCGACAAGGCCGCCGTCGTCAACGCGAGCTTAGGCGCGCTGCGCGACCAGCTCGGGCTCGACCTCGGATTGCTCGAAGGCGCGTGGCAGCCGCTGTGGGTGGTCGACTTCCCGGTGTTCGAGAAGGCTGCCGACGGCGGCTGGACGTCCTCGCATCATCCGTTCACGGCGCCGTATACGGCATCGGTGCAAGAGCTCAAGCGCGACCCGGGACGGACGCTTTCGCGCGCCTATGACATGGTGCTCAACGGCATCGAGATCGGCGGCGGATCGATCCGCATCCACCGTCCGGACATGCAGTCGGCGGTGTTCGAGGTGCTCGGGATCGGCGCGGAGGAAGCCGAGGCCAAGTTCGGATTTCTGTTGACGGCGATGGACTACGGCTGCCCGCCGCACGGCGGCATCGCTTTCGGCCTGGACCGGCTGGTGATGCTCATGGCGGGCGCCGAGACCATCCGCGACGTGATTGCGTTTCCGAAGACCCAAACCGCCAGCGATCTCCTGACCGGTGCGCCCAGCGAGGCTGCGGCCTCGCAGCTCGAAGAGGTCGGCATCCGCTTGCGCGCCCCGCCCCCGCGTGAGTGAGACGCGAAGCTACAAGCGTCCCGAATCGGTGCTCGTCGTCGTGCATACGCAGGACCTCGAATGTCTGCTGCTCGAACGCGTGCATCCGCAAGGCTTCTGGCAATCGGTGACCGGCAGCCTGCGCTGGGACGAGACGCCGCTTGATGCCGCCGCGCGCGAGCTTGAGGAGGAGACGGGCCTCGATCCCGCAGGTATGGCCGACGCCGGGACCGAGAGAAGCTTTCCGATTCTGCCGGCCTGGCGGCATCGTTATCCGCCCGACGTGAGCGCAAATCTCGAGCACTGGTTTTACCTCGCGATTCCGCAAGCCTGCGCGGTGCGCCTCAATCCCGGCGAGCACCGCGGCTACGAGTGGCTGGCGCTCGAGCCTGCGATCGAGCGCGCGAGCTCGTGGACCAATCGCGAGGCGCTGCAGCGGCTGCGCGGCGGTGGCGGCTGAAGCGTCGTGGCGATGACGCCGGTGATCGTCGTGCACGGCCTGTGGATGCCCGGCGCCGAGACCTGGTTTTTGCGGCGGCGTCTGCGCAGAGCCGGCTTCGACCCGCTGCAGTTTCGCTACCCGACCGTCACCGAGGACGTCACTCAGGGGGCCGCGCGTCTCGAGTCGTTTCTCGCGAGCGTGCCGGGCGAGACGCGGCATCTGATCGGCCATAGCCTGGGCGGCCTGGTGATCCTCGAGATGCTAGAGCGGCATGCGCCGCCTGGTGTCGGCCGGCTGGTGCTGCTCGGCAGCCCGTTGCGCGGCAGCGCCGCGGCGGCGAATCTGCTTCGCTATCCGGGTGGCTGCCGGCTGCTGGGGCGTGCCATGGCCCAATGTCTCGCCGACGGGGGCAGGCGCCGCTGGGCGGGGCCGCAGCCGCTCGGCGTGATCGCAGGCAGCCGGCCGGTCGGCCTCGGCCGGCTGCTCGGGCCGATGCCGGTACCGCACGACGGCACCGTGGCCGTGGCCGAGACCCGGATCGAAGGCGCCGCCGATCACCTGGTGCTGCCGGTGACTCATCTTTCGATGCTGTGGTCGGCGGCCGTCGCCGATCAGGCCGTGCATTTTCTTCGCGAGGGCCGCTTCGCTCACTAGCTCCGCTCGCGGGCGTGCTCCGCGAGCTCCTGCAACAGCGCCCAGGCATCCCGCGGCGACAGGCCGTCGGCGTCCAGCGATGCCAGGCGCGCACGCAGCTCCTCGGCGACGGCGTCGCTTTCCGGCACTGCGCCGAAAGGCAAGCGTGCTTGCGGGCCGGCGCCGCGCAGGTCCTCGAGCTCGCGCTCGAGCTGGCCGAGGTAGCGGCGCGCCGCGTCGATGACGGCCTGCGGCACGCCGGCAAGCCTGGCGACGTGCAGGCCGTAGCTCTGATTCGCCGGGCCTTGCTTGACGCTGTGCAGGAAGATCAGCTCCTCGCCGTGCTCGGTAGCGTCGAGGTGCACGTTGGCCGTCGCCGGCAGCTCCTCGGCGAGGCCCGTGAGCTCGAAGTAGTGGGTCGCGAACAAGGTGAACGCGCGCGGCCCCTGAGCGATGAAACGCGCCGCCGCCCAAGCCAGCGACAAGCCGTCGAAGGTGCTGGTGCCGCGGCCGATCTCGTCCATGATCACGAGGCTCGAATCGGTCGCGTTATTCAGAATGTTTGCCGTCTCGGTCATCTCGACCATGAAGGTCGAGCGCCCGGCGGCGAGATCGTCGCCCGCGCCGATGCGCGTGAAGATCCGGTCGACCGGGCCGATCACGGCCGAGGCGGCCGGCACGAAGCTGCCGATGTGGGCGAGGATCACGATCAACGCTGTCTGGCGCATATAGGTCGACTTGCCGCCCATGTTCGGCCCGGTGATCACGAGCAGGCGGCGCTGATCGTCGAGCGTCAGATCGTTGGGCACGAACGGCGCCGAGCTCGCCTGCTCGACGCTCAGATGGCGGCCGTCCGCATAGCGGATCTCGGGGCGCTCGCTGAGCTTTGGACGCACGAGGCTCAAGCGCAGCGCCCGCTCCGCAAGATTGCCGAGCACGTCGACCTCGGCGAGCGCCGCCGCCGTGTGTTGCAGCGCAGCCAGCGACTCGTTGAGGCGATCGAGCAGCGCCTCGTAGAGCGCCCGCTCGCGCGCCAGCGCCCGCTCGCGCGCGCCGAGAACCTTGTCCTCGAATTCCTTGAGCTGCGGCGTCACGTAGCGCTCGGCGCTCTTCAAGGTCTGGCGGCGCACGTAGTCCGCCGGCGCCGCCTCGGCCTGCGCCCGCGAGATCTCGATGTAGTAGCCGTGCACGCGGTTGTAGCCCAGCCGCAAGCCGCTCAAGCCGGTGCGCTCGCGTTCCCGGGTCTCGAGCTCGTCGAGAAAACGCTTCGCGTCCTGGCTGATCGCGCGCAGCTCGTCGAGCTCGGCGTCGTGGCCGGCGGCGATCACGCCACCGTCGCGAATCGAGACCGGCGGCTCGGCGACGACGGCCCGCTCGAGCAGCGCCTGCTCCTGCGCGTGCGGGCCGATGCACAGACAGAGCTCCTCGAGCCGCGGCACGCCCGCAAGCGCATCCAAGGCACCGCGTATCGCCGGCAGCCTGGCGAGGGCTTCGCGCAGCCTCGAGAGGTCGCGCGGCCTCGCCGAGCGCAGCGCGACGCGCGCGAGTATGCGCTCGAGGTCGCCGATCTCGTCGAGCTCGGCGCGAAGCTCCGATGGTCTCGCCTGCGTCAACGCCGCCACCGCGTCCTGGCGCGCGTGCAACACGCTGCGGTCGCGAATCGGCTGATTGAGCCAGTGCCGTAGCAGCCGGCTGCCCATCGGTGTCGCGCAGCGGTCCATGAGCCCCGCGAGCGTGAACTCATCGCGCTTGCCCAGGCTCGTCTCGAGCTCGAGGTTGCGCCGCGTCGCTGCGTCCATGATCAGGGTGCTCTCGAGGCGCTGGCGCGTGAGCCCGCGAACGTGCGGCACCGCGGCGAGCTGCGTGTCCTTGAGGTATTGCAGCAGCGCGCCCGCGGCCGCCACGCCCAAGGGCGCGTCCTCGACGTCGAAGCCCGAAAGATCGCGTGTGGCGAATTGGCGGCAGAGGTGCTCGCGCCCGGTATCGCTACGGAAATGCCAGCTGGGTCGTTCGCGCAGCCGCGCGCGCCCGGCGAGGCCTTCGGGCCGCTCGCCGTCCTCGGCGACGAGAAGCTCGGCGGGCCTGAGCCGCTCGAGCTCGGCATTGAGCGCCTCGGCATTCTCGAGCGCGGTGACCCAGAAGCGCCCGCTCGCCAGATCCAGCCAGGCGAGACCGTAGCTCGGCGGGCTCTGTGGCGCGCCCACGGCGAGGGCGGCGAGATAGCTCGAGCGCTTGGCGTCGAGCAGGGCCTCGTCGGTCAGGGTGCCGGGCGTGACGACCCGAACGACCCGGCGCTCCACCGGCCCCTTGGCGGCACGCGGATCGCCGATCTGCTCGCAGATCGCCACCGATTCGCCGAGCCGCACCAGGCGCGCGAGGTAGTTGTCGACGGAGTGCGCCGGCACGCCGGCCATCGGAATCGGCTGGCCGGCCGACTCGCCGCGGGTCGTCAGGGCGATGTCGATGAGCTTGGCGGCGCGGCGCGCGTCGTCGTAGAAGAGCTCGTAGAAATCCCCCATGCGATAGAGCAGCAGCGTGTCCGGGAACCCGGCCTTGAGGCTCAGGTACTGCTGCATCATCGGCGTATGGGCTTCGGTCGCGGCGTTCATCGGCAGACCGCTATTGTAAGCGCGCGGGTTAAGATCGGCGCATGCGCGTTGTCCATCTCGAAGCCGGCATGCAGCTCTTCGGCGGCGTGCGGCAGCTACGCTATCTCGTCCAGGGCCTCGGGCGCCTCGGCGTCGACAACGTGCTGCTCTGCCCCCGGGGCAGCGCGATCGCGGGCTCGGGAACGCCGGCCGAGGTCATCGAGCTTGCGATGCGCGGCGATCTCGATTTCGGAATGCGCCGCCGGATCGCCGAGGTGCTGCGCGCCGTGCGGCCGGATCTCCTGCACGTGCATTCACGCCGCGGCGCGGACCTCTACGGCGGCTTCGCCGCGCGTCGCGCCGGCGTCGCCGCGGTGCTGACGCGCCGGGTCGAGAGCGTCGAGCCCGGCCCCTGGGCACGCTTCAAGTACGCCGCTTACGATCGCGTCATCGCGATCTCAAGGGCGATTCGCGCGCAACTCGTCGACGACGTCGGGCTTGCGCCCGGCCGGGTCGCGCTCGTGCCCAGTGCCGTGGACACCGAGCTGTTTCATCCCACCGGCACGCGCGGGCGCTTGACGGACGCCTTCGGCCTGCCGGCGGACGCGCGCGTGCTCGGCTGCATCGCGCAGCTGATCCCGCGCAAGGGGCATGAGCTCCTATTGCGCAGCTTCGCGCGCCTGGCGGCGCGCTTTCGGCGCTTGCATCTGGTGTGCTTCGGCGAGGGCGGCTTGCGCGCGACGCTCCAGCGCCGCATCGAAACCTTGGGCCTGAGCTCGCAGGTCAGGCTCGCGGGCTTCAGAACGGACATCGCCGAGCTGATTCCTGAGCTCGATCTGCTGGTGCATCCGGCCGAGCGCGAGGGGCTCGGCGTGGCGGTGCTCGAGGCCATGGCTGCCTGTGTGCCGGTCGTCGCCTGCAGCGTCGGCGGCGTCGTCGACCTCATCGAGGACGGGGTGACCGGCTTGCTCGTGCGCCCGGGCGACGAGCTCGGCCTCACCGATGCGATCCAACGCGCGCTCACCGACTCGGCGCTGCGGACCCGTCTTGCGGACCGCGCGCGGCGAGTGGCCGAGACGGAGTTTTCGGTCGCGCGCATGGTAGAAGCTAATCTCGAGATCTATCGACAGGTGCGACGGGAACATGGCCGAAACCGATGAGGCGCTGGCGGCGCTCGCGCGCGAGCTCGGCGGCGCCTTGAGGAAGGCGGGCGTCAAGGTCGCGACCGCGGAGTCCTGCACGGGCGGCTGGCTCGCCAAGAGCATCACCGACGTCGCCGGCAGCTCGGCGTGGTTCGGCTGGGGCGTCGTCAGCTATTCGAACGCGGCCAAGGCGAGCCTGCTGGGGGTGCCCGAGACGCTGCTGGCGGCGCACGGCGCGGTCAGCGAGCCGGTGGTCAAGGCAATGGCGGAAGCCGCGCGACGCAGCGGCGGCGCCGACCTCGGCGTCGGCATCAGCGGCATCGCCGGGCCCGACGGCGCGACCCCCGGCAAGCCCGTCGGCACGGTCTGGGTCGCTTGGGCGAGCGGTGACGGCACTCGGGCCGAGCATCGCCTGTTCGCGGGCGACCGCGACGCCGTGCGCCGGCAGAGCGTCGCGCTGGCGCTCTGTGGGCTCTTGGCCGAGCTCGACCGGCGCCCGGCTTGACGGCGCCGGTTTCGGCAGCGCAGGCCGGAGGCCCGGCGCCGCGCCGGCGGGTGTTCTTCGCGCTCTGGCCGGACGCGGCGACGCGCAAGGCGATCGTGCGTGCGAGCCGCCAGGCGGTGCGCCGCAGCGGCGGGCGGGCGGTGCCGGAGGCGAATCTGCACATCACGCTCGCGTTCCTCGGCCCGATCACGCCCGAGGATCTCGATCGCGTGCTGGCGATCGAGCCGCCGCCTTGCCGACCCTTCGGGCTCAGGCTCGAGCGCCTCGGCTTCTGGGACGGCTCGCGCGTGCTTTGGATCGGCCCGGCGGAGACCCCGCCGGCGTTGCTCGAGTTCGAGCAAGCGCTTTGGGACGGGCTCGTGGCGCTCGGCTTTACGCGCGAGCGGCGCATTTACCAGCCGCACCTGACGGTGGCGCGCAAGGCGCAGGCGGCGCGCGGCGAGGTGACGGCCGTGACCTGGCCGGTGTCGGGCATCGCGCTGGTCGAGTCGCGGCCGAGCCCGCGCAGCGCGCGCTACGAGGTGCTGCGCGAGTGGGCTTTCGCGTGAGGCTGTCGGAAGACGCGGGAGCGGCGATATAGGCCCTCTCGGTCAGAGTTTCACATTCCCTCGAGGACCTATATCCCCGCTCCCGCGTCCTCCGGGTCGCCGTGGCGTTTGGGGCTTTACGCCGCGCGGAGTAATTCTCGGTCGAGCGGCGAAAAAGCAGCGATGTTCCGGCTCCGAATCTGTGGAATAATCGAGCGCACATCTTTCTTCGTAGCACTCATAGCCCGGGACACACATATGGACGACAATCGCAAGAAAGCACTCGCCGCCGCCCTAGGACAGATCGAAAAGCAATTCGGCAAAGGCTCCGTCATGCGTCTCGGAGACGCGATGGCGAGCCGCGATATC
>Ga0302046_10000540_pt1 | contig 37729 bp, 34 predicted proteins | sample RVTome_11_FD_200261 | JGI IMG/M metagenome (GOLD analysis project Ga0302046, IMG submission 200261) | Soil microbial communities from uranium-contaminated site in the Upper Colorado River Basin, Wyoming, United States - RVT147D111 (version 2) ...
TCGGACATGTCGTGGACCAAGCGGGTGCAACATCCGTCTGAGGTCGTCAAGAAGGGCGACGTCGTTGAGGTTGTCATCCTCAACATCGACGCCGACAACAAACGCATTTCGTTGGGGCTCAAGCAGGCCCAGGAAGACCCCTGGCTGAAGATCGGGGAAGACTATCCCGTCGGGTTCGAAGGGGAGGGCCATGTGGCGCGCTTCCAGGACGGTGGGATCGTGGTCGACCTGGGGGATGTTGAAGGGGTTGTGCAGAAGGAGCATCTCGGCCTGCCCGAGACGCCCCCACTGGAGGAGCAGATCAAGATTGGTCAGGCGGTTATCGTGACGGTCATGGAGGTCGATCCGATCCATCATCGGATGCTCCTGTCCGCAAAGGAATTCCTGGATAAGGTCGTGGAACGCCCGGTGCAACTCATCCCCGATGACGATGAACAGGAGTTGGATTCGGGCATGACGTCATCGCACTCCTCCCCCGCAGAAGCTGAACCAGCAGAGGAGAAGCCGCGGGAAGCGACCATCTCCGCCGAATCTGACACGACGGGTGAGCAGGCGGCAGATGAATCGGAGAAGCCTGGGCCCGCAGGCGAATAGCACTGCCGGAGGACGGTTGCTGTTGACCTGTGCCGGTGGATTCGCCAAAACGCGAATCCACCGGCATTTTTTCTGACGCAGAACATCAAACCATTCCCGACATGAGACGATGACCGGACGGGACGCATTGGAACGTCTGAACGCACTGGGTCGTGAGGCGGAATTGGGCGGCGGAACCCAGCGTATCGAGGCGCAGCACGCCAAAGGAAAACTCACGGCCCGTGAACGGGTAGAGCTATTGCTGGACGAGGGATCATTCGTCGAGTTCGATCGTTTCGTGACGCATCGCGCGACCGATTTCGGTCTCGATCAGCAGAAGATCCTGGGGGACGGGGTGGTGACGGGTTACGGTCAAGTGGACGGGCGCACGGTGTTCGTCTTCTCACAGGATTTTACGGTCTTCGGTGGTTCACTCTCCGAGGCGCACGCCGAAAAAATCTGCAAGGTGATGGACCTCGCCGTCCGCAACGGGGCACCGATAATCGGATTGAATGACTCGGGCGGCGCGAGGATTCAGGAAGGGGTCATGTCACTCGGTGGGTACGCCGATATCTTCCTGCGCAACACGCGGGCGTCCGGGGTGGTCCCGCAGATCAGTGTCATCCTCGGCCCTTGTGCAGGAGGGGCCGTGTACAGTCCGGCCATCACGGACTTCGTGTTCATGGTACGTGGCGTCTCGTACATGTTCGTGACCGGTCCTGACGTCGTGAAAACCGTTACTCACGAAACCGTGACCCCGGACGAACTGGGCGGCGCCGACGTGCATGGCTCAAAATCAGGTGTCGCACACTTCGTGCATGAATCAGAAGCCGAGTCGCTCGAGCAGGTACGCCGACTCGTATCCTTCCTGCCGGCCAACAACGTCGACAGTCCCCCGTCGATTGTCGGTGATGATTCGATTGATCGTCAAGACCAGGAGTTGCTGGATCTCGTTCCGGAGAATCCCAACAAACCCTACGACATGTGCGAGGTGATTCATCGTGTCGTCGATGACGGTGACCTCATGCAGGTCCACGCCGATTTTGCCGGAAATCTGATTGTCGGATTTGCGCGACTCGGAGGCCAACCGGTGGGAATCGTAGCCAATCAACCTTCAGTGCTGGCCGGCGTGTTGGACCTGGACGCTTCGGTGAAAGGGGCGCGGTTCGTGCGGTTCTGTGACGCGTTCAATATCCCGCTGATCACGTTCGAGGATGTTCCGGGCTTCCTGCCGGGAGTGGATCAAGAGCATCGAGGGATCATCCGGCACGGCGCGAAGTTGCTGTACGCCTTTTGCGAAGCAACCGTCCCGAAACTCACGGTGATTACGCGCAAGGCGTACGGCGGTGCGTATGACGTCATGAACTCGAAGCATGTGGGCGCGGATTTCAACGTTGCGTGGCCGACAGCCGAAATTGCCGTGATGGGTCCAAAGGGAGCGGCGGAGATTCTGTTTCGACGAGAACTGAAGGAGGCGGATGATCCAGCGGAAAAGCTCGCGCAGCTGGAATCCGAGTATCGACAGCGCTTTGCCCATCCCTACCTGGCAGCGGGCCGCGGATTCGTGGACGATGTGATCGACCCGCGCCAAACACGTCCTCGCCTGATTTCGGCGTTGCGCATGTTGATTACCAAGCGTGATCACACGCCCCCGAAGAAACACGGGAACGTCCCACTCTGACACGCACAAATCCGGGGTCTGGTGTGAAGCGGCTGTTGATTGCCAACAGGGGTGAAATCGCGATGCGGGTCATCCGGGCGTGTCGGGACGAGGGCATCTCGCCGGTCGCCGTGTATTCCGAGGCCGACCAGAACAGTCCGCACGTTCAGTCAGCGGATCGGGCGGTGTGCATCGGTCCACCCGCCGCGTCCGAATCATATCTCAACATTGACAGATTGCTTGCCGCGGCGACTGAAGCCGGGGCCGATTCCGTGCATCCGGGCTATGGCTTCCTTGCCGAGCGACCTCAGTTTGCCGAAGCGGTGACCGGTGCTGGTTTGACGTTCGTCGGGCCATCCGCAGACGCGATACGTGCAATGGGCGAAAAAACGTCTGCCAGGCAACTCATGCAGGAGGCCGGGGTGCCAGTGGTTCCCGGTACGGTAGCGCCGGTGACCAACCTGGACGAGGCGAGCACGATGGCCCGCGATGTCGGCTACCCCATCCTGCTCAAGGCCGTAGCGGGTGGTGGGGGGAAGGGCATGCGCGTCGTTTCATCGGAGCAGGAGCTGGAGAGCGCCCTCAAACAAGCACATTCGGAAGCGCTCAAAGCGTTCGGGAACGGCGAAGTCTACATCGAGAAATTCGTCACTGGCCCACGACACATCGAAATCCAGATTCTGGCGGACCAGCACGGGAATGTCGTTCACCTCGGTGAGCGGGAGTGTTCGGTCCAGCGGCGTCATCAGAAACTGATTGAAGAAGCGCCCTCGACGGTCGTGGATGCGGACCGGCGACGCTCCATGGGTGAGGCCGCGGTGAAAGCCGCGCGAGCGGTGAACTACGTTGGAGCAGGCACCGTCGAGTTTCTGCTCGATGCGCGCGGAATGTTCTACTTTCTCGAGATGAATACACGGATTCAGGTCGAACACCCCGTGACGGAACTGGTGTACGGCATCGACCTGGTGCGCGAGCAACTGAGAATCGCCAGGGGCGAACGCCTCGATGAAGCCATGGAGTGGGCACCCCGCGGTCACGCGATCGAATGCAGGATTACCAGTGAAGATCCCTTCAACGATTTCCTGCCGAATACGGGGACCGTTACGGGCCTGCGTGTTCCGGCAGGTCCGGGTGTCCGCTGGGATGGAGGGATTGAGGTGGGCTCCGAGGTGGGTCTCTACTACGATTCGCTGCTTGCCAAGTTGATCACGTGGGGGGCAACGCGCGACATCGCCCTGGCTCGCATGCGGCGAGCGCTGGCAGAACTGATCGTTGCGGGCGTTGCTACTTGTACGTCCTTTCACACTCGCGTGCTTCGCGAATCCGGGTTCCGCGCTGGCAAATACGATGTGCAGTACTTCGACCACGTCGGGAAAGGGCTTCTCGACCAGCCACTTCCGCGTGAGTGGCTCGACCGTGTTGCGGTGGCAACCGCGTTGATCGAGGAGAGGAGCCGCGGGTCACTTCGCGTGGCTTCCGGGTCCTCGAAACCCGACACGGCGGAATCATTGTGGCTGCGTGAGGGGCGGTTCCACGGACTTCGATGATTGAGGTTGAGATCGAGCGGTGTGTGGCTGGCGGGAGCGGGCTCGGCCGGCTCGAGGATGGCATGGTCGTGTTCGTTCCCAGGACGGCACCGGGTGATCGCGTGGTCGTCGAAATCATCGAGCGTCGCGATCGCTGGGCGCGCGGTTTGGCCGTCTCCGTTGTCCGGCCGGGCCCGGAACGTGTCCAACCGGAATGTCCGCATTACATCGACGACCGCTGCGGTGGCTGTCAACTGCAACACGTGGCCATGGACAGGCAGCGGTTGACCAAGGGTGAGATTGTCGGCGATGCGTTGCGCCGAATCGGACGCCGCGACTGCGCCGACCCCGCGGTGGTTGTGTCGCCCGTGCCCTGGCGCTACCGCCGCAAGATTACCATGGCTCGCGGCGAGAACAATGCCATTGGATTTCACCCCTATGATGATCCGTCATCCGTATTCGACCTGGTCGACTGCCTTATCACCGAACAGGCGGTGATGGACATGTGGACGCAGGTGCGGGCTGCACGCCGCCTGCTACCCGCCGATCTAAAGGGCATCACGCTATGTCGGGGGCGCGACGATCAGCTCCATCTCCTGGTGAATTCGGTGGGGGAGTGGGAACCACAGGCCTTTGCCGAACACGTCGACAGCCGTGTGTGCGTGTGGGTCAAGACCGAAGGGCGAGCACTGAATCAGTGCAGCGGTCCCCCGACGCGTGTTTCGCCCGACTCGTTCGAGCAGGCCAACGACGGGTTGGCCGAGACCATTCGAGAGTTTGCGGTTGACCGGATCGGTGAAGGTCCCGGGATCGCGTGGGATCTGTACGGAGGGTTTGGCGATACGGCACGGGGAATGGCGGCCAGTGGCTTCAAGGTCTGGTCCGTGGATACCGACGCAGGTGTCAGGGAGTGGCGTGAACCCGAAGACGATCCTGATATCACGTGGGTGACGGGTCGGGTCGAACAGGTCATGGCGAGACTTCCAGAACCGAACGTGGTGGTGGTAAACCCACCCCGCGTTGGCCTGGCAGCTGCCGTGACGAACCTGCTGGACGGTTTCCTCGAACGGAGCGTGGTCAGCCGCGTCGCATACGTTTCCTGCGACCCGGCGACCTTGGCGCGAGATCTGCGCCGCATGCCGGCAGGGAAAATCGTCGACATGCGTGCCTATGACCTCTTTCCCCAGACGAGTCATGTGGAGACCGTTGTGATCCTGGCGGCGCAGCCATGAAGTACTGGGTGCACATCTGCGGGGAAACGGTTGAAGTGGACCTCGAGGGGGCTGGTCGGGTGCTGGTGAACGGTCGGGAGGTGGATGCGTCACTTGATCCCCCCGTAGGACACGCGGCAATGTGGTCGCTCAGACTCGACGGAGAACGTTTCTGTGTCTCGCCCGATCGTTCGGACGATCGGTGGATCGTGACGCATGATGGAGAGACCGTGCCGGTGACCGTCGAGACTGAGCGCAGTCGCCGTCTCGAAGCGGCCCGCCGGAGCGGTGCTCGGGGAACGGGAAGCGGCGCCGTCTGGGCGCCGATGCCGGGACTCGTTCTTCGGGTCGATGTGACTGTCGGGACGGCAGTGGAAGCGGGGGCAGGCTTGCTCGTCCTGGAGGCGATGAAAATGGAGAATCTCATCCGAGCCCCACTAGACGGGGTGGTGTCGCGGATCGAGGTCGCAGAAGGCCAGGCTGTAGAAAAGGGGGTGCTCCTGGTCGAGATTTCGGCGGAGGCGAGTTGACCCTTTTGCGCTCCATCGCTAAGTTCTCAGACTGTTTACTTTTAAGGACTGTTACACCGGCGTGCAGGTGCCGGTATTTGGCATGAGCATGAAAACGTACACCCTCAGAGAATCCGAACTGGAGCACCGCTGGCATATCGTTGATGCGGACGGGATGGTACTCGGCCGCCTGGCGAGCAGAGTTGCACAGTTGATCCGCGGGAAACACAAGCCGACCTTTACGCCCCACATGGATTGCGGCGACTACGTGGTAGTCGTCAATGCGGAAAAGGTGCGTTTGACGGGCAGAAAGTTGGATCAAAAGGAATACTTCAGGCACACAGGGTTCGTTGGCAACGAGCGACTCACACCCGTCCGGAGGGTGATTGCCAAGCATCCCGCACGTGTGATCGAACGCGCGGTCTTTGGCATGTTGCCAAAGGGGACGCTCGGAAAACAGGTTCTGAGGCGCAAGCTCCGGGTATACGCGGGGCCGGACCATCCTCATTCGGCCCAACGGCCCGAGCCGTTGGATTTCACAGCAGGGAATTAAATGACGACGTCTTTGGAACCAGAGCTGCGTTGGCACGCAATCGGACGCCGGAAGACCAGTGTCGCCCGTGTTTATCTCACTCCGGGATCCGGCAAGTGGCAGATCAACAAGCGGACCCTGGGCGAGTACTTCCCGCGCCGTTCACTGATTCAGCACATTCAACAGGCGTTTTCAGCCACGGACACACTGGGCGCATTCGATGTGAGAGCGCGGGTCAATGGTGGCGGGCAGACGGGTCAGGCGGGCGCAATTCGCCTTGCCATTGCCCGTGCACTGGTAAAGGCGGACGAAACGCACCGTACCAAACTGAGGGAGCACGGGTTGTTGACGCGGGATCCGCGAGTAGTTGAGCGAAAGAAACCGGGTCAACCAGGTGCTCGAAAGCGGTTCCAGTTCTCGAAACGTTAGGAGCCGGAAGGCGTAACGACACACATCGCTGGACTTTGTCTTGGGTGTTCTCCGGTGAAGGAGAATTGAGACGGGGATGAAAGCGGTGGACGAACAACCCAGGGACACAGAAATGACAACACCAGAGTTGAAGGATTTGCTCGAAGCTGGAGTTCACTTTGGACACCAGACTCGACGATGGAACCCCAAGATGCGGCGATTCATCTTCGCTGAGCGTTCGGGGATCTACCTGATTGACCTCCAGAAGACCGTCCAGCAGCTCGAGAAAGCTCGGGAGCAGGTGCGTGAGGTTGTGATGCGGGGGGATGGCGTGCTGTTTGTATGCACCAAGCGGCAGTTGAAGCAGGTCGTACGCGACGAAGCCATTCGCTGCGACTCCTTCTACGTTACCGAACGGTGGCTTGGCGGAATCCTCACGAACTTCCACACGATCAAGCAACAGATACGGCGGCTGCGGGATATCGAACAGGGACAGGAGGAGGGTGCGTTCGAGTTTTTCACCAAGAAGGAACGCCTCCGCATCGACCGTGAGCGCCAGAAGCTCAATCGCAATCTTGAAGGCATCAAGCGAATGGGGCGGTTGCCGGGCGCCATCTTTGTCGTGGATGCGCTGCGGGAACGGATTGCCATCGCCGAGGCGAACAAACTGAAGATCCCGGTCATCGCCATTGTGGATACCAATGCGGATCCGGACCTGATCACGGTTCCGATTCCGGGCAATGACGATGCGATCCGATCAGTTTCGCTCATCACGAAGGCCATCGTTGATGTCGTGGCTGAAGCGCGCAGTCAGGTGCCACTGCGGGAAACGGCCCCCGCCGAGGGCGAGGCGTACACGTACAGCACGGATTCAGGGGGTCAGCAGGGCGACGTGGACGAGCACCGGAAACGGCGCCGCACTCGCAGGAAACGGCGGCCCAAACCCGAGGCGATCGTAGCGCGGCTCAAGGCGTCGGACGGCGGGGAAGGCGAGGGCCGGCCCTCCGGCAGCGAAGGTGAGAGTCAAACCTCGGGCGGGGAGGCGGAAGCCGATGTGTCGGACTCGGGTGAGAGCCGGCCGTCCGGCGGCGGAGGCGAGGGTCAACCCTCCGGCGCCCAAGCGGAAGCCGATTCGTCGGACTCAGGCGAGGTCGAGCCCCGGTCCGCGCGGGCGCGTGCGGCCGCCGGTGGGGAGGCAGAAGGATAGCAGGGAGACGACGTTGTGCAGGTTGGCTTTCTACGTAGGCACATTCGCCGCCGTGTCCCGAGGCCTAACTCGAGAGCGGCGGTTGTCACATCAGGACGAAGAGGGAGCGAAGTGTGAATATGACAGTCAAGATTTCCGCAAAGGAAGTGGGCGACCTCCGGAATCGGACAGGGGCTGGCATGATGGACTGCAAGAAGGCACTCCAGGAGACCGGTGGGGATCTTGAAGCCGCAGTTGATTTGTTGAGGAAGAAGGGTGCGGCGAAAGCCGACAAACGTGCGGGACGGGACGTGAAGGAAGGCGTGATTGGAAGCTATGTCCACTTCAACGGCCAGGTGGGTGTGTTGGTCGAGCTCAACTGTGAGACGGATTTCGTGGCGCGGACCGATGATTTTCAGTCGCTGGCAAAGGAGATAGCGTTACACGTCGCTTCGGCCAATCCCCTTGCCGTTTCAGCCGAGGATTTGCCCAAGGACATCGTCGCCCGGGAACGTCGTATCATCGAAGAGACGGTTGCCGAATCCGGCAAGCCGGAGAACGTGCGCGAAAAGATGGTTGAGGGGAAACTCAAGAAGTTTGCGCAGGAGCACGCGCTGTTGGAGCAGATGTTCGTCAAGGACGACAAAAAAAGTATTGCCGATCTGGTGAAGGAAGTATCGGCCAAGGTTGGCGAGAACGTGGTCGTCAGGCGGTTTGTGCGATACGAGCTTGGAGGTAGCGCCTAGTGTCGGACCTCGCCCACCGGCGAGTTGTTCTCAAGCTCTCAGGCGAGGCATTGGGGGGCGAGTTGGGATTTGGTCTCGACTTCGACGTCGTCCATCGTCTCGCCCAGGCGGTCAAGGAGATTCACGGGCTCGATGTCGGCCTTGGTCTGGTGATCGGCGGGGGAAACATCGTGCGCGGAGCCAATGCAAGCGAGCGTGGTGTGGACCGCGTATCGGCCGACTATATGGGTATGCTGGGAACCGTCATTAATGCGTTGGCGTTCCAGGACATCCTCGAGCGTTGCGGGGTCACCACGCGGGTCATGACGGCCATCCGGATGGAGCAGCTCGCGGAGCCGTACATCAGACGTCGCGCGCAGCGTCATTTGGAGAAGGGTCGCGTCGTGATTTTCGCCGGTGGGACAGGGAACCCGTACTTTTCGACGGATACGACGGCGGTATTGCGAGCGCTGGAAATCGAAGCGAGCCTCATCATCAAGGCGACGAACGTTGACGGCGTGTACACGGCGGACCCGAAAAAAGATCCGAAGGCGACATTCGTTCCGGAGGTTTCCTTTCAGGAGGCCCTGGAGCGAGGTCTCGGTGTGATGGACTCAAACGCGTTTGGTCTTTGCAAGGACAACGCTTTGCCGATCGTTGTCATGAACGTTAACCAGCCCGGCGCAATCGAGCGTGTGTTGCGCGGCGAACGCGTAGGAACGTTGATCCGATGAGTGACCTTACCGACATCGCAAAGTCTGCCAGGGAGTCGATGCAGAAATCGGTAGACAATACGAAACGAGAGTTTGCAACCATCCGCAGTGGCAAGGCGACCACCAGTCTGCTGGATACGATTCGCGTCGAAGCGTACGGGCAACAGGTCCCGCTCACGCAGGTAGCTTCCCTGGCCGCGCCGGAACCACGAATGATTACGGTGCAACCATGGGATAAGAATCTGATTTCGTCGATTGAAAAGGCCATCCAATCTGCCGAGCTGGGTCTCAACCCCGCAAACGACGGACAGCTCATTCGTGTGCCCCTTCCCCTATTGACCGAGGAACGGCGAAAAGAACTCGTCAAGGTCGTTCGCAAGCTCGCGGAGGAAGGCCGGATTGGCGTGCGGCACGGTCGAACCGAAGCGATGGGGCAGATCAAGAAGGTCGAGCATGTGTCTGATGATGAGAAACGGCACAGCGAAAAGGAAATCCAAAAGCTTCATGACGAGTCAATCGAGTTGATCGAACACCTCGTGAAGGCCAAGGAAGAGGAGATCATGGAGGTGTGACTCCAAACCTTCCCTCTCCTGTTTCGGCAGCAACGAGCCCGGATGTCGACCACGAAGATCTGGTCGATCAGATTCGCATGCACGGCGACGTTCCACGACATATCGCCATTATCATGGACGGCAATGGTCGATGGGCCCGCAACCGTCACCTGCCACGACCGCTGGGTCACAAAGCCGGTATGCAGGCTGTACGCAACGTCGTCGAAGCAGCGCGAAGGGTGAACGTTCAGGTTCTCACGCTCTTCGCGTTTTCACAGGAGAACTGGGCGCGCCCGGCGGACGAGATCGCCGCGCTCATGTTGCTGTTGGAGGAGTACATTGCCCGCGAGACTCAGGAATTGCGAGAGAGCGGGGTCGAAGTGCACGTGCTCGGGGATCTCGACCTGCTCGGCCCGCGCGCGCGTACCGCGGTAACCCGGATGACGGAGGCAACCGCGGGCGGCACCGTGCTGCAGTTGAATCTGTGCATTTCCTATGGGTCCCGGGCGGAGTTGGCTCGTGCGGCCAGGTTGGTGGCGCAGGAGGTTCGTGACGGGCGGATGGATCCAAATGAAATCACCGAAGACGATATCGCTCAGCGCTTGTACACCGCGCCCTGGGGGGATCCCGATCTCCTCATCCGGACCTCGGGAGAACAGCGGCTCTCGAATTTTCTGCTCTGGCAACTTGCGTACACGGAGCTTCTGGTCACGCCCGTCTTGTGGCCTGACTTCAAGCATCTCGATTTGTACGACGCAGTCCTCGAGTATCAACGCCGCGAGCGTCGATTTGGTCGCGTGAGTGTCTGATGGTGTCTCCCCTGGCCAAGCGGGTTTTCGTTGCGTTGGTGGCGATTCCGATCACCTTTGGGATGGTATACGTCGGTGGGTGGGTGCTGGTTGGTGCCATCGTCCTGCTGGGTGCTGTGGGAACGATCGAACTCTTTCGCCTGGCAACAAAGGCCGGCGCCCACCCAATGACCGAAGTCGGAGTTGTTGGAGCTGGCGCGTTTCCGATTGCGGCATATCTGCTCCTGCAGAACGGCTCATTTACCGCAAGCTGGGCGTTGTATCTCGGCGTCGTGTGGTTCATGCTCGTCATGGCGACGGCCGTGTGGACGCGCCCTCCGGCACCAGGCACGCTTCTGACGATTTCGGTGACCGCTTTCGCGCCGGTGTACACATCAGCGCTCCCCTCCTTTATCCTTTTCCTGCGACATGGTGTTGAGGGGACATCACCAATAGGCGCGACATGGCTCGTTTTCTTTCCGTTGGCCATGACGTGGGTTTGTGACTCATTTGCCATGACGGGGGGATCGATGTTCGGCGGTCCCAAGTTTGCGCCCGTTGTGAGTCCCCGGAAGACCTGGTCAGGGGCGGTATCGGGCCTGATCGGCGCGGTGCTGGTTGCCTTCGCATTTCAGTTTCTGGTACTCTCCCGCGTGGGTATCGCGTTCTCGGCCATGCAACTCGTGCTGTTGGGCCTTGCCGTCGGCGTCTTTGGTCAGATTGGTGATCTGGCCGAATCCCTGATCAAACGTTCCGTTGGAACCAAGGACTCCGGACGGTTTTTTGGTGAGCACGGTGGCGTGTTGGACCGGCTCGATTCACTGTATTGGGTGTTGCCCATCAGTTCGCTGCTCCTTTTTTCGTTTGGCGTGTTGTGAGCAGGGGAGTCGCAGTGCTGGGGTCAACCGGCTCGATTGGTCTTGCGACGTTGCGCGTCATGGATCGTCAGCACGGCCGGTTCCACGTTGTGGCGCTCACGGCAAAGTGTTCGCGTGAGGTTCTCGAGGCACAGGGCAAGAAGACCGGTGCGAAATACCTCGGGTTGGTCGACGTGCGACCGGGAGATTCGTGGATCGACGTAAACGGCGCGTGCAACCGCAGGGGTGGTTCGGCGTGCCTGGTCGAAGCCGCGACGCACCCTGACGTGGACATCGTGGTGAACGCCGTCGTTGGCGCCGCAGGTCTCCAGGCAACCCTGGCCGCCCTCGAGGCCGGGAAGCGAGTGGCGCTGGCCAACAAGGAGGCCCTCGTGATGGCTGGTCCGTTGGTACTCGCCGCGGCGCTGGGCGGCGGAGAAGTCGTGCCCATTGATTCAGAACACAGTGCGGTGCTCCAGTGCATTTCGGGACGCGCGCCGACTGAGGTGTCGCGGATCATACTGACAGCGTCCGGTGGGCCCTTCAGAGACTGGTCGAGCGAGCGAATAGCCGAAGCCTCGGTCTCCGACGCATTGAAACACCCGACGTGGAAAATGGGCCCCAAGATCACGGTTGACAGTGCGACCCTGGCCAACAAGGCGCTGGAAGTCATCGAGGCCCACTACCTGTTTGGGCTGGGATACGACGCAATCGACGTGGTCGTTCACCCGCAATCAATCGTGCATGCGTTCACGGAGTTCGTCGATGGATCCATTCTGGCACAGGTGAGCCAGCCCTCGATGGAACTGCCGATCTTTTACGCACTGACGCATCCCCAACGGCTTGGCGACAGCGGCGTCGAACGATTCGACCCGGTTGGGGTAGGTCCCTTGACGTTCGAACCAGTGCGCAAGGTGGATTTTCCGACGTTCGGCCTGGGTGTTCAGGCGGGTCGAGCCGGGGAAACCGCCCCGACGGCATTCAACGCGGCCAACGAAATAGCTGTCCAGGCGTTTCTCAGCGAGCGCATCCCATTCGGTCGAATCCCGGCCGTGATTGACTACGTACTGCAGCGCTATAGAGGAGAAAGAGCGAGCGACGTGGATTCCGTATTGGCAGTGGATCGTTGGGCGCGCGAGACCGCGGAGGTAGCATGCTGCTGACAATTGGGGCAACGATCGTTGTCCTCGGTGTGCTCATCTTCGTCCACGAGCTGGGGCACTTCATGGCTGCGAAGGCGGTCGGTATCGGGGTTCCCCGATTCTCCATCGGTCTTGGCCCCGCGACACCTCTTTCTTTCAAGCGAGGCGAAACCGAGTACGTAATCTCGTGGATACCGTTCGGCGGATACGTGAAGATGGCGACGGCCGAAGAGCCGGACATGGGCCTCGAGGGAGGACCGGAGGCCGACGAGTTTCCGCACGACAAGTTATTCGAGACGAAGCCTCTCTGGGCACGGATTCTGGTGATCTCGGCTGGCGTTATCATGAATGCCATCTTCGCGTACATCGTCCATGCCGGTCTCCTGGCAGCGTACGGGACCGCCGAAGATCCCACAACAAACATAGCCGCTGTGGGGGCCCAGGATCTCCCCCTCAATGTACAGGGGTTGGCTGACGTTCCGTTTGGCGCCCAGATCATTCGCATCAACGGAGACACGATTCCAAGCCGCGGTGCCGTGCGCGAGAAGATACTCGGCCCTGGCGCGGGTCCGCTGCGCCTTGAGTTTGCCGGTGGAGTACCGCCAGTGACCGTTGGAAGTGAAGCCTACGTCGCGCAGGAGCGCGAGGCGATCTTCAACGCGCTTCCGCCGTTGTGGCCGGCCCAGCTCCTCTCTGTCGTGCCGGGGACGCCCGCCGCTGGCGCGGGGTTTGCCGCGGGCGATATCGTGGTCGGGATCGGAGCGGACACCGTTCGCAGCTGGTGGGAGATGCAACGGATCGTCAGTGCGAGTGCCGGAATACCGCTCGAGGTTTCCGTGTTACGAGGCGACACTGTCGTGGTCTTGCCGGTGACCCCGCAGGCCCAATCCGTAACCGACCCGTTGTCCGGCGAAACAACTGAGGTGGGCCAGCTGGGTGTGCATGTCGACAGTCCCGTCCGTCGTATCCGGGTTGGACTGGGCGGCGCCGTCGTCGGTGGTGTTGAAGCAACCGTAAGCGATGCCGGACTGATTCTGTTCGCCCTGCGTGAACTCGTGTTAGGACGCATGTCAGCCAGCGAGCTTGGGGGTCCGGTCCTGATCGGGCAGATATCAGGTCAGACGGCCCGTCTTGGTTTGGTGGCGTTTCTGAGTTTCATGGCCCTCTTTTCGATCAATCTCGCCATACTCAATCTTCTGCCGATACCCGTGCTCGATGGAGGGCAGCTCGTCTTCCTCTTGGCGGAAGGGATTCGGGGCAAACCCCTGTCAATGGGTCTCAGACTCCGCCTGACGCAGTTCGGGTTGGTGATTCTGGTCGGCCTGATGCTGTTGGCGATGACCAACGACCTGCGCAGAGTATTTGGACTCTAGCAGGGTGCTGACAAAGTTCCCGGAGGCGCGCGTCGGGTCGCGACCTATGGATAATGGGGCGGTGTAGTAGGGGGCCGCGAACCTCGGCGCGCGAAGGGAGCCCTTTTTCAGCACCCTGCTAAAGAGGAAAACGCGCGGAGACGAGCTCTTTTCTTCCGGGGTGTTCCTCTCATCTGATGGGTAGCTGTGCCCTGATTCGTGCGGTTTCCTTCTGGAGAGCCTTTGCCGAGGCGAATCGATCGGCGGGGTGTTTTGCGAGGAGTCTGAGGATCATCCGTTCCAACGGCTCGCTCAACTCGGGCCTGATTTTCCGTGGCGGCACGGGCGGATCCTCCACGTGCATTCTGGCCAGTTCGTACCAGTCCGTGGACCGAAACGGTAAGGTACCCGTTGCCGACCGATAGAGCGTGACGCCGAGAGAATAGAGGTCACTCCGGCCGTCCAATTGGCGTCCCTGCGCCTGCTCGGGTGACAAGTAGTGTGGCGTTCCAATCGTCATGTTCTTGCCCGTGGCGCTGACGAACGCTGAGGCTGCCTTGGCTATGCCGAAGTCCGCCAGGACTGATTTCCCCTCTTGAGATAGCAGGATGTTGTCCGGCTTGATGTCTCGATGAATCACGCCCGCACGGTGAGCGAAAGACAGCGCCCCCGCCATCTCCTCGCTCACCTGGAGCAACAGGTCCTCGGCGAGCGGACCCTCCCGTCCCATTCGATTGGCAAGGGAGTCCGGACAGAAATCCATGGCGAGGTATGTCAGCCCCTGCTCGGAACCGACGTCGAGTATTCTCACGATGTTGGGATGGTCCAGGCGGGCAGCCGTGACGGCTTCGTTCCGGAAGCGGCTTTCGAATTGGGGCTCACCAGCGTATCGGGGAGTGAGCAGCTTGAGGGCGACGGACGCCGACTCCTCGGAGTGCCCGCGGAAGACCCACGCGAAGGTTCCGTGGCCCACGAACTCGTCCAGGGTGAACCCGCCGAGCGTCAGGTGGAGGAACTGTTCGGGGTCGAGGGCCATTTCCTGGACTTTACACTGAAGGGGGGCTCAGCTACATTGGCAGACTAATATAAATCGAGAAAAGACACGAGTTTCGGCTCACATTGGTGTGAGAGGATACACAATTCATGGCGTTTGACAAGCACGCTGCCATCGAAAAACACCGCCTCAATGAAAGTGACACCGGGTCGGTCCCCCTGCAGGTGGCAGTGCTCACAGAGCGAATTAACACGCTGACTGAACATTTCCGCGCACACAAGAAGGATCATCATGGACGCCGTGGTCTCCTGGCAATGGTTAGCCGTCGGCGTCGCCTTTTGGCCTACTTGCGGCAAAGGGACCTAGCCGGCTATCGGACGCTCATCGAGCGGCTCGGCCTCCGTCATTAGTCACGCGTCTCGGACGCGAGGCGTCCAACCCCGGGCGCCTTTCTCATTCAGTATTCCTTCGTAGGATAGCCATGGTACATCAGATAACACGAGCGTTCGCCGGACGTTCGATGAGCATGGAGACTGGAAAGCTCGCCCGTCAAGCCGCCGGAAGTGCCCTCGTGCAGTTTGGCGAAACAATGGTCCTCGCGGCCGTGACGGTTTCCGACTCCGTATCGCACCTTCCGTTCTTCCCGATGACCGTGGAGTACCGGGAAAAAACCTATGCTGCCGGTAAGTTCCCCGGTGGTTTCATCAAGCGGGAAGGCCGCCCCAGCGACGAAGAGATCCTCGCCGCACGGTTGATCGACCGGACCCTTCGGCCCCTCTTTCCCGACGGGTTCAAGAACGAGGTCCAGGTTTTTGTGTACGTGTTGTCGGCGGATCAGGAAAATGACGCGGATGTGATCGGGCTGACGGCGGCCTCGTTAGCCATGGCCGTATCCAACGTGCCGTGGGGCGGACCGGTGGCAGCGGTCCGCGTGGCGCGCGTGGACGGTGAATGGATCATCAACCCCACCTTTCAGGATCTCGCGAACTCCGATCTCGACCTGGTTGCCGCGGGCGATGCCGACAACCTGATGATGGTTGAGGGCGGCGCGTTGGAACTTTCCGAGGACGAGATCGCGGAGGCGTTGCAGGCGGCCCAGAAGGCCATCTCCGAGCTGGTGAGCATGGAAGGGGAGATCATCTCCAAGGCGGCCGTTCCTAAGATGGAATGGCGGAGCGAAGGCACGCCGGCCGAGATTTCGAGTCGGGTGGAAGAAGTCGTGGGAGGGAGGCTCGCGGAGGCAATCACCGGGCCGGACAAGTCAGGGCGTGCGACGGCGGTGGCTGCGTTGCGGAACGAAGTTGTAGCCTTGTTCGCGGAGGAAGATCCCGAAGCCTCTCGCTTTGTTTCTTCGGCCTTCTCAGCCCTCGAGAAGAAGGCGATGCGCGCCCAGATACTCGAGCGCGGTGAGCGGGTCGATGGCCGTGATCTCGACACGGTTCGTCCCATCGAATGCGAGACCGGTATTCTCCCCAGGACGCATGGTTCGGCCTTGTTCACACGGGGCCAGACCCAGGCACTCGTCTCGACCACGTTAGGTTCGATCAGGGACGAGCAACGGATCGATAACATCGATATGGCCCAGGAAACCACCAAGAGCTTTCTCCTCCATTACAATTTTCCACCGTTCGCGACCGGAGAGACCAAACCCATTCGTGGGGTCTCTCGACGCGAAATTGGCCACGGGGTGCTCGCGGAGCGCGCGATCCAGGCCCTGCTGCCGGAGTACGGGGACTTCCCGTATACGATCCGGCTCGTGTCGGAGGTCCTCGAGTCCAATGGTTCGTCCTCGATGGCGACCGTGTGCGGTGGTTCGCTTGCCCTGATGGATGCCGGCGTTCCCCTGAAAGCCGCGTGCGCCGGTGTGGCGATGGGGTTGGTCAAGGAAGGCGATCGAGTCGCGATTCTCACGGATATCCTGGGGAGCGAGGATCACCTGGGAGACATGGACTTCAAGGTCGCCGGGACCCGTCAGGGAATCACGTCGATTCAGATGGACATGAAAATCGAAGGGCTCGACGTGAAGACCATGAGTGAAGCCTTGGGCAAGGCGAGGACGGCGCGCCTGCATATTCTCGACGTGATGGAGCGCGCCTTACCCGCCCCACGGGGTGAACTCTCGCAGTGGGCGCCGCGCATCATCACGATCGAAATCAATCCTGAAAAGATCGGGGACGTCATCGGTCCGAAGGGGAAGATTATCCGCGGTATTCAGGAAGAAACCGGTGCCGAGATCAACATCGAAGACACGGGGATCGTCACTATCTCCTCGACGAGTGGGGAGGCTGCGGAAACCGCTCGGAAGAAGATCGAGGCGATCGTTCAGGAACCTGAGATCGGCAGGATCTATGAGGGCCCGGTCAAGAGCACAACGGCCTTTGGAGCGTTCATCGAGATCCTCCCGGGCACCGACGGCCTTTGCCACATTTCCGAACTCGATCATAAGCGTGTCGAGAAGACGGAGGATGTCGTCAAGAAGGGCGACATTGTCCGCGTCAAGCTTCTGAGCATCGACGAGCGCGGACGCATGCGCCTTTCCCGGAAGGCGGTGATGGAGCCAGACGATTAGTCCCCCCATGCGAACGACAAAGCTCGACAATGGGCTGTTCCGGACGGATGCCGACAACGGGGTTTCCATTGCCTCCGAGCATATTGCCGGAGTCCGATCTGTCGCGGTCGGCGTCTGGATAAGGACGGCTTCCGCTCACGAAGTCCGACAAAAAATGGGCGTTTCGCACCTGCTCGAACACATGGTGTTCAAGGGTACGGAGCGCCGTTCCGCGCGGGACATCGCACTCGAACTCGAAGTGCGTGGGGGGTCGCTGGACGCCTTCACCGCGCGGGATCATACGTCATACCAGGCCAGGATTCTCGATGAGGATCTTCCCCGCGCCCTGGATGTTCTCACGGATCTTGTACGAAACCCCAAGCTGCGACAATCTGATCTCGATCTGGAGCGGCGGGTGGTTCTGGAAGAGATCAGCACCGTCGAAGATACTCCGGACGATCTCGTCTTTGACCTTCACGGTGCTGAATTGTGGCCGGATCACCCGTATGGGTTCCCCATCCTGGGGACGCGCGAAACCGTGGCGGACCTGGGGGCCGATGATCTGAGAGAGCTGCACCGGAGGGCTTATCATCCAGGACGCATTGTGATAGCCGCTGCGGGCAACGTCCAGCACGAAGCCCTGCTCCAGGAGTTGGGGAAGTGTGGCTGGTTCTCATTTGAGATGGGTCCGGTCGCCGAAACGGTACCACCGCTCTCGCCTGTGAAGCCCGGAATCAAACGGGTCGGGAGGGACCTTTCGCAAACCCACATCGTCATTGGAACGACGACGTTTCCGCAGAGCGATTCCCGTCGCTATGCTCTGATGGTTCTGAACACGGTGTTAGGCGGTGGAATGTCCAGCCGCCTCTTTCAGCGAGTGCGCGAAGAACTCGGATTGGCCTATGCCGTGTACGCGTATCATTCGTTCTACCAGCATACCGGCGTCACTGGTGTATATGTGGGGACTCATCCGTCCCAGGCGGAGTTAGCGTTTGACGAGATCCAGAATGAAATGTCGAGGATGGCCAGGGAAGGGCTGAGCGCCGAGGATCTTGCCGCCGCAAAACAACAGCTCAAGGGTCAGGTGACATTGTCTCTCGAGAGCCCTGCGGCGCGTATGTATCGTGCGGCAACTTTCGTGCTCTACGACCAGCCATACAAGACAATTGATAAGATTCTCAAGGATATCGACGCGATCTCCATGGAGTCGATCGCAGATGTTGCAAGCAACTTCCTGGATCCTGAACGTCACATAGCCGTCTGGCTAGGTCCCAACTAGGGTGCGCTGCGCAGGTCGTTTCTGGTCCCTCCGGTTGCTGCAGTTCGCGGGGAAGGCCAGGGATGCTCTGCGTCCCTTGGGACGACCACACGACGCGGGCAGAGGTTCCCGAGTGCCAACCCGACAGAGAGCACCATGAACATCGGCGTTCCAACGGAAATCAAGTCCAACGAGAATCGGGTGGCGCTGACACCGGCCGGAGGGGAATCACTGGTCGTCGCGGGGCACGAAGTGCTCATCCAGGAGGGGGCGGGCAGGGGTAGCGGTTTTTCGGACGAGGACTACTCGAGCGTAGGTGCCACCCTCGTTGGAACCGCCGCGGAAATCTGGGGTGGATCAGATCTCATCCTGAAAGTGAAGGAGCCCATCGAATCGGAGTGGCCGCTGGTTCGTGAAGGTCAGGTCGTCTTCACCTACTTTCATTTTGCAGCAAGCGAAGAGCTTACGCGGGCTATCATGAATAGGGGATGCATCGCCGTCGCGTACGAAACCGTGCAGATTCCATCCGGTGAGCTTCCGTTGTTGACGCCGATGAGTGAGGTCGCGGGTCGAATGTCCATCCAGGAAGGCGCAAAGTACCTCGAAGAGGCGTCAGGCGGTATGGGCGTCTTGTTAGGTGGAGTGCCAGGTGTTCCGCCGGCCGAGGTTACCATCCTTGGTGGCGGAATCGTGGGCACCAATGCGGCCAAGATGGCCGCGGGGCTCGGGGCGACGGTCACGGTCCTGGATCTCTCCCTCGATCGACTCCGATATCTATCGGATGTCATGCCGGCAAATGTGCGGCTGGTCTATTCGAACCGTCACAACATCCTGGCGCAGCTCGTGCGGACGGATCTTCTGGTGGGAGCGGTTCTGCTACCCGGGGCCAAAGCCCCGCGGCTGGTCCTGCGTGAGGATTTGAAGCTCATGAAGCAGGGGGCAGTCATTGTTGACGTGGCGGTGGATCAGGGAGGATGTATCGAGACCGTGAAACCCACAACGCACAAGGACCCCACCTATGTCGTGGATGGTGTGATACATTACGCTGTTGCAAACATGCCCGGCGGCGTCCCCCGGACCTCGACACTGGCCCTCACGAATGCGACGTTCCCGTATGCACGCCAACTGGCCCAACTGGGTTGGCTGGAAGCGTGCAGGAGAAACAGACCTCTCGCCCTCGGATTGAACGTTGTCCGAGGCAGCGTAGTTTACCCTGGAGTGGCCGAGGCGTTTGACCTCCCACTCACCGAGTTGGATACCCTGCTCTAAGAGATCGATACCGTGGCTTGGAAGAAGTTTACGATGGGCAGCTGGCTCCCGGCCACTGAGATCGCGGTGGACCTCGGGACGTCCAACACGCTCATCTACGTGCGAGGCGAGGGTATCGTACTGAACGAGCCGTCCGTCGTCGCCGTCGACAAGGGGACGGGGCGCGTCATGGGCATCGGCCTGGAGGCAAAACGGATGCTCGGTCGTACGCCCGACTCCATCGTTGCCGTGAGGCCATTGAAGGACGGAGTGATCGCCGACTTCGACGTGACTGAGAAGATGCTCCGGTATTTTCTATCGTCAATTATCAACAAGCATGTATTCCGCGTCAAACCCAAGGTCGTGATCTGCGTCCCGAGTGGTATTACGGGAGTCGAGCGTCGTGCAGTTCGAGACAGCGCACAGTCAGCAGGCGCAAAAGAGGTGTACATGGTTGCGGAACCGATGGCGGCCGCCATCGGTGTTGGGCTGCCTGTGGAAACGCCGACGGGGAACATGGTGATCGACATCGGTGGGGGGACGACAGAGATCGCGGTCATCGCGTTGGCGGGAATCGTGAGCGATACGTCAATCAGGACGGGCGGCGATGAGCTGGACACGGCAATCGTGCAGTTCATGCGTAAACATTACAACTTGCTCATTGGCGAGCCAACGGCGGAAGCGATCAAGATCGCCATCGGTTCTGCTGCTCCTGTAGGTGAGGATAAGGAAATGGAGGCCAAGGGACGCGACCTGGTCTCCGGTATCCCCAAAGTGGTCCGCGTTGGCTCGAGCGAAGTGCGGGAGGCGATCCAGGAACCCATTCAACAGATCGTTGATGCTGTGCGCCGTGCGCTTGAAATCACACCTCCTGAACTCGCGTCGGATATCGTGGATCGTGGCATCGTCATGGCTGGCGGCGGTGCGATGATTGCCGGGCTCGACGTGCTGCTGTCCCAGGAGACATCCCTACCGATTCGCCTCGATGAAGATCCGCTCACATGCGTCGTGCGGGGTACAGGTCGGATTCTCGACGACCCTGAAAAGTACCGGGCCGTTCTGACCACGTGAGGTTCTGTGGACTTCACCAGACCGGACTCGTACGCTACTCGCCGCGATACGGTCACATTCATCGTGTGCCTCGTGCTGGCCGTTGCGGCCCGCGCAGCTCCGTCGAGTGTGACCGATGGATTCGCATCCGGACTCCGTAGCACGGTGCTGGCGCCCCTGCTGAGGCTGCAGGGGCAGACAGAAGTTGTTCGCCGCCGTCGGGCCGAGTTTGACCGGGTTGTGGCTGAACGCGATTCGGCTGTCATGCGCGCGTCGGAACTCGACGCGCTCCGGACGGAAAATTCGCGGCTGCGCCTTGCCATGCGGTTGCGGTCGCGCATGAATGTTCGACATGTCGCGGCGGAAGTGCTACATCAGGTTCAACCCGCAGACTTCCGCACGCTGATCGTCACCGCGGGCGAACGGGACGACGTGCGTCGGTGGGCACCGGTGGTTGATCCGTCAGGCTTGGTTGGGCACGTTCAAACAGTGGATCCAGCCACGTCGATTGTGCATGCCTGGACTCACCCTGACTTCCGCGCAAGTGCAACCACGCGCGACGGCCGCGTTACAGGCATCGTCGCCCCACACGGTGGCGGTAGTATGGCGACGTATCTGGAATTGCGCGAGGTTCCCCAGATGACCGAAGTCCGGGTAGGCGATTCAATAATCACGTCGGGCCAGGGTGGCGTGTATCCGCGTGGCATTCCCATCGGAACGGTCGGTGAGTTGGTTGCTGAACAAGCCGGTTTTACGAAAACCTACTTGATTGAACCCGCGGCGCGCCCCGCAGTGGTTTCTCACGTGCTCATCATCCTGGCCGACGTCGTGGATGTCGGACACGTGTTTCGTGCCCGGCAACCATGACCGGAGAACCACGACGATACCGCCTTGGTATTGTCCTGGGCCTCCTGGTCCTGATGCACTTTTCTATCCGTCCATGGCTGGGGAATCCGCGGTGGGCACCCGATTTCATGATGCTGGCACTCATGACCTTCGCCATACGGGCACGGCCGGGACATGCGGCTGTCGGCGGTTTCGTGGTAGGAATCATCGGCGACGCGCTGGCCGAGGGCGCGTTTGGCGCCGGGGCCCTGGCGCACACAGTGGTCGGATATCTTCAGGCGTGGGGGAAGGATGTATTCTTCCCGGACAACTACCTGGTCAACGCCGGTTTTTTCTTCGCAGGCGTCTGGATTCGCGATCTGCTCGTCCTGCTGGCCAGCGGTCGGGTTGGTGCCGAAGCACTCCTGCTGCACCTTGCCACGTGGTCACTCCTTTTGGCATTGACGACTACGCTGGCCGGCCTGGTCCTCATGGCGTTGTTTCGGGACTGGCTGCGCATCGGTCCGAACTGAGGTTCACAACGGTTTGAACTGGAACCATCCGCATGTAATGGCGCAACGCAACGCGATCGCCAGCTGGATTGTGGTGGCGGCGTTGGCTGTCATCGGGCTCGGGTTCTTCCGCCTCCAGGTGCTCGGGAAGGACCGTTACGAGTTCCAATCACTGCAGAACAGGGTGCGCCCTGTTCTGCTCCCGGCCCCCCGCGGATTGATCACGGATCGAAACGGGGCGGTTCTCGCCGAGAATGTTCCAGGGTATACGATCTCTCTGATTGCGTCGAGTCCGGACTCGTTGCGTTCGACACTGCAACGCGTGGCCGACCTCATCGGACTGGATGAAGGGGACATCAGCACGGTCCTGCAGCGACCCAGAACGCGCCTCGATGACCCGGTCATCGTCATGCGTGATGCTCCGTTCGCCGTGGTGTCGGCGCTCGAGGAGCGGCGAGTGGCATTCCCCGGGCTGAACATTCAGGCCGAGCCAAAACGTCGTTATCCGTATGGGGAGGGGTTTGCCCACGTCCTGGGATATGTGAACGAGGTGACGCAGGCGGAACTCGAGGCCGGCAACATCGAAGGCGCGCGCTATGGAACGCTGGTTGGTCGGTCGGGCATCGAAGGACAGTACGATCATCTGCTGCGCGGCCAGGATGGCTGGCGGTACTTGGAGGTCGATGCTTTTGGAAGAACGGTCAGGTGGGATGTGCTCGATCAGCAGGATCCCGCGCAGGGGCAAACCGTTCGTACCACGCTCGATGCCGACTTGCAAACGTATATGCGCGAAACCTTTCCCGATGGTTCACGTGGTGCCATCATGGCCATGGATCCGAGGAATGGCGACGTTCTCGGGTTGTGGTCGTCGCCGTCCTTCGATCCCAACGCCTTTGTGGGGGGAATTGATCCGGTTCTCTGGCGGGCGATACGAGATTCGGAAGACAATCCGCTCCTGAACCGCGCGGTGCAGGGGCGGTATCCTCCGGCATCCCCATGGAAACTCGCCGTCGCGGCAATGGCGCTGCGGCGCGGTCTTGTCACGATGGACACAAGGATGCCGACAGCCTGTCACGGCGGGTTGAGCTACTACACGCGTTACTTCCGCTGCTGGCGAGTGCAGGGGCACGGCGCGCTGACACTGGCGGAAGCAATCCAGCACTCGTGCGACGTCTACTTCTACCAGCTGGGCTTGCGCTTGGACCTGCCGAATCTGTTGGAGGACGCAGTAAGCCTGGGGTTCGCAGAGACGACCGGGATCGACCTGCCAAGCGAAGCGCGGTCCTTCATTCCATCGTCGACCGAGTACTACGACGCAACCTATGGACCGCGCGGTTGGACCAGTGCCGTCACGCTGAATCTGGCCATTGGACAGGGAGAGAACGATCAGACCCTCGTGAACATGGTGCGGTTCTATGCGTCGCTGGCGACGGAAGACGGTCTGGCCCCGCAGCCACGATTGAACCTCGACGCGCCCGTCACGAAGAGTCACTCCACAGCCCTGAATCTCGATTCTGCCGATCTCTACCAGCTCCGTCGTTCACTCGTAACGGTGGTGGAGGGTGGTACCGCTCGGGCATCGCGAATACGGGAGCTCGAGATTGCCGGAAAGACCGGTACTGCGCAAAACCCCCAAGGTGAAGACCACGGGTGGTTCATTGCGTTTGCTCCTGCGGACGAGCCTCAGATCGTGGTGGGCGCCATTGTAGAGTTTGGGCTTCATGGTTCATCCGTCGCACCGATGGTCACGAGGGTGATCGCGCGACACCTCCTTGGCGGGGATGACAGTCCAGACCGACCGATTCGTCTCGTCGTGCCTGCGGATTCGGTGCCTGAGTCGGTGCCGATCGCTGACTCGGCGCTGGTTGGACGCTGAGCGTGACGGTGCGGGAGGTTGATCGTTCGCTGCTCCTGGCGGTCACGTTGGTAACCATTCCAGGGTTGGCGACGCTTTACTCGGCGGGTCAAGCGGACTTCCCGACCGTGGCGTCCGGCATCTGGATGCGGCAGGTGCTGTGGTTGATCCTGGGGGGGTTGGGCGCCGCCTTTGCGTTCCGGTTTTCGCCGCGGGTGGTGGAATGGATCACGCCATACGCGTTCGTCACAGCAATCATCCTCCTCGTCGCAACACTCTTCTTCGGCACCGGTGCTGGGACGGCGGCGGGATCCAAGTCGTGGTTGAGCATCGGAAGTATCCGCATCGGTCAGCCGGCGGAATTTGCAAAACTTGCCACGGCACTCATGCTGGCTCGCCATCTTGGGGCGAAGAGGGAATCACCCAGGACACTGGCTGAGCTGATACCAGCCGGGGCGATCGTCTTCGTTCCATTCGTTCTGATTGGGTTGCAACCGGATCTGGGAAGTGCGTTGGTTCTGGTTGGCATTCTGTTCGCCATGTTGTACTGGGTCGGTGTGAATGTGTGGCTGTTGCTCCTCCTCGCGTCTCCGATGATCAGCTTGTTTCTGGCGTTTTCCACGGGACTCTGGGGAGCGTGGATTGTTGCCATTACGCTCCTGTTGTTTTGGCTTCGTCCCTATGTGACTGAGGCACTTGTGGTCTGGAGCGGCAATGTGGCCATGGGGGTGATCGCGTTGGGCGTGTGGAACCGCTTGGCCGACTACCAGAAGAACCGCATTCTCTCGTTTCTCAATCCCGAAGTGGATCCGCAAGCTGCGGGGTGGAACGTCATCCAGTCAAAGGTGGCGATTGGCTCAGGAGGTGTGTTCGGAACAGGGTTTCTCGAAGGATCTCAGAAGCGTCTCGCCTTTCTTCCTGCACAGCATACAGATTTCATTTTTTCGATTGTGGGTGAAGAGTTCGGCTTTCTCGGGGTCGCAGTGTCCCTCCTGCTGTTTGCTTTCTTGTTGTTCGTTCTGTTACGCATTGCCGCCACCGCGGTCGATTCGTTTTCGAGCCTCATGGTGGCGGGAATTACCGGCATGCTTTTCGTCCACATCGTGGAGAACGTGGGAATGACGATAGGCATGCTTCCAGTAACCGGAATCCCTCTTCCATTCTTTTCATACGGAGGCTCTTTTGCCCTGATCTGTCTTTTCAGCATTGGCCTCGTATTACGGACCGCGTGGGAGACCCGCTACGGTGGGTATGCCGAGGGCTAGGGACCTCTGCTCAAGTCGTGTGGGTCCGGAGCACGGATCCCGCACACACGGCAGACGTGGGACCGAGTCATACGGCCAACGGCGAGACTCACGACCAGCGGGCGCTCCGGCGGTCCCGGCGACCGCTGCAGTTCACGGAAAAGGGCAGTGGGTACGAGGGGTCGCCGCCGCGGCCTTCGGGACCAACCACACGACTCGAGCAGAGGTTCCCTGGTGACGTTCCAACCTGTTGACCCTAATCTGTGTCACAGAAGAGGCAGGTCTGGTTCGTGTCATGCTGGCCGAACAGCAGATATGTATGGTGTACTGACGGACACAACCTGGCGGAGCAAGTCGGAACGGCGCCAGGGAACCGCCGGACGCGCACCAATGTCACAGCATCCCTGGCGTTGTTGCACAGGCACGGTCACATTGTAACGCCCGGTTGGCGGCGCGGGGGATGTGGTCAGGAGATTGGATGTACAGATGGCATGGTTCAGAAAAGACAGAAGTAAGAAACGGCCTTCGCGTAACAAGCTCGAGATCCCCCCCGATGCCTGGGACAAGTGTGCGAGCTGTGGGCACGTTGACCTGCGCGAACGGTTTGAACGAACCCTCGAGGTTTGCCCGGAGTGCGGATACCACCAGGGCATTTCGGCGGATGCCTACGTGAACGTATTTCTGGACGAGGGATCGTTTACTGAATTGTTTACCAATCTCCATTCCGTGAATCCCCTCAACTTTGATGGGTATGCTGACCGGTTGGCGCGTGCGAATCGGAAGAACAACGGGCGCGATGCGGTGCTGACAGGATTTGGCAAGCTCGACGGGTTGGAAGTCAATCTGGGGGTGATGGAATTCACATTCATGGGTGGCTCGATGGGGTCAGTTGTGGGGGAGAAGATCGCCAGATTGGGTCAACGATCGCTCGATGAAGGGGTGCCGTTGATCCTCGTTTCGCGGTCGGGCGGTGCGCGGATGCAGGAAGGCGTGTTGAGTCTGATGCAACTTGCGAAGACGTCCGTTGTGATTTCTCGGATATCGCGCGCGGGCATCCCGTACATTTCCGTATTGACCAACCCAACGACCGGCGGGGTATCGGCATCGTTCGCAATGCAGGGTGATGTGCACATTGCCGAGCCGGGGGCCGTCGTCGGTTTCGCGGGACCAAGGGTGATCAAGCAGACCATTGGTCAGGATCTTCCCGACGGCTTTCAGACGGCCGAATTTCTGCTCGAGCATGGCATGATCGACATCGTCGTGCCGAGGTCGGGCTTGCGCGACGTCACCGGCAGACTCATACGCATGATGTTGGGGCAATAGCATTACGCGCCTTTCATTTCAACAGGCGTGTGACTACCTGTTCCCACGGTTGGGACATGGGGATCGGTGGTCGCTCGAGCCCACCCGCGGTTTGCTCGCCGAAATCGGAAACCCCGACCACCATTACCCGATCATCCATATCGGCGGAACCAACGGAAAGGGTTCTGTTGCCGTGATGGTAGCTCAGGCCCTGCGTGCCACGGGTCGCGCCGTGGGAGTCTACACGTCGCCACACCTGGTGGACGTCACGGAGCGGGTCGTTGTAAACGAAACACCTGTTTCGCAGGATGCCTTCGCGACATGGACGACGCGCCTGCGGCCGGCCATCGAGCGGGCGGACGCCAGCTTCTTCGAGGCATCCACCGTGATCGCTCTGGCTCACTTTGCGGCTTCGGGCGTGGATGTGGCCGTGGTGGAAGTGGGGCTCGGCGGCCGACTGGACAGCACGAACGTGGTCAGCCCGGTGATCTCCGTTGTCACGAGCATTGGAATCGATCACGCGGAATACCTCGGGGGTACCCTGGCAGAAATCGCGGGGGAGAAGGCGGCCATCGCGAAGCCTGGGGTGCCTTTCGTGGTAGGTGAGTCCGACAGGGCCATCGGAAGGGTCCTGTACGATCGGGCGGCGGAACTTGGGGCAGAAGCGATCCTGGTGCCTTCTGAGGACCGTTATGCGGGGTCGCTCCGCCTGGCGGGGTCGCATCAGCAACGGAATGCGGCGGTGGCCCGGGCAGTTCTGGAAGGGCTCCCCCCTGATCTTTGCGTTTCGGAGGAGGCGATGACCATTGGGTTCGCCCGCGCCTGGTTGCCCGGCCGGTATGAGCGTCGCGGTCGGTGGATCCTGGATGTGGCCCACAACACCAGCGCCGTGGCAGTTCTCGCCGAGACTATTCGGGCCTCAAACCCGGCTCGTCCGGTCCACGTCCTGCTAGGCGTCCTGCGTGACAAGGCCCTGATGGCCATGGCCGAAACCCTGACCCGTGTTGCCGACCGGGTGTGGCTGACGCTTCCCCCAACGGCTCCGGTGCACCGTGCCCTGAGCGAGCCACCCGCCGGCCTCCCGCCGGGTGTGGTGTTCGAGCCTGACTTCGAGCGCGCCTTGCGGAGTTTCCAGATCGGAGCCGAAACGCTGGTGGTTACTGGCTCCTTTCACACGGTGGGAGACGTGATGACGCGGTTGCCCGGTTTCCAGCCGTTCGGATAGATTCTGTCGATGAAATCCAAGGGGTTGGCCGGATTCCGTGACTTCTACGCCGGAGAAATCGATCTCAGGAACACGATTTTTGCGTCGTGGCGTGAGGTGGCTCGCCGGTACGGGTTCCAGGAGTACGACGGCCCCCCACTCGAACCCCTTGATCTGTATACGCGGAAATCCGGCGTAGAGATCGTCGACCAACTCTACAATTTTATTGACAAAGGGGATCGACAAGTCGCCCTGCGGCCCGAGATGACGCCGACGCTTGCCCGGATGGTGACCGCGCGGGCGACGGAGCTGAAAAAACCCATCAGGTGGTTTGCCATACCTCAACTGTTTCGGTACGAGCGTCAACAGCGAGGTAGGCTGCGCGAGCATTTTCAACTGAACATGGACATCATCGGTGAGTCCGGACCGATGGCGGACAGTGAGATCATCGGGGCAGCGCTGGACATCGTGCGGCTATTGGGAATGACATCGAGCGACATCAAGGTCAGGCTGTCGGACCGCCGCGTGATTCAGGCGCTTCTCCTTGCCGGCGGCGTGCTCGAGGAACAGCTACCCACGGTTTACCGCGCAGTCGACAAGCTGGAGCGTGAGGACCGCGGTAAGCTCCTGAAGGACTTGCTCAGTGCCGGATTGGACGGGGACACGGCGGCGCGGGCCTTGGAGACGGGCGCCCTCAGGGGACTCGACGCCGTGGCCGCCGCCGTTTCCGCCGTCAATCGGGACGGAGCTGCCGACGGTCTGTCACAGTGTATCGAGTACCTCACGGCAATGGGGTTTGCGGATTTCATCGAGGTGGACCTGTCGATCGTTCGCGGCCTCGATTACTACACGGGTGTCGTGTTCGAGCTGTTCGACGCGGGGCGATCCCTCCGCGCAATCTGTGGGGGCGGTCGGTACGATGGATTGCTCAATGAGTTGGGAGGCGTTGATCTGCCTGCTGTAGGTTTCGGAATGGGTGATGTCGTGCTGGGCGAACTTCTGAAAGATCGCGGCTGGACGTCGGATTCCGCCTCCGGCCTGGATGCCTTTCTGGTAGCGGTGACGGGTGAGGACGTACCCACTGTTCTGTCGCTGGCGCACGCAATGCGTGAACGCGGTATCAGTGTGGAATACGCGTTGCGGCGTCAGGCGATTGGTAAACAGTTGAAGATTGCGGACGCGAGATCGGCGGCGACGGCGCTGATTGTCGGACCGGATGAACGGGCAGCTGGACTCGCCGTTGTCCGGGAGTTGAAGACGGGAACGGAGCGTAAGGTCCCATTTGAACAGGTTGTTGAGATCTTTCCTGACGGAGGCGAGGCGATTGTGCGGGCGATGCGGTCGGAAGCGAGTGGTGAGGTATGAGCAACAACCAGGGAATAACCTCTCGTGAAGAGGACTTCGCGGCGTGGTACAACGATGTGGTGATGCGGGCGGAACTGGCGGACTACTCTCCTGTTCGCGGCTGCATGGTCATCCGTCCCAACGGGTATGGGATCTGGGAACTGATGCAACGTACCCTGGACGACATGTTCAAGGAGACCGGGCATCAGAACGCCTATTTCCCGCTCCTGATACCGGAGAAGTTTCTGGCCAAGGAAGCTGAACACGTGGAAGGGTTTGCTCCGGAGACGGCGGTGGTGACGCGTGGGGGTGGCAAGGAACTGGAAGAACCGTTGGTGATCCGGCCCACCTCCGAGACCATCATCTATTCGATGTTTGCCAAATGGATCCAGAGCTACCGTGACCTTCCGCTGCTGATCAACCAGTGGGCCAACGTCGTACGCTGGGAACTCCGGACCAGACTCTTTCTGCGCACCACGGAGTTCCTCTGGCAGGAGGGCCATACGGCGCACGCAACCGATGCTGAGGCCGAAAGCGAAGCGCGATTGATTCTCGGACTCTACCGGCGTTTCATGGAGGAGTGGATGGCCATGCCGGTCTTGACCGGCGTGAAGACGGATGCCGAGCGTTTTGCGGGCGCCGTCAGGACATACGGGTGCGAGGCGTTGATGCAGGACAACAAGGCACTCCAGGCCGGCACGTCCCATCACCTCGGCCAGAACTTTGCACGGGCTTTCGACGTGCAATACCAGACGGCCGACGGTGGCCTCGAGTATGTATGGAGTACGTCGTGGGGCGTGTCGACTCGATTGATCGGCGGTCTGGTGATGTGCCACGGCGACGATCGTGGCATGGTTTGTCCGCCAAAACTGGCGCCGCTACAGGTCGTCATCGTTCCCATCTGGAAGACGGACACGGATCGCCAGGCGGTTATGCAGGTCTCGCAGTCGGTGCGTGAACAACTGGTCAATGTCGGGATTCGGTCCCGCGTGGACGATCGTGAAGGGATGAAGCCTGGAGCCAAGTACTTTGAGTGGGAAGCCAGGGGGGTGCCGCTTCGTGTAGAGATCGGTCCGCGAGACGTTGCCGAAGGCCAGGCGATCCTGGCCCGGCGCACCGGGGGTAAGGTCCCGGCGCGCATTGACGTGTTGAATGAAGCCGTTCGCGCCGCGCTGGATCAGGTTCAGCGAAGCCTGCTGGACACGGCTCGCGCCCGTCGCGACCAGAACTCGCGTCGCAACGTGACCAAGGACGACCTGGTGGAGATGATGAACGGACCAGGTGGCTTCGCGTACGGGGGGTATTGTGGATCCGCAGACTGCGAAGGCGCTGTAAAGGAGGCGACCAAAGCTACCATCCGAGTTCTCCCGGATCAGGAATTTCGGACGAAGCCAGCACCAGCGAAGTGTGCATGGTGCGACAAACCGGCGGTGAGTGAGGCAGTGTGGGCGAAAGCCTACTGAACCTTCCCCTCAAACTCTTCGAGACGGTCGCCGATACCGTGGGCACGCCAGTGTATGTCTATAGTGTTCAGGCGATTCGTGATCAATGGCGAATGCTGGAAGCGGCACTCGCGGACGTTCCGCATCGGGTCCATTTCTCGGTCAAGGCAAACAGCAACCTGGCTGTGCTGAACGTTCTCAGGGATCTCGGAGCAGGCGTCGATATCGTCTCCGGCGCAGAACTCTCGCGAGCGCAGCTCGCCGGGTTCATGGGTGCCGAGATCGTCTTTAGTGGGGTGGGGAAGACAGCAGCCGAACTGCGCCGCGCGGCGGAGGCGCATGTGTCTCTGATCAACGTTGAGTCCGATGTCGAGTTCGCTGCGCTCGCTGCTGTCGTTTCACAATACGGTCTCACCGCGAACGTCGGGATACGCGTGAATCCCAACGTGACAACTGACACGCATCCCTACACGCAAACCGGTCACAGCGGTCTCAAATTCGGGGTCCCACTGGACCAGGTCGAGGAGCTTGCGCTCCGAATGCATCATACACCCGGAGTTCGGCTGACAGGGATCGGAATGCATCTGGGATCGCAAATATCGGATCCAAGCCGATACGAAGAAGGTATTGAGCAACTCCTTACTCTGGTGAGGTTGTTGCAGGGCGCCGGAGTTTCGAGTCTGCGCAGTCTGGACATCGGGGGCGGGTTTGCCGTCTCCTACGGCATTCAGGACGGGTTGGATCTGACGGCCCTTTCGCAGATCGTAAAGCGGATCGACCGTGAGACCGGGTTGGAGACATTACTCGAGCCCGGGAGATACCTTACGGCAAACGCGGGTTTCCTGCTGACGCGGGTTCTCTATCGCAAGTCATCGGGCGGCAGGTCGTTTGTGATCATTGATGCCGGCATGAACGACTTCATCCGCCCGTCCTACTACCAGGCGCATCATGAGATTGCGGTCGTGACATCGGGTGAGATCAGCGCAACGGATCGTGCCGGACCGGTCGACGTCGTGGGACCAATCTGCGAAACCAGTGACTTCCAGGCATTGAACCGGAGTATGCCGCCAGTCGGACCTAACGCGCTGTTGGCGATTTGTGGCGCAGGGGCATACGGGTTTTCGATGAGTTCGACATACAACTCGCGGCCGCGTGCTGCTGAAGTGTTGATCGATGGTGACCGTTTTGCAATCATTCGGGAACGCGAGCGGGTCGATCACCTCTGGATGGGAGAGAACCTGGAACCCGAGTGGCAGACGATGGAAGGCCGTGCGGAAGATGAACGCCGAGAGGAGATTGCTTGACACACCGGGGCATCCTCATCCTCGACTACGGATCTCAGTTCACCCAACTCATTGCCCGTCGCATCCGCGAGATGGAGGTGTACTGCGACATCGAACCGCCGAGTCGGGACGCGGCATGGATCACCGAGCGCAATCCGCGAGGCATAATCCTTTCAGGTGGCCCAAGTTCGGTATACGATTTCGGAGCGCCTCAACTGAATCCCGATCTCCTGGAACTGGGCATTCCGGTGCTGGGTGTGTGTTACGGAATGCAGTTGATTGCCCAGGCAGCTGGTGGCAGCGTCAAGGGATCAGATCAGCGAGAATACGGGCGGGTCGTGGCGCAGGTGCGTGAAACGGATGATCTGTTCAAGGGGTTTACGGCGGGCGATTCGATTGACGTCTGGATGAGCCATGGCGACACGGTCGAAGGGCTCCCGAAAGATTTTCGCGTGGCGGCTGCGAGTCTCAACGCTCCGGTCGCGGCCTTTGCTGCTCCTCCCCGAAAGCTGTACGGTGTTCAGTTTCACCCTGAGGTGGTTCACACCACCCGCGGTACTGAGATACTGAAGAACTTCGTTCGTGAGATTTGTCACGCGGAAGCCGATTGGACCTCCGGTCATTTCATCACTGAACAGGTGGAGATTGTCCGGAACAGTGTGGGTCCCGACAGGCGGGTCATTTGCGGTCTTTCCGGTGGAGTCGACTCCGCTGTGGCCGCGGCCCTGGTGCATCGAGCCGTGGGCGATCACCTGACATGTATCTTTGTCGATCACGGGCTGCTCCGTCAGAACGAACGGCAACAGGTCCAGGAGGCATTTGCTTCAGATCTCGGTGCACGGCTCATCGTGGTTGACGCCGCTGATCGGTTTCTGGCGAGGCTGGAAGGGGTGGTTGACCCCGAGGAGAAGCGACGCCGGATCGGCCACACGTTCATCGATGTCTTCGAGGAAGCTGCCAAGAGCGTCGGAGGTAGCGTCGAGTTCCTGGTACAGGGGACACTGTATCCGGATGTCATCGAGTCCGTGTCTCCCCGTGGGGGACCGTCGGCGACCATCAAGACCCATCACAACGTTGGCGGGCTGCGGCCCGATCTTCCCTTCAAACTGATCGAGCCTCTTCGCGAACTGTTCAAGGATGAGGTGCGGAAGGTCGGCCGGGAGCTGGGCTTGCGGGGGGAGATCGTAGGCCGCCACCCGTTTCCGGGACCTGGTCTGGCAATCCGGATCATCGGCGAGGTCTCGCGTGAGGCGCTCGAAGTACTCCGGCGTGCCGATGCGATCTACCTTGCCGGCATCAGGGAAGCAGGGTTGTACGACGAGATATGGCAGGCATTTGCTGTGCTGTTACCGGTACAATCCGTCGGCGTGATGGGCGATGCCCGAACGTATGAAAACGTCATTGCTCTCCGCGCGGTTACGAGCACGGATGGGATGACGGCGGATTGGTACCCGTTTCCGGCCGAAGTGATTGGCCGAATTGCCAACCGGATTATCAACGAGGTGAGCGGGGTGAATCGTGTGGTCTACGACGTAAGCTCCAAACCACCTGCCACGATCGAGTGGGAGTAATGCCTCACAGGTCCTTCTCCTCGAGCAAGGCGAGGAACTGTTCCGGGTCATCCAGACGCGCCAAGCGGGCCGGCACATCCGGGTCCTTGGCAAACTGCGCAATGCGTCCGAGAACAGGGAGGTACTGGTTGGATACTTCCATGGGCGGGGCGACAATCAGAAAGATGTTGTGAACCGGTTTGTCATCGATGGCCTTGAAATCCAGGCCGGATGCCTTGCGACCAAACGCCACTCGGAGACGACTGACCACCAGAGATCGACAGTGTGGGATCGCAATGCCTCGACCAATGCCCGTCGAGCCGAGGTTCTCCCGGCGCTTGAGCATCTTGAATAGCATCCCTTCTGATTTCTCGTCCAACGAGAGGGCGCGGATCAGTTCCATGAGGACATCGTCCTTCTCGTCCCCCTGCAGGTCGAGCTTGACTGTTTCCTTTGTAAAACAATCCCTCAGGCGCATATCAGCTTTCCGGTGAGTCGTTTGAAGGCGGAGAAACGTAGGGCAGGTCGTGCTGACTGTCAAACAAGCCCGTTGCTGCTAAAATGGGACCAACTTAAGTTCGCCTAATGCGTTTTCCTTACCCCGTCGGCCATACGGTCCCCCTGTATCTTGCTCCGATGGCCGGAGTCTCGGAACCACCGTTCCGGAGGATCTGCCGGTCCTTCGGTGCTGACGTGGTTGTGTCCGAGTTCCTCTCTTGTGAGGGGCTCCGGAGAGGGGTAAAGAGCACCCACGATGGCGCCTACTTCACGGAGCCGGAACGCCCGATCGGTATTCAGCTGTATGGAGCAGATCCCGAGGGCATGGCTGAGGCGACCGCCCTGGTGACCGAGCACTACGAGCCGGATTTCGTGGATATCAACTTCGGGTGTCCTGTCAAGAAGGTCGTGCGTCGAAACGGCGGCTCCGGGTGTCTCAAGGATCTGACGCTCGTTCAGCGAATCATTCGCGCGGTGCGATCTGCAACTCATCTGCCCGTGACCGCAAAGATCCGCAGCGGCTGGAGTGAAGAGCGGCGGGATCCCGTAGAGATTGGCGTGGCCTGTGAGGAGGCGGGCGCCCTGGCCCTCACGCTTCATCCCCGAACGAGGACGCAGATGTATCGTGGTGCGGCGGACTGGGATGAAATCGCCAGTGTCGTACATGCCCTGACCATTCCCGTCATCGGCAACGGCGACATCAGGACGGCGGAGGACGCGGTGCGAATGAAAGACCACACGGGTTGTGCCGGTTTGATGATCGCCCGTGGTTCGTTCGGGAATCCGTGGATATTCCAGCAGGCCCGTGCCCGGATCAGTGGGGTGGAACCCCGGCCGGAACCAGGTGCAGCAGAGCGGTTTGCCGTAGCGCGGCGCCATGCGGCTTTCGCACGGGAAATCCAGGGCGACACTCGACGCACTGCCCTCGAGTTCCGCAAACACCTGGGCTGGTACACCAGAGGTCTGCCCGGAGCCGGGCAATTGAGGAATCGGCTGCATCAGATCGAGAGCCTGGCGGAAATGGAAGAGGTGTTTGGGGAGTACCTGGAGCCGAAGAGCGCGGTGGGGTAAACAAGGAGAGAAGAAAAGCGGCAAGAAGGAGCGCGGCAGCCAATTGAAAGGCGGGCGTCAAGCAGGTAAGTTTCTTGTGGTTCGAGACCGACGGTCTCGTATGGGGGCGACTGGTTTCGACGGGTCTTGAGACGTAGTCGCTGCGTGCCCAGGTTCCGGTGTCCTGGTAAAACCCGCTGGAAAATTTCAAGTGCCAATTCTAACCTGGCATTGGCTGCGTAAGCTGTAAGCTTGTCGCACCTGCCTGTGTGGCAGCTCGTCTGAGGCGGCTCGCAGGTATCGCAAAATCAGGCTGCGGTTATTCGTCGCTTCCGCGAATAATCCAAGGTTGAGGAAGATTGTCCGTCCGTTCGGTCGGTTACGCACCAGCAGGCGGAGACATCAAGCGTAATCTACGCACGTAGAGGTGGCCTCAGATTGAGGTTCGGACCGGGGTTCGAATCCCCGCGCCTCCATTCCGATTCGTTTACATTTGTTGGAGCCGGTTGCGCGCCGGCTCCGTTTTTTTTCACGCATCTCCGTGGCGAGCAATGAACGTTGTGATGTCCGGTTCCACCGGCATGATCGGACGGGCCCTGACGGCGAAGCTCAACGAGGCGGGACACACCGTGGTCCGCCTGGTACGAGGTGTCAGGGCTGGAGCGGGCACCTCACTATGGAACCCTCGAGTTGGCGAACTGGACAAGGGGGTCATCGAGCGGTCCGACGCGGTCGTTCACCTGTCGGGCGAGAACGTTGGCGCGGGTCTGTGGACGCAGGCACGCAAGGATCGGATTCGAGCGAGCCGGATACAGACGGCCGAGTTGCTGGCCACGACGATCGCGCGGTGTGAACGTGGGCCCGCCGTGTTCGTTTCCGCGTCGGCCATTGCGTGGTACGGCGACCGACCAGGAGAGACGGTGACGGAGCGGTCAGGTGCAGGCACTGGATTCCTTGCTGCGGTCTGTCGCGATTGGGAGGCTGCGGGAGAAAAGGCACAGCGAGAGGGTGTTCGTGTAGTCTTCATGCGAACGGGATTGGTTCTGAGCGACGATGGAGGAGTCATCGGAAAAATGCTCCTCCCGTTCAAGCTGGGTTTGGGCGGCACCGTGGGGACCGGGGACCAGATGATGAGTTGGATCTCCCTCGATGATGTCGTGCGTGCCTATATGTTCGTGCTCGAAACGCCAGTGGAGGGTCCGTGCAATGTCGTCGCCGAAGCGGTAACCAATCGGGCATTCACCAAAGCGCTTGGCCGGGCGCTTGGGAGACCAACCGTGATGCCATTGCCGGCGTTTCTCATGAAGGCGGTGTTTGGACAGATGGCGGAGGAAACGTTGCTGGTCAGCCAGAACGTCGCATCGGCCGTCCTGCAGAACCACGGATTCGAATTCCATGATACCGAGATCGAGGCCACGCTGAAGAGGCTGTTGGCCTAGGGATGCTCTGCCGCCGCTCGCTGACGCGTCCTTCGGGAGCACCACACGACTTGCGCAGAGGTTCCCTAAACGGTTTCGTTGCTCGGATGAAGACGTTTCCACGTGCGGTACATGAGTCGTGCGGCAGCCGCCGAGATCCATCGTCTGGTCTTGTGCGATACCGGTGTGGCCGGGACCGGCCGTTCCGTTTTCATGCGAAACTCACTTCGAAGAGCCTCCGCCAGGAGCTTCCGCGTCCACGCACGATTCCTCACCCGGGACCGGAATATTCTGATGCGCCACGTGTACATACGATGCAAAGCGAACGGTGCGCTGAGTTCTGAAACGTGGGCGGGAAGGGACTCGTCACCAAAGTAACTGGCGGCGCGAAGCCAGGTCACCGCCAGCTTCCGATCGTCCGTTTCCTTCGAACGCAGTCGGTGAGTGACTGTCGTCCAGTCCACGGAGTGTGAATTGCCCAGCGCCACCGCCGCGTCGAGAAAATATCGCAGGAAAAAGGCTTCCAGGCCCTGATCCATTCCATGCATCCAACCCTGCCAGAGAAGCTCCGTGGTGTTGCCAGCCGATTGGGCTCGGCGCCATGCCTCGTTAGGTGTAACCTGCGTGGAGGTTGACGTGTGTACCTCGACAGGGATTTGGGCGGCATCGGCGAGCGGTGGGAGATGGTAATGCCCGGGCGGTGTGCGGTCACTGGCCTGCCGGTAACCATGGCGGCTGAGGATACTCCATGCGTCATCGCGCTGCAGCATCGGAACCAGCAGATCGACATCGTTCGTCGCCCGGCAGTCGGCAAACGGGAACTGCCGAGCGAGATCGATTCGCGCGATGCCCTTGATGGGGATGACGGAGACGCCTTCCCGCTCCAACAGTTGGATTACTACGTCCGCGTGACTCTGCACCAAGAGGTTCTGCGCCACGGTTCTCCGGGCCAGTCGTTCCAACTGAAACCAGAAGGATGTCTTGCCGAGAGCGGTATCGGCCAGATCGAGCTGACACAATCTTCGGTGCAGCCAGAGTTCGCCACCTTCCCGGCGTAAGAGGCTGATGAGACCCCGCGTGTCGGCGTGTATCCACCGTTCGGCAAGACCGCTCGAGTCGACATGGGATAGCCTAAGTGTCTCGAGGAGCAGCGCCGCAACTTCTGACGCTGTCTGATCGGCAGGTTGCTCGTTATGCAACAGATGACCCACTTACACTCAAGCGGTTCGCGCCAACCCGTCTTCAGGAAAACGTGCGATTACCGTATAAAGCGCGGGATCGGACGTTCCCGGCTCCAGATAGGGCTGTCCATCGCTAACGAGCCATGCATGGGCATCAATGGATCCTTCTCCGTTGCGTTGCACGCCAAGC
>Ga0302046_10000541_pt1 | contig 37690 bp, 35 predicted proteins | sample RVTome_11_FD_200261 | JGI IMG/M metagenome (GOLD analysis project Ga0302046, IMG submission 200261) | Soil microbial communities from uranium-contaminated site in the Upper Colorado River Basin, Wyoming, United States - RVT147D111 (version 2) ...
GCAGGTCGTCGCGGGCGTAGCGCGCCTCGCCGATCCAGTACTGGGCGTTGTCGGCGTGGTCGTTGTCCGGGTGCTCCTGGAGGAAGCGCCGGAACGCCGACTCGGCGTCGATGAACCGCCCCTGGTGGAACAGCGTATAGCCCTGGTCGTAGAGCGCCTGGGCGGCGGGGGAGGGCGGGCGCCGGGAGGCCTCGTCGGGCGGCGGCATCTCCCGGGGAGGCGGAGCGGCGGCAGCCGGCGGCTCGCGCCGGGCCGGCGGCGGTACGGCGGGCTCCGCAGCCCCCGTGTCCTCCAGGTCGTCGGCGTCGATCTCCTCATCCTCGAGCACCTCGGCGATCTCGAACGCCCGGTCCGACGCCGCCGGCTCGGGTGGGGGCGGCGGTGCCGGGGCGTGCCGGCCGCCGGGGGGCGGCGCCGGGCGCGTCGCGGTCGCGCCACCGGCGCGCGTCTCGAACCCGGCGCCGCCGGCGTGCACCTCGAGCTCCGCCACCCGCTCGCGCAGGCGCGCCAGCTCGACCTGCTGGACCGCCGCGCGGCGCTGCAGCTCGAGGATCCGCTGCTTCAGCTCGGCGACCTCTCCGTCGCCGGCGGCGTTGCGCGGCGGCAGCACCGAGCCGCCGCAGCCGGCGGCGACCAGGGCGGCGAGCAGCAGCAGCGCGGACCGGTTCATCGCCTCACTCCCCGCCCCCGGAGGCGCCGTCGAGGACCGCGGCCGGCAGCTCGCCGGCGCACGAGCTTTCCGGGTGCTCGCGGCCCAGGCGCTCGACGACCTCGGCCGCCTTGCCGGCGTGCGCGGGGTTGCGGCTCGTGGAATAGGCGAGCGCGAGGCTGCACAGCACCTTGTCGGGTTCGGGATAGTCGGGGTAGGCGTCGAGCATGTCCTCGAAGCGGGCGATCGCCGCCACCGCCAGCCCGCGGCGGAGGTAGAAGTGGCCGACCACGTACTCGTGCTCGGCGAGCCGCTCGCGGACATCGCCGATCTTCGCCCGCGCCTCGGCGACGTACTCGCTGGTCGGGTAGAGCCGGATCAGCTCCTGGTAGGCGGCGAGCGCGCTCTCGGTCGCGCTCTGGTCGCGGTCCGGCTTCTCCATCCGGCCGGCCAGGCTGTTGGCGACCTGGAACTGGGCGTAGGCCGCCTGGTCGCTGGTCGGGAAGCGGTTGAGGAAGTCGCGGTACTTGGCCTCGGCCTGCACGAAGTTGACCGCACCGCCGTCGAGGTGGTAGCTGTCGGCGAGCAGCAGCAGCGCCTCGCGGCCGGAGAGCGAGTTGGGCTCGACCTCGAAGGCGTGGGAGAGGTAGCGGCGGGCGCGGGCGTACTTCTCGTCCGCCATCAGCGTCTTGCCCTCGGTCAGCGCCTCGGCCGCCGAGAGCCGCAGGATCGGGTCCTCGCCGAGGCCGCTCTTGCAGCCGGCGGTGAGCGACACCAGCGCGGCGGTGACGATCAGCAGGACGCACGGCCCGGCGAGGGCGGGCAGCGGGCGGCGGGGACGGTTCATGCTCGGCTTCTCATCGATCAGGCGCTCTCGGTAGCGGCCAGGGTGCGCAGTTCACGCAGCGCCGCGACCGGGTCGGGGGCGCCGAATACCGCCGAGCCGGCGACCGCGGTCTCGACTCCGGCGGCGGCCGCCATGCGGATATTACCGCGCCCTACCCCGCCGTCGAGCTCGATCTCCACCCGCGAGCCGGCGCGCGCCGCCAGCTCGCGCAGCCGGGCGACCTTGCCGAGCACGCCGGGGATGAAGGCCTGGCCGGCGAAGCCGGGGTTGACCGACATCAGCAGCACGAAATCGAGCGCTTGGAGGGCGTCGGCGAGCAGCTCGACCGGGGTCGCCGGGTTGACCGCCACGCCGGCGGCGGCGCCGCCCTCGCGGATGCGGCCGAGCAGGCGGTCGAGGTGGACCGCCGCCTCCCAGTGCACCGCGACGCGGGCGGCGCCGGCGGCCAGGTAGTCGTCGAGCAAATCGCCCGGCCGCTCGACCATGAGGTGCACGTCGAGCGGCAGCTCGGTACGGCGGGCGAGCGCCGCCACCACCGGGACGCCGAAGGTCAGGTTGGGGACGAAGTGGCCGTCCATGACGTCGACGTGGACGAGGTCGGCGCCGCCCTTCTCGCACACCTCTAGCGCGCCCGCCAGGTCGGCGAGATCGGCGGCGAGGATCGAGGGGGCGAGCTTCACGGCGGGGAGGGGGCGCGGGGCCGCGGGTCCCCAGGGCTCGGCGCCGGGACGGTCTGCGCCGTCGCCACCACCAGCGAGATGGCGTCGCGGCGGGTCAGCGGGTGCCCGGCGAGCGGGAACTGGCGCAGCACGGTGCCCTCGGCGACGCCTTCGTAGGGCTCGAACTTGACGCTGCCGAGGCGGAAGCTGCGCAGCTCGAAAAAGCCGTGCACCCGCTCGTAGTCGCGGTAGACCAGGTCGGGCATGACGTAGACCGGCCCCGAGCCGGCGAGCGCGAGCACGGCGTCGACCGCCGCCCCCGGGCTGACGGCGGCGCCGGGGGCCGGCGCCTGGCCGACCACCACGCCGGCGCCTGCTCCGGGCCGGAACACGGCGAGCGTGCGGCCGAGAGTGAGCCCAGCCGCCGCCAGCCCTATCTGCGCCGACTGCAGCGACTGGCCGGCGAGGTCCGGCACGGCGATCCGCTGCGGGCCCTGCGAGAGGACCGCCTCGACCCCGCTGCCGCGTTTGACCAGGGTGCGCGCGCCGGGGTCCTGCTCGAGCACCTGGCCGGCCGGCACCTCGGGGTCGTGGCGGCCGGCGTCCTCGTCGATCCGCAGCCGCAGACCGGAGTCGGCGAGCTTTTCGGCCGCCTGCTGGCGGGTCAGCCCGGCGAGGTCGGGGGTGGGCGTGGTGCCGCTGCGCACGAAGGCGGAGAACGAGAGGTAGCCGGCGACCGCGAAGACGATCACCGCCAACCCCGCGTAGGCCAGAAATCCGAGGACACGCAAGGCGCGGGCGGCGAGCGGTGGCATGGCGCGGGGATGTTAGCAGAGGGACGAGGCGGCGCCCGGCCGGTCGGTGGCACTAGACTCCGCGGCCGTGGCGAAGACCAGGACCGGGACCAAGAGGAAGGACGAGCCGGGCCGCGGCAAGCGCTCCGCGCGCCCGCTGCTCGGCGCACACGTGTCGGTCGCGGGCGGCCTCGAGCGGGCGTTCGAACGCGCCGCGGAGCTCGGCTGCGAGGCGATCCAGATCTTCGTCAGCAACCCCAACCAGTGGCGCGGCCGGGAGATCGGCGAGGAGGAGGCCGAGCGCTTCCGCGCCGCCCGCGCGGCGAGCCGGGTCGGCCCGGTCGCCGCCCACGCCAGCTACCTGATCAACCTCGCCGCCGCCGACCGCGCGGTTCTGGCACGATCGAAGAAGGCGCTCGCCGCCGAGCTTTCGCGCTGCGCCAGCCTCGGGGTCGACGCGCTGGTGCTCCACCCCGGCTCGCACCGGGGAACATCGGAGGAACACGGCATCGAGCGGGTCGCGGCGGCGCTCGACAGCCTGCTCGCTGCCGCGCCCGAGGGACCGCGGCTGCTGCTCGAGAACACCGCCGGCCAGGGCTCCTCGCTCGGCTGGCGCCTCGAGCAGCTCGCGGCGATCCGCGCCCGGCTCGAGGGCACCGGCTCCGAGGGGGCCGGCCGCGTCGGCTTCTGCCTCGACACCTGCCACGCCTTCGCCGCCGGCTACCCGGTCCACGAGGAGGACGGCTACGAGGAGTTCCTCGCCGAGGCTGGCGAGCGGCTCGGCCTCGAGCGGGTGCGCCTGCTCCACCTCAACGACTCGGCCCGCCCGTTCGGCTCGCGACGCGACCGCCACGCCCACGTCGGCGACGGCGAGATCGGCACCGGGCTGTTCGCCCGCCTGGTCCACGAGCCGCGCCTGGCCGGCGTCGGCATGGTGATCGAGACCGAGACCGGCCCCGGCCGCGAAGGCCACCGCCGCGACCTCGAAACGCTGCGTTCGCTGAGAGGGAGGCCAGCTACGAGTCGCTGAGGAACGCTGGCGGCCAGTTCTTGGACAGGTCGAAGTAGATCACCACCAGCATCAGCAGGATGATCACCACGAACCCGAACTGGCTGATCAGCTCCTTGAGCCGGAACGAGAGGTCCCGGCGCATCACGCTCTCGACCGCCAGGATCAGGATCTGGCCGCCGTCGAGCACCGGGATCGGAAGCAGGTTGACGATCGCGATCGAGATGCTGATGAAACCCATCAGGTGGATGAGGTACTTGAAGCCGGTGCGCGCGGCGGCGCCGCTCTGGGCGGCGATCTCGATCGGGCCGGCGAGCGCCCCCTTGGCCGACAGCTCGCCGGTGACCAGCTTGCCGAGCACCAGGAAGGTCTGCTCGACGATCTGGACGTTGTAGCGCACGCTCTGGACCACCGCCTCGAACGGTCCGTAGCGCTGGTAGAAGCCGAGGTAGATCCCCAGGCGGCCCTTGCCGTCCTGCTCGGCCGGGACCACCGCGATCTCGAGCCGCTCGCCGCAGCGCTTGATCCCGAGCACGACCTCCTCGCCGGCCTTGCCCTGGATGTACTCGATGAACTCACGGGTGGAGGTCACCGCCCGGCCGTCGACACTGCGGAGCTGGTCGTTAGCGCGCAGGCCGGCGGCGCGCGCCGCGCTCGGGTCGTCGAAGCGCAGGACGCTCGGCAGGGTCTCGGGGAAGAGCCCGGCGAGATCGCCGAGCTGGTACTTCGGGTGCACCGCGGGCGTGACGGTCGCCTCGACGGTCCCCTCGCCGCGCTCGACGGTCAGTCGCACCGGCCGCCCGGGCGAGGTCATCAGCGCGAACGAGACGTCGGGCCAGCTCTCGACCTCCTCGCCGTCGATCGCCAGCACCCGGTCGCCGGAGCGCAGCCCGGCCTCCTCTCCCGACGAGCCGGGGACGACCTCGCCGACCACCGGCGGCACGTCGGGCAGGTCGGAGACCTCGGTGCCGACCATGAAGACGCCGGCGATCAGGCCGACCGCCAGCACCACGTTCATCGCCGGCCCGGCCAGGTAGACGAGCACCCGCTGCCAGCGCGGCTTGCTCAGGAACTCGCGCGGATCGCCGGTGCCCTCGTCGGGCAGCTCGCCGCCGAGCTTGACGTAGCCGCCGAGCGGCACCGCCGCCACCCGGTAGTCGGTCTCGCCACGCCGGAATCCCCACAGGCGCGGCCCGAAGCCGAGCGAGAAGGTGTCGACCCGGACGTCGAACAGCTTGGCCACTAGCAGGTGCCCCAGCTCGTGGACGAAGATGATCACCCCGAGCGCGAAGACGAAGGCGAGGGTGTTGGTCAGGATGTCGAGCATGATCGGGCCTCGCCGCGCGGCGGACGGCCATTCTAGAAGAACAACAACCAGCCGATCCACAAGACCGGCGCGGCGAACAGCAGCCCGTCGATGCGATCGAGCATGCCGCCGTGGCCGGGCAGCAGGTGGCCGGAGTCCTTGATCCCCGAGCCGCGCTTGAAGAGCGACTCGGCGAGGTCGCCGATCTGGCCGGCGGCGTTGACCACCCCGCCGAGCGCCACCACCGCCGGTTCCACCCGGCCGCGCACCGCCCAGCTCCACAGCGCGGCGGTCGCGAGCGCCGCGAGTAGGCTCGCCGCGGCGCCCTCCCAGCTCTTGTTCGGGCTGACCACCGGCGCCATCTTGTGGCGGCCCCAGCGGCTGCCGACGTAGAAGGCGGCGGTGTCGCCGAGCCAGACGACGCCGAAGGCGAGCAGCGGCAGCCAGGGATCGATCCGGTGCAGGCGCCCCATCGCCACCGCCGGCAGCGTCAGGTAGAGGGTGCCGAAGCAGAGCCCGCCGACCGCCGGCAGCGCCTGGGCGGTCGGGGTGCGCCCGAACAGCACCGCGGCCGCCAGCCCGAGGGTGAGCGCCAGGCCGGCGGCGATTCCCCAGACCTCGGCGTCCTTTCCGCCGGCCCACGCCGGACCCGAGCCGAGCGCGAGGACGGCGGCGACCGCGGCTGCGATCACCAGCGCCGGCAGGATCCCGAGCGGCGCCCCGGGAGCCAGCGGCCGCAGGATACGCGCCAGCTCGAGCGCCGCGAGCGCCACCGCGGCGACCGCGAAGGCGAAGAACCACGGCCAGGAGAGGAGGAAGACGGCGGCGAGGATCAGCGGACTCCCGACCAACGCAGTGAGGACGCGCTGCATGCGGGATCCGGGCGCGCGGCGGGAGGGGCCGCTCAGGCGCTGCTGCCGCCGGGGACGGCGGCGGCGGCCGGGCTCTCCTCCGGGACGCCGCCGTAGCGGCGCTCGCGCGCCTGGTAGTCGAGGATCGCCTCGAACAGTTGACGGCGGCGGAAGTCGGGCCACAGGGTCGGGGTGACCCAGATTTCGCTGTAGGCGATCTGCCAGAGCAGGAAGTTGGAGATCCGCAGCTCGCCCGAGGTGCGGATCAGCAGGTCGGGGTCGGGCTCGCCCGAGGCGTAGAGGTAGCGGCCGATCGTCTCCTCGTCGATCTCGGCCCGGCGGCCGGCCGCCCAGTCGGTGACGATGCGGCGGCAGGCGTCGACGATCTCGCAGCGGCCGGAGTAGTTGAGCGCGATGTTCAGGTGCATCGCGTCGCCGCCGGCGGTCGCCTCGAGCGCGCGCTCCAGCTCGCGCACCACCGACGGGTCGAGCTCGCGCCAGCGGCCGAGCACGCCGAGGCGGATGCCGTGCTCGACCATGGTGTCCAGCTCCTTGCGCACGTACTCGCGGAGCAGGTTCATCAGGGTCCAGACCTCGAAGCGCGGCCGCTTCCAGTTTTCGACCGAGAAGGCGTAGAGGGTGAGCACCTCGGTCTCCAGCCGCGCCGCCGCCTCGACCGTGTCGCGCACCGACTCGACCCCGGAGCGGTGGCCCTCGACCCGCGGCAGCCCGCGCGCCTTGGCCCAGCGGCCGTTGCCGTCCATGATCACCGCGATGTGGCGCGGCAGCCGATCGAGGTCGAGCCGGCGGACCAGCAGCTCCTCGGGCGATCCCGGCTCGGCGAGTTGGGACAGGTCGATCATCGGCTTAGGTGATCCGGGGGCGCCCGTAAGTTACCACAGGGGAGATGGCCGGCCGGTGGCCGATTGCGGCGCGGCTAAGGCGGCGGCGGTCCTTCCCAGCGGGCGGGATAGAAGACGCGCTCCAGGGTGAGGCCGCGTGCCGGGGCGGTGGCGCCGGCGTCTCCGCGGGCGCCGCCGGCGAGCAGCGCCGCGAACTCGTCGACCCCGCGGCGGCCGCGGCCGACCTCGAGCAGGGTGCCGACCAGCGCCCGCACCATGCCGCGCAGGAAGCCGTCGCCGCGGACCCGGAAGGTCAGCTCCGGGCCGTCCTCCAGCCACTCGGCGGAGGCGATGCGGCGCACCGGCGAGCGGTGGCCGCCGCCGGCGAGCGCGAAGGCGGAGAAGTCGTGGCGGCCGACCAGGCGCTCCGCGGCGGCGCGCATCGCCGCCAGGTCGAGCCGGGGGTCGGCGCGTACCGCGAACGGCGCGTCGAGCGGCGAGAGCACCGGCTCGCGGCGCAGCCGGTAGACGTACTCCTTGCCCGCGGCGTGCTTGCGGGCGTGGAAGCCCGCGGCCATCCGGCGCGCCGCCAGCACCCGTACATCGGCCGGCAGGCGGTGGTTGGCGCCGTGGACCAGCCCGCCGGTCGCGAACGGCTCGGGCAGCTCGAGGTGGGCGGCCTGGCCGCAGGCGTGGACGCCGGCGTCGGTCCGGCTCGCCCCGACCACCGTCACCGGGCGGCGGAGCAGGCCGGCCAGGGCGCCCTCGAGCACCTCCTGGACCGTCATCGCGTTGGGCTGCCGCTGCCAGCCGGCGTAGGCCTCGCCGCGGTAGGAGACGGTCAGCCGGTAGACGGTCGCGCCGGTCATGCCGCCGGCTCCCGCGCCGCGAGCCGCCGGCGCAGTTGGGCCGCCGGCCGGGCGAGCAGGAGGAGGGCAAAGGGTCCCCAGATCGCGAGCCAGACCCAGGGAAAGAGCCCGACGCCGGGGACCAGCCGAGGCAGGTAGGCGAGCTGCACGAGCGCCGCCAGCGCCAGCCAAGCCGGCGCCCGGGTGAGCGCGGCGAACGGGAGCACCCAGAGCACGTACCAGGGGTAGACCGTGGGCGAGAGGACGACCAGGGCGCCGAACAGGCCGCGGCTGCCGGCGACCGGATCGCGGGCGGAGAGCGACCACGCCACCGCCCCGAGCACCCCGAAGGCGAGCAGGAGCTTGGCGAGCAGTTGCGGGTAGACGAACCGGTAGAGCGGGTCGGCGGCGCGCCAGGCGCCGGTCCAGGCCTCGAGGCGGTCGAGGCCGGAGCGCGCCGCGGCGTCGAGGCCGAGGGCGTCGATCGCCCGCCACAGCGGCTCGTAGACCGGGCCGTTGAACTCCCAGGACACGCCGTAGGTGACGAGCCCGGGAGGCACGCCGCCCGCGAAGACCGGCACCAGCCCCGCCGCCACCATGACCAGCGCCACCGCGAGGAACAGCGCCGGCCGGCCGCTCCGGCGGGCCCACATCGGCAGCGCGACGAGCGGCACCAGCTTGGCCAGGACGCCGGCGGCGGCGGCGAGCGCGGCGGTGAGAGCGGCCGGGAGCCCCGACCTGCGCGCGGTGCCCGCCGCCGCCCGCTCCTCGCCGCTCCGAACCGGCGCCCGCCCGTCCGCGCGGTCCGGCGAACGCGCCGCGCCCTCGCCCGCCGGCCGTCCCCGGCGCCCGGAGAGCGCCAGCACCGCCGCCAGCACCGCCGCCACCCCGAGGGCGTCGACGTGGCCCATGCCGGCGGTCTCGACCGCGGCCAGCGGGCTCCAGGCGTACCAGGCGGCGCGCGCCTCGGGCACGCCGCGCCGGCGCGCCAGGGCGATCAGCAGCCAGCAGGCGGCGAGGTCGGCGGCGGTCAGCACGCCCTTGAGCACCGGCTGCGGCCACGGTGTGCGCGCGGCTATACTGAACAGGCCGACGGCGAGCGGCGGGTAGACCGTGGCGACGTCGCGGTGGGGCAGCCGCTGCCACAGCTCGTCGCGCAGCGGCGCCAGCTCGGCGGCGTCGGGGGGCAGGCGGTAGGGGTCTTGTCGCGCTGCCGCCACCCGGCCGTCCCAGGCGTAGCGCAGCAGGTCGTCGGAAAGCGTCGGCGGCAGCGCGAGCAGCGGCAGCCGGAACAGGAGCGCGACGAGCAGGATCCCGCGCGCGGCGGTCCCCGGGGTCGCCGGTCCGCCGGCCTCCAGGGAACGCACCGCCAACGCCTGCCACAGGAAACCCGCCGCGAGGAGAGCGAGAGTCCGCCAGGGGTGACGGTCGAGGTCACCGGTCAGCGCCAGCGCCGCCGCGATCGCGACCAGAGGCAGGCCGCGGGCGATCTCCGGGCCGCGGGCGACCCGGGCGAGCGAGGCGAGAGAGCCGCGAGATGACGTACGCATGGCCGGCGCCGCTGCTGCTGGGCGTCTACTACACGATCCTGGGGGTGCTGGCGGCGTTCGGCGTCCACCGCCTGGTGCTGGTGGCGCTCTTCCTGCGCCACCGCCGCGACGCCCCGCGCGAGCCGGAGGCGCCGTCCGAATGGCCGCGGGTGACGGTACAGCTCCCACTCTACAACGAGCGCTACGTCGCCTCGCGGCTGATCGACGCGGTCTGCCGGCTCGACTACCCACGCGACCGGCTCGAGATCCAGGTCCTCGACGACTCGACCGACGACACCCGCGAGATCGTCGCCGCCGAGGTCGCCCGCCGGCGCGCCCGGGGAGTGCCGATCCACCACCTCCACCGCGCCGACCGCACCGGCTTCAAGGCCGGGGCGCTCGCCTCCGGCCTAGCCGCGGCCGCCGGCGAGCTGATCGCGGTCTTCGACGCCGACTTCGTCCCCCGGCCCGACTTCCTGCGCCGCGCCGTCCCGCACTTCGCCGATCCGGGTGTGGGAATGGTCCAGGGCCGCTGGGACCACCTCAACCGGCGCTGGTCGCTGCTCACCCGCATTCAGGCGCTGATGCTCGACGGCCACTTCGTGATCGAGCACGCCGCGCGCCACCGCAGCGGCTGCTTCTTCAACTTCAACGGCACCGCCGGAGTGTGGCGGCGCGAGGCGATCGAGTCCGCCGGCGGCTGGCAGCACGACACCCTGACCGAGGACCTCGACCTCTCCTACCGGGCGCAGCTCGCCGGCTGGCGCTTCGTCTACCGCGCCGACCTGGCGGTGCCCTCCGAGCTCCCGGTCGACGTCAACGGCTTCAAGAGCCAGCAGTACCGCTGGGCGCGGGGCTCGATCCAGACCGGCAGGAAGCTCCTCGGGCGGATCCTCGCCGCGCCGCTGCCGCTCAAGGTCAAGGCCGAGGCCTTCGTCCACCTGACCAACAACACGAGCTACCTGCTGATGGTGTTGCTGTCGCTCCTGGTCTTCCCGGCGATGGTGCTGCGCCGCGGCTCGCCGGCGGCGACCATCCTGGCGGTCGACCTGCCGCTGTTCCTCGCCGCCACGGCGTCGGTGCTGACCTTCTACACCGCCAGCCAGATCGCCCGCGGCGGCGACTGGCGGCGGGCGCTGCGCGACCTGCCGCCGCTGATGGGTCTGGGCATCGGGCTGGCGATCAACAACGCCGCCGCCGTCGTCGCGGGCCTGGCGCGCCGCGGCGGCACCTTCCACCGCACGCCCAAGTACGCGCTCCTCACCCGCGGCGAGGACTGGCGGGGCAAGGCCTACCGCGCCGGCCGCGGCTGGACGGTGGCGGTCGAAGCCCTGTTCGCGCTCTGGTTCCTCGGCTGCTTCGCCTATGCGGCGGCGGCCGGGATGTGGGCCTCGCTGCCGTTTCTCTGGCTCTTCCTCCAGGGCTACGGCTACATCACCCTGCTGTCGGTCGCGCCGCGGCTGGGGCGCCGGCGGGCGGTCGCCGCTCCGGTGGCGCCGTAGTAAGCTCTTCACCTCATGGCCGTCCCCGCGGTGAAGCCCGCCCCCGAGGTGCGCCTGCGCCCCGCGGTGCCGCGCGACGCCGAGCTGCTGCGGCACTGGCGGGGCGAGCCGGAGGTGCGCCGCTTCCAGCCCTTGGCCGAGCTGTCGGTCGGCCAGCTCCGCAGCGACATCGCCGGCCACCGCCTGCCCGATCTCTACCGCGGCCGCGGCGAGAAGTTCCAGTGGATCGTCGAGGTCGACCGCCGCCCCGCGGGCTGGATCACTTTGGTGGTCAGCAACTGGGAGCACGGCCTGGCCGAGGTCGGCTACGCGCTCGCGACCGCCTACCAGGGCCGCGGGGTGATGACCGCGGCGCTCGGCGAGCTGCTGCGCGAGGTCTTCACCCGCACCGCGATCGAGCGCCTCGAGGCGCGCTGCGCGGTCGGCAACGAGGCCTCGGCGCGGGTGCTCGAGAAGCTCGGCTTCGTCCGCGAGGGCCGCCTGCGCCGCTACTTCCGCCTCGGCGGCGAGCGGGTGGACAACTTCCTGTATGCCTTGCTGCGGACCGACTACCTCGAATAGCCGCGGTCTCTACAACAGCTCCAGGTTGGCGTACTTCGCGAGCAGCTTGCGCTTGCCGGCGCGGTCGAAGTAGACGGTGAGCTTCCCCTGCTGGCCGAGGCCCTCGAGCGCCAGGACGGTGCCCTCGCCGAGGGTGGGGTGGCGGACGCGGCTGCCGCGGCGCAGCGCGTCGCCGGGCTCGGCGTCGGCGCCGTCGGCGGTGCGCACGCCGGGGAGGGGCCGGCGCTCGAAGAACGAGCGGACCCCCTCGGCGCCGCGGCGGTCGGGCGTGAACAGCCCGGGGCTGGTCTGGACGTCGAGCAGCTCGGCCGGCAGCTCGGCGAGGAACGGCGAGGGCAGCCGGTCCTGCCAGCGGCCGGCGACCATGCGCCGGCGGCAGGTGGTCAGCGCCAGCCGCTCGCGGGCGCGGGTCATGCCGACGTAAAGCAGGCGGCGCTCCTCCTCGATCTCGTCGTCGGTGGCCTGGGCGTTGAAGTGCGGCAGCAGGCCGTCCTCGAGCCCGCCGACCGCCACCGCGTCGAACTCCAACCCCTTGGCGCTGTGGAGGGTCATCAGCGACACCCCGCGGTCGGGGCGCCAGGCGTCGACGTCGGAGACCAGCGCGACGTGGTCGAGGAACGCGGTCAGCAGGTCGTCGTCGGGGGCGTTGGCGCCGCGCGCCTCGACGAACTCCTGGGCCGCCGAGAGGAGCTCCTCGATGTTCTCGAGCCGCGCCCGGCCGTCGGGCTCCCGGTCGCTGTACAGGCCGGTGTACCGGGTCGCCTCGAGCAGCCGAAGCAGCAGCGCCGGCAGCGGCAACACCTCGGTCTCCTCCTGGAGACCGACGATGAGGTCGCGGAAGGCGCCGAGCGCGCCCGCGGCGCGCGCCGAGAAGCTCCCCAGCTCGCGGTGGTAGAGGACGTCCCAGACCGGCTGGCCGAGCCGCTCGGCCTCCTGGCGGAGCAGCTCCTGGGTCGCCTTGCCGATGCCGCGCGGCGGCTGGTTGAGGATGCGCTCGAGCGAGAAGGCGTCGTAGGGGTTGCGCAGCACCCGCAGGTAGGCGATCAGGTCCTTGATCTCGGCGCGCTCGTAGAAGCGGGTGCCGCCGACCAGCGAGTAGGGCACGCCCTGGCGCATCAGCTCGTCCTCGAGCGAGCGGGTCTGGGCGTTGGTGCGCACCAGGATCGCGCTCTCCGAAAGCGAGCCGGCGCCGGCGTAGGCGCGCAGCGTGTGGACGATCCAGCGCGCTTCGTCCATCTCGTCGGCGGCGCGGTAGACCTCGATCGGCGCGCCGGCGCCGGCGTCGGTCCACAGGGTCTTGCCGCGCCGGCTGCGGTTGTGCGCGACCAGCTCCCCGGCGGCGTCGAGGATGTTCTGGGTCGAGCGGTAGTTGCGCTCGAGCTTGCGCACCGTGGCGCCCGGAAAGTAGTGCTCGAAGCGGAGGATGTTCTGGAGCTCCGCGCCGCGCCAGCGGTAGATCCCCTGGTCCTCGTCGCCGACCGCGGTCAGGTTGGCCTGCGGTCCGGCGAGGATGCGCACCAGCTCGAGCTGGGCGTGGTTGGTGTCCTGGTACTCGTCGACCAGGAGGTAGCGGGCGCGCTCGCGCAGGCGCTCGAGCACCTCCGGCTCGCGCTCCATCAGCCGCACCGTGAGCGCCAGCATGTCGTCGAAGTCGATCCCCGAGGCGCGGTTGAGCAGCCCCTGGTAGCGGCGGTAGACGAGCGCGACCTTCTTGGAGAAGAAGTCCTCGGCGGTACGCTCGTACTCGGCCGGGCCGATCAACCGGTTCTTGGCGCCGGAGATCGCGGCGAGCATCGCCCGCGGCGGGAACGACTCCTCGGCGAGGCCCTCTGCCTCGAGCGCGCGTTTGACCATGTCGAGCTGGTCCTGGGTGTCGAGGATCGCGAAGCCGCGGTGCAGGCCGATCCGCTCGCCGTAGCGGCGGAGTTGCACCAGCGCCCAGCGGTGGAAGGTGCCGACGAAGGTCGGCAGCGGCCAGGCGTCGAGGAGCCGGCCGACGCGCTCGCGCATCTCGCTCGCCGCCTTGTTGGTGAAGGTGACCGCGGCGATGGTCTCGGGCGCGATCCCCAGCTCGCGGACCAGCCAGGCGATCCGGTAGGTGATCACCCGCGTTTTGCCCGAACCGGCGCCCGCGATCACGAGCTGCGGACCCTCGCCGTGGGTGACGGCTTCGAGCTGCTGCTCGTTGAGCGCGGTGAGGTCGGTGGCGGTCGGCACGGCCATAGGGGGCCAGTTTCGCCGACCGGTCCGGCGAGCGCAAGGGTAGTGTGCGAGGGCCGGTCCGGTCCGTGGGCGTTCTTCGCCGGGATTGGCGCTCGCATTCGGTGGCAGTACCGCCGGTCCGGTCCGTGGCCGCTCCTCCCCGGCACCGCCGCTCGCTCTCGGGACTTTCAGGGGCGTTGCTCGCGCCTGCGCTTCGCTGCGCGCGGGTTTCGGCATGGACTGCTGGGACTGCTTGCGCTGCGCTTGCGCAGAGCTGCCTGGGAGGAGCGCCCCCGGACCGGACCTCCTTGCTTCGGTGGATCAGTTTGCTCGGAGGAGCGCCCCCGGACCGGAGCTCCTTGCTTCGGTGGATCGGCTGCTCGGAGCTGTCGCGAACCGAGTCGCGTGTTTTGGTGTCCAATAGGATGGAACCGTGGCTTCTACCCCGTCATCCCCCGTCCACCGGCGGCCGGCGCGGCCGGCTCTCCGGGGATGGCTCGCGCTGGCCGCGGCGCTGGCGGTGCAGCTCGCCGCGGCCGCCGAGCTGCCGGCGGGCTGGTTCAAGGACGGCAAGGCGCCGCGGCAGTTCCGCGCCGGCGTCGACCCGAGAGTGTCGCGCAACGGCGGTGCCAGCGGCTACCTGGCGTCGTGGACGGCGGTGCCGCCGCTCTACGGCACACTGATGCAGCAGGTCGACGCCGAGCGCTACCGCGGCAAGCGGGTACGGTTCGCCGGCTGGCTGCGCACCGAGGACGTCGACCACGACGACGGCTGGGCGGGGCTGTGGCTGCGCATCGACGGTCCCGCCGGCAAGAGGCTCGCCTACGACAGCACCGACGAGGCGCCGGTTCGCGAGACCGCCGACTGGACACGGCTCGCGGTGGTCCTCGACGTCCCCGAGCGGGCGGAAGCCCTCTCCTTCGGCTTCATGCTGGTAGGCTCGGGCCAGGTCTGGGCCGACGATCTGGAGGTCGAGGAAGTCGGCCGCGACGTCTCGGTCACCGGGGAGCCGCGGTCCGGGCTGCCCAAGCAGCCGATGAACCTGGGGTTCGAGATACCGTCCGAGGGCTAGGACTCGAGGGCAACGGTTTCGGGGGAGCAGAGGGAGGACAGAGATGGCGACCAGCACCCCGATCGACTTCCACGCGGCGGCGGGGACGGCGGGATGGGCGCGCCGCCGGCCCGCCGAGCGCGTGCCGGTCCGCGCCGACCTCTCCGACGAGGCGCTGATCGAGCACACCGCCGCCGGCGACGCCGCCGCCTTCGAGCACCTGATGCGGCGCTACCAGGCGCAGGTCTTCCACTTCGTGCGCTGGCAGCGCGGGATCACCGAGCGCTCGGCCGAGGACGTCACCCAGGAGGTCTTCCTCCAGCTCTACCGGGTGGCCGGCCATTTCCGCGGCGGCGCCCGCTTTCGCACCTGGTTCTACACCCTCGCCCGCAACGTCTGCCGCAACCACCAGCGCAGCCTGCGCCGCCGCGCGCCCGAGCACTGGTACGCCCTGCCCGAGGAGGCGCTCGCCGGCCTGCCCGACCGCGGCCCCGGCCCGCAGGCGCGCTGCGAGCACGGCGAGGCGCAGCGGGTGATCGGCGCGGCGATGGCGCGGCTGCCCGCCTACCAGCGCGAGGTGCTGGTGCTGCGCGAGTGGCAGGACCTCTCCTACGCCGAGATCGCCGAGGTGCTCGAGGTGCCGATCGGCACCGTCCGCTCGCGCCTGCACAAGGCGCGCGAGACCCTGATGGGCCTGCTCGCCCCGGAGGGCGCCCCCGGCCTCGCCGCCGAGGCGGAGGGCCTGGCATGAAGTGCGACCGCGCCCGCGGGCTGCTCTCCGCCGCCCTCGACGGCGAGCTGGAGCCGGCCGAGAGCGAGGCGCTCGACCGCCACCTCGCCGGCTGCCCGGCCTGCGCCGCCGAGCGCGACCGCCTGTCCGCGGTGCGCACCGCCTTCCGCGCCCTCACCCCGGCCGCGCCCCCGTGCGACCTCGCCGGCGCGGTGATGGAGCGCATCCGCGCCGGCGAGGCCGGCGAGCCCGGCCGGCCGGCGCCGGCTCCCGTGCCGGCTTCCCTCCGCCGGCGGGCCGCCCGCCTCGCCGCCGCCCTCGCCCTCCTCACCGCCGGCCTCGGCGCCGCCTGGCTGGCCCGCGTCCCCGAGGCGCCGGCGTCCCCGGCCACGGCCCCGGCGCGTGTCGCCGTCACCGCCTCCCACGATCTCGGCGCCGATGCCGGCTGCGAGGCCGACGGCGACTGCCTCCACCTCTCCCCCTGCGATTCCCCGATGGAGTGCGGCGGCGGCGAGCCGTGCAGCAACCCGGGGGAGTGCGGGGGGACGGTCGACTGAGATCGCGCGGAGGTCCCAGCGGCGGGAGCGCCGGCGGCGGACTCCCCTATCCCGAATCGAGAGTATCCCGGAGGGTGCGAAGGGCGCGGAGCGTCCGCAGGAGGCTCGACGCAGTGCGAGATGCCCGCCGGGGGTCCCACGTCCCGCGGGCGAAGTCGGCGAGCCGCGCGGCGAAGGCCGGTCCTACTTCGGAGGAGATCCCCGGCGGTGGCACCATCTCGCGCACGATCGCCGCGCGCCGGGAACCGCGTGCGAGGTCGACCAGAGTGCGCTTCGGCCGCGGCAGCTCTTCCGGGTGCGGGGGGATTCGTCCCGGCCGGATGCTCAGGTAGCGGGCGAGGTTCGTGGGATCTGCGAGCAACCAGGCCTCGGTCGACCGCACCGGGATCCGAAAGCACAGGCCGGGCGCCGGATCGGGAAGGAGCCGGCCGCGGAGCTCGGGCGGGCACTCGGCATCGTGATCCAGGTCACGCAGGATGATCCAGGGAGCGAAACGGGCTGCGTTGTCGTAGCCTGCGAGCCTCCGATCGAGGTCGTCCTTGCCGTTCTTGCCGTAGACGGTTCCGACGCGCAGACCGATGTCGCGAGCAAGCCTCCGCAGGATGGCCTCGTCGAGATCTCCTTCCACCGCGGCCGAGACGCTTGGCAGGAGCGCGCTCACGTGCCGAACAGGGCGAGCTGGGCCGCTTGCTCCGGCGCCGTTCGGGGCAAGACCGCATCGGCTATCGGCACTCCCCCCTCGAGGAGGGCTCGAATCTCGCGGTCGCTGGCGGCCAGCTCCGCCCGCGTAGCCTCCTGAGACGGGATCAGGAGGACGACCTCCTGCGGTCCGATCCCTTTGTCGAGCAGCAAGTCCCGAGAGTGGGTGCTGAGGATGATCTGTCGGCCGGCCTTTCGCCCCGCCCTCGACATCATAGCCGGGATGTGCCGCACGACACCGGAGTGCAGGGACAACTCGGGCTCCTCCAGCAGCAGCGGATGATCACCGTCGAGGAAGGCCCACAGGAGGCCGATCAGCCGGAGCGTGCCGTCCGAGAGGTGCTCCTCGCTCTGCCATCCCGCTTTGGGCCGCCAATGCTCGTAGAGACCCCTCAAGTGCGGAATACCCCGATTGTCTTTCTCGAGCTTGAGCTCCTTGAGCTGGGGCAACGCGACCTGGAGTGCCCGATTGATCTTCCGGAGCCGTGCCTCGAGGGTCTTCTTCGGGGTCGTCGCGAGTTGCTGGAGGAAGTCACCTCCGAACGGATCGCGGCTCACCGGTAAAACCCGCCGGGGATCGCGGATGAGTTGGGGAACGACGTGCAGGTAGCGGACTTCCGCGAAGAAGTCGGCCAGCTCCCGGAACCGCTTGTTGACGGTGACCTGCTCGAGGTGAGTCTGGCTCAGGCGGCTGCGGTCTTCCGCGTCTTCCTCGTCGGGCCGCGCCAGAAGAACTGCGCCGTCGCGCTGCACTCTCTCCCGCACGACGATCGGTTGTCGCTGGTTGTCCTGGGCGAACTCGAGGCGGTACCCCCACGTCGAGCCTCCCAGTTCGACCTCGACCTCGGTCGCGACGCTCGGATGTTGACGGGCGTGCAGACATCGGATCTGGGACACCCCCCCGCGTTCCCTCACCGCGCCCTGGAAGCCGCCACCCTCGGGCTTCGCGACGTCACGGAGGAAACGGAAGACGTCGAGCAGGTTCGACTTCCCCGAGGCGTTGGGGCCGACGATGAAGACTCGCCTCGTGAGCTCCAGCTCGACGTGCTTGAAGTTACGCCAGTTCTCGAGGGTGAGTCGGGTGAATCTCATCGCTGTGGCCTTGCGCTCACGGCGCAGCCTCATGCTATCGCGTGATCTCTCCGTCTGCCGGCCGGCGCGAATCCGCCAGGTAGAGCCCGAAGGGCAGCCACCAGACGAGATCGTTGGTCAGGATGAGGACGCCGCTGGCGAGCGGCCAGGATCCGCGCAGGTAGAGCAGCAACCAGCCGATCGGGCCGATGACCTTGCCCGCCAGGCCGACCGCGGCGATCAGGCGGCCGCCCTCGGGGCGGCGGGCGACGTCGAGGCAGAGGACGCCGTAGAGGCCGATCACCATGCCCAGGCAGGCGAAGACCTCGGGGTAGCGCGGCGGAGCCGTGCCGGAAAAGCGGAAGAGCCACGCCGGATCGAGCATGGCTGAGAGCCCCAGGCGAGGTTGTAGACGCCGGCGCCGAGGAAGGTGGCGCGATGGAGGCGTCGTCGTCTCAAGGGCGGTCTTCCTCGGCTTCGTCGCCGGGCGGCGGTTCGCTGCCCAGGCCGAGCAGCTCCATCAGCTCCAGCGCGTTGCTGGTGGTCGCCAGCCCCGGCCGCAGCCGGTAGTCGAAGGTCATCCGCGGGCCGCCCTCGGCGCGGGGGTGGAGGGTCTCGCGGAAGTGGACCGGGCGAGCGGCGGCGGCGAGGTCGGGGGTGGCGGCCAGCTCGAGGTCGTGGCCGGCGACGGCGCCGATCGCGCCGGTGGCGAGCAGCCGGGCGAGGACGCGGCGCAGGGCGGCCTGTCGCTCGCGGGCGTTGGTGCCGGCGAGGGCCTCGTCGAGCAGGTAGAGGAGGCCCCGGCCGTCGCGTCGGGCGGCCTCGGCGGCGGCGACGACGGCGCGGATGCGCAGCGCCTCGGCCATGAAGCGCGAGACGCCGGCCGTCAGCGAGTCGTCCGTGCGCATGCTGGTGGCGAGGCGCAGCGGCGGCAGCGACAGCGAACCGGCGCACGCCGGGCCGCCGGCCAGGGCGAGCACCGCGTTGACGCCGATCGCGCGCAAGAGCGTGCTCTTGCCGGCCATGTTGGAGCCGGTGACCAGCAGGAAGGTGCCGGGCGGGCCGGCGGTGACGTCGTTGGCGACCCGCGAGGCGCCGGGGAGGAGCGGGTGGCCGAGGGCTCCGGCGCGGAAGGCGGGGGCGGCACCGCCGAGGGTCCCTTCGGTTGCGACCGGGCCGGTTTTCGCCGCGGCGGCCTCGACTCCGGGCCCCGCTTCGCCGGCGCGACCGAGATCGGCGGAGGCGCCGTCCGAGCCGTCCGCGGGCGGCTGATTCTCGCCCCGACCGATCTCGGGGAACGCCCACGCCGACTCGTCGTGGGCCAGCCCGGCGAGCGCCGTCAGCGCCTCCAGCTCGCCGAGCGCCGTCAGCCAGCGGCGCGCCCGTCCGCCGGCGGCGGCGCGCCAGCGATCGAGCCGCCGCAGGGCGTGGAGGTCCCACAGGAAGAGGGTCTGCGGGATGAAGTGGAAGGAGCCGTGGCGGGAGTCGGCGATCTCGAGGTGCCGGCGCAGCCGCGCCATCCAGCGCCAGGCGGGATCGTCGCCGGCGCTCATCGCGACGGCCAGCTCGCGCAGCCTGGGCGCCGTGCCCGCGTCGGCGATCCCGCCGGCGATCCGCAGCGTCCCGGCGTAGGCGAGGGCGTCGGCGGCGCCGACATCGACCTCGGCGAACGCCGCCTCCAGCCGGCGGCGCAGGCCGACGACGAGCGACCAGTTGAGCAGCAGGAACAGGAGCGGGACGGACCAGGGGACGAGACCGAAGATCGCCGCCGCGAGACCGCCGGCCGCCGGCAGCGGCAGCAGCCGGCTCGCCCATGCCCAACCCGGCCGGGTGAGCGGCCACCGCCCGCCCTCGCACCAGGCGAGGAAGCGCTCCAGGTGGGGCTCGGACTCGCCGAGCCGTCGCGCGGCCCGCTCCAACTCCTGGCGCTCGTCGAGCCGCGGCGCCAGCTCGCGCACCGCCTCCTGGCGGCGCCGCACCTCGGCGGGTGTCGGCTCCTCGGCGGACGCCGATCGCTGCACGGTCGCGGCCGCGGTGCCCGGGTCGCCGGTGGCTGCGCGGCGAGGACCTCCGCCGGCGGTGGAGCCCTCGGTGTCCGGCGCCGCCGCGGCGAGCAGCCAGCGGGCGAGGGTCCGCCGGCCGGGCGGGGTCCAGGCGGTGCCGAGGAGTTGGAACAGCGAGGCGCGGCCGAACAGGTCGAGGTCGCGCGCGAGGGCGGCGGCGGAGCCCTCGGGCGGCTCGGGCGCCGAAGGCAGCGGCGCCTGCGACCAGTCGCGCTCGAGCCGGGCGAGCGCGTCCTCCTGGATCGCCGCCAGCTCGCGCTCGCGTTCGAGCCGGCGCAAGACCCGCGCATGGACCGCGGCGAGGACGGCGAAGGCGACCGCCGCGAGCGCCGCCCCGGCGAGCGCCCAGAAGGGCGGCCGGGCGGCACGGGCGACGATCGCGATCGCGCACCCGACGCCGGCGACCGCCACCGCCAGCCGTGCCCACGACAGCGCCCGCGACCACCGCTCGAATACGGCCGCGGCGTCGCGGGCGCGGTCGAGGCGCAGGCGGTAGGCCTCGCCCAAACCGCTACTCCACCGTCACGCTCTTCGCCAGGTTGCGCGGCTGGTCGACGTCGGCGCCGCGGCGGACGCCGATGAAGTAGGCGAGGAGCTGGAGCGGTACGGCGTTGACGACCGGCTGGAGGAGGCGCCCGACCCGGGGCACCGGCAGCACCGCGTCGGCGACCCCGGCAAGCTCCTCGGGGTCGTGGTCGGTGAGCGCGATCACCACGCCGTCGCGCGCCTTGACCTGCTCGACGTTGCTGCGCATCTTGCGGTAGACGGTGCCGTCGCCGGTGGCGATCACCACCACCGGCAGGTCCTCGTCGATCAGGGCGATCGGGCCGTGCTTCATCTCGCCGGCGGGGTAGCCCTCGGCGTGGATGTAGCTGATCTCCTTGAGCTTGAGAGCGCCTTCGAGCGCGATCGGGTAGTTGATGCCGCGGCCGAGGTAGAGGAAGTCCTCGGCGCGGAAGAAGCGCCGCGCCAGCTCCTCGATCGCCGCCTCGCCGCGCAGCACCTCGTCGACCGCCTGCGGCAGGTGTGCCAGCTCGGTCGCCAGCTCGGGGCGGTGCTCGAGCGAGCGCGCCTGGCGGAGGTGGAGCGCCAGCAGGTAGAGCGCGACGAGCTGGGTGGTGAACGCCTTGGTCGAGGCGACGCCGATCTCGGGGCCGGCGTGGGTGTAGAGGACGCCGTCGCTGATCCGGGTCGCCTGGCTCCCGGGGACGTTGGCGACCGCCGCCAGCTTCGAGCCGCGCTCGCGCGCTGCCTCCATCGCGGCGAGGGTGTCGGCGGTTTCGCCCGACTGGGAGATGCCGATCGCCAGCACCCGCTCGCCGGCGATCGGGTCGCGGTAGCGGTACTCGGAGCCGTAGTCGACCTCGGCCGGCACCCGCGCCAGCTCCTCGATCAGAAACTTGCCGACCAGCCCGGCGTGCCAGGAGGTGCCGCAGGCGAGCAGGTGCACCCGCTCGATGCGCGCCAGCTCGTCGTCGGGGATGTCGAAGCCGTCGAGCACCACGCGCCCGTCGGCGAAGTCGACGCGCCCGGCGAACGTGTCCTGGAGCGCCTGCGGCTGCTCGTGGATCTCCTTGAGCATGAAGTGCTTGTAGCCGCCCTTTTCGGCCTGGACCGGGTCCCAATCGAGCCGCCGCGCGCGGCGCTCGACCGGCTCGCCGGCGAGGTCGGTGATCTCGACCCCGGCCGGGGTCAGGCGCGCCAGGTCGCCGTTTTCGAGGAACACCACCCGGCGGGTGTAGGCGAGCAGCGCCGCCGGGTCGGAGGCCAGGAACTGTTCGCCCTCGCCGAGGCCGAGCACCAGCGGCGGGCCCTGGCGGGCGGCGACGATCTCGCGCTCCGGCGGCGGTCCCGAGCCGTTGCCGCCTCCCTCGCGGCCGGCGGCCGCGGCGGACGCGGCGACCGCGGCGAACGCGTACATCCCCTCGAGCTCGCGGCAGGCGGCGCCGACCGCGGCGGCGAGGCCGAGGCCGCGGTCGAGGTGGTGCGAGATCAGGTCGGCGACCACCTCGGTGTCGGTGTCGGAGGAGAACTCCCAGCCCTCGGCGATCAGCCGCCGCTTGAGCGGCAGGAAGTTCTCGATGATCCCGTTGTGGATCACCGCCACCCGGCCGCGGCCGTCGACCACCGGGTGGGCGTTGCGCTCGCTCGGCGCGCCGTGGGTCGCCCAGCGGGTGTGGCCGAGGCCGTGGCTGCCGTCGAGCGGCCGCTCGGCGAGCTTGGCGACCAGCCGGTCGAGCTTGCCCTCGGCGCGCACGGCGTCGAGGCGGCCGTCCGTGACCACTACCACCCCGGCCGAGTCGTAGCCGCGGTACTCGAGCCGGCGCAGGCCGTCGATCAGCAGCGGCACCACGTCGCGGTGGCCGACGTAGCCGACGATGCCGCACATCGCTTCAGCCCCTCCCGCCCGCCCCGGTCTTTTCAGGGGGGGCTGTTCCAGCCCCCCCTCGACCCGAGAAGCGCGGTTCTCGGGTCTCACCCCACGAGTCGGGCTTCGCCCGCCCGCCCTCCGAGCCCCTGGCGGGGCTCGTCCCTCTTTCGCGCAGCAGGAGATCGACGGCGGCCAGTTCGGCGGGGGTGTTGACGCCGAGCGCCTCGCCGGGGTCGGCGAGGGCGTGGAGCGCGATCGACCTGCGGTGGGCGGCCGCGGCGCCGAGCGCGTCGGTCAGGTAGTACTCGCCCTGCGCGTTGCCGGCGTCGAGGCGGTCGAGGTAGGGGAAGATCCCCGGGGCCGGCAGCGCGTAGAGGCCGGCGTTGACCCGGTCCAGCGCCAGCTCGTCGGGCGTGGCGTCGGCGGTCTCGACGATCCGCTCCAGCTCCTGGCCGCCGCCCGGGGAGGGGCGGGAGAGCACCCGGCCGAGGCTCCCGGGATCGTCCGGCTCGGCGACCGCCATCGCCCCCCAGGCGCCGTCGGCCTCGATGCGCGACGCCAGCGCCCGCAGAGTCGCCGCGCGCACCAGCGGGACGTCGCCCGAGAGCACGAGCAGGATCGCCTCGCCGGCCACCGCGCCGCGCGCCTGGGCGAGGGCGTGACCGGTGCCGAGCTGGTCGGCCTGGAGCGCGTACTCGAGCCCCTCGCCGGCCGGATCCGCCGCCATTTCGCGCTTCACGTCGTCCGCTCCGTGGCCGATCACGGCGACGATCCGCTCGCACCCGGCCTCGCGCGCGGCCGCCGCCACCCAGCCGAGCAGCGGCCGCCCGCCCGCCCGGTGGAGGACCTTGGGGAGGTCGGAGTCCATCCGCGTGCCCTTGCCGGCGGCAAGGATCACCGCGATGCGTGGCACCGCCTACCCCAATCCGAACAGCGCCGCGTGCTCCGACTTGGCGCGGAGGGTGGAGAAGTCGGGGTCGTGGAAGGCGTGGACGCGGTTTTTCGGGTTCAGCTCGACGGCGCGGGCGAGCGCGTCGGCGGCCTCGTCCTCGCGCCCCTCGAGGGTGAGCAACGCGGCTTCGAGGTAGGCGAAGCGCTCGTCCTTGTGCTGGCGGCCGCCGGCGCGGCAGATCTTCAGCGCCGCCGCCAGGTCGCCGCGGTTGCGCTGGTAGACCGCGGCCAGGAACGGGTCGTCGGGCGGGCCGTCGGTTTCGCCGGCCTCGGCGGCGCGCCGGCGGGCGGCGGCCAGGAGCTGGCGCGCCCGTGCGGTCAGCTCCGGCTGGTCGCTCTCGCCGGCGACCCGCTCGAACAGCTTCGCGGCCTTCTCCCACCGTCCCTTGTAGAGGTGCCCGAGCGCCTCCTCGTAGACCTCGAACACCGGGTCGGCCCCGACCTCGTCGTCGGGCTTGCCGTCCTTGGTGCGCAGCCCCAGCTCGGCGAGCTTGGCCAGCACCCGCGCCTCGTCGGACTCGAAGCGGCGCGCCAGCTCGGCCAGGGTCTTGGACCCCGCGTAGCGGTTGAGATAGCCGATCTCGGACTGCTGCCAGGTCTTGGCCATGGATCTCCTAGCGCTTCCTCAGCTCGATCAGGATCTGCTTGGCCACCGACTTGAGGGTGTCGAACACCCCGTGGCCGGTGGTGGCGACGGCCTCGAAGGTCGGCTCACGCTTGAAGTTGAGCATGCGGTACATCTGGTCGACGCGTACCGCGGTCGGCAGGTCCCGCTTGTTGAACTGCAAGGCGTAGGGCAGCTCGGCGAGGTCGAACCCGTGCTCCTTGAGGTTGGCGTCGAGGTTGCGGATCGACTCGATGTTGGCCTCCATCCGCTCCTCCTGGCTGTCGGAGACGAACACCACCCCGTCGACGCCCTTGAGGATCAGCTTGCGGCTGGCGTCGTAGAACACCTGGCCGGGGACGGTGTAGAGGTGGAAGCGGGTCGAGAAGCCGCGGATGGTGCCGAGGTCGAGGGGCAGGAAGTCGAAGAACAGCGTGCGATCGGTCTCGGTGGCCAGCGAGATCATCTTGCCCTTGGCGTCGGGTGCGGTCTTGTTGTAGATGTACTGCAGGTTGGTCGTCTTGCCGCCGAGCCCGGGCCCGTAGTAGACGATCTTGCAGTTGATCTCCTTGGCGGCGTAGTTGATGAACGTCATCGTCGGTCACCCGGCGCGGTGGCCCCAGCCGGACCCGCCCCCGGACCGCCGGAGCGGGCGTCGGCTCGGGCAGGGCCGCTAATCGCTGAACAGGGCGTCGATGTCTTCGTCGGTGATCTCGGCGAAGGGGCTCGCCTGCGTCTGCCCGGGAACCCCTCCCTGTCCCTTCTGCACCATCAGCTCGAAGACCTTCTCCAGGTCGGCGCTGGCGCGCTTGACCCGCAGGCGCACCAGCCCGAGCGAGGAGCGGTCGTCGAAGATCACCACCAGGATCGCGCGCTTGGCGACGATCGAGATGTGGATGTGGTCCTGCTGGCCCTCGTGGAACAGGACCGAGAACTCGCGCTCGCCGATCAGCTTGGCCAGCCCGTCGGTGGCCGCCACGTTGCCCGCGGTCAGCGACGCCAGCGAGGTGGTGTCGAACTGCTCGACCTCGCCGGCCGCGGCGATCTGCTGGCCGTTCTTGTCGATCAGGAACACCGCCCGGGCGTTGGCGTCCTGGCGCAACCGGCGCAAGGCCTCTTCGAGGAGCTTGAACTCCTCCTCGTAGAGCACGAAGTCGGTCTGCATAGGCTTCCTCTCGCGGGCGGAAAACGAGCCGCGCGGCACACTTCGGCCGCCAAAAACGTGACTCTACAGCATCCGGCGGGCGGGAAGGAACCCTTACCGGAAGTAGCGCCAGCCGACGAGGACGTCGTCCTCCGCCAGCACCAGGGTCTCGCCCTCCAGCCGGTGGGCGACGGGCACCGGCTGGCAGCCGCCGCCGCCGGCGTTGACCTCGGTCAGCCGGAAGGCCTTGTCGCACTTGCGGCAGACCAGCCAGCCGTCCTCGGACTGGTAGCCCCGCTTCTGCTTGAAGCACAGCTCGTTGGCGTCGAAGGCGACCTGCACGGTGCCGTCCCGGTCGCGGCCGACGAAGAACCGCACCTCCTGGTTGCCCGGGTTGAGGTAGCGGTAGAAGCGCACGTCGCCGCGCTCGAGGCCGGCGAGATCGAGCCGCACCTCGCCGCGCTCGGCGGTAACCCGCTCGTGGCCGGTGAAGCTCTCGGGGAACAGCTCGCGGGCGAGCGCCCAGCCGACCATCGGCAGCACCAGCAGGCAGACCAGGACGAGACCGTGTACGGGGCGGACGCGCATCGCCCGTTCATTCTCGGCGATTTGCGGCGCCGGCGCAAGCGCGGCGTAGCGTGAACGAAGCGGAACGAGCCTAGAACAGCGTGTAGATGAACGGGGCCGTGGCCGAGCTGGTGACCACCAGCAGGATCACCAGGACGAGCACCAGGAAGAACGGCACCATCCAGTAGGCCTTGTGCTCGCGCGCGAACTGGAAGACCTCGCGCAGGAGGCTGCCGAAGTAGCCGAGGCGGCGCATCGCGGCGGAATTCTACCCTCAATCCAGGGGATAGTCCTCACGCCACTCCTCCCGCTCGCCGGCCGGCGGTTGCTCGGTCTTGGTGAGCAGGAACGGGCCGAGCACCAGGTCGTCCATCTCGGTGCGCATGAAGCAGCGGTAGGCGTCCTCGGGTGTACAGACGATCGGCTCGCCGCGGACGTTGAAGCTGGTGTTGACCACCACCGGGCAGCCGGTGAGCCGTTCGAACTCGGCGATCAGCCGGTGGAAGTCGGGGTTGGTCTCGGCGTGGACGGTCTGGATGCGCGCCGAGTAGTCGACGTGGGTGACCGCCGGGATGGTCGAGCGCGGGCGGTTGACCCACTGGCGCAGGTCGAGCCCGCGCTCGTCGCCGGCCACCGGCAGCCGCCGGTCGGCGCGCACGCCGGCGACCAGGAGCATGTAGGGCGAGGCCTCGTCCAGCTCGAACCACTCGCCGACCCGCTCGGCGAGCACCGCCGGGGCGAACGGGCGGAAGCTCTCGCGGTACTTGATCTTGAGGTTCATGATCGACTGCATGGTGCGCGAGCGCGGGTCGCCGAGAATCGAGCGGTTGCCGAGCGCGCGCGGTCCGAACTCCATCCGGCCGTTGAAGTGGCCGACCACGCGCCCGGCGGCGAGCAGCTCGGCGATCCGCCGCGGGCGCTCCTCGGCGGCCGGCTCGGCGTAGGGGTAGCCCCGGGCGTCGAGCCAGGCGCGGATCTCGCCGGCGCCGAACTCCGGGCCCAGGAGCGCCCCGCGCATCGCGTCGCCGCCGGAGGGCGCCGTGCGGTCGTTGCCGAGCGCGTTGTGCCACACCGCCAGCGCCGCGCCGAGCGCCCCGCCGGCGTCGCCCGCCGCGGGCTGGATCCACAGCTCGTCGAACACCCCGGCGCGTAGCAGCTCGCCGTTGGCGACGCAGTTGAGCGCCACGCCGCCGGCCATCGCCAGGAAGCGCTCGCCGGTGACCTCGCGCGCCCGCCGCCCGAGCCGCAGCACCGCCTCCTCGGTCACCACCTGGATCGAGCGGGCGAGGTCCATCTCGCGCCGGGTCAGCGGCGATTCGGGCTTTCTCGGCGGGCCGTCGAACAGCTCCTCGAACCGGCGGTTGGTCATGGTCAGCCCGTCGAGGTAGCCGAAGTAGTCGAGGTCGAGCCGGAACGAGCCGTCGTCGCGCAGGTCGATCAGATGCTCGCGGATCAGGCCGGCGTAGCGCGGCTCGCCGTAGGGGGCGAGCCCCATCAGCTTGTACTCGCCGGAGTTGACGCGGAAGCCGGTGAAGTAGGTGAACGCCGAATAGAGGAGCCCGAGCGAGTGCGGGAAGCGGATCTCCTCGAGGATCGAGACCCTGCCGCCCGCGCCGGCGCCGATCGTCGTGGTCGCCCACTCGCCGACGCCGTCGAGGGTGAGCACCGCCGCGCGCTCGAACGGCGAGGGGTAGAACGCCGAGGCGGCGTGCGACTCGTGGTGCTGGGCGAAGTGGATCGGCGGCTCGCCGGCGACCCCGGCGGCAGCGAGCGACTCGGTGATCCGCGGCGGGATCCAGAGCTTCTCGCGCAGCCACAGCGGCACCGCCTGGACGAAGCTGCGCAGGCCCCGGGGCGCCACCCCGAGATACGTCTCGAGAATGCGGTGGAACTTGAGCAGCGGCTTGTCGTAGAACGCCACCGCGTCGAGCGTGCCGGTCCCCCCGCCGGCGCCGATCCCGCCCTCGGCCAGGCAGTAGCGCACGGCGTGGACCGGGAAGCCGGCGTCGTGCTTCTTGCGCGTGAAGCGCTCCTCCTGCGCGGCGGCGACGACCCGGCCGTCCTCCACCAGGCAGGCGGCGGAGTCGTGGTAGTAGCAGGAGATGCCGAGGATCTTCAAGGGGGGCGAGGCCGATCAGAGTCAGAATTGGCGCCGGTAGCACTCCGCGGTGATCCGCTCCCAGGCGACCGGCTCCCAGTAGCTGGCGCGGCCGAGCTCGGCGCCGAAGGTCAGCCCGAGCCGCCCGAGGCCGCGCAGGACGAGACCGACCGGGAAGAACAACAGGTAGAAGATCAGCGTCATCAGCACCCAGGTCACTGCCAGGCCGACCGTGTGGCCGAAGCGGCGCAGGCCGATCGCGATCGCGCGGTAGGCGCCGCGCGGCGAGGCGAGGGCGATGAGCAGCAGCGCCAGGGTCACGCCGAGCACGACGGTCCCGAGCACCGGCTTCCACAGCCAGATCAGTCCGCCGGCCACCACCCCGACCGCGGCCCGCGCCAGCCCCTCGCGGCGCGCCGCCGCGACGTGGCGGCGGCGGTCGGCCCCGGCGTCCTCCGCGGCCCCGGTCTTGCGCCAGTCCCACACCGTCCGCGCCACCCGATCGCCGGGGGGGAGTTCGTCGTGCTGTGCGGGTTCGGGGATCGGTTCCGCCAAGGTCCCTCCACGGGCGCGCCATGCTACCCGATGGATCGCGCCGGTATAGTCCCGCGCGGATGCCCGTCGAGCTACCGCCCCCGCCGCCGCTGCCGCCGCCGATGCCCGTCCCGGGCCGCGAGCTGACGCTGCCCGGCTTCACCCTCGGCCACGGCACCGACCTCGAGGGCAAGACCGGGGTCACGGTGATCCTCTGTCCCGACGGCGCCCTCGCCGCCGCCGAGGTCCGCGGCTCGGCGACCGGCACCCGGCAGTTCGACTCGCTGGTGCTCGGCCACCACGTCGCCAGCCGGGCGCACGCGGCGGTGCTCGCCGGCGGCAGCGGCTTCGGCCTCGCCGCCGCCGACCCGGTGGTCGCCTGGCTCGAGCGCGGCGGCTTCGGCTTCGACACCGGCCTCGGCGTGGTGCCGCTGGTGCCGACCGCGATCCTCTTCGACCTCGGCCTCGGCGACCCGGCGGCGCGGCCGGGCGCGGCGCTGGTCGAGCAGGCGCTGGCCGCCGCGGCGGCCGGGCCGGTGGCGGTGGGCAGCGTCGGCGCCGGCACCGGCGCCACCGTCGGTAAGGCGCGCGGGCTGGCGTGCGCGATGAAGGGCGGCTTCGGCTTCGCCGCGCTCGCGGCGCCCGAGGGCCCGACCGTGGCGGCGGCGGTGGCGGTCAACGCCTTCGGCGACGTCCGCGATCCCGAGAGCGGCCGGACCATCGCCGGCTGCCGTGCCGCCCCGGACTCGCGCGAGCTGGTCGGCGCCGAGCGCGTCCTCGCCCACCTGCCCTCCGACTTCCCCCATCCCTGGGAGGGCAACACCACCCTGGCGGTGGTGATGACCGACGCCGCGCTGCCCAAGGCGGCGCTGCTCAAGGTCTGCCAGATGGCCTTCGGCGGCCTCTACCGGGCGCTGGCGCCCGCGGTCTCGCTCTTCGACGGCGACCTGCTGATCGCGCTCTCGCGCGGCGACGTGCGCGCCCACGTCAACCAGGTCGGCGTCCTCGCCCAGCACGCGGTCGCCGCCGCCGTGGTCACCGCGGTGACCGAGGCCGACGGCTTCGGCCTGGTGCCGGCGGTGCGGGATCTGGGCTGACGCGGCGCGCCGTCCGGCCGCGGTCGCCGGCGGCGGCACGAGGGCGACGGAGTCGACTTCCGACGGGAGACGCCACGATGAACGAAGCGGCCCGCAAGAAACGCAACCGGGATCGGCTGGCCGAATGTCACCCGGGCTTCGCCGCCCCGCTCGCGAAGCTGATCGAGCGCCTCGAGGAACAGGGGTTCCGGCCGCGGATCCAGGACGCCTGGCGCTCGCCGGAGCGGCAGAAGGAGCTGTTCGCGGCCGGCAAGAGCAAGCTCGAGTGGGGCTTCCACAACCCCACCGGTCCGAACGGCGAAAAGGAGGCGCTCGCGGTCGACCTCCTCGACGACGACCAGCCGCTCGGACCATCGAGCCGCTACGTGCTGACCCTCGCCGCGCTGGCGGGCGACCTCGGTCTGCGGACGGGCGCGCTGTGGGGGCTGTCGAAGAACCTTCGCGAGGCGACCGCCGACGCGATCGCGCAGCGGAAGTACGGCGCCGAGGTCAAGATCGGCTGGGACCCCTGCCACGTCGAGATCACCGGGATCTCGGTGGCCGCGGCGCGGGATCAGGGCAAGCGGCCGACAGTCCAGCCCGCCTGACGCGGGACCAGGGTTGCGGCCGTCCGTCCGGATTGCCGAGCGGGCGCGCCTACGACGCGGCCGGCGCCGGTGCGGACGGGTCGCCCTCGGCGATCACCAGCGACCAGCGGAACGGGAAGCGCCGGCGCAGCTCGGCGACCGGCAGCTCGGCGGTGAGGCGGCGGACGGCGTCGAGGGGCCAGGCGCGGGCGACCGAGGCGGGGCCGTCGTGGCGGGTCACCGGGCAGGCGCCGACCAGCGGGATCAGGATCTTGGCCAGCGCGAAGGGGAGGCGTCCGGGGCGGAGGTCGACGACGATCGCGCCGAGCCGGGCGACCCGGCGCATCTCGTCGAGCACCCGCAGGTTGACGGCGGCGTCGAAGTGGTGGAAGAAGAGGCTCGACAGCGACCAGTCGCAGGCGCCGGCGCGCAGCGGCAGGGCGACGGCGTCGGCGACCACGCGGAGCTGGCGGTGGGCGAGGCGGCGGCCGACCTGGAGGTGCCCGAGCTTGCGGTCGATCCCGACCACGGTCAGCCGCACCCCGCTCCGCTCCGCCGCCCGCACCACCCGCTCCGCGCCGTCGCCCGAACCGGTACCGAGGTCGACGAGGCGCTGCACCGCCGGCCCGGCACCGAGCCGCGGCCGCGCCGTCGCGACCACCGGCCGGTAGCCGAGCAGCAGCCGGTTGACCCGCGCCAGCCCGCGGAGGGCGCGCTCGGTCTGAGCCGCCGTCAAGCCGGGGCCGTCGAGCAGCTCGGGCTCGGCGGGCTCGCGGCGCTCGGGCAGGCCACGGGTACGGGCGGGAGCGTGGCTGACTGTCATGGCCGCCGCGCAGTCTATTGAATCGCTTCGGTCCGGGGGATCGGCCGCGCCCGCCTGGAGGGCCGGTGCGCCTCGCTCTGGGCTCGAGGTGGGCTCGCGGTCCACCGTTTTCGGTCGTCCTCCGCCGGCGCCGGCGTGCGCCTCGGCCGGGCGTTTCGAGCTACGATCTGGCGGCTCCGGACATCGCCATGCTCTCCTCCCCGTCAGCCCGCCGCCGCGCGGCGGCCCTGCTGCCGCCGGCGCTCGCCGCTGTGGCGCTTCTCCTGGTCGCGCGCTGGGCGCCGCCCCCGACCGGGGGCTGGGCGCCGGCGGCGGGGCTCGGGCTCGCCGTGGTCGGGGCGCTGGCGGCGCTGCACCGGCCGTTCGGCGGGCGCACGCTCGGGCTCGGCGCGGCGGCCTTGGCGCCGGCGGCGGCGCTGGCGGGGCCGGTCGGCGCCGGGCTGGCGGCGGCGGTGGTGATGCTCCTCGCCGAGGCCGGCCGCGTCCTGCTGGACCGGCGGCTCGACCTGCCGCGGCCGGCGGTGGCGATCGGCCGCGCCGCCGGCGCCGCCGGCCGGGCGGCGCTGGCCGCGCTCGCCGGGACGCTCGCGGCCACGCCGTCCTCCTCCCTCGCCACCGCGGTCGCGGCCGGCGGCTACCTGGCGGTCTCGATCGCGCTCGCCGTGGCGATGCGCGAGCTGCGCACCCCCGGCGCCGGGTCGTGGTGGCGCCGGGCGCTGCCGCGCCGGCGCGAGACGGCGCCCCACCTGCTCGACCTCGCCGGCTGGGCGGCCGGCGCGGCGCTGGCGGCGGCGGGGCGCGGCGCCGGCTGGGGGGCGGCGGCGGTGCTGCTGGCGATGCTCGGGCTGGCCGGGGCCGAGGCGGCGCGCCAGGCGGCGCTGCGCGCCACCGCCGAGCGGCGTCTGGCGGGCTTCGGGCGGGTGCGGCGGGCCGGCGAGCGGATGATCGCCCCGGCCCGCGAGCTCGACGCCGTGGTCGGCCGGTTCGCCGACGAGTGCGCCAACGTCGTCGGCTGCCAGTGGTTCCAGCTCGACCTGCACCAGCCCGCCGAGCCCGGCGGCGAGGATCGCCTGACGGTCTGGGGCGCCGGCCCGGACCGGGCGCTGGCCGAGGGCGAGGCACGGCCGGAGCCCTACCCGCCACCGCTCCCCGGCGTCCACCGGCGCGCCGCCTGGCGGGTGCTCGAGCGCTCGCTGGGCGCTCAGGGCGGGGTCTCGGCGCGGCTCAAGCTGTGGTGCGACCCGCGCCGGCTGGCGCCCGAGGACCTCGAGTTGCTCGAGGCGCTCCTGCCGCAGATGGCGGCGTCGCTCCACCAGGCGCTGCTCGACCGTGAGGCGCGCGAGGACCCGCTGACCGGGGTCGCGGTGCGCCGGGTGCTCGACCGCCGCCTGCACGCGGCGTGGGCCGCGGCCTGCGAGGGGGGCGGGCCGTTGGCGGTGATCCTCGCCGACGTCGACCGTTTCAAGGCGATCAACGACACCCGCGGCCACGCCGCCGGCGACGCCGCGCTGGCGGCGGTGGCCACCGCATTGGTCGCCGGCAAGCGCGAGTCCGACCTGCTGGCGCGCTTCGGCGGCGAGGAGTTCGCGGTGCTGCTCGAGAACACCGGCGGCGACGAGGCGCTGGCGATCGCCGAGCGCCTGCGCCTGCGCGTCGCCGAGGTCGAGCTGGAGACCGACGACGGCCCGCTGCCGCCCCTGACCGTCAGCGCCGGCGTCGCCTCCTTCCCCGAGCTGACGGTCAAGACCGCCGGCGAGCTGCTGCTGCTCGCCGACGAGGCGCTCTACGAGGCCAAGGCCCGCGGCCGCGACCGTTGCCTCCTCCACCGCGGCCGCGGCCGCTTCCTCTCCCCCGACGGCACCGAGATCGGCGACGCCCCCGGCGACGGCGAGCCCCGGGCGCCGCGGCTGTTCGCCTGACACGGGCGGGGCCCGCCACCGAGTCCCGGCGGGGTGACGGGCCGCCCCTCGGTGCGGAAGAGCGAAGATCGTGCTATCCTGTCTGCCTCATCTTGCGGACAAGTTGCTCCCGGGGCCGCAGTGGCGCGGGGGAGCGCCGGCCAGCGGGTAGCGACGATTGGACCTGAGACTGGATCCGAAAGGGAGGAATACCGTGCCAATCCGTATCGCCGGCTCACTCGCCACCGTCGTAGCCCTGCTCGGGATCATGGCGTCGCCCGTCGCAGCCCAGCTCGAGGTCGCCCGCCCGGGCAGCACCCTGGGCGGACCGGTGCCTCAGCCGGACCAGGGCCCCCAGCCCGGGTGCATCACCGAGGGCTTCGACGACATCCTGAACCTTCCCGGCTGGTTCCTGCAGAACAACAGCTCGCCGATCGGGACCCTGAGCTGGTTCCAGGGCAACGACGCCGTGTTCCCCGCCCATTCGGGCGCGTCGACCTCGTACATCGCGGTCAACTTCAACAGCGGGGGCGGGCTGGCCACCATCAGCAACTGGTTGCTGACACCCGAGCTCAACCTGTCACAGATCGACAGCCTGACCTTCTTCACTCGTACGACCACCGGCAACACGTTCCCGGACCGCCTGCAGGTGCGCTACTCGACCGCCGGCGCGAGCACCGATGTCGGAACCCTGGCCACCGACGTCGGCGACTTCACCAACCTCGCGCTCGACATCAACCCGACCTATATGACCGGCGGTGTCTACCCCGAGGTGTTCACCGCGTTCACACTGACCAGCGCCGAGATCAGCGCCCCGGGCACCGGCCGCGTCGCCTTCCGCTACTTCGTCGAGAACGGCGGTCCCAGCGGCAACAACTCGAACTACATCGGCATCGACACCTTCGAGTTCTGCGACGTGCAGGAGGCGGACCTCGCGATCGTCAAGACGGCGGACGAGACCGAGGTGGCGCCCGGCGACACGCTCGTCTACACCCTGACCGTCTCCAACGCCGGCCCGGCCGACGCCACCAACGTGGTCGTCACCGATCCGCTGCCGGCCGGAGTGACCTACGTCTCCGACGACTGCGGCGGGCTGAACGTGCCGCCGTGGACCTGGAACGTCGGCACCCTGACGGCCGCCGGCCCCGGCGAGACCTGCAACATCACCGTCACCGTCGACGCCGATGCCACCGGGTTGATCGACAACACGGCGACCGTCACGGCCGACAACGCCGACCCGGTGACTGCGAACAACGCCGGGACGGCCCAGGTCGAGGTCGGACAGAGCGTGCTCGAGATCCCGACGCTGTCGCAGGTCGGCCTGGCCCTGCTGGTGCTGGTCCTCGCCGCCGCGTCGCTGATGCTGATGCGGCGCCGGCTGCAGCGCGGCTAGCCGCCGCGAGCGACGCCGGCGACACGCAGGTGCGTCGGCGCCGGTGCAGGCGACGAAGCGACAGCCGATGAATCGATGCCGTCCCGGCTGCGGCGAGCCCGGAACCCGCCGGTGCCGCCGCGGCCGGCGTCGGGCGGGGCTCGCCGCGGCCGCGGCCGTGGCGGCGCTGACCGCCTGCTCCGCGCCGGTCCCACCGATCGACGTCGAAGAGGCGGGCGTCGAGGCGCCGCCGGGGGACGGCTCTCCGCTCCTCGTCGACGCCACCGCCGACACCGGCCTCGACTTCGTCCACTTCAACGGCATGTCGGGCGAGCTGTACATGCCCGAGATGATGGGCGGGGGCGTGGCGCTGCTCGACTACGACGGCGACGGCGTTCTCGACCTCTACCTGGTGCAGGGTTCGGTGCTCGGCCCGGGCAAGGGCCTGGACGACGCCCTGGTGCCGCCGAGGCATCCCCTGCCGCTGACCGACCGGCTCTACCGCGGCGAGTTGACCGGGCCGTCCGGCGGCCCCCGCTCGCTGCGCTACACCGACGTCACCGAGCAGAGCCGGATCGGTCTCGACGAAGACGGCGCGGTCGCCGGGGGCTACGGCCAGGGGGTCGCGGCGGGGGACTACGACGGCGACGGCCGGCCCGATCTCTATGTCGCCCAGCTCGGCGCCAACCGGCTGCTGCGCAACCGCGGCGACGGCACCTTCGAGGAGGTCACCCGGCGGGCGGGGGTAGCCGACGAGCGGTGGAGCGTCGGGGCCGCCTTCGCCGACCTCGACCGCGACGGCCTGCTCGACCTCTTCGTCGTCCACTACCTCGACTTCCGGTTCGAGACCACCAAGCCCTGCTTCTCCCCGACCGGCCGCCGTGACTACTGCGGCCCCACCGCCTACCCGCCGGCGGCCAACACCCTGTTCCGCAACCGCGGCGACGGGAGCTTCGAGGACGTCTCGGAGCGCGCCGGCATCCGCGGCTTCACCGGCGCGTCGCTCGGGGTCGTCGCCGCCGACTTCGACGGCGACGGTTGGACCGACCTCTACGTCGCCAACGACCAGATGTCCAACGAGCTGTGGCTCGCCAACCGCGACGGCACCTTCCGCAACGAGGCGCTGCTCGCCGGCGTCGCAGTCAACGCCGACGGCGACGCCGACGCGAGCATGGGCGTCGACGCCGCCGACTGCTCGGGCGACGGCCTCGAGGACATCTTCATCGCCCATCTGACCGACGAGGCGAGCACGCTCTACGTCCAGGTCGCGCCCGGCCTGTTCGAGGACCAGAGCCGCGCCCGCGGCGTGGCGGTTCCGAGCTGGCCCGACACCGGCTTCGGCGCCGCGTTCCTGGACGTCGACCTCGACGGCTGGCTCGATCTGGTCGAGGTCAACGGCCTGGTCCAGTTCCCCGCCGACCACGACGGCGGCGCAGCGTTTCCACTCGATCAGCCCAATCGGCTCCTGCGCAACCTCGGCGACTGCCGCTTCGAGGACGCGACGTCTCGGGTGCCGGCCCTGCTGGTCTCCGAGGTCAGCCGCGGCGCCGCGGTCGGCGACCTCGACAACGACGGTGCGCCGGACCTGGCGATCGCCAACAACTCCGGCCCGGCCCGTGTCCTGCTCAACCGGGCCGCCGTCGGGCGCAGGTGGCTCGGCCTCCGGCTGCTCGATCGCCGCGGCCGGGAGACGGTGGGTGCGCGGGCGCGCGTCGAGCCGCCGGGCCGGCCCGCGCTGTGGCGGCGCTCGCACACCGACGGCAGCTACGCCTCGGCGCGCGACCCGCGAGTGCTCTTCGGGCTAGGCGACTGGGCGGGGCCGGCAGAGGTCGTGGTGGCGTGGCCGGACGGCCGGCGCGAGTCGTTCCCGGATCTGCCGCTCGACCGGTACGCGACGCTGGTGCAAGGCACCGGAATCGGCCTGTGAGCCGCCGGACCGCCGCGGCGCTCCTCCTCTGCTCGCTGGCCGCGGCCGGCTGCTCGGACCGTGGAGCCTGGCGGGCGGAGCTGGTCGAGGTGCCGGAGGTGTGGCTCGAGCCGTACGAGGCGGCCGACCGGGTCCGGCTCGCCGAGGCGCGGGCCCGCCTCGAGCGCGAGCTGGAGCTCCGGAGCACGACCGGCGCGCAGGCGGCGGCCGCCTTCGGCGAGCTCGGCCGCATCTACGCCGCCCACGAGCTCGACCACGCCGCCGAAGCCTGCTTCGTCAACGCCGCGGCGCTCGATCCCGGCGATCGGCGGTGGCCCTACTTCCTCGGCGTCCTGGCGCAGGGCGGCCGCCGCTTCGACGACGCCGTCGCCCGCTTCCGTCTCGCGCTCGAGCTCGCGCCCGGCGACGGACCGACCCTGGTGCGCCTCGGCGAGATCGAGCTCGAGCGCTACCGGCTCGAGGAGTCCCGCGCCTTCTTCGAGGCCGCCCGCGACGACCCGGACACTGCCGTAGCGGCCGAGTTCGGGCTCGGGCGTGTCGCCGCCGCCGCGGGCGAGCCCGGCGCCGCCGCCGAGCACTTCGAGCGGGTCCTGGCCGGCCAGCCGGACGCCTCGTCGGTCCGCCACCCGCTGGCGATGGCGCTGCGGCGGCGCGGCGACGAGGACGGCGCGCGCGAGCAGCTCGCACGGGCCGGGTCCGGGCGGGTGCAAACCGACGACGAGCTGATCGACGGCCTCTCCGAGCTGGTCGTCGGCGCCCGCTCGCTGCTGCTGCGCGGCGACCGAGCGCGCGAGGAAGGCGATCCCGAGACCGCGCTGCGGCACTACCGGCTGACGGTCGAGGCCGACCCCGACCTCGACCTCGCGCACCACGCCCTCGGCACCCTGCTCGCCGAGCGGGGCGAGACCGCCGAGGCGCTGGTCCACCTCGAGCGTGCCACCGAGCTGAACCCGGACTTCCCCGAAGCCCACTACAACCTCGCCACGCTGCTGCTCCGCTCCGGCCGCCGCGACGAGACCCTGGCGGCCCTCGATCGGGTCCTCTCGCTCGACCCCGGGCACGCCGACGCCCGTCTCCGCCGCGCGGCGCTGCTGCGCGACGGCGGCGAGCTGGAGCGGGCGCGCGAAGACCTCGAGGCGATCCTCGCCCGCGACCCGCGGCAGGTCGAGGCGATCGAGAACCTGGCGGGCCTGCTGGTCCGCGGCGGCGCGCACGACCGCGCCGAGGCCCTGCTGCGCTCCGCGCTGGCGGCGGAGCCGCCGGCCGCGGAGCGGGCGCGGCTGGAGGCCGCACGCGGCTTCGTTGCCAGCCAGCGAGGGGACGCGGCAGGCGCGGTCGCGCGCTACCGGCGGGCGGTCGCCGCCGACCCGGCCTTCGCCGACGGGTGGTTCAACCTCGCGGTCGTGCTGGCGGCGGCGGGCCGGCACGACGAGGCCGCGACCGCCTTCTCCGAGGTCGTCCAGCGTCAGCCGCTCAACGTCCGCGCCCATCTCGGCCTCGGCCTCGGCGCGATGGCGCAAAGGCGCTGGCCCGAGGCGCGCGCCGCGTTCGAGGACGGTCTGCGGGAGCTTCCGGGCGACCCGCACCTGGCCCGCGCCCTCGCCGAGCTGCTGGCGGCCTGCCCCGATCCGGCGGTGCGCGACGGCGAGCGGGCGCTCGAGCTGGCCGAAACGGCGTATCGCGCCCGGCCCGAGGGCGAAGTCGCGGAGGTCGTGGCGATGGCGCTGGCGGAGGCCGGCCGCTACGAGGAGGCGGCGGCGGTCGTCGGCCGGCTCCTCGCCCGGGCCGAGCAGGTCGCGGCCCCGGCAGCGGTCCGGGAGCGGCTCGCCGCGGCCCGCGAGCGCTACGCCCGGGGCGAGCCGGCGCGCCTGCCCGGCGAGTGACCGCGCCGGCTGCCGCGGAGGGGCCGCGGCGCCGCGCTCATCGCTTCCAGAACCGGATCGAGAACAGCGCCGCGATCGAGTAGAC
>Ga0302046_10000542_pt1 | contig 37686 bp, 38 predicted proteins | sample RVTome_11_FD_200261 | JGI IMG/M metagenome (GOLD analysis project Ga0302046, IMG submission 200261) | Soil microbial communities from uranium-contaminated site in the Upper Colorado River Basin, Wyoming, United States - RVT147D111 (version 2) ...
GGCGCCCGCGGCGCGCCCTCGACGCCGGCTGCGGCACCGGCTTCCAGACGGTCCTGCTGCAGGAGCTGGGCTACGCCACCCATGGGCTCGATATCGCCCCGGCCCTGCTGGCGGTGGCGCGGCGGCGACTGCCGACCGCCGCGCTGGCGCTTGGCAGCCTGGAGGCGCTGCCCTACGGCGACGGGCGCTTCGACGTCGTCACCTGCTGCGGCAGCACGCTCAGCCTCGTCGCGGCCCCGGCGCGGGCTCTCGGCGAGATCGGCCGCGTCCTGCGCCCGGGAGGCCGGCTGCTCATCGAGTGCGAGCACAAGTGGAGCCTCGATCTCGCCTGGGCGCTGGTGAGCAGCCTGACGTCCGACTCGCTCGATTACGGCGTATCGCCCGCCGATGCATGGCGACAGGTGGCACGTCCGCTGGGAGAGGGGTTGGTCCTGGAGTACCCGTTCCGGGCGGCGGATGGCGCCATCGCCCGGATGCCGCTCCGCCTCTTCACGGTCTCCGAGTTGCGGGCGATGCTGGAGGCGGCCGGGTTGACACCCCAGCGCCGGTGGGGGATCCACGCCATCACCAACGTCATTCCCTCCACGGTGCTGCACCGGGAGCGGCTCCCCCGGCCGCTCGCCGCGATCTTCGGGCCGCTGTGCGCGATCGACCGCCGGCTGGGTCGCTTCCCGCCCGCGCGATTGCTGGCCAACAGCCTGGTGATCCTGGCCCGGAGGGCCGCCCGGGAGCGGGCGGAGGTCATCGAGCCGGCGACGCCCGGAACGCAAGGCGAAGGCGGTGGAGGGCGATGCCACGGCGCGAGCCTCACCGGGCGCATCTCCGCGCCGGGCTCCCGCCGAGTCTGTCGATGCGGCTGGACTTTGATGTCGGCTGCCCCTCCATCGCGCGCGGTGGTGTGCTATGTTGGAGCGGTCAGTATCCGGCGCACACCGCAGATCTCCAACGGGTGACTCAGATGCCGCATCGGATTCTCGTGGCGGACGACGATGAGGCCTCGCGAACGGGCCTGGAGGCGCTTCTCTCCAACTGGGGCTACGAGGTCGAGGGCGCCGACGATGGCCAGGCGGCGCTGGACAAGGCCCAGGTCTTCCTCCCCTCAGTGGTGATCACCGACCTCGTCATGCCCAAGCTGGACGGCCTCGGGCTGCTCAACGCGCTGCACCGGGAGCTGCCCTTCGTTCCCGTGATCATCCTCACCGGCTACGGCACCATCGACACCGCCGTCACCGCGACCAAGGAAGGGGCCTACGACTACCTGACGAAGCCCGTGGACGTCTCCCGCCTGCGGATCCTCATCGAGAAGGCGTTGGAGAAAGGCGAGGCGCTCCGCGAGGTGACCCGGCTGCGGAAGCGCCTGAAGGAGGTGTGGGGGGTTGGCCGCCTGATCGGCCGGAGCAAGGCGATGCAGGAGGTTCTCCAGCTCATCGACCTGGCTGCGCCCACCTCCGCCTCCGTCCTGATCACCGGCGAGACCGGGACCGGCAAGGAGCTGGCCGCCCGGACGCTCCACGAGCTGTCGCCGCGCGCCAGGGGGCCCTTCGTGGCGGTCAACTGCTCGGCCATCCCGGAGACGCTGCTCGAGAGCGAGATCTTCGGCCACGAGCGGGGCGCCTTCACGGGGGCGCTGGAGCGGCGGACCGGCTGCTTCGAGCTGGCTCACGGAGGAACACTCTTCCTCGACGAGATCGCCGAGATGAGCCCCGCCACGCAGTCGAAATTCCTGCGGATCCTCGAGGAAGGCATGCTCCGGCGGGTGGGCGGCAAGTCGGAGATCAAGGTGGACGTCCGCGTCCTGGCGGCCACGAACAAGGACCCCCTCGCGGCCATCCGGGAGGGGCAGTTCCGGGAGGACCTGTACTACCGCCTCAACGTCTTCAGCATCGCGCTGCCGCCGCTTCGCGACCGGGCGGATGACATCCCGCTGCTCATCGACGCCTTCATCGACGAGTTCAACGCCCGCTACGACAAGCACGTCAAGGCCGTCGACGACGCGACGCTGAAGCTCCTCACGGCGCATCCGTGGCCGGGCAACGTGAGGGAGCTGCGGAACACGATCGAGCGGGCGGTGATCGGCTGCGACGGCGAGCTGGTGGCCCCCACGCATCTGCCGCCCGTCCCGGCGCCGCCGTCCCGGACGCGCAGCGACGAGCCGGGCTCGGTCACGGTGCCCCTGGGACTGCCGCTCCGGGATGTCGAAAAGGAGCTGATCCTCCGGACGCTGGCCGCGGCCAATAACAACAAGACCCGGGCCGCCGAGATCCTGGGCATCAGCCTGAAGACCCTCCACAACAAGCTGCACCGGTACCGGCCCACCCACATCTCCGGACCCGAGAGCTGACCTCGGGCCGGCCGGGCGCGCTCCGGACGTGATGCGAGCGGCGGTCCGCCCGCCCCCGGGGGGACGGAAGGAGCCGCCGCTCGCTCGGAGGCGCCGGCGCTCCCGCGAGCTACCGGCGCTTGTTGTCAGGCTGCGGCCGCGAGGGCCGGCGCCCGGTTACCGCCGCTGGAACTCCTCGTCATGCTCGGCGAACTGGTTCAGGCGGCGGTCGATCTCCTCCTCCGCCTTCTCCTTCGCGTAGCCGTACTTCTCCTGGAGCAGGCCGACGAGCTTGTCCCGCTTGCCGCCCACGCGATCGAGATCGTCGTCGGTGAGCTGTCCCCACCACTCCTTCATCTGGCCACGCACCTGCTTCCACTTCCCCTCGAGAATGTCTCGGTTCATGCTGTCCTCCTGAGCGTGCAGTTCGGGTTGGCTTCGCCGGTGAATCGCTCGCCCCCGTCCAGCCACCCACCGGTCGCTTCCCGGGCGGTGGCACGGCGGCGGCGGTGCCGGCCTGAGGAAGCACGAGCAACCTGCGTGCCGGTTCCGCGGCCCCGGCTCGCGGCGCGCCGGAACCCGGCCGGCCGGTCGAAATCGATCGGGAAGGGGCGCGTGCGCCGCGCTCGTCCCGTCGCCTCCCGGCGAGAAGGGCACGAGCGCGTACCATTTACCGTGTAAGGTCCGGCGGGCGGCCGCCGATCGGAGCAGCGGCTTGCCGGCCCGGAGCGCGATCGGTATGATGAGTGAGCCGCCGAGCATGTCAGAGCAAGCCGAGGTCGTGAGTGTCGGTCTACCCATGAGGACGGGTCTGCATGCGCGCCCGACGGCGGGGTGGGCGCGGCGGACGGGAACGCAGCGCTCCGCGGGCAAGCGGGGATCATGACCCTCGGTCTCCAGGCGAAGGAAGTCCTCATCATCACGCTGCTCACGTTCGTGGTGGTGACGACCACCACCGTGGTCCACCTGTCCCACGTGAGCCGGGTCCTCGTCGAGCAGACCGCTCGGCAGGCCGACCTCATCGCGCGCCAGCTCTACGCCCAGAGCGCTCGCGCCCTGTCGCGCGCTCCGGAAAGCGGAGAGCGGCACGAGATCCTTCGCCAGGACCCGGAGCTCAGGACGCTGCTCAACGCCACCGTGGAGTACTCGCCCTACCTTCTGTACGCGCTGATCGCCGACGCGACGGGCCGGGTGATCCTCCACAGCGAAGCCGGAAAGGAAGGGGAACCGGCCCCGGCGAGACCTGGCTTCAAGGACCTGCTGGCTCTCGACCCGCTGACCCGGGTGAGCCGGATCTACGGCGCGGAGCCCGTCTACGAGTCCGCGCTCTCCCTCACGCTGGACGACAAGCCCTTCGCCACCGTCAGGCTCGGCATCGGCATGCCACTGGTGAGGAGCCAGCTCAAGGACTCGCTGAAGCAGAGCGTGGCCCTGGGCGCCCTGGCTCTGGTCGGGGCGCTCGGGGTGGCCATCGGTCTGGCCAACGTCACGCTGCGGCCGATCCGCCGGCTATCGGGGGATGTGGACCTGCTCACCCGGGGGGAGTTCAGGGTGGCGGGGGGCAGCCCCGGCCCGAAGGACGAGTTCGCCCGGCTGGGAGCGCAGCTCCAGGGGCTGGGCGAGCAGATCCAGAGCGATCGCGCGCGGATGCTGAGCGAGAAGGCCCAGTTCCAGCACACGGTGGACCACCTCGAGGACGGCATCATGTTCTTCAACGCGGCCCGCCGTATCCTCTTCCTCAATCGGGCCGCCGAGATTGTGGTGGGCAAGCCGGTCGCGGAGGTGGTGGGGGAGCCCATCGACGCCGTGCTGGCGGAAGGGCATCCGCTGCGCCGGCTCGTGGAGGAGGCGTTCCAGCGCTCGGCCAGCGTGCGGAACGCCACCATCGCCATTCCTGCCGAAGCCGGCCCGACCGAGTTTCTCGTCTCCGTCTTCGTCGTGACCGACAACGGGCAGGGCTGCGACGGGGCCATGGTGCTCGTCAAGGACCTGAAGTCCGTCACGGTGTCGGCCCGGACCCTCCAGTCCCTGATCAGGTACTCGGCCCAGCTCACCGCCCTCGGCCGCATCACCTCCCAGGTCACCCACGAGGTGAAGAACCCGCTCAACGCCATGATGGTCCACGTCGAGCTGCTCAAGGACCGGCTGACGGGAACGCCGGAGGAGGTGCGACAGAGCCTCGACGTCATCCGGAGCGAGATCGCCCGGCTGGATGCGGTGGTGCAGAAGTTCACGAACGTGATGCGCCCGCCGGAGCCCACCCTCAGGCCGGTGCATCTCAACGGGCTGCTGCAGGACCTCTCGACCCTGCTCGAGGCCGAGGGGCGGAAGAAGGGGATCGCCTTCACGCTGCGCCTCGACCCGGGGCTCCCCGCGGTGCTCGGCGACGAGGAGATGCTCCGCACGGCCCTCATGAACATCCTCCTCAACGCCTATCAGGCCATGTCGGGCGGCGGCACGGTTGCCATCACCAGCGCCCCGGAGGACGACAAGCGGGTCACCGTCAGCATTTCGGACACCGGGCCCGGCATTCCGGCCGAGGACATCGACAGGGTGTTCGCCATGTACTACACGACCAAGCCGGAGGGCAGCGGCGTCGGGCTGCCGCTGGTGCGGCGCATCGTCGAGCTGCACGACGGCGATATCGAGATCCAGTCCACGGTGGGCCGCGGCACCACCGTCGTCATCCGCCTGCCCGTCCGCTGATCGGCCCGCCCCCTCCCGCGCCCTGTTGAGGAGCCGGGCCTCTGCGGCCTCGCCTCCCGGGCGGACGATGTGTACATCTCGACCCTGTAAATCCTACTCTGTCGCCTCGTCGGTCTTCGGGGCGCGGCAGCGGCGCCGTGCCCCCGGCGCCCATCGAAAGTCCCGTCCCAGCGGAGATCTGACCTCCCACACCCGCGAGGCTCCTGACCTGGCATGGCTGTTGCCCCTCAAGCAATCGAGCGGTCAACCACAGCCGGCTCCCCGCGCCCGGGAGGCCGCACGCCCGTTAGAGCGGGCGCGGTCCGCTTCCCGCCGCCGGGGACGCGCGGCCCAAGGAGGTTCCACGATGGGTTTCATGCTCCGTGCCGTCTCCCTCGTCGGCATCGCGATCGTGCTTCTCGCCGGCTGCCAGTCGCTCACCGGCAAGACGGCGGGCGAGGTCATCGATGATGCGACGATCACGGCCCAGGTCAAGTCGAAGCTCGCCGGCGAGAGGGCGGCGACGCTGACCCGGGTCGACGTCGACACCAACCAGGGCGTGGTGTACCTGAACGGGGTGGTGGAGAGCGCCGCCATGAAGCAGCGCGCGAGCGAGATCGCCCGGCAGGTCAAGGGGGTCCGCGACGTCGTCAACAACCTCAGAGTCCAGGCCGGCTGATTCCCGCGGCCGATTCGCCGCGCCGCCTCACGCCGGCGCTCTCGCCCGCTCCGGGAGCGAGGGGGAGCTGACTCCCATCTCGTGGGGGACGGCCGAGAGCCCGGGGTGAGGTCGCCCCAGCCTTCCCAGAGGCTCCAATCCCGGCACAGGAGGTCGCGCGATGACGGCTGCCAGCCTCATCGGAATCGCACTGATCGTCCTCGGCCTGTTCGCCTTCGCGTATCAGGGCATCACCTACACGACCCGCGAGAAGGTGATCGACATCGGGCCCATCGAGGCCAGCGTCGAGAAGGAGAAGACGCTGTCCTTGCCGCCCCTGCTGGGCGCGCTATCTCTGGCGGGCGGCATCGTCCTGCTCATCGCGGGGACCCGGAAGGGGAGGTGAGAGGTATAATGCGGCGAGCCCGGGAGGGGATCGATGACGCCCGAGGAGTTCGCCCGGAAGATCAACGAGTGGGGCCGCGGGACGATGATCCAGGCGCACGGGACCCGCTTCGTCTCGGCCGGCAACGGGCGGGCCGTCGCCGAGCTTGACTTCAAGCCCTCGCTCGCCCAGCTCACCGGGCGCTTCCATGCCGGCGCCATCGTCGCGCTGGCCGACGAGACGGCGACGGCGGCCGCGATGTGGGAGACGAACCCCACGGCCGACTTCCGGGCCGAGCTGTTCCCGCTGACCCTGCAGCTCTCCGCGAACCTGATCCGGAACGCCGACCGCGGCACGCTCACTGCGGAGGCCGAGGTCGTCCATCGCGGGCGCACGACCCTGGTGGTCGAGGTGCGCGTGTTCGACGAGCGGCGGAGGTTGATTGCGAACCTGGTGGCGACCCAGCTGGCTCCCACGCCGGACGCCGGCGGCGGGCCGGCGCGTTGACCCGCGCCGGGGCCTGCGCGCAGCGCGAGTCCAGCCCCGACAATTCACGAACGCGGGCCACCGGGCGGGTGGCGCTGCCTGCTGCCCCCGCGCGAACGGGCCGGAGTGGGCCCCCCGCCGCCCGTCCGCAGCTCGAAGAGCTGCGTTCGGGCAAGTGGGTGACGGAGCCTGGTCGCGGGGCAGCAGGCGGCGACAGGACCCGCTCGCCTCGCGCCCGGCGCGTTCGCGAATAATGCGCGCTAGGCGGAGCCGAAGCCGATCACGGTCTCGCTGCCGCGCACGAGGGGGCGGAACCGCACCGGCAGGCCGGTCTTCAGGGACTCGAGCGGGATGTCGACGAGGCGGCCCAGGACGGACACGCCCTCGGCGAGCTTCACCACCGCCACCGCGTAGGGGACCTCTCCGCCTCGCCCCCGCGGGGCCACACGGATGATGGTGAAGGAGGCGATGGCGCCCTCTCCGCTGAGCGTCACCGGCGACCAGGCGCGGTGCTGGCAGCTCGGGCAGAACTGCTTCGGCGGGATGGCCAGCTCTCCACACCGGTCGCAACGGATCCCGCTGAGCCGTCCGGCGCGCGCTTCCTCGAAGAAGCTCTTGAGGTTGATCACAGGCTCAGTCACGGCTGAGCAGGCTCACGAGCACGGTGGCAGTGTTGCCGCCGAGGGTGTGGACGAGGCCGGTGCGCGCGCCGTCCACCTGCCGCGGGCCGCACTCGTCCCGGAGCTGGCCGACGATCTCGGCGATCTGGGCCGCGCCGGTGGCGCCGATGGGATGGCCCTTGGCCTTGAGCCCCCCCGAGGGGTTAACGGGGAGCTTTCCCCCGAGGGTCGTCCACCCCTTCTCGGCGGCGACCCCGCCCATGCCCGGCTCGAAGAAGCCGAGCCCCTCGGTGGCCACGATCTCGGCGATCGTGAAGCAGTCGTGGAGCTCGACCACGTCCACATCCTCGGGCCGCTTCCCGGCCTGCTGGTACGCGCCGCGGGCGGCCCGCTCGGTGGCCACGACTCGCGCGAGATCGCGCTTCTCGTGGAGGAACATGCTGTCCGAAGCGGCCTGAGTCCCGAGCACCCAGACGGCGCGCTTGCGGGTGCGGGCGATCTCCTCGCCGGCCAGGACCAGGGCGGCGCCGCCGTCGGTGAAGGGGCAGCAGTCGTAGAGCTTCAGCGGGTCGGCCACGTAGGGGCTCCGGAGCACCGTCTCCAGCGTGATCTCCTTCTGGAACTGCGCCTTCGGGTTCAGCGCGCCGTGGCGGTGGTTCTTGACGGCCACGTGCGCCATCTGCTCCTCCGTCGTTCCGTACTTGTCCATGTGGGCGCGCGCGATGAGGGCGAAGACGCCCGGAAAGGTGAGGCCGACCGGCTGCTCGTAGGAGGCGTCGGAGCAGTAGGCGAAGTACTCGGTGGCAGCGTCGGTGGGGACGTTGAGCACGCGCTCGGCGCCCCCGACCATGACGACGTCGGAGACGCCGGCCGCGATCTCCATCACGGCGTGCCGGAAGGCCGCATGCGAGGTGGCGCAGGCGCTCTCGAACCGGGTGGTGGGGATGGTCGGCAGCCCCAGGATCGAGGCGGCGAGAGGACCCATGTGGAGCTGGCGCTCGCCCTCGCCCCCGGTGACATTGCCGAAGTAGAGCGCCTGGATGGCGGAGGGCGCGATCTCCGCGTCGGCGATGGCGTCCGCCGCCGCCTCCGCGAACAGCTCGGCGCTGGTGCGATCGTGCTTGCCGAACCTCGTCACACCGACTCCGATCACGGCAACCCTGCGCATGGTCGGTCTCCTTGCCTCGATGGGAGGATGAATACACCAGCATCATACTCCGGGGCCAGCGGCAAACTCAAAGCCGGGGCGCCGCGATCGGCCACGCGCGCCGGCGAGGGATCTCGTTGACGCTCGAGGAAGGACTGCTGGCGCTGCTCAGCGCGGTGGCGGGGCTGCTCCTCTTCGTCGGCCTCGCCCAGGCCCTGGACAGCAGGCCGGCTGGGCGGCGCCCGGTCCGCGTGCGTGCCAGGCCTCGCGGGTCGTCCGGCTCGCTTCCGGGGGAGGCGGCGCCGCTGGCGCTCGAGGGGTCAGGCGCCTCGACGGGAGCTCGTGACGGCCTCGAGCTTCACGCCCGTGCTCACGAGGACCGGGGAGATCGACCAGCAGATCCTGGACCAGCGGGGTAGCGAGCGCGGCGCCCGATGATCGACTCGGCTCCACCCCGCGCTCGGCGAGATGCTCACCTGGCGGCGGCTCGCCTGCCTCCCCTCAGGGCGGGCCGACGCGCCCCAGGCCGGGAAGCCTCAGCGCCGGGTCCTTGACGTCAACCCCGAGGCTGAGGCCGAGCACGTTGACCTCGATGCCTTCCTCCCAGCCGGCCAGCAGGCCTGCCAGCCCGAAGAGCGAGAATTGCACGCCGCGGCCGCCGGGGCTCCACCCCATGAGGGCGCCGCCCGGCAGGTAGTCCTTGCCGATGGCCGTCGGGGGCAGGTCCAGCCGGAGCTCTGGAACGGCGCGGCCGATGTAGGCCGTGAACGTGTTGCTATTTGGCCCGGGCCAGGTGCGATACTCCGACCGATACGGGTAGGCCGCGATCGCAGCCTCCACCCTGGCGATCAGCGCGTCCACGCCCTCGCCGCGGAGATCGACGAGGCGGTCGGGCCGGCTACCGAACCAGTGGTTGTCCGGACCCGTGCGGTTGACCCGGATCGCCGGCGCCCCTCGGTTCACGCCCCAGCCCATCACCTCGTAACGGGTGTAGGCGGCCGCGTCGGTGGGCTTCACGACGATCCAGGTGTGGACGGCGAGCGCGCCCCGCCAGCCTACCGTCCGGGCGGCGTAGACCTGGAGCACCGGTTCCGCGCTCAGCGCGGGGTCAGGCGCCTGCCCGGAGGGATCGCGTCGCGCCTGCCACCAGCTCTCGCCCTGCCGCTGCAGCACGGCGCAGCTCGCCAGCACTGGAAGGACGAAGAGCAACAGCCACAGCCGGCTCGCCCACCTCACGCGCGCCCGCGCCTCACTCCGGCAGGACGGCCCGGCTGGCGGCCAGGGCCTCGCGCGCGACCTCCTCGGGATCGCGGGCCCAGGCCGTGGGATTCGGCGCCTCGTAGCTCAGGGGTCCCGCATAGCCCTTGCTCCCGAGAAGAACGCGGAAGATTGGGGCGAATGGGACCACGCCGCGGCCTGGAGGGAGGCGATCCATGGCGACGCCGGGCGGAAGCCCGCTCGCGGGCGCATCGCTGTACTGGACGTAGGCGATCTCCTCGGGCGCCAGGTCGTCGAGGTCCGTGGCGCTGCCCCCACTGCGCTGGAGGTGGTAGGTGTCCACGAGGAGGCCGCAGTGCGGATCGCCGGCGCGGGCGAGCACCTCGCGGATGCGGGAGAGGGTGTTGAATTGCTCGGCGCGGAAGTTCATCTCGAGAGCCAGCCGCACGCCGTGCGCCGCCGCCACGTCGCCCACCTCGCGGATGCTCGCGGCCGCCCGGGCGATGTCGCCCTGGCCGCGGTCTACCGGGCTCATCACTCTCGAGCAGCCGAGGGCGGCCGCCCACGCGCAGGACTCGCTGAAGGCGGCGAGCAGCCGGCGGCGCTCCGCGCCCTCGGCGAACATCCAGCCGAGTTCCACGCCGATGCAGGTCACGGCCAGGCCGCTGGCCCCGACCTGGGCGAGCACCTCCTCGGCCGACCGACCCGCCTCGCGGGCGCGCGCGAAGTCGATGCGCCGCAGCTCCACGGCCTCCCAGCCGGTCTTCCGCGCGATCCGCAGCACGTCGCCCAGGGGCGTCGTGTCCAGCGTCCAGGTGTGCAGGGCCAGCGGGTTCGGCATCGGGAAGCAGGGATCAGCGGAGGGAGCGGCCCCGGATCTCTCGATGATGTCCAGGGGAATCATGAGGAAGCTTTCCACGACGGCGGGATCGAACTGGGTGCCCGCCGAGCGCCGGATCTCCTCGCGCGCCTTCATGTCCGTCACCGTCAGCGGCGGCCGCACGGACTCGAAGACCTCCAGCCCCTCCTGGCCGTTGCCCGCCACGTGTCATTCGCGCGCTTTCCCCGGCTGGATCGCGTCCCGCGCCTCGATGTCCTCGTACATCGATACGCGGTTCTTGCCGGCGCGCTTGGCCGCGTAGAGGGCCTCATCGGCCGCCCGCAGGAGGTCGCCCGCGGCGGGGGCCACATCCTCCGGCAGCGAGGCGATGCCGAAGCTCGCCGTCACCCGTCGCCGGTGGGGAAACAGGTGGGTCGAGAGGACTTCCCGGATGCGGTCTGCGTAGAGCCGGGCGCCAGCCTTGGAGGTCTCGACGAGCAGCACGGCGAACTCGTCGCCGCCGTATCGGCAGATCACGTTGATGCCGCGGGAGTTCCGCAGCAGGATCTCGGCCATGTCCCGGAGTGTCTCGTCCCCGGCCGCATGCCCTAGCTCGTCGTTGACTGCCTTGAAGCCGTCCAGATCGAGCAGCATCACGGAGACCGGATGGTTGAAGCGGCGGTAACGGGAGACCTCTTCCTCCAGCCGAATGGAGAAGAAGCGGCGGTTGTAGAGGCCGGTCACTTCGTCCTTGAAGGAGAACTCCTTGAGCTGGGCATTGGTGGTGTCCAGCTCCTGGTAGGCGCTATCCAGCCGGTGGGCGAACTGGTTGATCTGCTCTGCCTGCTGCTCGATGCCGCCGAGCATCCGGGAGAGGGAGCTCATGAGGGCTCCGACCTCATCGGTCCCGGCCGCGCCAGGGCGATCGCCGTCCTGGAGCTCGTGGCCCGCGGGCGCGGGGCGGCCCGTGGCCAGGGCGAGCCGCCAGATCACCGCACAGCCGCCCACCGCCCACAGGACGGCCGCCAGGAGCAGGGCGTGCGCCCACGGGAGGACGGAACCGAGCCGCTCGGGCTGGATCACCGGGATGATGTGCACGTAGAGGCCGTAGGCGAGAACGGGCGGGAGACCCAGCGAGATCAGTCCCAGCGCCCGGAGAAGGCGGCGTGCGGATCGACTCCCCGGCTCCACCGTTCCCGCGCCATCGCCCTCGTTCACTCGAGACCCTCCGGGGCTTCCGCCCGGACCAGAGTGAGGTTGCGATGCCTGCGCCGGCCGCGGACAGCGGGGCGTCGCAGCGGGCACCGATCGGGCGAACGCCCCCTGCGCGGTTCGGAACCTCGACGGATGAAAGCGGAGACCCGCTAAGCCACCGTGCCTCTCGCTAAGTCGCTACTGTTCCTGATTATTCCCCTCGCCGCCGCGGGGTGTCAAGCTCAGACTGTCTGTTCCTTGACTGCCGAGCGACGCCTGGGGTAGGGTAAGCTGTCGGCTGTCGAGGCCTCGAAGTGCTCAATATTGACAATGAGATCGACTGCATCGGGTTGTTCTGTCCCATGCCCATCGTGAAGACCCGCGAAGCGGTCAAGGGGATGGTCAGGGGCCAGCTACTCCGCGTCCTCTCCGACGATCCGTCATCCGAGGCGGACATGAAGAGCTGGTGCCAGCGAACGGGCAATGACCTGGTTGACTTGTCGAAGGACGGAGCCATCTACCGCTTCGTTGTAAGGAAGACACGGTAGGAGCGTGACCGCCGGCGGAGACTCTCCCGACCGGGTCTACCTCGACTACGCCGGCTTTGCGCCCGTAGACCCGCGGGTCCTCGCGGTGATGCGGCCCTTTCTGGAGGCCGGGATCGGCAATCCCTCCGCCCAGCACTCCCTGGGGGCGGAAGCCCGCGAGGCCCTGGAGGCGGCCCGGGTCAAGGTGGCCCGCCTCCTGGGGGGAGCCCCGGCGGGAGTCATCTTCGCCTCGAGCGCCACCGAAGCCAACAACCTGGCGGTCAAGGGGGTGGCGCTGCGCGCGCGCGACCGGGGCCGCCACGTCGTCATCTCGGCCATCGAGCACATCTCGATCGTCAATGCCTGCCGGGATCTCGAGAAGGCCGGCCTCACCGTCAGTGTCGTGCCGGTGGACCACGAGGGGCGTGTGGATCCCGCCCGGGTCCGCGAGGCGCTGAGGCCCGACACGGTCCTGGTCTCGGTGGGCGCGGCCAGCGAGGAGATCGGCACGCTCCAGCCCGTGGCGGAGATCGGCCGGGTTACACGGGCGGCGCGGGTTCCGTTCCACGTCGATGCGGTGGGCGCGCTCGGACGCGTCCCGGTGGCGGTGGACGCTGCCGGCGTGGATCTCTTGACCCTGTCCGGCAACGACATCTACGGCCCCCCGGGAACGGGGGCGCTGTGGGTGCGACCCGGGGTGGCGCTCCTGCCCCAGATCCTCGGCGGCGGCCAGGAAGCCGGCTACCGCTCGGGCACCGAGAACGTCCCGGCCCTGGTCGGGCTGGGCGTGGCCGCGGAGCTCATGCGCACCGAGGGCGCGCATGGCGAGGCCCGGCGCCTGATCGCGCTCCGCGACCGGCTCATGGAGAGCGCCCTCGCCGCCGTCCCCGAGTGCCGGGTCACCGGCTCGCGCGCCGAGCGGCTTCCGCACCACGTGAGCCTGGTCGTCCCGGGCGTGAAGTCCGACAGCGTTCTGCTCGACCTGGACCTGGCCGGCGTGGCCGCCTCATCGGGCTCGGCCTGCGCGTCCATCACACGCGCCCCCTCGCACGTGCTCCGCGCCATCGGCTGCTCTCCCCGGGAGATCGAGGGCTCGCTGTGCTTCACCCTCGGCCGCTGGAGCACGGCCAGCGAGGTCGAGGCCGTCCTCCAGCGACTGCCCGGGATCGTGGCCCGGCTGCGCGCCCTGGCGATCCCCGCCTCCCGCTGACGCGATGAGGCTCGTCCTCTTCGACGTGGACGGGACCCTCTTGAGCGCGCGGGGCGCAGGCCGCCGCGCTCTCGCCCGCGCGCTGCGCCTCGTTTACGGGACCGCGGGGGCCATCGAGCAGTACGACTTGCGGGGTCGGACCGACCTGTCCATCGTGTACGACGTGATGGAGGGCGCCGGTCTGGCCCGGGAGGCCGTGAAGCCGCGGCTCGGCGATTGCTTCGAAGCCTATGCGCGGGGTCTCGTCGAGGAGATCGGCGACGGCCGCGGCGTCGTCACGCTGCCGGGCGTGGCGGCGCTCGTGAGGCGGCTGGACGGGGTCGCGGACGTGGTGCTCGGGCTCCTCACCGGCAACATCGAGGAGGGGGCGCGGATCAAGCTCGAGCCCACGGGGCTCTGGCCATACTTCCGCACCGGCGCCTTCGGCTCCGACGCCGCCGACCGGCGGCGGCTCCCATCGCTGGCCGCGCGCCGGGCCCAGGCCCTGGTCGGATACCGGTTCCGGCCGCGGGACGTCGTGGTGGTCGGCGACACGCCGCTGGACGTGGAGTGCGCCCGCTGCTTCGGGGCCGTCGCGATGGCCGTGGCCACCGGCCAGCATTCCCGAGACCAGCTCGAGTCCAGCGGCCCCGACCTGCTGTTCGACGACCTCGCCGACGTCGAGCGCGTGACGCACGCGGTTCGCTCGGTCCGGGACTGATGGCAAGAACTTCCCGGACGGCCGCCGGGTACGCTACCCTGAGCGCCATGGCTGAGCGCGAGACGATCCTGCTGGTGGACGACGACCGGCAGGTGACCCGGGTGCTGGGCGAGTTTCTGGAGGCGGAAGGCTACGCCGTCCTGACCGCCCACACCGCGCAGCAGGCGCTCCACACCCTCGAAAAGACCACGGTCAGCCTGGCCCTCCTGGACCTGGTGCTCCCCGACCGGGACGGCGTCGCGCTGATGGGTGAGATCCGCAAGCTCGAGTCCCCGCCCGAGGTCGTCATCATCACGGGCCATGCGACGGTGGACTCGGCGGTCGCGGCCGTGGAGGCCGGGGCGGCCGGCTACATCCTGAAGCCTTTCGATCTGTCGCGGCTGGGCGCCCTCGTCGGGCGCGTGCTCGAGCGACGGCGGCTCCTCGGCGAGAACGCTCGGCTCAGCGCGGAGCTTGCCGAGCGGCTCCGGGAGACCGAGCTGCTCCTGGTCATCTCGCGGATGATCAGCTCCACCCTCGACGTCCGCGAGGCTCTGCGCCGCATTTGCCGGGAGCTCACGCGCCTCGTCGGCGCCGACACCGCGGCGGCCTACCTCCACGACCCGGGCCGCGATCTGCTCGTACCCACGGTAGCCTACCGCGTGCCCCCGGATCACCTGGAGGCCCTCGTCACCCTGACCATTCCGCTGCGCGCCCAGGGCTTCTACCTGCCGCTCTGGCGGGACCGGCGTCCCCTCCAGTCCGACGACGTTCCCCGCGATCCCCGCTTCACCCATGAGGCGTTCCGTCGCATCCGCCACCAGTCCGGCCTGCTCCTGCCCCTCATCCTGGATTCCGAGGTGGGAGGCGCCTTCTACCTGGTCTGGTGGACGGCCCGCCGCATCCTCACCGATCGCGAGCTGGCGCTCCTGGAGAGCGTCAGCGCTCAGGTGGCCGTGCTGCTCCGCAATGCGCGCCTGTACGACGAAGCCCAGCGTCACCGCCACCGGCTGGAGACGCTGAACGACGTTTCGCGCCACCTGGCCGCGGCCCACGACTCCGACCAGATCCTGTCCCTCATCGTGGAGGAGGCCACCAAGCTGCTCGGCGTCGAGGCGGCCGGCGTGCGCATGCTCGAGGGCGACGAGCTCGTGCTCCGGGCCCGGACCGAATCGGCCGCGTCGCTGATGTCGCGCCCCCGGCTCAAGCTCGGCGAAAGCCTCACCGGGCGGGTCGTCGCCACGGGCGAGCCCATCGCGGTGGACGATCTGGCCGAGGACAAGCGCTTCGATCCGGTCCACAAGCGCGCCGCTCTGGAGCATGGCTTCCACGGCTTCCTGGGGGTGCCGCTGCGGGCCCACGGCCGGGCCATCGGGACCCTGGCCGTGTACGCGAGAAACCGCCGCCGGTTCATGCCCGATGAGATCTCGCTGCTCTGTGCCTTCGCCGATCAGGCCTCGCTGGCCATCGAGAAGGGCCGGCTCCTCCGCGAGGCCGAGGAGCGCCGCCAGGTTCTCGAGAGCCTGCATCGCGTCTCCATCGCCATGCAGGCCTCCTGGGAGTCGAAGGACCGGCTGGAAGCATTCGTCCGCGGCGCCCACGAGGTGCTGGGCTTCGACCGCGTCAACGTGTTCCTCGTTACCTCCGGCGGCGCCAGCCTGGAGCTGGTCCAGGGTCATGGCGAGACGGCGGCGCCGCCGCTCAGCCTGCCGTTGTCGCCGGGGGCCGGGCCGTACTATCAGGCCATCGAGACCCGGCGCCCCGTGGCGGTGCTGGCCGAAGAGGATCGGGCGAAGGCGCTCCCGATGGATTCCGCCTATCTGGATCATCCGTACCTGAGGACCTCCCGCTTCGTGATCGCCCCCCTCGTGGTGGGGGAGCGCATCATCGGCGCGGTGAGCGCGGACAACAAGTCCAGCCGCCGCCCGATCGACCCCGGCAGCATCGAGCCCTTCAGCCTGCTCGGCCAGCAGCTGGCCACCGCGCTGGAGGAGAGTCGCCTGCACTCGGAGACCCGGGCCCGGGAGCAGGAGGCCACCAAGCTCTACGAGATCACCACCGAGCTGGCCTCCAATCTCGATGTGACCCACGTGCTGGACCAGATCGCGGCGAAGACCATCGAGCTGCTCGGCTCCGACGCCTCGGGGATCTTCGTGTACGACGAGGTCCTCGGAGAGCTTCGCTTTCTCCGGGGTCTCAACCTCGATTCGGAGCTGACCGCGCGCCTGGTGCTCAGACCGGGCGAGGGCGTGGCCGGCCGCGCGTTCCTGGAGCGGCGTCCCGTCTGGACCCGGGATCGCCTCGCCGATTCCTCGCTCGAGTACACCGCCGCGGCCGAGAGGCTCGTTCAGTCCCATGCCCCTCGCGCCTATCTCGCGGCGCCCATCGTAAGCCGCGGGGAAGTCCACGGGGTGCTGATGGACTACTTCTTCACCCCGCATGACTTCACCGGTGAGGAGGTGCGTCGCCTCTCGAGCCTGGCGAACCACGCCGCCATCGCTCTCGGCAACGCGCGCCTCTTCGAGGAAGCGCAGACGCAACGCACCCGCCTCGCTCAGATCTTCGACTCGACCTCGGATGGTGTGATCCTCGTGAGCCGGGGCGGCATGATCGAGGCGGCCAACCGCCGGGCCGGGGAGCTGCTCGGGTTCGACGCCGACGGGGCGGTCGGGGCCGGGCTCGCGGAGCTCATGGTGGGCTGCAGCGGCACGGTGTCGGAGTACAACCGCATCTTCGCCGGCCTCCGATCCGTCATCGAACACCCCGACCGGGGAGGCGCAGGGGATCTTGATCTGCCGGGCTTCAAGCGGATCGTCCACTGGGTGGCCCAGCCCACCCGCGACGCCTCGGGCGCTACCATCGGCTTCACCCTCACGCTCCACGACGCGACGCAGGAGCGCGAGGTCAGCCAGATGAAGTCCGACTTCGTCTCCTTCGTCACCCACCAGCTCCGGACTCCGCTGGCCGGGATCAAGTGGATGTTGGAGCTGGCCGCTCAGAGCTCCGATCTGCCCGAGGAGCCACGGTCGTACGTGGAGGATGCCCGGGGTGCCGCCGAGCGGCTGGTGGGCCTGGTGAACGATCTTCTGGATGTCTCGAGGCTCGAGCGGGGGAAGCTCACCGTCACGCCGCAACGGACCGACGTGAGGGAGCTGACCCGGAGCGTGCTCGACGAGCTGAGCGTGCTGGTCCGGGACAAGGGGCATCGGCTGTCGGTCGGCGAGGTCGAGGCCGTGCCACCGGTGATGGTCGATCCCCAGCTGCTCCGGCAGGTGATCGTGAACCTCGTGTCCAACGCGATCAAGTACACGCCCGCCGGGGGAGACATCGCGGTGCGGATGAGCCGTCAGGACCGCCAGGTGCTGTGGGCGATCCAGGACAGCGGGATCGGGATCTCCAAGCAGGCGCAGGAGCGGTTGTTCGAGAAGTTCTACCGGGCGGAGAACGTGGTGACGATCGAAACCGAAGGCACCGGCCTCGGACTCTACCTGGTGCGGCTCATCATGGAGCAGCTCGGGGGCCGGGTGTGGTGCGAATCCGAGGAGGCTGAGGGCTCGACGTTCCTGTTCACGCTGCCTATCGCGGAGTGAGACCCATGGGCGAGACGGGGAAGCGGATCCTCCTGGTGGAGGACGACAGATTTCTGCGGCGGGCGTGCGAGGCGGGCCTGCGGCAGCGAGGGTACACCGTTCTCACGGCGGCGGACGGAGAAGACGGGTTGAACAAGGCCCGCGCCGAGCGGCCCGACCTGATCCTTCTCGATCTCCTGATGCCCAAGCTGCCGGGGCTGGACGTGCTCCGGGCCCTGAAGGCCGAGGCCCGCACCCGGGCCATCCCGGTCCTGATCCTGTCCAACTCCTCGCGCGAGCAGGACATCGCGGAGGTGAACAAGCTGGGCGTCGCCGGCTACTACGTCAAGGCCGATCTGTCGCTGAAGGCGCTGGGCGAGCACGTGGCGCGGCTCCTGGAGAACTGACGCGATGGCACGGCGTATCCTGCTGGCGGAAGACGACCGGTTCCTGCGCAAGGCGGCCGAGGCAGCGCTGCGCCGACACGGATTCGAGGTGCTGGCGGCCGTGGATGGCGAGGACGCCCTCCGGCGGGCGCGAGAGGAGCCGCCGGATCTCATCCTCCTCGACCTGATCATGCCCAAGCTGAACGGATTCGAGGTCCTGAGAGAGCTCAAGCAGGATGTCCCAACGGCCTCCATCCCGGTGATCGTGCTGAGCAACCTGGGGCAGGAGGGCGACGTGCAGCAGGCCATGGAGGGCGGCGCCGTCGCCTACTGCGTCAAGGCCAACCTGTCGCTGGAAGAGCTGGTCAGGCGGGTCGAGGAGGCTCTCGCGAACCGGGCCGGTCGATGACGGGATTGCTCCTGGTCGAGGGCGAGCTCCCGGGAGCGGCACGGCGGCCGGGGGTGAGCGCATGCACGGGATAATCTTCGCGGAGCTGCAGAAGTACGTTACCGCCAGACTCGGGGAGGAGGCCTGGAAGGCGCTGCTGACGGAGGCGGCGGTGCCGACGAGCGCCTATCTGGCCAATCGCGAATACCCCGACGCCGAGATGGTGACGCTGGTGGCGACCGCATCGAGGATGACCGGCCGGCCTCAACAAGCGTTGCTCGAAGACTTCGGCGAGTTCATCGCCCCCGATCTGATGCGCATGTTTCACGTCCTGATCGAGCGGCCCTGGAGAACGCTGGACGTGATCGAGCACACCGAGGGCGTGATTCACGCGGCGGTGCGGATCAAGAACCCCGGGGCGAGGCCTCCAGAGCTCAAGTGCCGCCGGGCCAGTGCCGATGAAGTGGTAATCACCTACACGTCGGCCCGGAGGCTCTGCGCCGTTGCGAAGGGCATCGCGCGGGGGGTGGCCGCGCATTATGGCGACCAGATCGTCATTCGCGAGGAGCGCTGCATGCTGGAAGGTCACCCGAGCTGCGAGATCGCGATCAGGGTGGTGGCCGGGCTCTCCCCCTCGATCCGGCCTACGCGAACGGCATAACGCCCAGCTCCGCCGCGATGCGGTTCAGGTCGGCGGCCAGGGCCGGGGCTACCGGAATCCCGTGATGCGCCGCTGCCGCTCCGTCTCGGCCTCGGGCTCCCCCGCGGTGTAGACGCGCGCTCCTGGCCCTCCGCCCGGGGCGTGTCCCTGAGCGCATGGAGCATGTCGTCCATGGCCGCCTGGAAGTCCTCCACGGGGCGGAAGCGCCTGATGTCGATGGCCGTGAAGCAGTGCCCGGTGTTGAGGGTCGTCCGCTCCTGCATGTCGCTGCGACGACGGGTGCTTCAGGCACGGCATCCTCTCCTCGGTGGGTCCTTCCCGCGGGATCATGGGAGTCCCGTGATCTTGATGCCGGAGTTCTTCAGCTTGTAGCGGCGATTGACGGTGGCCAGCAGCGCGGTGATCCCTTCCAGCGGGCCCGCGTTGGTGAGCGCCCCCACGTCCACCGTCCGGAGGCCCATGGAGGCGCCCAGCTCGGCCACGACCTGCTTGGCCCCGGCGGTCGCGCCGCAGAGCAGCAGGTCACACTCGATGGCATGGTCGCCGGAGGCCAGCTCGTGAGCGGCGATGTGGTGGAAGGCGGCGACGACGCTGGCCTCGGGGCCCAGCAGCTCCTGCGCCTCCTCGGCGGCCGAGCCCTGGGGCGGCGGGGTGAAGAGGCGACCGCCGCCGAAGGTGAGCGGCACCACGGTGCTCACCACGATCTTGCCGCGGCAGGCCCGCTTCACCTCGGGCAGCGTCGCCGAGAGCCCGGCGGCGGGCAGCGCCAGCACCACCAGCTCCGCGGCGGCCGCGGCCTCGGGGTTGGACATGCCCCGGAGGCGGGCTCCCGGGGCCTGCGCGCCGAGCTCGCCGGCCTTGGCGCGGGCGCGCTCGGCGTCGCGCGAGCCGATGATGATCTCGTGCCCGGCCGCCGCCCAGCGCAGCGCGAGCCCCGCCCCCTCCTTGCCGGTTCCTCCCAGGATGCCGATTCGCATCAGCCTGTCTATCTCCTCGCCTTCCGCACCCTCTCGCGAAGGAGGGCGCGGCAAGGGCTATCGGAACAGGTCGCGGGCCGGATCGCGGAGCAGCGCCTCGCTGCTGGCCTCCGCTGGCTCCCAGCCGAGCCCTCGGATGATGGCCACCGGCACTCGGCTCAGCTTGCCCATCACCGGCTCCGCCGCCCCTGCCAGCTCGTCGGCCAGGGCCAGGACGGTGGCCATCAACACGTGGCCGGCCGGGTCGCGCTCGCCGAGATAGCTCTTGAGCGGCTGGAAGCCGGCCACGCCGATGGCCACGTTGGTCAGGCCCTCCCGCCAGGGACGGCCGAAGGTGTCGGCGATGATGATCGCCAGCTCGTGGCCGGTGAGCTGCTGGAGCCGGTCGCGGAGCGCTCGGGCGGACCGGTCGCCATCCTCCGGGAGCAGGCAGGCCGCCTCGGCATCCACGTTGGACTGGTCCACGCCGCCGTTGGCGCAGATCCACCCGTGATGCGTTTCCACGATCAGCACGCCCTTGTCCTCGCGCACCACCCGCCGGCTCTCCCCGAGGATCACCTCCACGAGCCGGGGATCGCGCTCCAGCCGGCGCGCCATCGTCTCGGCGCGAGCCGACGGGGTCACGTCGGCCAGGCGCACGACTCGCCCCTCGCACTTGGACACGACCTTCTGGCTCACGACGAGCAGGTCCCCGGCCCCCAGCGGCGTTCCCTGGCTGCGCGCCGCCTTCACGATGAGCGGGCCCAGGTCGGCGCCCGCTCTGATCTCGGGTAGGCCCTCGATCCCGATCACCTCATAGCGCGGCGGCACGGCTACCGGCGAGCGGGGAGGCGGCCGGGGACGCCCAGCTCCCGGAGTACCCCTGCGCTGCGCGTGCCCGAACCCCGCTCGAGGAGGAGGGCCAGGTCCTCGGGGGCGTCGATGTCCAGGCCGATCCCCGGCAGCTCGAGGACGGCCGGAGCGAGGCCCCGCTCCCGGGCGGCCTCGAGATGATTGCTGAACGAGGGCTCGCCGAACTTGAGCGGCATGATGCCCGGCGGGGCGAGCAGGGCGGCGTTGGTGCCGAAGCCCGAGAGCGAGGGCACGAAGACGACACCGGGGCCCTCGCCGAGCGCGCTGCACAGGCTCCGCACCTCATCGGCCGTGATGCAGGGCACATCCCCGGGCACGGTGAGGAAGCGGCCGGCGCCGCCCGCCCGGGCAACCCCTTGCGCCAGCGCCACCGCCTCGGTGTGTCCGCGGTTGGCGCGCTCGACGAGGCAGGGAAAGCCGTGCTGCCGGGCCAGCGCCGCCACATCCGGGTCCTTCGTGACCACATAGACGGCATCGACGGGCGCCTGCCGGAGGCTGTCCAGCACGTCATCCAGCATGGCCCGGGCCAGCGCGCGCCGCTCCTCGGGGACCAGGAGCGGGATGAGCCGCTGCTTGGCATTGACGAGGTCCTTCACGGGCACCGCGGCCACCGTGGTCATGCCAGGACCTCCAGCGCCCTCCGCGCCAGGGCCACCTCGCCTTCCGGCGTGGCCATGATGATGTCGGCCGTGATCGCCGAGACGCCGAGCGCGCGGATGTCGGGCGCCTGCTCCCGGTCCCGCTCGTCGAGGAGCAAAACGTCCAGCCAGGGCGCGTAGACGCGGGCCACTCCGGTGGCCGATACGGGGAGCCCCCAGGCCGCCATCAGACGGCCGGCCGGTCCCGAGACCGCATCGCTGCCCACGATGGGGCTGATGGCGAGGACGGCGGCCTCTGTGCTGGCCAGCGCCTCGACGATGCCCGGGACGGCCAGGATCGGGCCCACCGAGGTGATCGGGTTCGAGGGGCAGACGATCACCGCGCGCGCCTCACGAATGGCCTCGACGACGCCCGGGGCGGGCCGGGCCGCTGCCGCGCCGGCATAGACCACCGCCCTGACCTCGACCTGCGCCTTGTCCCTGACGAAGTATTCCTGGAACCCCCGCCAGCCGTCTGGCCCGAGCACCCGCGTCCGCACCGGCTGATCCGACATCGGGATCACGCGCTGCTCCACGCCGAGATCGCGGGCGATGGTGGCGGTTGCCCCGCTCAGGGCGTGGCCTTCGCGGAGCCGGCGGCTGCGGTGGAGATGAGTGGCCAGGTCGCGATCGCCCAGGTTGAACCAGGTGGGCTCCCCGAAGCGCACCATCTGCTGGAGGGCGTGAAAGGTCTCATCCCGCAGCCCCCAGCCCTTCGTGTCGTCGATGAGCCCGGCCAAGGTATAGCAGACAGTATCGAGGTCGGGCGAGATGTGGAGGCCCCAGATGTCCGTGTCGTCGCCCGTGTTGCCGATCACGGTGAGGTCGCCGGGCTCCATCAGGCGGGAAAGCCCGCGGAGAAGCTTGGCGGCGCCGGTGCCGCCGGCCAGAGCCGCGATCTTCATGCCGCGGCCGCTTTCACCGGCGCGCGGAGCCGGTCCGGGACGCCTCGCGGCCGGCCGCGCTCCACAGGGCGCTCCCGCCCCGCCAGGCGAAGAGACCGATGCCCGGGCGGCCCCGGAGCGGGTCCGGCAACTCCGCTTCGGGGACCGGGATGAACCCGGAGCGCACCCACAGGCGGTCGAGCCCCTGGGGGCGGGCGAAGAGGGTATCGAGGCCGGCGCTGCCGGCGTGCTTCACGGCCTCGGCGAGGAGCTGCGCGGCGACCTCCAGCGCATCGTCGGGTCCGGCGCCCTCCGGGGCCACCACCACCGGCCCGTGGAGCATGGCCGAGGATCCCGCCCGCTCCAGGAGGAGGGCTCCCACCAGCCGCGCTCCGTCCCGCACGCCCCAGCCAGCCTCACCGGGCGACGGGGATGGGGCCCACGCCCCCGCGAAGCTGAACAGCTCCCGCGCATCGCCGGCGGGAGCTGTCAGCGGCCCGCAGGCGAGGGTGCGCCACGTCCGGTCACTTCTTGCCAAGCACCGCGTCCTTCAGGCTCTTGGCCATGCGGAACTTCACCACGCGCTTGGCCGGGATCTTGATGGGCTCACCGGTCTGCGGGTTGCGGCCCATCCGCGCCTTGCGGTTGGCCAGCACCAGGCGCCCGAAGCCGGGGAGGACGAAGACGTTCTTCGCCTCCTTGGTGGCCAGCGCGACGAGGTGGTCCATCACATCCGTGACCTGCCGCTTCGACAGCTCGGTCTTCTGCGCCACGTGCCCGATGATGGCGGACTTGGTCATCGATTTCGCCATGTGGTGCCCCTCCGTCTACGGGTTGGGGGTGAACAGCAGAGTCATCGAGGTGGCTCTACGGCCTCCAGAGCCAAGGCCGTATTCTACTCAAGCGTCCCCTCGGACTCAACACGCGTCTGCGAGCGCGCCGGGGTCCGGCGGCGCTGGCGGGAGGACAGCGGCCCGCGCGCGGATCAGCCTCCGGCGGCCGGCGTCTTCACCGGATGCGGGAAGCGGAACTGGTGGGACGCGGTCAGCTTGCGGTAGGAGCCGAAGCGGGCCTCCGCGTCCTCCACGTGGTCCAGCGGTGAGTCGTCCTCGTCGTCCGGCCACTCGTAGACCTTGAGCAGGTTGTAGACCGTGTCCCGGCGAGCGGGGATCCGGCCGGCGCCGCGGATCATCCGGCGCAGCTCGCGGGGAGGCACGAGCTGGCCGTAGGCGGCTCCCGCGGACGTGGAGATGGACTCGTTGATGAGCGTCCCGCCGAGGTCATTCGCGCCGGCGGCGAGGAGGCACTGGGCCAGCTTGGGCCCTTCCTTGACCCAGGACGCCTGGATGTTGGGCACGGCGGGCCCGAGGTAGAGCCGGGCCAGGGCATGCATCGTCACCACCTCCAGGCCGGTGGCGCCGGGGCGAACCCCGGGCACGAGCCCGCGCCGGTACATCGGCGCTTCCTGGTGGATCAGCGAGAGGGGCACGAACTCGGTGAACCCGCCCGTCTCGCGCTGAATGCTCCGCACCAAGTCCATGTGGCGGACCCAGTGCTCGGGCCGCTCGACGTGGCCGTACATGATGGTCGAGGTGGTGCGGATGCCCTGGGCGTGCGCCGCCGTGATGACCTCGACCCACTGCGGGACGGTGATCCGGCCCCGCGCGATGACGTCGCGGATCTCCTGATCCAGGATCTCGGCCGAGGTCCCGGGCAGGGTGCCGAGCCCGGCGGCCTTGAGGGCGGCCAGGTAGTCGGGGATGGACATCCCCGATCGCGTCGAGCCGTAGAGGATCTCCTCGGGCGAGAAGGCGTGGAGGTGCATCTCCGGCACCGCGGCCTTGATCGCGCGGCAGAGGTCGATGTAGTACGAGCCGTCCAGCTTCGGCGGCAGCCCCGCCTGGATGCACACCTCGGTGGCCCCCATCTCCCAGGCCTCGACGGCGCGACGCACCACCTCGTCGAGCGGGAGAAAGTACCCCTCCTCCTCCCGGTGGTCCCGGCTGAACGCGCAGAAGGTACAGTGCTTGATGCAGACGTTGGTGAAGTTGATGTTGCGGTTCACCACGTAGGTCACGACGTCGCCAACCTGGCGGCGGCGCATCTCGTCGGCGACCAGGGTCAGTGCGTGCAGCTCGCGACCGGTGGCCCCGGCCAGCCGCTGGCCCTCCTCCGGGGATAGCTCGCCACCGTCCAGCACGCGGCCCAGGATGCGGCGGGCATCGCGGTCGACCCAATCGAGATTCATCGTATTCACCTCGTGTCCTCCAGCGAGCGCGGTCTTACCAGCGGCGCCAGATCTCCAGCTCCGGCCGGACCAGCCCGTCGGGGCCGATCAGGCGCGCCACGCGGGGCCGCACGCGCTCGTCCATGAACTCCGGGCGCGCCGCGAGCTCCGGATAGATCGCCAGGCGCTCGCGCAGCTCGTGTCCCGCCGCCTCCGTCGCCCGCCGGAGATGCGGGATGGCGGGCCAGGGGTGCTCGGGGTTGATGTGATCCGGCGTCAGCGGGGAGATCCCGCCCCAGTCGTTGAGCCCGGCGGTGGCCAGCCGGTCGAAGGTTGCGGCGGAGAGATTCGGCGGGGCCTGGATGTTCATCTCCGGTCCCAGGAGGAGCCGGGCCACCGCGATGGTGCGGAGCAAGTCCTCGTGGGTGGGGTCGGCCCAGTCGCGCATCGGGATCCGGGGCTTGACGCGGAAGTTCTGGACGATGACCTCCTGGATGTGGCCGTACTGCTCCTGGAGGCTCCGGATGGCGAGCAACGAGTCGACCCGCTCGGCGAAGGTCTCGCCGATCCCGATGAGGATGCCCGTGGTGAAGGGGACCTGGAGCTTGCCGGCCAGCGCGATGGTCCGGAGCCGGCGCGCCGGCACCTTGTCCGGCGCGCGATCGTGGGCGAGGCCCGGCCCGAGGAGGCGGGTCGAGGTGGTCTCGAGCATGATCCCCATGCTGGCGTTGCTCTCGCGGAGCGCGGCCAGATCCCGCTCCGACATCACGCCGGGGTTGGCGTGGGGCAGCAGCGAGGATTCCTCGATCACCAGCTCGCTGACGCGGCGGAGGTAGCCGAGGGTGGTCTTGTGCCCCATGCGGCGCAGGAACTCCCGGTGCTCACGGAACTGCGCCTCGGGCTTGTCGCCGAGGGAGAAGAGCGCCTCCTTGGCGCCCAGCCGCTCGCCGGCCTTGACCAGGGCGAGCACCTCCTCCGGCGTCATCGTGTAGGCGCCGGGCTCGCCGGGATCCTTCCGGAAGGTGCAGTAGCCGCAGTAGTCGCGACAGAGGGTGGTCAGCGGCACGAAGACCTTGGCGGAGAAGGTGATGCGCCGGCCGCGCCCGCGGTCCCGCAGCGCCGCCGCCGCCTCGAGGAGATGGGGCATCAGCGAGCCGGGCGTCTCGAGCAGGACGGTGGCCTCGGCGGCGTCGGGGGTGCGGCCCTCGCGCAGCCGGTCGAGGGCGCGCTCCACGAGCGTCAGCGCTCGGGGCTCCATCGGAGCACCCGGGTCGGCGTGACCTTGATCATCGTTCCGGTCTCGCGGCTGAGCCCCATTGCCCGGTACTGCGGGTACTTGGCGAGCAGGAGGTCGGCGGCACCCGTGAACTCCCGCCCGGAGCTGAGCACTTCCGCCCGTCCCTGGATGATCACGTAACGGAGCTTCCGCCAGTCCTCGTCGTACTCGTCGATCACCACCGAGACCCGGGAGTTCTCCCGGATGTTCTTGATGCGCTTGAGGCCCTCCGGGGGGCCGGTCTTGGGCTTGGCGTCGATGGCGGAGAAGAGCGCTTCGCCGTCGAAGGCGTAACAGACGGGCACGACCAGCGGCTGGCCCCCGGCGTCCACCGTTCCGAGCCGGCCGACCCGCCCGGCCGTGATGAACCCGGCCACATCGGCCGAGAGCTGGCTCATGCCGGTGCCGCGCCGACTGACTTCGCCATACTCACCCAGCTCTCGCCTCCCCGGGCTCCTGCGCCTGCGGCTCGTTGCCCCGCTCGGCTCGAACCATCCACTCAGCCCTCGCCTCGCCGCGCTCTCGCGCCTCCGGCTCCTCGCGCGGCTCGGCTCGAACTACCATGTTCGCGGTCGTCGCCGATCCTCAACGCACACGTCCGAACCATGTCACCGGTCGCCTCGCGGCGCTCGGTTCTCGGCCCGTTTCACTGCTCGTCTCGTCGCGCTCCCGCGCGCGCCGCGCGCGCGGCGCGGCCCGGCTCGCACCCCGCTGGCCCGTTTCACCGCTCGCCTCGCGGCGCTCCCGCGCGCGTGGCGCGGCCCGGCTCGCATCACCATCGGCCGTACGTCGGAGGCGAAGCGTTCCATGAGGGTGAGCAGGGCTCGGAGGTCCGTCGAGGTGAAGTCGAAGATGAAGTGGGTGACCCCGACCGCCTGGTAGCTCCTGATGTCGGCGATCACCTCGGCCGGCGTGCCGCGGAAGGGAACGCGATCGCCGCCGGACGCCTTCGCGCCCCGAGGGTGGAGCTCGAGCGGCGCGCGGAACGTCAGCGTGATCTCCTTCGGATCGCGACCGGCCTTCCTCGCCCAGTCGGCGATAACGGCGGCCTTCTCGGCGTACTCCTCCGGATACAGCGCGGCCGGGGCCCGGAGCCCGATGGGGTGCCAGCCGTCGGCCAGCTCGCCGGTTCGCCGGAGCGCCGCGCCGGTGTGGCCGCCGGTCCAGATCGGGATCCGGCCCTGGAGCGGCTTGGGCATCGCGCTGACGGGGCCGAGGCGGTAGTAGGTCCCGTTCCACTCCAGGGGCTCCCGGGTCCAGCACGCACGCATGAGACCGATGTACTCGTCGCTCGCCCGTCCCCGCTCGGCGAAGGGCGGCGCCTGGAGCGCCTCGAACTCCTCCTTGAACCAGCCCACGCCCGCGCCCAGGATGACCCGCCCGCCGGACATCACGTCCAGCGTGGCCAGCATCTTCGCGACCACCACCGGATTCCGGTAGGGCAGGATCAGAACGCTCGTCCCCAGCCGGACGGTGGAGGTGGCCCCGGCCAGGTAGCTCATCAAGGCCAGGGGCTCCAGGTACCCCTCCTTCCAGTCGTCGGCGAACTTGCCCGTGGGCGAATACGGGTAGCTCGACTCGTTGCGCAGCGGGATGACCACGTGGTCGGTCACGAACAGGGAGGCGTAGCCGAGGGAGTCGGCCTTGCGGGCGAGCTTCACGAGCGAGTCCGGCCGAGCGAGCGGGCCCCGTCCGGGGAGCGAGAAACCGAAGTGCACGAGGTCTCCTTTGTCTCCGGGCCGGATGCCGGCGCGCGCGAGACGTCCCGCGCCTCGCTGGTGCGGGATTCACGGCGGCGCGCGCGGAGTCATATTGCGCGTGCCTCTGCTGCGTGTCAAGCGAGCCCCGGAGCGCCCATCCCCCGCCGCGGATCCGTCTGTCACAGCGTTCGCCAAGCTCGAGCGCCGCTCCGGCCAGAAGATCGCCTACGCGGCCGAGCGGGTCACCGGAGACCTCGCCACCGTCGCCTCCAGGATCCTGACGAGCCCCAGGAGCCGGATTCCCATCGACTATCGGTTGCGACGGGTCGGGTCGCGCTGGGTGGTCTACGACATCGTCATCGAGGGCGTCAGCTTCGTGAGCAGCTACGAGGGCCACGTCAACCAGACGATCGAGACGATCGAGCGCTCGTCCTTCGGAGAGCTGGTCTGGAAGATGCGGCTGAAGGAAGTCGAGGCGGCGATCGCCTGGCCCGGCGTCCCGGCCGTCTCGCGCCTCACCGACTGTCAGTCCGGTGACACTGACAGAAGGCTATGTTAGCTTGAAAGTCACGATGCGTCTGGCGTCCAAGATCTTCGCCGCCTCCGCGCTCATCATCCTGGTGCTGGTGGGGGTGGCCATCTGGAGCCTCCTGGCGGTCAATCGCCTCGTCGAGGTCCACCGTGAGGCGGTGACTCTGTCGCTGCCCGCCCTCCGGATCGAGACCGCGCTGCGGGACTCCGTCCGCAACCTGGTGAGGCTCGAAGGACGGGCGCTGGTGCTCGGCGATGACACCTATGCCGCGATGTGGGACGAGCGCGCCTCGCGCACGGCCACCGACTTCGAGGTGCTGCACGCCTTCCTGACCACCGAGGAGGAGCTAGACCGGTACCGGGAGGCCATGGCGACGTTCATGACGTACCGGCGGCTGGTGCGGGCGGAGCGGGGCATGCTGGCGCGGGGCAACCGGGAGGGGGCGCTGCGGCTGTCGGAGGGAGAGAGCCGGGCCGCGACCGAGCAGGCCGACACCGCCCTGGACCGGCTGATCGCCGCCACCAACACGGCGCTGGAGCGCTCGCAGGCCGGCGCCGCCGAGTTGGAACGGCGCACGTGGAACGCCACGCTGCTCGCGCTCCTGGCGAGCCTGGTGGTGGCCCTCGCCACCACCGGCCTTCTCGCCTTGCGCATGACGCGCTCGCTGCGCCGGCTGTCGGCCGCCACCGCCCAGCTCGCCGAAGGCTCCTTCGCCCGGCCCCTCCCGGTGGAGAGCACCGACGAGATCGGCGACCTCGCGCGCTCGTTCAACCGGATGGCCGAGCGCCTGCGCGAGGTGGATCTCCTCAAGGAGGAGTTCTTCTCCCACGTCTCCCACGACCTCCGGACTCCGCTCACCTCCGTGCGCGAGGCCACGCAGCTCCTCCTGGAGCGCGTCCCGGGCCCGCTCGCGCCGAAGCAGGAACGGCTGGTCCAGATCATCCGGGCCAGCGCCGAGCGGGTGCTCGGCCTGGTGAGCCAGATTCTCGAGTTCTCGCGGCTGCGCGCTCGGCTCCTGCCGCTCGAGCATCGCTGGGTGAACCTGGAGAAGGTGGTGGCGCGCGGGCTCGACGAGCTGCGGCCGCAGGCCGAGGAGCGGGGGATCCAGGTGGAGCGGAGCACCAGCGGCTCCGACTTCGGCGTGCTCGGCGACGAGGACCGGCTGCTGCGGGTGGTGGTCAACCTGGCTGGCAACGCGATCAAGTTCACGCTCTCGGGCGGCTCGATCGCCGTGCGGCTCGCCGACCGAGGGGCGGAGGTCGAGCTCGTGGTCGAGGACAGCGGAGTCGGCATCCCCCCCGAGGCTCTCCCGGGCATCTTCGATCCCTATCATCAGGCGCACCGGGGACAGCCAGGATCGGGGCTCGGGCTCGCCATCGTGAGGGGACTGGTGGAGGCCCATGGCGGGCAGGTGAGCGTCCAGTCGGAGGAGGGCAAGGGCACCCGGTTCACGGTGCGACTGCCCCGGCAGGGCGGGTCGGATCGTCCCGCCGAGCACCCGGCGAAGCCACGGAGCCCGGCGCCGTGATCATCGGCTCGTTGCGCGGGGCGCTGCTCGGTGGGCTCGTCGCCCTGGGCGCCGGCTGTGCGAGCACCGGCCTCCCCGCTGCCCCGCTCGATGGGCAGAGCGATGGGGCCCGCCTGGTCGCGCGCGCGGATCGGCTGGCCCGGGACGGTCAGGTGGTCCTGGCACGCGATCTCTACGAGCAGGTGATGCGCGAGCACCGCGGCGACCCCGCGCGGGCGCGTGCGCTGTACGGGCTCGGCCGGCTGCAGGTCGACCCGCTCGCCAACCTGCGGGATTACCGGGCCGCCCACGCCCTGTTCGACCGGATCCTGCTGGAGTATCCGGAGAGCCCCCTGATTCCCGAGGCCCGCGCATGGCGGGCCGCCCTGGCCGAGCTGCTGGCCCGCGAGGACGAGGCGAGCCGGCTCAAGGCTGATCTCCAGCGCCTCCGGCGGCTGGACCAGGAGCTGGAGCGACGGCGATGAAGGGGAGCCGTGTCCTCGTGGTGGACGATGATGCCCACATCGTCGAGGTCATGGAGATGCGCCTGGCCGCCATGGGCCTCGAGGTCACGGCAACCGGGAACCCGCAGGAAGCGCTGCGGGCGCTGGACGAGCAGAGCTTCGACGCGGCCCTCTTCGACCTCCGCATGGAGCCCATGAACGGGCTCCTGCTGATGGAGGCCGCTCACGGCAAGCAACCGCGGCTGCCGGTCATCATCATGACCGCCCACGGCACCATCGACAACGCGGTGCAGGCCGTCCAGCGGGGCGCCTTCGACTACATCACCAAGCCCTTCGTCACCGAGGAGCTCCGGGGCAAGCTGGGACGGGCGCTCTCGGAGCGGCGCTGGGCCCGCGACCGCCACTTGCTGCGAGCGGTGGGCGACATCCTGGGTTCCTCCGGCACTACCGACCGCATTCTCGAGGCCGTGGCCCAGGCCACCGTCGAGGCCACGGAAGCGCAACGCGCCGTCGTCTTCCTCCTCGAGGACGGCCGGCTCGCGGCCCTGGCCAATGCCGGCAGCGCCGCCACTCCCGTCGAGGCCCTGCGGAGCGCCGCCGAGGCCGCCGTGGACAAGCGGGCCCCCACCACAGTGTTCGGCGACGACGGACGGGTGACCCTGGCCGCGCCCCTGCTCGTCGAGGGCGGCGCCGCGGGAGCTCTGGTGGTGGAGGGGCCCGCTCGCGTCACCCCGACCGAGGACGACCTCGAGCTGCTCTCGCTGTTCTCCTCCCAGGCGGCCGTCGCCCTCCGGAGCGCCCACGAGCTGGCCCGCCTGCGCAGCGGCGCCCTGGCCGCCCTTGGCCGGATGGCCGCGGAGGTGGCCCATGAGCTGAGGAACCCCCTCGGCGGCCTCAAGCTCTATGCGCGCCATCTCGAGGAGCGGCTGACCCGGGCCGAGGATGCCCAGGGCGCCGAGATCGCCCAGAAGATCAGCCGGGCCATCGACCACCTGGCTGAGCTGGTCACCGACATCACGGCCTTCGGCCGCCCGCCCCAGCTCGCCCGGGAGAGCACCCCGCTCAACGGGCTGCTCGAGGACTGCCTGGCGCTCGTGGAGGACCGCGTGAACGAGAGGCAGATCCACGTCGTGCGGGAGCTGGACCGGACGCTGCCGGCGATGGCCCTGGACCCGCGGCAGCTCCGAAAGGTGTTCTTGAACCTGATCGTGAACGGGCTCGACGCCCTGGAGGCCGGAGGCACCCTGGCCGTGCGGAGCCGCCGCGTCGAGCCGGGCGTCGTGGAGGTCGCCGTGGAGGATACCGGGTGCGGGATGAGCGAGGAGACCAGGGCCCGCATCTTCGACCTGTTCTTCACCACCAAGGCCGATGGCACCGGGCTCGGCATGGGGATCGCCCGGTCGGTGGTGGAGCTGCACGACGGCACCCTCGAGGTGGAGAGCCAGCCCGGCTGCGGCACCCGCGTCGTGGTGCGGCTCGCCATCGCGGAGGCGTCATGAAGCCGCGTGTCCTCGTGGTCGACGACGAGCCCACCATCTCGGACGGGCTCCGGCTGGTGCTGGAGCGGGAAGGCTACCAGGTCGAAACGGCCGCCAACACCGTGGGCGCCATGGTGCGGCTGGAGAGCGACGAGTTCGACCTGGCGCTGGTGGACCTGATGCTTCCGGACGGCGATGGGCTCCACCTTCTCAAGCTGCTCAAGGGCCGCGACCCCTCGCTCGAGGTCATCATCATCACGGGGCATGGCTCCATCGCGAAGGCCGTGGAGGCCACCAAGGAGGGGGCCTTCTACTTCGTCGCCAAGCCATTCGACGCCGACGAGATGCTCGCCCTCGTGGCCAAGGCGCTGGAGCGCCGTCGCCTGCTCGCCGAGACCAGCGACCTCAGGCGGCGGCTGGCCTCGCTGGCGGCCTACGGCGAGATGATGGGTGGCTCGCCGGCCATGACCCGGGTGTTCGAGATGCTGGAGTCGGTGGCGGGCGCCGACGCCAACGTGCTGATCATCGGGGAGAGCGGCACCGGCAAGGAGCTGGCCGCCAACGCCATCCACGCCAAGAGCCCTCGCGCCGTCGGCCCGCTCATCAAGATCAACTGCGCGGCGCTTCCCAAGGACCTCATCGAGTCCGAGCTGTTCGGCCACGCCAAGGGCGCCTTCACGGGAGCGACCACCGACAAGCCTGGCCTCCTGGAAGAGGCCCACCAGGGCTCGCTGCTCCTGGACGAGATCGCCGAGATGCCGCTCGACCTCCAGGCCAAGCTCCTGCGGGTCCTCGAGGACCATACGGTGCGGCGGCTCGGGGGAGGCCGGAGCATCCCCGTGGACTTCCGGCTGATCTCCTCGACCAACCGTGACCCGGAAGCGGCGGTGCGCGAGGGCCGTCTTCGCCAGGACCTCTACTTCCGCATCAACACCGTGACGGTGGCGCTGCCTCCCCTCCGCGAGCGCACCACGGACATCCCACTGCTCGCCAAGGCCTTCCTGGAGCGGTTCCGCGCCAAGCATGGCCGGGCGGTGGAGGGGATCGACGCCGAGGCCTACCGGCGGCTGCTGTCCTATCCCTGGCCCGGCAACGTGCGCGAGATGGAGCATGCCATCGAGCGCGCGGTGCTGGTCGCGCGGGGCAAGGAGATCACCCTGGCGGACCTCCCGGCCGCGCTCCAGGCGGGCGAGTCCCCGATGGCCGGCGGTGTGGTGCCGGCCCCGGGCTCGCTCGAGGAGATCGAGCGCGCCTCCATCATCCGGGCGCTGGAGTCCACCGGCTGGAACAAGCAGGCGGCCGCCGCCATCCTGGGCCTTCGCCGCCCGACGCTGTACTCCAAGATGCGGAGACACGGCATTCCCCAGCGCCGCCCGTAGGACGAATCGCACGGGGCCTCGACGGCCCCCATTCTCGGGCCATTTCCCCTGGCGTTTCCGGACACTCTGTAACGCTCCGTAACGCCCCGTGTCAGGAGGTCAACGCTCCTGCGCATGTGAGCGCCATATAAATGGCTGATAATATGAGCATTTTATAATGGCAGCTGGATTGCCACGGCATGAGAGTTGAGGTGTCTGGGATGGCCAGGATGCTCGTCGTCGACGACGATCCGGCGTGGCGGTCGCTCTACCGGCTGGAGTTCGAGGGCCGGTTCGAGGTTGTGGAAGCCACCGATGGCCTGCAGGCCCTGTCGCTGCTGGAGCGGCTGACTCCGGACATCATCGTGACGGACCTGCGAATGCCCCGGATGGATGGCCTCAGCTTCCTCCGACAGCTCGAGCACCGGGGGATGCGGCTGCCCGTCGTGCTCTGCTCGGGGATGCTGGAAGGGGTGGAGGTCTCGATTCCCGGCGTGAGGCTCGCCCCCAAGAGCCCCGATCTCCGGCATCTCGCTGATGCGGTGCGCTCGGCCATGCCGGTGACGACCTCATCGGATCCTGCACGGACGGACGCCGCGAGGGACGGGCGGGACTGAGCCCGGCCTCCCTAGCGCCGCGCCCCCGTATTCCGGGCCGCCCTCGTCCCCCCTCTGCCTAGCACTCGGGCACTGTCTGATGTCTTGCCTATTTGTTGTGCAGGATCTCGGCCCTCACGGTAGGCCGGATCGAGCAAGTGAGCGATTTTTCAATCCTTGCTTTCACGTTCGGTGGCGGCACGGCGGGTGCATTCCTGGCGGCGAGGGGAGGAGCGCCATGAAAAAGATCGAAGCCATCATCAAGCCCTTCAAGCTGGACGACGTGAAGGAAGCGCTGACCGGGATCGGGGTCATCGGCATGACGGTGTCGGAGGTCAGGGGATTCGGTCGCCAGAAGGGCCATACCGAGCTCTACCGAGGCGGCGAGTACACGGTGGACTTCCTCCCGAAAATCAAGGTCGAGGTGGTGGTGCCGGACAACCTCGTCGACAAGGTCGCGGGGGTGCTGGCGGGAGCCGCCAAGACCGGCAATATCGGGGACGGAAAGATCTTCATCCATCCCGTGGACACGGCGGTCCGCATCCGCACGGGCGAACGCGACGAGAGCGCGCTGTGAGCCCCCGCATGCCGGTCCGAGCTTCGGCGATCAAGGAGGGTATGCGGTGATCACAGCGACTCGATGCCTGGCGATGTTTCTGCTCCTGCTGGCCCTGGGACTCGTGGGCGTCCTCGACGCCTCCGCCCAGGCCCCGGCGGCACCCGCCGCCGACGCTCCGAAGGCTGAGGCGCCGGCGGCGCCCGCCCCGGCCGCGCCCGCCGCTCCCGCGCCCCCGAAGATCGACACGGGCGATACCGCCTGGGTGCTCACGTCCTCGGCCCTGGTCCTCCTGATGACCGCGCCCGGCCTGGCGCTGTTCTACGGGGGCATGGTGCGCCAGAAGAACGCCCTGGGCACCATCATGCACAGCTTCATCATCCTGGCGCTGATCTCCGTTCAGTGGGTGCTCTGGGGGTATAGTCTCGCGTTCGGCCCCGACAAAGGCGGGATCATCGGCGGGCTCGAGTGGATCGGCCTCCGCGGCGTGGGGCAGGCTCCGTTCCCGGACTATTCCGCGACCATCCCGCACCAGGCCTTCATGCTCTTCCAGATGATGTTCGCGGTGATCACGCCGGCCCTCATCACCGGCGCCTTCGCCGAGCGCAAGAAGTTCTCCACCTTCATCGTGTTCATCCTGGCCTGGGCCACGCTGGTCTATGACCCGCTGGCGCACTGGGTCTGGGGCGTCGGAGGTTGGCTCCGCACCCTCGGGGCGCTCGACTTCGCGGGTGGGACCGTGGTCCACATCTCCTCGGGCATCTCCGCTCTGGCGGCGGCCATGGTCATCGGCCGGCGCAAGGGCTACGGGCACCAGCCGATGCCGCCCCATAACCTGCCCATGACGGTGATGGGGGCGGCGCTGCTGTGGTTCGGCTGGTTCGGCTTCAATGCAGGGAGCGCGCTGGGAGCCAACGGGCTTGCCGCCCATGCTTTCACCACCACCAACACGGCCACGGCGGCGGCCGTGCTCGGATGGATGTTCACGGAGTGGGCATCCCGCGGCAAGCCGACCGTGCTGGGCGCGGCTTCCGGAGCGGTGGCGGGGCTCGTCGCCATCACACCGGCGGCGGGCTTCGTCACCCCCATGGCCTCCATCGTGATCGGCGTCCTGGCCGGGGTCTTCTGCTACACCGCCTGCAACCTCAAGACGAGGCTCGGCTATGACGACTCCCTGGACGTCGTGGGCGTGCACGGGGTGGGCGGGACCTGGGGCGCTCTCGCCACCGGCGTCTTCGCGACCAAGACGGTGAACGAGGCGGGCGGCGACGGGCTCCTGTACGGCAACCCGAGCCAGCTGGGCATCCAGGCCCTGGCCGTGGTCGTCACCCTGGTGCTCGGGTTCGTGATGACCACGATCATCCTCAAGGTGCTCGACGGCGTCATGGGGCTCCGGGTGAGCGATGAGGAGGAGCTGGCCGGGCTGGACCTCTCGCAGCACTCGGAGACTGCGTACGCTCTGGGAGGGTCGTCGTCGTCGTACAGCGAGTACTCCACGGGGGGCGGCGGCGCGTTCCAGCAGGCCGTGGCGGCGGCGGAGGCCAAGGCCCGTTCCACCCACTGACCGGGAGAGTGACGGACGGGCTTGACGCGGTAGGGCCAAGCTCTTAATGTAGGGAGCCGGCGAGACCGGGGGGTCTCGCCGGCTTCCGGTTTTTCCATCCCACGACAGTCTCAAAGGAGGCAGACGGATGACCCCGAAGGACGTGGTGAAAATGGCCAAGGAGAAGGGCGCCAAGATCGTCGATCTGCGCTTCATCGACCTCCCCGGCCTCTGGCAGCACTTCTCCATCCCCGTCTCCGAGCTGAAGGAGGACATCTTCGACGAGGGGCTGGGCTTCGACGGCTCGTCCATCCGCGGCTTCCAGACCATCGACGAGTCGGACATGCTGGTGATGCCGGATGCCTCCACCGCCCAGATGGATCCCTTCACGGCCGTGCCGACCCTGGTCCTGGTCTGCAACGTCAAGGACCCGGTCACGGGCAAGGCCTACACCCGTGACCCGCGCTACGTGGCCCAGAAGGCCGAGGCCTACGTGAAGAAGAGCGGCGTGGCCGACACGGTCTACATCGGGCCCGAGCTCGAGTTCTTCTTCTTCGACTCGATCCGCTTCGACCAGAGCTACAACTACGGCTTCTACTTCATCGACTCCGAGGCCGGCTTCTGGAACTCGGGCGTGGAAGGGACGCCGGAGCGGCCCAACCTGGGCTACAAGCCCCGCTACAAGCAGGGCTACTTCCCGGTGCCGCCCATGGACAAGTTCCAGGACATCCGCTCCGACATGGTGCTGGCGCTGGAGTCGGTCGGGGTCCGCGTGGAGGTGCACCACCACGAAGTGGCGACGGCGGGACAGACCGAGATCGACATGCGCTACGACACCTTGACCAAGATGGCCGACAAGGTCATGTGGTACAAGTACTGCGCCAAGAACACCGCCCGGAAATGGGGCAAGACCGCCACCTTCATGCCCAAGCCGCTCTTCCAGGACAACGGCTCCGGCATGCACACCCACCAGTCGCTCTGGCGGAACGGCAAGAACCTGTTCTACGAGCGGGGCGGCTATGCGGACATCTCGAAGGCCTGCCTGTACTACATCGGCGGCATCCTGAAGCATGCTCCGGCGCTGCTCGCCCTGATCGCGCCCACCACCAACAGCTATAAGCGGCTGGTGCCGGGGTACGAGGCCCCGATCAACCTCGTCTACAGCCAGCGTAACCGCTCGGCGTGCGTCCGCATCCCTGTGTACAGCAGGTCGGAGGGAGCGAAGCGCATCGAGTTCCGCACCCCCGACAACACGTGCAACCCGTATCTTTCCTTCGCGGCCTGCCTGATGGCGGGGCTGGACGGCATCGCCAACAAGATCGACCCCGGCAAGCCGGTGGACAAGGACCTGTACGAGCTGCCCCCGGCCGAGGCGAAGAAGATCAAGCAGCTCCCGGGCTCGCTCGACGTGGTGCTCGACCACCTCGAGAAGGACCACGAGTTCCTGCTCCGAGGCGATGTCTTCACGCCCGACCTCATCGAGACCTGGATCGACTACAAGCGGAAGAACGAGGTGGACCCGGTCCGGCTGCGGCCCCATCCCTACGAGTTCGCCCTCTACTTCGACATCTAGCCCGACTTTACCACCCTCGCGGGGCGAAGGAGCCTCTGGGCCGCTCCTGGCGCGGTCGCGCTGGCCTGAGGGGTGTATGACCTACGAGTGGCGGTAACGCTCGAGGCCGAGGACGTCGACGATTTTGCGCTGGGTCGGATCCATGTCCGACAGGACTGTGCGCGCGAACGGTTTCTTTGAGCCGGACGGAGCGGGATAGAGGAGCGTGACCTCGCGAATGTCCGCGAGCAGGTCCATCATCTTGACGACGCTGAGGGGGATGCCCGCCTGGGCGAGCTGGCGCCGCAGCAGGTTGAGCAGCATGAGGGCGAGGACACAGTAGAAGGCGTGGACCCGGAGCTTCTGGTCGGTCCAGTGGAAGGTCGGCCGGAAGGTGAGGTAATGAGGATCTTTCAGCCGCCGGAAGTCGGCCTCGACGTGGTGTTGCGCGCGGTAGGTGAGGACGATCTGCTCATCGGACCAGTCGGTGCGATCAGTGAAGATGATCGTTTTGCCCAGGAGCGTCGCGGCGAGATGCCGGTAGGCCTTCTCGCGAAAGCGGAAGGAGAGTCGCGGCAGGCGGTGGCGACTCT
>Ga0302046_10000544_pt1 | contig 37657 bp, 29 predicted proteins | sample RVTome_11_FD_200261 | JGI IMG/M metagenome (GOLD analysis project Ga0302046, IMG submission 200261) | Soil microbial communities from uranium-contaminated site in the Upper Colorado River Basin, Wyoming, United States - RVT147D111 (version 2) ...
CGACGCCACGGCGCGCCTCGACGGCTTCACCCTCACCGCCGGACAGGCCGACGGCGCTGCGCCGGACAGCTACGGCGGCGGGCTCTACAACGACGGCGGCAGCCCGACGCTCACCCGCTTGCGGTTCACCGGCAACAGCGCCTTGCTCCGGGGCGGCGGGCTCTACAGCACGGGCGGCACGCTGACGCTGGCTAACGCCTCCTTCACCGGCAACAGCGCCACGGGGCAGTTCTCGCGCGGCGGCGGGCTCTACATCGAAGCAACGAGCGCAGGAGCGGGCCCCACGCTGACCAACGTCATCTTCACCGGCAACACGGCCCGCCTCGGCGGCGGGCTCTATACCCAGACCCCGGCCGACACGCTGACGCTGGTCAATGCCACCTTCACCGGCAACGCAGCCACCGTCACGGGCGGCGGGCTCTACAACGTTGACGGCGACCTGACGCTGACCAACAGCATCCTCTGGGGCAACGCCGGCAACCAGATCAGCAACCTCGGCACGGCGACGATCAGCCACTCGCTCGTCGAGGGTTCGGGGGGCAGTGGTCCGGGTTGGGACGCGACGCTGGGCACCGACGGCAGCGGCAACCTCGACGCCGACCCCCGCTTCCTCGACGCCCCCGGCGGCGACCTGCACCTGCAACTGCTCTCGCCGGCGGTCAACGCGGGCGACGCCGGTGCGCTGCCGCCGGACGTCTCGGACCTCGACGGCGACGGCGACACGTCGGAGGCGATTCCCTTCGACCTCGACGGCAACGCACGCATCCAGGGCGGCCTCCTCGACCTGGGACCCTACGAGAGGGCTACCTTCACAACACGCTATGTAACCCCAGGGGGAAACGACAACGGGAATGACTGCACCAACCCGGCCAATGCCTGTGCCACCATCACCCACGCCGTCGGCCAGGCCGGCGACGGCAATACCATCGACTTGGCCCCCGGCACCTACCACGAACCCGGTCTCGTCATCGACAAAGCCCTCTACTTTCAGGGACAGGGCATCCTCGTGCAGTAGGCACAACCCTGTAACGGTACACGAGCCGTCCTGCCCGCTGTACAACGCGCACGAACAAGAAACCAACCACGCCTAAACCAGGGGGATTACCATGAAACGCGCCCTTGCTTTCCCGGCCTTACTCGCTGTTCTGACGCTGGCAGGCCTTCTCCCGAGCACGCTCGCCCAGGTGCCCGCCCGCATCTCCTTCCAGGGACTCGTCCTCGACCACGACCAGACCCTGCCCGACGCCACCTACCGCGTCACCTTCCGCCTCTACGACCAGCAAAACGGCGGACAGCCCCTCTGGCGAGAAACACAGGCCGTCACCCTCCAGGACGGCATGCTCTCGACCCTCGTCGGCGCCCAGCAGGACCTCAACCTCCCCTTCGACCGGCCTTACTTCCTCTCCATCGAACTCGAAGGAGAGCCCGAGAGCCAGCGCATGGCGCTCTCGGCCGCCCCCTACGCCCTCCTGGCCCGCAACGTCCCCGACAGCACCGTCGTGCGCTCCATCAGCGGTCTCAAGGACGCCGTCGAACTCGTCGCCGGCGACGGCATCGCCATCCAACAGCGCGACAACCAACTCATCATCTCGGCCAACACGCAGGCGCCCCTGAAGCACTACGGGCCCCCCGAGACCGCCCTCCAGGCCTCCGTCAAGACGACCGGCGCGCGCCCGCTCACCGAGGCAGAGGACGAGGCGGCCATCGAGGCGCTGCTCAAGACGCTCGGGCCCGGCGGCTCGAACACCGGGCTCGATGCCGCCTACGACGAGGCACGCGTCGTCACGCTCGACAACGGGGCCATCGTGCTGCTCGGCTCCGGCAGCGGCAACGGCTTCGTCGTGCGCGACTCGGACCTGTTGATCCGCGACGACAGCGGCGGTGACCCCGAGTTCCGCTTCCGCGTCGACGACCCTGAGCAGGTCTGGTTGCTCTCGGTCGATGCGGCCACGAGCTCGTTCGCCTTCGCCAACAAGACCGACGACACCACACCGCTGCGGGTGAACAAGGGCGCCACGGACCGGCTGCTGACGCTGGAGAACTCGGCGCTGGAGCTGCGCGATGCCTCGGGCACGACCACGATCACGCTCGACGCCGATTATCAGGGCAGCGGCGACGGACGCGTGATCACCGCGGAGTTGGAGATCACCGGCGGGTCGGACCTCTCGGAGCGCTTCGACGTCTCGGCGGGCTTCGGGCTCAAGGCCCCGGAGCCGGGGATGGTCGTCTCGATCGACCCTGCGCGTCCGGGCGGGTTGACGGTCAGCGGCCGTCCGTATGACCCGATGGTGGCGGGCATCGTCAGCGGCGCCGGGGGCATCGAGACGGGGGTGTTGATGGGGCAGCGGGGCAGTGAAGCCGACGGGTCGATGGCGGTAGCCTTGACGGGTCGGGTCTACGTCTGGGTGGATGCCTCGTACGGGGCGGTGTCGCCGGGGGACCTCTTGACGAGTTCGTCGACGCCGGGGCACGCGATGAAGGTGGGGGACTACGGTCGGAGCCAGGGAGCGATCGTGGGCAAGGCGATGACGGGTCTTGCGTCGGGCCGAGGGTTGGTGCTGGTGTTGGTCTCGCTGCAGTGAGGGCGCGAAGCGCCAGGGCGGTGCGTTCAGGCGGGGGTCGTCGCCTGAGAACTCCAGGCTTATATCGGCTATGAGGATAAGGGCATGAAAAAGAGATCGTGGATGGTACTGGGGGTGATGGCCGCGACGGTACTCTGGAGCACCGTCGGGGCCCAGGCTCAACCGTCGGAAGACCGCACGGTGCAGCGCATCCAGGGGCGCGTCGACGGCAGCAGCGGCACGGTGCTACGGTCGGGCTCCTATCGGATTCTCACCCTGGTGGGCCAGGCAGTGGCCGGCCGAAGCAGAGGTATCTGGCCGCTGCATCGAAAGGCAGAAACCATGCAGGACGTGGCGTTCATCGGCGAAGCCCTGGGAGTGCCGAAGGCTTTTGCGCTGGAGGCGAACTATCCGAATCCGTTCAATCCGGCGACGGCGATCCGCTTCACCCTGCCGACGGCTTCGCACGTCCGACTCGAGGTTTTCGATGCGCTGGGACGCGAAGTGGCCCGTATGGTCGATGGGGCGTTGGAGGCAGGCCACCACGAGGTGGTTTTCGAAGGGCGCGGCCTGTCGAGCGGGGTCTATGTGTATCGAATGGTATCGGGCTCTTTCTCGCAGCAACGGACGATGCTGTTGGTGAAATGAGCCCATAGATAACGTTTTACGTCTGAATCACGCCCGGATTGAAAGGGGCCATCTCCGGATTGTGGTCGGCCATCTCGATGCCCCGGCTGAGCCAGTCTCGCGTCTCCACGGGGTCGATGATCTCATCGACCCAGAGGCGTGCGGCGGCGTAGTACGGCGAGGTCTGGTCTGCGTAGCGCGCCTCGATGGTATGGAGCAGGTCTTCGCGCTCTGCCTCGGACAGCTTCATACCCTGCTTTTCGAGGTTGCGCACCTGGATCTGCAAGAGCGTCCGGGCGGCCTGCGACCCACCCATCACGGCGATCCGGGCCGTCGGCCAGGCCAGCATCAAACGGGGATCGTAGGCTCGCCCGCACATCGCATAGTTGCCAGCCCCGTACGAGTTGCCCACGACCACGGTAAACTTCGGCACGACCGAGTTGGCCACGGCGTTGACCATCTTGGCGCCGTCTTTGATGATGCCGCCCTGCTCGGCGCGTTTGCCGACCATGAAGCCCGTCACGTCCTGAAAAAAGACGAGGGGCGTCCGCTTCTGGTTGCAGTTCATGATGAAGCGGGCCCCCTTGTCGGCTGCGTCCGAGTAGATGACCCCGCCGACCTGCATCTCGCCGGCGGCGGTGCGAACGACCATACGCTGGTTAGCGACGACGCCTACGCTCCACCCGTCGATGCGGGCATAGCCGGTGAGGAGCGTCTGCCCGTAGCCCGCCTTGTATTCGGTCCACGAGTTGCGGTCCACAATCCGTGCAAGCACTTCGCGCATGTCGTAGGGTTGGGTACCGATCGTGGGCATGAGCCCATAGACCTCTTCGGGAGGAAACGCAGGCTCGACGGGCACGTCGCGGTCGAACCCGGCGCGTGTACGCGGCCCGAAGTGCGAGACGAGGTCGCGCATCGTCCGCAAACACGTCGCATCGTCCGGCATCTTGTAGTCGATTACGCCCGAGATTTCGGCATGCGTCGTCGCGCCCCCGAGCGTCTCGGCGTCTACGTCTTCCCCGATAGCGGCTTTGACGAGAAACGGCCCGGCCAGAAAGACCGACCCGGTGCCGTCGACGATAAGCGCCTCGTCGCTCATGATAGGCAGATACGCCCCCCCCGCTACGCAACTGCCCATGACGGCGGCAATCTGCGGAATCCCTCGGCTGGACAGGATGGCGTTGTTGCGGAAGATGCGCCCGAAGTGCTCCTTGTCGGGAAAGATGTCGGCCTGCATCGGCAGGAAGACCCCGGCAGAGTCGACGAGATAGAGAATCGGTACGTGGTTTTCGAGGGCGATCTCCTGAGCACGCAGGTTCTTCTTGGCCGTGATCGGAAACCATGCCCCGGCCTTGACGGTGGCGTCATTGGCGACGAGGAGGCACAAGCGCCCGCTGACCTTGCCCAATCCCATGACGGTCCCCCCTGCCGGGCACCCCCCCTCTTCTTCATACAGGCCGTATCCGGCGAAAGCACCGAGTTCGGAAAAATCGTCGGGCCTGTCGAGCAAGTGAGCGATGCGTTCCCGGGCAGTGAGCTTGCCGCGCTGATGCTCTCGGGCGATACGCTCGCTCCCTCCTCCTTGCCGGATCTCCTCGACCCGTTCGCGCATCTGGTCGAGCAATCTCCGGAAGTGGTCTTCTCGTTCCTGGTAGGCCTTCGACGCTGTATCCGCAGGCGTGCCCAGCCAATTCGTTTCCACCGTCTCTGCCATCGGGTCAGGGAAGAATTATTCGCACGCCAGTCTATGAGGCCTGTCGCTGCCTCAAAAAAATAAAAAGCCCGGCCATCGAGGGCAGGGCTTTAGACGATTGGGCACATCGCGAAGGGATCGGAAACCCGCAGCAACATCCTAGATGATGGCGCTGATCTTCTGAAAGATCTCCGTGCGGGACTCTCCCGTCTTCTCGTGAATGAGATTGACCATCTTGCGCATATCTCCACGGGCTTTCTTCATCTCCTTGTCGCCGAACTCCGCCTCACTCCATATCGACTCGATCTGCGTCTTCACCCGTCGCCAGCTGTCGTTCATGCGCTGCGTCGCCATAGTCTTCCTCCTTGGAATCTCGTGAGAGTCGCGGTACAGATTTTTTACAATATACAAATCAGAGAGGTTTCCTGATTAATAGGATCTTCGTCTACACGCGATTTTTCACGATCCGCCTAGAGCGTCGCGACGAGCCTTTCCCAGAACATGATCACCAACAACACGAGCCAGAGCAGGTGCCCGATGCCAACCCCCATAGCTACTCGCTTCTGAAGTCCTTCGGCGTTGCCGCCGCCGGCGACGGCCCCTTGCAACCGGGTCCACGCGGGCTGTACCAGGCCGTACTGCACCACGACCAACAAGACGATCAGCAAGACGGCTGCGTGAAAGTGATACCGCCCCGAATAGCCGCTAAAGCCCCCTCCCAGGAAGAAGGCGGCATAGGAAAAGACCAACGTCATCACGACGAAGATGCTCATGAAGCGGACGGTGCGGGCGGTGTCGTCGGCCAGGGCCAGGGCGGCGCTGCGCTCCAGCCCGACGACGGTCCGTGCCTGGGCGGCCAACCGTAACCCCATGCCGAACCAGGCGGCGGCTGTAATGACGTGCAAGACGATGAAAAGCTGCTGGAGGAAAGCCATAGAGGGTTTCAAGAAAAAAGGTGGACAAATAGCCTCGCACAGGCCTTTCAGCCTGCTCTTCCGTAGTGCCCCGCAGGTAGGACGATGTTTGTCATTGGTCACTCGTCGTACATCCTTCCCGAGAGCTGCTCAGCAAAACGGGAGCGTCACCCGGCTAAACAAGCCGCTGCCGGGCGCAAACGCAAGACACCTGCCCGCACGCCTCCCCATTCTTCATGCACCCTTCTTCATTCGCTACGGTCCGGCCCGGTCCGGCAACGGTATCGTCGCGTGGAAATCGTCGTAGAAGCGCCGGGTATAGGCATGGAGCAAGTCCTGCACGCGTTCGGGTTGATCGCTGCACACGATCAGCCCGGCGTGATGCCGCTTGTGAAGGCGCCAGACCACCTCCGGATCGTCGTATGCGGACAGGTCGGGGTATTCCTGACGGGCGAGCGAGATGATGACCCCCGCATGATCTACACGCGGGGCAGGCAAACGATACGCCTCTCCGGGCGGCAACGCTTCGATCCTGGCCCACTCGCGCCACAGGTTCAGACCGCTCGACGCTTCGATCATCTCTGCAATGTTCGCCCCGCCTACCCGCGCCGAGGTCTCCAGAAAATAGAGGGTGCCGTCTTCCTCCGCCTTGATGAACTCGGTATGCGAGACGCCGCGAACCAAACCCATCGCTTCGATCACGCGCGCGTTCACGGCGAGCAATGCTTCCTCGTGCGGCGACCCGTAGGCGAGGGTATGCGAACAAAAGATGCCGCCCTCCTGCGCCACACGGATCGGCGTCTCGATGTAGCGATGCGCCCGGGCAAAGCGGACCTCGCGGTCGAAGACGATAGAATCGACGTGAAAGATGGTGCCGGGCACGAAGCGTTCCAGAAGGAAGAACGACTGCTCATCGCCCAGGTCGTCCAGGATGCCCCAGAGTGCCTCGGCGGTGTCGATCCGCCGGATGCCCATGGCCGAGGCTTGCGAGCGCGGCTTGAGCATCCACGGAGGCGCAACGCGCTCGGTGAAGGCCCGGATCCGGTCGTGGTTGAGCACATGGACGAACGGCGGCACCGCGATGCCCGCCTCCCGGGCCTGCATCCGCATGGCCAGCTTGTCGCGGAAATAACGCGACCGGGTGTCGCCCATACCCGGCACGCGCAGGTGCTCCCGCAACGCAGCCGCCTTCTCCACGTCGAAGTCGTCGAGCGCCACGATCCGGTCCAACGGCTCCGTACGCGCCAGGTAGCTCACGCTCTTGATCAGATCCCCCAGGTCCCAGGCATCCCGGTTGCCGGGAACGTAAAAGACGTCGTCGAGGCTCTCCCACGGCCAGGGCTCTTCCTTCAGCTTCTCCGACGTGATCAGCAAAACGCGGCAGCCCTGCTGCTTACACGTTTCGAGGAACGCGCCTCCCTTGAAGTAGCTTGCGATGCACAGGACCGTCATCGGATGGGATTGATCAGACACGGTATACCATTGCGCGGGTTATCTTTCATCCTCTGAAAACCTACCTTGCGCTATTTACTAAATTCGGGCGGCCTCTGCAACAAGCCGATACGGTTGCGGGTTGGCTGGCCTTTCTTGGGCTGCGAGGCCGGGACGGGCTTCGCACTCGTTTTCAGCGATGAACCGCCTCCGTCGTGACAGATCGCCTCATACGCTATCCGTCCTTCGCCTCGGAGTGGGTCGAGGCCCGCCCCGTCGACCTGTGGCTGCCGCCGGGCTATGACGAGGGGGACCACCGCTATCCCGTGCTGTACATGCACGACGGACAGAACCTCTTCGACCCTGCGCTGTCGTTCAGCGGCCTGGCCTGGGGCATCGACGACGTGGCCGCCAAGTTGATCGACCAACACCAGATCCGTGCCTCGGTCGTGGTGGGTATCTGGAATACGAAGCAACGCGTGCAGGAATACATGCCGCAGCAACCCCTCGAAGCGGCCCCCTCCCATGTGGCCGACCGCTTCGCCGAGACGTTCGGGGGGGCTCCGATATCCGATGCGTACCTCCGCTTCATCGTCCTGGAACTGAAACCTTTCGTCGACGCAGCGTACCGGACGCAGCCGGAGCCCGCCCACACGTTCATCATGGGATCGAGCATGGGTGGGCTGATCGCGCTCTACGCGCTCTGCGAGTACCCGCATTGCTTCGGCGGGGCCGGCTGTCTTTCTACCAGTTGGACCGTCGCCGGGCCGATCATGCCGCCCTACCTCCGCCGCGCCCTGCCGGAACCGGCCACCCATACCCTCTACTTCGACTACGGCAGCGAAGCCCAGCTTGCCGCCTACGAATCCTACCAGAAGCAGGTCGACCGAATCGTCCTGGCTGCGGGCTACCGGCGCGAACGGAACTGGACGACGCGGCGCTATCCGGGGGCTGCCCACTCCGAACAGGCCTGGCACGACCGGCTCGACGAGCCGTTGCGGTTCCTCTTGCCCTGCCTTGATGATTGATTGAAGACGGGCGCCTTGATCGTTCGCTTCCCGGCTTCACACGCCCCACCTCTTCAGGCGCGGCATCACGCCGTTCCGCCCTTCGCCAGGTAATACATCAGCTTCCGCTTGGCTACCGGCAACACGGTCGCCTCGAACGGAAAATCGAGGTCGGTGGAGAAGAAGTACATGGCCGGATTGGGCAATGCCCGGTTTTCAGCCACCAGGTCCAGCTTGATGCGCTGCGGCGACGGATAGATGCCCTGGTGGGGCAAGCTCTTGATGTAGGTCGTCTTGAGGCTTCGGAAGCGCTCGTCCGTGTGGGCAAAGACGGAGAGCGTGTACTGAAGGATATGGAGTTGCCGTTCCAGCGGATCCGTCAGCATCAGGTACCCCTCTTCGACGTACGACGGCCGGATGCCTACCTCTTCCAGGTGCAGGTTCTCTTCCACGAACTCGAAGACCGTACGCCCTTCATCGATGGCAACCTGAAGGTGCGGCAACGCCCAGCGGACGAGGTCCTCGACGGGCCCCAGCTGGTCCGGGCCGAGCATCGGTCTTTCACGGACGATCTGATACCGCGCCAGGTCGAGCCCTGTGGCAGTGCCGGGGAAAGCATCCCGCAGGGTTTCGAACTGACGGATGAGGCTCTGCAGCGTGTTGTAGAGCTGCACCAGCTCCCCGAGATGAGGGTAGATCGCGTTGCGGGAAAACGCCTGCCGCGCGTACTGGACGCCACTGAGCACGTGATACTGCGCACGTTCGAAGTCCTCAGCAGCCTGGATAAAATGTTCGAGACGCAAGCCGGTCATGTCGGATCACCGTTTGATGATACTGGTCCCCAAACCTATCTCCAGGTTTCGTTTGGTAGCCGTACAATCTTTAGACCGGAGCGCTATCCTTATTAAAAATAAAGAAGTGAACGGTGTCTTACGAAGCCTGGACGGCTTTCCGGACGCGTCAGCCGTCCGCGTATCGTTTTGCACGGCACCGAACGTTGCCGTTCCGCCTCCGGATGCGTCTTGTAAAATACCCAGTCAGCGTAATAAAGCACCCTCACGTTTCACGCATCCCGCTTCACCCGCCCATAGCCGGTGAAGTCGTGGCCCCGTCGCCTTCGGAGGTCAGCACCGACGGCTCGGCAAGATCCGGGCTGCGATCCTGATAATACCGCTTGTAGTCGTCGAGATCAAAGGCATCGACCTGGATGGCGTCCCAACGAGCGTCTTCAGCCTGCTTGACGAGCGCCGCTTCGGCGGCCGTAATGAACCCGGCTTCCATAGCCTTCGCGACGAGTTTCTCAGGACGATCCTTGGGCAAATGCCCGGCTTTGACGGCGGCGTAGATCGTCTTCGCAACGGCATCCCCCTCCACGGCCAGCGTGAAGGCGTGCTCCAGACGGCCCAGGGCTTCGTCGGTGTCGGTCGGAATGTATATGCCCTCGGTGAGGCGCTCGCGCTGCGCGCCGGGGGTCTGTATGGCCTGTGCTACGGCCTGCCCGAGCGCGTCGGACGGCGGTGTGCCCAGGCTGTTGAAGCGCGACCAGAGGGCAACGGGGCCGCGCAGGAACCACGTGAGGCCCGGGATCTTCATGTTTAGGTAGAGTCCGTCGAAAGCGACTTGTATCCGCGCCAGAGCATGCCGCATGGCCCAGTCGAAATACGGCCGATCCTCTTGCCGACGTCCTTCCGCCTCGAAGCGGCGTATCGTGGCAGCGGCCAGGTACATCCACGAAAAGATGTCGGCAAAGCGACCGGTGAGCTTCTCTTTACGCTTGAGTTCGCCACCGAGCGTGCCCATGGCCGCATCGGCCAGGAAGGCAAACGAGGCGGACGCCCACGCCAGCTTACGGAAGTAGCGCGCGGCAGGCCCTCCAACGGGCGACCCGGCCAGGTAGCCGCGTGACAGGCTCAGCAAAACGCTGCGGGCCCCGTTGCGCACCACATGCCCCACATGACGCCAGAACGCAGCATCGAAAGCCACTGCATCCCCCCGTCCGACGGCTTCGATCTCTTTATAGGCATACGGATGGCATCGGATGGCGCCCTGACCGAAGATCATCAGGGTGCGCGTGAGGATGTTGGCGCCTTCGACCGTGATTCCGACCGGGGTGTTCATGTAACCATGCGCGAGCAGGTTGCGCGGTCCGCGCGAGATCGCGTTGCCGCCGAGGATGTCCATGCCGTCGTTGATGATCTCTCGGCCCAACTCGGTCAGGTTGTATTTCATCATAGCCGTGACGACGGCCGGCGCAGCGCCCTGATCGAGCGCGCCCACGGTGTAGGTGCGGGCGGCCTCCATCAGGTAGTTGTACCCGCCGATGCGCGCCAGCGGCTCCTCGATCCCTTCGAACTTGCCGATCGGCAACCCGAACTGCTTACGCACCGTCGCATGCGCCGACGCTACGCGAAAAACGACCTTCGCACCGCCTGCTGCCGACGCCGGCAGCGAGATGCCGCGCCCGGCGGCAAGCGACTCCATGAGCATGCGCCAGCCGTTGCCCGCACCGTCCACACCGCCGATGATCGCGTCGAACGGCACAACGACGTCGTGGCCTTCCGTCGGGCAGTTCCAGAAGGGAACGCCCAGGGGATCGTGTCGCTTGCCGAGCACGACGCCCGGCGTGTCGGCAAGAATCAAAGCACACGTGATGCCTGGATTTTCGCCCTTGCCGAGCAGGTTGTCCGGGTCGCGCAGCTTGAACGCCAGGCCCAGCACCCCCGAGATGGCCGCCAGCGTGATGTAGCGTTTCTGCCAGTTCAGACGCAGCCGAACCGCGCCCGCTTCATCCTTAAAGACGACGCCGCTGGCAGCGATCGCGCCGGCGTCGGAGCCGGCGCCCGGCTCGGTGAGCGCAAAGCACGGAATGATCTCGGCGGTGGCCAGGCGCGGAAGATAATGGTCGCGCTGGGCCTGGGTGCCGTAGTGGATGAGCAGTTCGGCCGGGCCGAGCGAGTTCGGGACCATCACCGTCGTTGCGAGCGGGCCGCAGCGCGAAGCCACCTTCTGCACGACGGCGCTGTTGGCCTTCGCCGAGAAGCCCAGGCCACCGTACTCCTTGGGGATGATCATCCCGAAAAACCGCTCTTTGCGAATGAGGTCCCACGCTTCAGCGGGCAACTCGCGGTTCGTCCACACCGTCCAGTCATCAGTGACGCGGCAGAGCGCTTCGACGGGTCCGTCGAGGAATGCCTGCTCCTCCTCGGTCAGAGCCGGATAAGGCTCGTTCAGGATACGCCTGAAGTCCGGCTTGCCGGAGAAAAGCTCGCCCTCTACCCAGACCGTGCCGGCCTCAATGGCCGTGCGCTCGGTGTCGGAGATGCGGGGCAGGAAGCCCGCCATCGCCTTCATCAGCGGCGTACTGATGAGCGCTCGGCGTACCGGCGTGATGTTGAAGACGAGGGCCAGCCCGACGTACACCCCGAACAGCCAGACGGGAGCCCCGAAACCATAGAGCGCCATGGCCCCTGCCAGCGCCCAGATCCACAACCGCGCGCCGGTATAGGCGAGTGCAGCCAACACCACCACTACACCCAGCACGGACGCCCACAGCGGCGTTCCGGCAAAGGCATCAAAAAACGGTAGGGTATTCATATCTAACCTCGCGGGTTGTTAATCCAACTTTAGATCATGAGATTCTCGATTACCGCTGCAGCGCCCATGCCGCCGCCGATGCACATCGTGCACAGGCCGTAGCGAACGCCCCGGCGCTTCATCTCGTGGAGCAGCGTCGCCGTCAGCTTGGCCCCTGTGCACCCGAGCGGATGCCCCAGCGCGATGGCCCCTCCGTTGACGTTGACGATCGCCTCGTCGAGGCCGACCTCCTGGATCACCGCCAGCGCCTGCGAGGCAAATGCCTCGTTGAGTTCGACCAACCCGATGTCGTCCAGCGTGAGGCCGGTCCGCTTGAACACGTTGGCGATGGCGTTTACCGGACCGATGCCCATCACCTCGGGTGCCACCCCGGCCAGCGCGAACCCGACGATGCGCCCCATCGGGTCGACGCCGAGGTCTCGCATCCTCGCCTCGCTCATCACGACGGCCGCCGCTGCGCCGTCTGACGTCTGCGACGCGTTGCCGGCCGTGACGCTTCCGCCGTTGCGAAAAACCGGCCGGAGCCTCCCCAGGGCTTCCAGGGACGTATCCGCCCGTGGCCCTTCGTCGACGGCGAAGGTCGTGGTGACGGTGTGCGTCGTGTTGGCGTTGAAATACGTCTCTTCGATTTCCAGCGGGACGATCTCTTCAGCAAAACGCCCGCTCGCGATGGCATCGAGGGCGCGCTGGTGCGACTGCACCGAGAAGCGATCCTGCTCCTCACGCGAGATGCCGTACTGCGCAGCGAGGTTTTCCGCCGTGTTGCCCATCGAGACGTACACCTCGGGCCACGCGTCGGCCAGGTCGGGGTCCGGCTGGAAATAAAAACCCGTCATCGGCACCAGGCTCATCGACTCGCTGCCGCCGGCGACGATGCAATCGGCCTGCCCCGTCGCAATCGCCTGCGAGGCCATTACGATGCTTTGCAGCCCGGATGAGCAGAAGCGGTTGATCGTCGCGCCCGTGACGCTGTCGGGCAGCCCGGCCTTCAGCGCGATGATACGCCCGACGTTCATGCCCTGCGACCCCTCCGGAAAAGCACAGCCGATCAACACATCCTCGACCTGGTCGGCATCGAGGCCGTCGACGCGCCGGATGGCTTCGCGAACGGCTACCGCCCCCATGGCCTCCGGACGCGTATTACGGAGGGTACCACGCCGGGCCTTCCCCACGGCTGTACGCACGCTGCTGACGATGTAGGCTCCGTTTTTGGCTTCCATGGTTTTTTATCGGATGAAGAGGATGATATTCGTTACTCGCCTTCGGGCTATAGCGTTGGGGCGACGCATGCATCGCCCTTACGATGCCGTGAGCGAAGCGCGTCCTTAATTGCGAAGCGGCGTGTTGGTCTTGAGCAAGTGGGTGATGCGTTCCTGCGTCTTCGCCTCGCCGAGCAGGCTCAGGAATACTTCGCGTTCGAGATCCAGGAGATAGTCCTCGGTGACTTCCTGCGCGCCCGACAGGTCGCCGCCGGTGATGATGTAGGCGAGGCGCCCCGCCAGGTAACGGTCGTAGTCGCTGATGAATCGCCCCTGGTGGTACTGGTAGACGCCGACGTCGAGGGCGGCTCCGCCCTGCCGGCCCAGCACCTTGATGCGTTCCGGCGGCGGCGGCAGGTATCCCTGCTCGGAAAGCCGTATCACCTCCTGCTTCGCGACGAAGAGGCGCCGCTCGGCGTTCATCACGATGCAGGCGTGCGGGGCAAGATAGCCCATCGCCTGGGCCTGCCGCGCGCTCGTCGCCACGGCAGCCATCGCGACGTTTTCGAAATAGGTCTGGACGAGCGGCAACAGGTGGCTGTCGTACGCGACGGCGCGCTGGGCCGCCAGCGCGGCCAGACGCGTGGTGCCCGTCCCTGCCGGAATCAACCCCACGCCTAGCTCGACCAGCCCGATGTAGCTCTCGGCCGCCGCCACCGGGTACGGACACGCCATCGCGAACTCGCAGCCACCGCCGAGCACCCGTTGATGAACCGTTACCACGACCGGCTTCAGCGCGTAGCGAATGCGCTGCACGGCCTGCTGAAACCCCTGCACAAACCGACCGATCATGTCGAACTGGCCTCGCTCGACGGCCCACACCACCTCGCCGAGGTTGGCACCGACCGAGAAATGGCTACCTTCGTTGCCGATGACGAGGCCGCGCAGGTTCGGGTCGGATTCCACACGCTCGATCACCGCCGTCAGGCCCTCGATCACGCTCCGGCTCAGCGTGTTGGCTTTCGAGCGAAACTCGTAGAGCGCTACACCGTCGCCCAGGTCCAGCAACCCGGCCTCCCTGTTCGACCAGAGCGTTTTCGACGCGTCGGCCTTGACGACGGCAAGGCTGATCTCATCTGCAGGAAGCGGGTCGTCCTCGTAGTGCGCTTCGGTGGGCACGTACACCTCCCGTCTGCCGTCCTCCTCGCGATAGAACCGCGTCACGCCGTTCGCCTGCATCGTCCGCACCCAATCGGGCAGACCAATGCCGCGTTCGTCCATGGCCTGGATCACCCGCTCGAAGCCGAGCGCGTCCCACAGCTCGAACGGCCCCGTCTCCCAGCCGAAACCCCAGCGGATGGCCTTATCGACCTGGGCCGGGCTGTCGGTAATCTCGGGAATGCGCCGGGCGCTGTAGCCAAGCAGATCCAGGGTCGTTTCGCGGAAGAAGCGGCCGGCACGGCCTTCGTTCTCGTAGAGGGCGTTCAGGCGAGCGGCCAGATCACCGGCGCCTTTGATCGCATCGAGATCACCCAGGTCGAGCGGCTTCGGTTCTTCGTACTGCCCCGTCGCCGGGTTGATCGACTTGATGACCTTGCCTTCTTTCCGGTAAAACCCCGCGCCGGCCTTGGCCCCGAGGGCGCCTTGCTCGACCAGTTGATCAAGGACCGGCGGCGTCTTGAACCGCTCCCGGCTCTCATCGTCTACGGCCTTTTCGTACAGCGTATTGGCCACATACGTCATGACGTCGAGCCCGACGACGTCTGCGGTGCGGAACGTAGCCGACTTCGGATGCCCGACCAGCGGCCCGGTGAGCGCATCGATCTCCTCGATCGTGTACGCACCGTCGGCGAAATACGCAATCGCACCCATCATCCCATACACACCGATGCGGTTGCCGACAAAGTAGGGTACATCATTGGCGACGACGATTCCCTTGCCCAGGTGCAACCGCCCGAACCACGCCACACGGTCGAGGACGTCGGGATCGGTGTCGGCCGTCGGGACGAGTTCGAGCAGCTTGAGGTACCGGGGCGGGTTAAAAAAGTGCGTACCGAGCAAGCGTTTGCGGAAACCCTCCGTGTTGTGCTGCCCGATCTCGTGTACCGGGATGCCACTGGTGTTTGTGGAGATGACGGCGTCTTCCCGGGCAACTGCTTCGATGCGCTGCATCACCTGAAGCTTGACGTCCAGTCGTTCGACGACAGCCTCGATGACCCAATCGACTTCACCGATCCAGTTAAAGTTATCCTCGAAGTTTCCGGGCGTGATGCGCTCGGCTACCTTCGGGGTGAAAAACGGATCGGGTTTCTTCTGCCGGGCTGCTTTGAAAAGCTTCTCGACGACGGCATTGTTGTCGGTGCCGTCTTCGGGTGCGATGTCGAGCAGATAGACCTGGAGCCCGGCATTGGCCAGGTGGGCAGCAATCTGCGCACCCATTGTACCGGCGCCGAGGACGGCGGCGGTACGGAAAGGCTTGTGCCCGGCAACCGTCTGCGCTTGCGGGTGTGCTTCTACGGTGGAGGTCGTTTCCATGGGTAACTCGTGGGTTGCGGGTTCTCAAGGTCGGGTTGTGCGTTGGTGCTCAAGGGCAGGGGTGCCCCTCCAACGCCGTCGCCGCTATCGCATCGGCGCCGGGTCGTGCGTTCGTACTGCCGGTTCCTCCTCATACAACGCCTGGATTTCTTTTTCGAACGCCTGGCGTACCTTCGGTCGTTTCACTTTCAGCGTCGGCGTCAGCATGCCGTTCTCGATGGACAGGTGATCGGCGAGGAGCGCAAAGCGCTTGATCGTCGACCAGGGGTCCATCCCCTCGTTGGCCCGGTCCACCAGCTGCTGGTATTCCGCGATGATCCGGGGATGCGCAAGCAAGGTTTCGGTAGACTGATCGGCATCGAGCCCCAGGGACGAGGCCAGCGTGCGCAGGGCCTCTTGCTCCGGAAAGATGAGGGCCGTGCAATACTTCCGCCCGGCGCCCATAACCACCGCGTTTTCGACCAGCCCTTCGACCCCGAGCCGGGTCTCCAGCGGCTGCGGCATCACATACTTGCCCGTCGAGAGCTTGAAGAGATCTTTCTTGCGATCCGTGATGCGCAGATATCCTTCCGGTGTGAACTCGCCGATGTCGCCGGTATGGAACCACCCGTCGTCGGTAAGCACTTCGCGCGTTTTCTCTTCGTCTTTATAATACCCAATCATTACATGCGGGCCTCGCGTCAGAATTTCCCCGTCCTCGGCAATCATCACTTCGAGACCCGGCAACGGCTCCCCGACCGTCCCTGCCCGGTTGCGGCCCGGCCGGTTGTACGTGATGATCGGGCTCGTCTCGGTCAGGCCATAGCCCTGGTACACGGGAATCCCGGCTGCGCCGAAGAAGTTAGCCAGCTTGGCATCCAGGGCGGCTCCGCCGCATACCAGGTACCGAATCCGTCCTCCAACGACCTCGCGCCATTTTTTGAAAACGAGGGCATCGGCAATCCGATACTTCAGCCCGGCCAACCCACGCGGTTCGCAGCCCAGTTCAAAGCCTTCCGCCAGCCGGATACCCCAGCGCCCCAGCGCCCGCTTCAGGCCGGTCAGTTGCTCCGTACGTTCGAGGATCCGGGCATAGAGCTTCTCCAGCACGCGCGGTACCGTAGCAAAAGCCGTGGGCCGGACCTGCCGTAACGCGTTGACGAGATCGTCGCTGGTCGTGAAATACACAGGGGTTCCTTGCTCTACGAAGGCGTAGTGCAGCGTCCGGGCGAAGACGTGCGTCAACGGCAAGAACGAAACCAGCATTTCATGGTCCGGGCCCGGCACGAAGCCGGTCAATCCGGATATACTCGTCAGCGCGTTGTAGGAAATGTTTTCGTGCGTAAGCATCACCCCCTTGGGCTGCCCTGTGGTTCCGCTGGTGTAGATGATCGTTGCCAGGTTGTGCGGCCGGATCTGCGCGCGCAATCCGTCGAAGGCCTCCGGGTGCTCCTGAAGCCGACGGCGTCCCTCTTCCCGCACCTGGTCGAGAGACGATACCCGGATGCGTTCGGGCAGGCCGGGCAACGACGTCTCCGGCGCCATCTCCGCCACGACGACATGCGCAACGCTCGGCGTATGGGCCAGGATCTCGGCGAGGCGGCGCAGGTACGCCACGTTCGAAACAACCAGCACCCGCGCCTCGGCGTGCTCGATCACGTAACGAATGATATCGGGTGCAGAGGTCAGGTAGATGGGCACATCGACCAGGCCTGCCAGCAGGCATCCCATATCGGCGATGCAGAAATAGACATCACTGTCGAGATAAAACGCGGCCCGGTCGCCGCGCTGGAGCCCCAGACCAAGCAGGCCCAGAGCTGTGTCTTCCGCCTGCTCCCGAAACGCCGTCAACGAATACGGCTTCCATACGGCCTCGACCGGCTGATTCAGGAGTTTTGGATTCGTATACCGCGCGCAGGCATCATACATCAGGTCGGGCAGCGTCTTCCCGAGGATAGCTTCTCCTGTGCCGGGTGGGGCTGTATGAATCTGTCGGGTAGCCATAAGCAATCCAGGCGTCCAGCCCATGAAAAAAGCGCTTCCGGACTATCAAACGATAAGGCCGGGTTGGAGCAACGCGTGTGCACCGGCAGCCAGAACCCCACGCAACGCCTGCGTGAGCGTGGCCTCTATAAAGGCATCGGTATCGATACGCACATCGACGCGACGCGCCAGTAGTAACGACACGGTTCCATGCAAGGAGGCCCAGAGGCTGCTGGCGGCAACGCGGACGTCGTCTACCTCAAACACGCCCCGAGCCATGCCGGCGCTCAGCGTTGCCGCTATGACATCCAGGTTACGCCGGGCCTGGCGGTATTTTGCCGCCGGATACCGTTTCATGTGCTCCGGGTGGAGCATGAACATGATTTCGTAATATTCCGGATGGTCCAGGCCGAAATCCACAAAGCAGCGGCATAGCGCGTAGAGCCGAGCCGCCGGGTCTTCCGGATGTTCCACTTCGGCGGTCTGGAGAGCCGCCAACAACCGATCCATACCCTCTTCAATCAGGGCATGGATGAGAGCATCTTTATTCTCGAAGTGGAGGTAGATGCTGGTGGCGCTGTACCCTATGTCCCGCGCGATCTTTCGCATCGAAAGGCTCTTATAACCGTCCCGAACGAGGAGGTGACGCGTCGAGTCCAGAATGAGACGCCGCAGTTCGCTATCAGATGCATTCGCCGCCATAGGACGCTTAACACTGTTAAGCAACGGGGAGTTCCCGTGCTATTGAGGGGCGCCAACAGGTCGACCGTATCCCATAAAAAACGGGCCTCCCATCCTGGGAAGGCCCATTGCATGCTCAAGCTAAACAAGGAACAACGTATAGGCGGGGATGCGGGTGTCTTGTTAATTTCTGCGCAAGCTCACATTGCCCACCCCCGCATACATGCGGAGTTCGGGCCCACCACCGTTGATCTCACCCGAGAACGACTTCTTCAGCCATTTCTTCTCGACGTGCAAGGGGAAATCACAGTCGGCCGAGCCCAGCGCGGCGGTCGCATCCACGTAAACGCTCACATCTTCATTGAGCGATACCACGACGTTGCCGGCGCCCGAAGTCAACTCCGAGTCGTCTTCGGGTTGGCGCGAGATCTCCGCGTAGATGTTGCCGGCACCCGTGTTGGCCTCTACGGACCCTCTCAACCCGTACAGATTGACGTTGCCCGCACCCGTGCTCACCTCCACCCGCTCCAAATCGCCTTCGATATCGATGTTGCCGGCCCCGGATGAAACCTCCACAACACCGCGCACATTACTCAGCATGATATTTCCGGCACCGGTCTCCCCATCGATACGCCCGTCGACATCCACGATGTCGATGTTGCCTGCACCGCTGGAAAAATCGACGTTGTACCGCTCCGGCACCCGAACCAAGATGTTGATCTTCAGGTTGCTGCGATGGCGCCACTTCTTCATAAATCGCTTTTCCTCGTCATAGCGCGAACGGATATGCACGTCGTTGCCCCGCTTATCGAAGGCGTATTCATGCCGTTCGAGCATACGTTCGGCCATTTCCCGGTCTTCAGCACTTGCGATGCGTTCCATCTCTATCAGGACGTGGTCACTGCTTGTCGTTTCAATTTCAATATTGCCGTAGTCGAGGTCGAGGTTCAGGGTACCACCGGGCCGCACGTCATAGGTTTTTTTGATGACGTCTTTGACCTGGACTTCTCCGGCCAGCGCATTCTTGACCGTAAAGGCAAAAACCAGGAGAAGCAGCGCGGATGAGGCCATTCGATGTATGCGCTTCATGATGGGCGTCGTAGCAAGGTGGGTATGTGTGGCAGGGTGTTAGGCCCTCGTTACGTAGACGGGCCGCTCGGGTTGCACATCGCGTGTGGATCGTCCTCTAAGCAGGGCACGAGACCCCGAGCCCCTCACACAATACGAGAAAGAAACCCGTCATGCAAAGCCGCTTTGTACCACAGAAAGCGTGGCAAGACGACCCTAACCCACCGGAGGAAGCCACCCATCGGGATGAGGGCAACACGCAACCATCAACTGCTGCATGCGTTGTAGTGGGATACCTGTTGACCACGCCAACAAGGCACCTGATCGCTATGTCTAAGCCGATAAAAAAAAGCACGTTCCCGTTTCGAAGCACACTCAGCCTGGCGGGCCTGTTTGACTTCTGGCGCCTGGCCGCCCAAGACGAGGATTCGCCCCGTGCAGCCGTGGCACGCCAGATTTTGAAACGACTCGATGAGAACCCTGCTCTGGCCCAGCCTCTTGAGGATACTGCGCTGCTTGATGAGCACCGCGACCTGCTCGACCTGTTGATGGCGGCTATCTTCCCGGCTGCGCTCTGGGACACGACCATCATGGCCGTGGCTGCTCCGTTCAGCATGCGACCCTTCTATACGTCCCTGGCCTTCGACCGGCTGCGGCTCATCGAGAAGGGATGTCCCGACTACCTGGTGAGAGCTACTTTCACGCCGGATCACATGGACGAAATGCGGGCGCTTCATGCTTGCTACTGGATCCTGGAGACGGTGTATCAGGTCGAGCTCCCCTCGAAAAAGGAGATGACCTTTTATTTGACGGACGAGGAAACCGGCCTGGACAAGTATTTCAAGCTCGACTTCAACATGCGGTTTATGACGATAGAATCGCGGGAGACGCCGAGGCAACTTTCCGAAGAAGAGATCCAGCGGCTGCTGGCCGAGCCGCTGAATGTGTCGCTTTGGTTAAACCTGATACAGCCCGAACACTTCGAGTTTCGCGGGTTCCTGGTGATGACCGCTACGGAAGTGACGGAACAAGCCGTCCTCTCGACGCTCAAGGATGATTTGCTCCGCAAAGATGCGATGGCAACACCCGAGAAGGTCGACCTACTACAACAGCGCCTCCGCAGCCTGCTTCGTCAGCCGGATCTGCAAGTGGGTCTGTTCAGCCTGCAACGCGACGACATCGAAGGGATCACGACGGCACGGGCCGTGGGACGGAGCCTCCTGTTGGGCGACACCGGAGCGCCGGCTTGCCCGTACAGAAGCCAGTCGTTCTACGCCCAGGCCTACGAGCGCCAAGAACCGCTCGTCGTCAACGACCTGACTACGTGCGAGGTTTGCACCGGCTTCGAGTACTATCTGAAGGAGCAGGGATACCGCACGCTGGTGCTGGCTCCGTTGCGCTACGAAGGCAAGCTGATCGGCCTGCTGGAGGTAGCCTCTCCGCGCCCCAGGGCGATCAATGCGCTGTTGGTCACCAAGAAGCTCGGCGAGGCCGTCTCGCTGTTTGCCACGGCGATGAAACGAACCCTCGACGAACAGGAAGACCGGGTGCAGGCCGTCATCAAGGAACAGTACACGGCGATCCATCCCTCCGTCGAATGGAAGTTTCGCGAAGTAGCCCAGTCCTACCTCGACTGGCAGGCGACGGATGCGATGGCCCAGATCGACCGCATCACCTTCAAAAACGTCTATCCGCTCTACGGGCTCTCCGACATCCGCAACTCGTCCACTACCCGAAACAAGGCCATCCAGGACGATTTGCTGGAGCAACTGAGCCTGGCCCACAACGTGATCGTCGAAGCCTCCATCGACCGCCCGCTGCCGGTGCTCGACCAGATCAGCTTCCGCATCACCCAGTATGCCGACCGCATCGCGGACGGAGCCAGCACAGAGGATGAGACGACGGTTCTGGAGTTTTTGAAACAGGATGTCGAACGACTCTTCGACCGCCTGGCGCCCATCAGCGAGCGGGTGCGCCACCGGATCGAAGCCTACAACACCGCCCTCGATCCGGAGCTTCGCGTACGCTACCGGCAACGCAAAGATTTCGAGGCGAGCGTCGAAGCCGTCAACCGCACCATCGCGGCGTTCCTCAAAGAAAAAGACGACCAGGCACAGGAGATGCTGCCGCACTATTTCGAGTTCTTCAAGACCGACGGTGTGGATTACAACATCTATGTGGGTGCCTCGCTCGTAGCACCGGGTCCCCAGCCCCTTACCGATGAAGACATCCGGCTCCTCCACCTGCCCAACATGCGCCTGTGGCAGTTGATTACGATGTGCGGGGTCGAATGGGCGTTGCGTGCCCTCAAGCCGGGGCTCAAGATACCGCTCGACGCGACGCACCTCATTCTGGTGCAAAACGTACCGCTGTCCATCCGTTTTCGGGAAGAAGAAAAACAGTTCGATGTCGACGGGGCCTACAACATCCGGTACGAGATCGTCAAGAAGCGCATCGATAAGGCCGTGGTACAGGGTACGAAGGAACGCCTGACGCAGCCGGGCAAAATCGCCATCGTCTACTCACAGACCCGCGAGGCCCAGGAGTATCGCCGCTACCTGGAATACATGGCCGCTGCGGGATACATCTACGAGGCCGTCGAAACGCTGGAGTTGGAACCGATGCAGGGCGTATACGGGCTGAAAGCCCTGCGCGTCGCGGTGCAGGAGCAGGCACCGGAATCCACCCTGGCCATCGAACCGGCCCAGATCCAGGCCGTCACCCGGAAGCTGTCCGTCACAGCCTGAGGTCAAAGCTGGATGCGTAGCCCTTCGTAGGCCGCCGTGCAGGCAATGCCGTAGGGCGCAAGCAGCCGGCGGGCGCTGGCTTGCATGGCGTCGAGTTCGTCGTCGGTGCGGTCGGGGTCGTGATGGAAGAGGACGAGATGCCGGACGCCGGCGTCAATCGCCAGCAGGCAAGTATGCCGGAGGCAGCTGTGGCCCCATCCATGTTTGGTCGGCATGTCGTCGTCGAGATACTGGGCATCATGGCACAGCACATCGGCACCCCGGCAGAAAGCGACGATCTCGTCGTACGGCGTGGTCGGGTCGGTGGCTTCGATTTCGTTGTCGGGGATAAAGATGAAGCGGTGGCCTGCGTCGGCCACCCGGTAGCCGTACGCACCGCCAGGATGATTCACCGGCAAGGCGTCGACCGGCAGCCCGTGGGCGTCGAGATACGCAAGGTGATCTCCCTCAACAGGCTGAAAGGCACAGACCAGGTCACGCGGCGTCAGGGGAAAATGAACCCCGTCGAACAGCGTGAGCAGCGACCACGACGCGCCGTTGGCCGGATAATCGATGAGATGAATGCGGCGTTCCGGTTCGTAGAGCGGTTTGAAATACGGAAACCCGACGATATGGTCCGAATGGCGGTGCGAGACGACGATGAAAAGATCCTGGTCGGTACCGGCCAACGCCTCGCCCAACGCCCGGATGCCCGTCCCGGCATCGAGGACGAGTACCTTGTCTGCGACCTCAACGCTCACGGCAGAGGTATTGCCGCCGTACCGGAGGGTCTTTTCGCCGGGCACGGGGATGGTTCCGCGTACGCCCCAAAAGGTTACAGTCATACGTGGCTTTAGATACCGGCCGTAGTAGGAAAGACCTTGAATACGACCAACGCGAAGACGATGATAAAAACCAGAACGCCCGCGATGAGCGCGATCATGAAGATCGTGTACGAGATACGCAGCAGGCGAAACTTCGTCTTGAGCACCACACCGAGGCCGTAGATGTCGCGGATCATGTTGAGGTAAAGGGTATCGGTATTCTGCAACAACTCGGTCATGCCCTGGGTGTAATCCGCCACAGACAGATTCGCAAAGTTACCGAAGAACAGAATGTTGACCTTGTTTTGCCGGACGTCTTCCAGCGAGATGACGGTACTGCTCACGCGCGGCCGGGCCGCCAAAACGGCATAAATCATCGAAGCCAGGCACCCGATCAGCAACACCGGCGTCGGAATCAACAACCAGGGGTTCGCATCGATCTTCGAGGAGATGGTCCCGAGGATGATCGAGATGATGAGGCCGTTGATGCTGATCATGATGTTGGACTTGGTATCGGCCAGGGCACTCAAATCCATATTGACGCGATAGGATGTGCGAAACATCGTCTCGATCCCCCGCGAAGAGCCCAATCCTCCCTCCCCATCCTTTTTCTTATCTTTCTTTTTCTCTTTCTTCTTTTTCCACTCAGATTCAGGGCTTATATCGTCGGTAAGCAACGCGTCTGGTTCGGAAACAGGCATACCGGATTCCGGCCCGGAGGCCTTCAAGGGCAAGACCTCGGAAGAGGTTTCGTTGTGCGCCGGTGTCTTCGCGGGAGAAGCACCCGGCAGGTTTTTTTTAGCCATTTGACGTTAATGCAAAGAATGAATGCGACTCGAACAACAGCACGGCGCTCCGGGTTAAGGAGCTTCGTGCCCCTGGATTCGCTACATGGTACAATGTTATACGCTTATCTGCCATACCGTCCGTGCGTTGCCTCCCTGCTGGGCCTGCTCCTGGTGACGACGGCAGCCTGTGCCCAGAATTCCCGGCCGCAAAACCAGAATCCGGATCCGTCGTTGCCCCCCCCCACGGCACCGTATGCCTTTGACCAACCCAATGCGCTGTTTACCCTCCCGAGCAGTCTTGAGGAAATATCCGGCCTGACGGTCCTCGACGAACAGACGCTGGGCGCTATTCAGGACGAAAAGGGTCGGCTTTACGTGATCAACCTCAACACCGGCACCGTTGAAGATGATCCTGCGTTCGACGAGAACGGCGACTACGAAGACCTGGCGCGCGTCGGGGATCGGGTGTTTGTGCTCCGCAGCGACGGCACCCTCTTCGAGATTCATGATTGGCGTGCAGAAAAGCTCGAAACGACGCGCCACAAAACACCGTTGAGCCCCAAATACGACACCGAAGGGCTGGTGTACGACCCGGCCCATGCGCGTCTGCTCATCGCCTGCAAGGAGTATGCGGGAAAGGGACGCAAGGACCAAAAAGTCATCTTTGCCTTCGACCTCGAAAACAACCAGTTGGTCGATGAACCTGTCTTTACGATTGACGGCGCCGCGTTTAACGAGCAGGTCGAACAGGATGACGGCCTGAGTGAGCGGATCCGCCGGGCGTTGGAGCCTGCGGTGGATCTGAGCGGGTTCAAGCCGTCGGCTCTGGCCTTGCATCCGGTTACGGGTGCGTTGTATGTACTCTCGTCGGTTCGCCAGGTAATCGTCGTCTTAAGCCCGGACGGAGCGATGGCGGCGGTGTGGTCGCTGCCGGAGAACCTCTTTCGCCAGCCCGAAGGGATGACGTTTCTGCCCAACGGAGACCTCTTCATCGCCAGCGAGGGAGACGGCAAGGAAGCCGTCCTTGCCCGATTCAACTTCCAGCCCTGATCTCCATGTCGGTTCCAGCATCAGCCTCGCCTCTTGAACCCGGAACCGGAAGGGGGTACGTAATGGCCCGTCTCCTGCCGGCAATGCCCGCCTCGGAACGCTCCAACCCGTGGCAAACCCTATGACGCGTACCTGGTCCCCGACTGTTGTGCTTATCGGCGTGATCCTGGTGTTTTCGGCCTGCACCACGTCGGGCACTTACATCGCCAACCCGTACGCAGCCTGGAAAAACGACACACTGCCGCCTGCCTCCGACCTGGCCTATCAGGTGTTTCTCATCGGGGACACCGGCGGCGCGTCGCTGGATCCCCTCGAACCGGCACTCCGCCTGTTGAAGAGGCAGCTCGCCCAGGCCGGCGACAACGCGGCCGTCGTCTTCCTCGGCGACAACATCTACTGCTGCGGCCTGGCTGACTCCGGCACAGTGCGCCGCCCGAGGGACGAAGCCCGCCTCCGGGCCCAGCTCAGCGCCGTCGACGACTTCAAGGGGCGCATCGTCTTCCTCCCCGGCAATCACGACTGGAACCATGACGAACCCGGAGGCCGCGATGCCGTAGCCCGCCAGGAGCGCTTCGTCGAGGCGTACCTGAACCGGGGCAACACGTTCCTGCCCGACGACGGCTTCCCCGGCCCGACGGCCGTCTCTCTCACCGACCGCCTGACGCTCATCGTGCTCGACACGGAGTGGTGGTTGTACCGCTATGAGAAATCTTTTGGCGACACGGGCGAGTACGACCTCGAAGAAGACGCCAATTTTCTGATCGAACTCAACGACCTCATCGAGCGCAACGACGACAACGACGTGCTCGTCGTGGGCCACCACCCGCTGTTCTCAAACGGCACGCACGCCGGCATCTTGCCCCTGCGCGACCACCTCTTCCCGCTGCGCCAGATCCATCCCGCCCTCACGATCCCGCTGCCCATCCTCGGCTCGATCTATCCGCTCTATGTCCGCTTCAACGGCGGCTTGCAGAACCTGTACCACCCGCGCTACAAGGCGCTACGCACCGCCCTGCTCCAGATCCTTCGCCAACACGAAAAACTGGTCTATGCCGCCGGCCACGACCACACGCTCCAGTATCATCCGATCAACCTCCCCCCCAAGAACTTTCCGTTTCACCACATCGTCAGCGGGGCCGGATCACGCCCGTCGCCGGTAGGACGCGGACGGGGCGCCGCCTTCGCATCCGGCCAGCGAGAAGGCTATAGCGTGCTGAACTACTATCGAGACGGCGCAACCTGGATGGAGATGTGGGGCGCGGGCGACGAAGGCGCCACGGGCACGCTCCTGTTTCGCACCGAACTGCAAGGCCCCGCCCGCGAACTGATCGACCCGCAAGTACCGCCCGGCGCGGCCGTCGACTACCGCGACAGCACCGTGACGCGGGCCGTCAACCCCGCGTACAAGGCCGGTGCTTTGAAGAAGCTCTTCCTCGGCAGCCACAACCGCCGGGCCTGGACGACCCCGGTAACCGTACCCGTGTTCGACCTCGACCACACGTTCGGCGGCCTGACCATCGGAAAACGCGGCGGCGGCCAGCAGACGTTCTCGCTTCGCCTGGCGGATGGGGAAGAACACGAGTACGTGCTGCGCTCGATCGACAAGGACCCCTCAAAGACGGTCCCGGTCAACCTCCAGGGCACCATCGCCACAGACATCGTCCAGGATCAGACGGCCTCGATCCACCCTTTCGGCGCGTTCATCATCCCGCCCCTGGCCGATGCCGCCGGCGTCTACCATACTACCCCCCGGCTTTTCTATGTGCCGGACGACCCTCGCCTGGGCATCTACCGAGACCTCTTCGGCGGCAACGTGATGATGCTCGAAGAAAGGCCGAACGACGACATGTCGTACGCCGAACACTTCGGCCGCTCCACGGACGTGGTCAGCGCCAACAAGTTCTATCGCGAGATCACGGACGACAACGACCATCGCGTGGACCACCGCGCCTTTGCCCGCGTGCGCCTCTTCGACATGCTCCTCGCGGACTGGGACCGGCACTCAGACCAGTGGCGCTGGTCCAGCTTCGAACCGTACGAACTCAATCCCGCACTGGAGGGCGAAGCCCGCACGCAAGGCAAGATTTATCGCCCCATCCCCCGCGACCGCGACTGGGCTTTCAACAAGCTAAACGGCCTCTTGCCCACCCTGGTCAGCATCTTCGTCGACCGCAAGTTCCAGGACTTCACCGAGAGCTACGGCCATTTACCCGGGTTGAACGGCAACGGCCTGCGCCAGGACCGCCACCTGCTCAGCCCGCTCGAACGCCAGGACTGGATCGAAATCGCCGACAGCATCCGCACGGCGCTTACGGACGCCGTGATCGAAGACGCCGTCCGCCGCTGGCCCGCCCCCATCTACGCGCTCGACGGCGAGGAGACGATCCGGCTGCTGAAGACCCGCCGCGATCAACTCACCGACGTTGCCGAAGCATTCTATACACTGCACGCCCGCGTCGTAGACGTCGTCGGCTCGAACAAGCACGAACGCTTTGAAGTGACCCGCCTCAACGACGACGCGACCCGCGTGGTGGTCTACAAGACGAGCAAGGAGGGCGAAAAACGCAGGGTGCTCTACGAACGGACATTGCTAGAGGCAGAGACGGACGATATCCGCCTCTACGGCCTCGACGGCAACGATACCTTCGTCATCGACGGCGAGGTTGGCGAAGGGATCCGGGTCATCGCCGTCGGCGGGGCCGGGCACGACACGTTCATCGACCACTCGCAGGTACGCGGCGGCAGCAAAAAAACCCGCTTCTACGACACAGAGACGGGCAACACCTGGGACGTCCGCAACGAGACGAAGATGACGCGCTCCGACGACGACCCGGCCGTTAACTACTATGATCCGTACGAATACGCCTACGATACGGCCCTGCCGGTGCTCTTCCTGGGTAACAACAAGGACGACGGCCTCTTCGTCGGGGGCGGCGTCAACATCACACGGCACGGCTTCCGCAAGAAACCGTACGCGGCTACCCACCAGATCAAGGCCAACTTCGCCGCGAAGACGCTGGCCTTCAACGTCGTCTACGAGGGCGACTACGTGGATATCGCGGGCCGCTGGGACGGTCGGCTCAACGCCGAATACCACTCGCCCAACACCATTCGCAACTTCTACGGGCTGGGCAACGAGACGGAAAACACCGAGAGGAACCGTCGATTCTACCAGGCCCGGCTTACGCAACTCCGCGTGGCCCCTTCGCTTGCCAAAGACCTCGAACAAGGCGCCGAGATACGACTCGGGCCGTTCCTCGAAATCACCCAGGTCGGTGAAGATGCAAACCGATTCCTGGCCATTCAGCCCGGCATTTCCGAGAACACCTTCGAAGATCAGTGGGTGGCCGGCGCCGAGGCCGAGGTGAGCATCGATACACGGGACCGGCCGGTCAACCCCAGCCTGGGCTTCAACTGGACGAGCCGGGCGGCCCTCCACGCAGGGATCCGGAACAACACCGACACCTACGGCACCCTGTCGAGCGACCTGTCCTTCTTCCTGTCACTGTCGTTGTCGCCGCAGGTGACGCTGGCCGTACGCCTCGGCACCGCCCACAACATCGGCGACTTCCCATTCTACGGCGCGAACACGCTCGGAGGCCGGGATAACCTGCGCGGCTTCCGCAGCACGCGCTACACCGGGCGGACCAGCTTCTACCAGAACGTCGACCTCCGCCTCGAACTCTTCAAATTCTCGACGTACCTCGCTATCGGGAAAGCCGGCCTGCTCGGCTTCTTCGACCATGGGCGCGTCTGGACGGAGGCGGACGATGGACGCGGCGTGTCCCAGGCTTTCTTGAAAGGGTATCACCCGGGCTACGGCGGGGGCGCCTGGTTCGAAATCTTTAACCAGTTCGTTCTCAATGCCTACCTCGGCTTTTCCGAGGACGACCGGACCTTCACCCTCCAAACCGGCTTTCAGTTTTAATGAAGATTCATCTCCACCGTCTCGACGATGCGTTTCACTTTCTGGCCACCAACGCAGCGGGCAACACGATCCACCTCGACACCGGGACGGAAGAAGGCGGCTCGGGGCAGGGCGTCGGCCCGATGCAGAACGTGATCATGTCGCTGGGCGGTTGCAGCAGCATCGACATCGTCTCGATCCTGAAAAAGGGGCGTCAGGACATCCAGGATTTCGACATCGAGATCGACTATGAACGCGCCGAAGACGAAGTGCCGTCCCTCTTCACGCGCATCCATGTCCATTACCTCTTCACCGGCGACCTCGACGCCGACAAGGTGCGGCGGGCCGTGGACCTCAGCCTGACCAAGTACTGCTCGGTCGCCAAGATCCTCGAAAAGACGGCGCCCATCACCGCTTCATTCTCGATCAACGGCACCAAGTACACCCTGTAAGGATGTTTTCATGCTGCCGTGGGAACTTCAGTCGATGTATGATGCATTGCGGTGCAGCTTCAAGCGGCTTTCAGCCGTCAGCTTTCAGCGCTCAGCTCGTTTTCTTGAGGCTGATAGCTGACCGCTCATTGCTGACGGCCCTACCCGCCTGGCAACCTCGGCGTCTACATCTTCCGTCGCACGGAAGGGGACGCAGTGCACTTCCCTCTGCTGACGCTCTGGGATTCGCTGGAATCCATCAAGGCCTTCGCCGGCGCCGACGTGGAACGGGCGCGCTATTATCCCGAGAGCGAGGCCTACCTGCTCGAACTAGAGCCGACGGTGACGCACTACGAGGTGCTGGTCTCCCCGGAGGATGCCAGGCCGTGAAGCAGGGTGCGCCACGCCTCGCTCTCGAATTGCCCTTCTTTTCGCTTGCTGAACAGGTAACAGACCACGTCGCCCGCCGCATCGTAGCATTCCAGCGAATGCACATCACCATCCCGGGTGGGCTTCCGAACGACCCAGGCTCCTTCGATCAGGGCTTCCCGCACGTGCAGGTTAAAACCGGGATCCAGCACGTTATACCACCCTTCCACGGCCTTGAGCGTATGCACCGGCCCCGAATGAATCTGAACACAGCCGGGGTTGCCTACGAAGACCATAATGGGCAACTCCGCCTCCGCCGCTTGCTCCAGGATAGCGCGCAGGCTGTTCGTTGAGACGGGGCGTGCAAAGCGAGGCCCCGCCAGACGCAACGCCTGCACCCGGCCGACCTTGAACCGGCGCAGCAAGAAAATAAAATCGTGGGTGTCCTGCAACGCGTCCCAGGCTTCGCGGAGGCCGGCAACGTCGATGTCGGCCTCCGGACGTTCGGGCCGGGGTGCGCTCGGCGGCAGTACGGCCTGCGTAGCCGCCTGATCTTCGTGCCGGAATTGCGCGACGAGTGCCTCGAAGTGGGCCATGCTGCTTTCAGGGCGCAGGTGGATCTTGTGAACGGCGGTCCCGTGGGCATCGAAAAACTGAAGGCTGCGCCGCTCCTGCCCGTCCGACCCGTTGACCACGGCAAAGGCGTGATGCCAGTGTTTGAAGAAGAGCCGGAGGTCCACGTTTTCATCCAGGACCATACCCATCTCATGATCGGGTATCCGCTCTATGTTGCGGTAGACCCCCACCTTCTCATGGACGCAGACGTCGTTGCGCGTGAGCGCCATGACTTCGCCGAGACCTTCCAGGGCTTCGAACAGGGTGTACCAGTCCGGCTTGAGACGCGTAACGGCGTTGCCGCATCCCGTCGCGAGGAGTTCGGCTTCGCTGACGCCGAGGTGCTCGGCGGCATCCCGCGTGCGCATTCTGGGATAGGCCTGCCGGAGTTCGGCCCAGGCCGTCTTGAGATCGGTCGTCGAAAGGATTTCGTTCATCATCGTGATCGTCGTCATGGAGAGAGGGTTGCGACAGGTTCAGACAGGGACTGGGCCGAAGGCGGCGCAGACCCGGTGATGGGCACAATGAGGGGACAGTCGTGGCACGGATGGGGCGTCACCAGCACGGGCAGCGCAAAAGCCTGTTGAATAAGATCCGGAACCAGGACGACCTCCGGACGCCCGCACGCCAGCTGCCGCCCCCGGCAGAGCAGCACGATCTCGTCGGCATACTGGGCCGCCAGGTTGAGGTCGTGCAAAACGATAAGAACCCCAATGTGCTGGGCGGCGATGCGGCGCACTACGCGGAGCATCTCATGCTGGTGCGCGATGTCCAGGCTGGCCGTCGGTTCATCCAGCAAGAGGTAACGGTTGCGATCCTGAGGGGCCTCTCCCAGTTGCGCAAGCGCACGCGCCAGGTCGACGCGCTGGCGTTCGCCGCCGGAAAGCGTCGTGTAGGACCGGTCGATGAGGTGGCGGGCCGATACCTGGTCGAGCGCCGTGCAGGCGATCTCCACGTCCCGCATCGTCTCCCGGCCTTTGAGGTGCGGCAGGCGACCCATCAACACTACATCCAGCACATCGAAGGGAAAGCTGAGCGTCACCTGTTGCCCTACGACGGCGCGGACGCCGGCCTGGGCCTTCAAGGACCAGGCTTTGAGCGGGGTGCCCTCCATCGTGACCCTACCGGCCGTCGGGGCGTGCTCGCCCGTCGCTACCCGCACCAGGGTGGACTTCCCCGCCCCGTTCGGCCCGATCAAAGCTGTCACGCACCCGGGCCGTATCCGCAGCGAAACGCCGTCAACCAGCGTAGCGGATCCAGCGCGGACGGTGATGTTATCGAGAGCTATCATGTCAGGATGGTACGTAAACGCCGATCAAGGCGAGGTCAAAAACCGATACCGGCACGATGACGGTTGCGCAGGAGCAGCCAGAGGAAAAAAGGAGCACCCACCAGCGCGGTGACGATGCCCAGGGGCAGTTCGGCCGGTGCCATGACGGTACGAGCCAGGAGGTCGGCGCCGAGCAGCAGGCTGGCCCCGAGCAGCGCCGAGCCGGGTAACAGCAAGCGATGGTCCGGCCCGAGCATCAGCCTGAGCAAATGCGGCACTACCAGCCCTACAAACCCGATGATGCCGGAAACCGCAACGGCGGCCCCCACGGTGAGCGCCGTCACCAGCACCACGCCCTGCTTGAGCCGTTCGACCCGAACCCCGAGGTGGCCCGCCTCAGCCTCACCGAGCAGCATCGCGTTCAGAGACCGCGCCATGAAGGGCGCCCCCAACACCCCGAGAACGATGCAGGGCGCAACGGCACCCAGGGCGGTCCACGTAGCACCGCCCAGGCTGCCGAGGGTCCAGAAGGTGATGTCGCGCAACTGGGCATCGTCGGCAACCAGGGTCATGAGCCCCGTCCCCGCGCCGGCTATCGCGTTGAGCGCGATGCCCGCCAGCAGCATCGTCGCCACCGACGTCTTACCACGCCACGTAGCCAGCCGATAGACGATCAGCGTCGCAGCCACGCTGCCGAGAAACGCCGCGATCGAAACCAGGAACGGCCCCGTCAACATCGACACCCCCGGCAGGACGGTTGCGCCGAACACGAGGGTCAACACGGCAAAAAGGGCGGCCCCGCTGGACACCCCGACGAGACCTGGATCGGCCAGGGGATTGCGAAAAAGGCCCTGCATCACCGCGCCGCTTACCGACAACCCGGCGCCCACCAGCATCCCCAACAAGACACGCGGCAACCGGATGGCGAGCAACACCAGCTCCTGCTGCGGCTCAAACGTCCACGGCCCGGAAACCCCGATCTGTTTGAGCAGGATGGCGGCCACCTGCCCGGGTTCGATAGCCACGGCCCCGATGCCGACCGAAGCCCACACGACGCCGGTCAGCAACACGGCCAGGCCCGCCATACCGGCTCGCCTGCGTCCAAGACGGCGGCGCACCGACGCTTCCAGGGTCGGTGATGCCGACGAGGGAGCTAAACCTGACGTCACAGCTTCTACAAACATGGTACGGCCGTCAGGGGGCTTGGTCGTAAAGAAGGTGTTTCAGGAGTAAGACCGCCTCTCCGAGACGAGGGCCAAATCCCAGAAAGAGAGCATCATCCATCGCCACGACGCGGCGGGCGCGGCCGGCGGGGGTCAACCCCAGGCCGGGTACCTTCAGCAACCCGTCCACCCCCCCCACACTCTCAAGCCCGCGCGTGAGCACCAACAGCACGTCCGGTGCGGCGGCTACCGTCGCCTCCGCCGTGAGAGGGCGGTAGTCTTCGTAGCCCTCGACCGCGTTTCGCGCCCCGGCGAGGCGTATCATCGCGTCGGCAGCCGTGCCGGTCCCCGACACATTCAACGTGCCGCTCCCACGGGCGTAGATGAACAGGATCCGTACTGCCGAGGCCTCGTCAACCGGCAATGCAGCGGCCTTCTCCAGGTCGGCCTGGAGCCCGTCGATCAGCCGTTCGCCGGCCTCCGTTAGCCCCACCGCACGGGCGATCGTCCGAATCTTCGTCCGAGCGCCTTCAATACTCGGCACGGAAGGAACGAGCAAGACCGGAACGCCGGCAGCCCGCAGTTGCGCTATCGCCGTTACCGGCCCGCTATCGGCTACGGCCAGGACGAGCGACGGATTGAGCGAGAGGACGCCCTCCGCCGAGAGTTGGCGGAAGTACCCCAGTTGCGGCAAGGCATACGCCTCAGGCGGATAGACGCTCGACTGGTCAACGCCGACGAGCCGATCCCCGGCGCCGAGCGCAAAAAGGGTTTCGGTGACGCTTCCCCCGAGCGCAACCAACCGCGAAGCATCCTCGATGCGGACCATGACGCCATCCGCACTTTCCATCCGGAGGGGCTGGGCAGCTACAGGGAAGCCCACGATCTCCCAGAGGAAGACCCACACTACGAGGCGCCGGACGGCAACGAGATCAACAAACATCATCGGGATGGCCCTGATTCTAATTTAGACTAAATCTAATTTACAAATCTGAAGAGAACAAATGCTACCGTACGCGTTGGAAATCGGGTTTCACAGACGCTTCAGACAACCGAGAGGTCTCTGCATGAACCTACATCATGCTTTCCTGCTTCCCGCCTGCGCGTATTCGCTGAGCCTCTCGGTGCTTGCCCTCTCCCTCGGAAGCGGCTCCGCGGTCCGGGCGCCGGTATCGAAGGTGCTCCTCGAAACCGAACAGGGCGCCATCGCCCTCGAAGTCAATGAGACAGCGGCCCCGGTAACGGCACGCAACTTCCTGCGCTATATTGAGGAACCGTGTTTCGAGGAAGCTATGTGCCCACAGCAACCCGCCGACGGGCAGCAGCTCACTCCGTCGATGAAGATCACCCGGATCACCGTGTCGGTCCCCTGCGCCGGCAGGCCCGACAGCACCCTCTTGACAGCACCCTCTTGACTGTGGAGGCTCACTCATGAAGCGATTGGCCGTATGGGCATTGCTGCCCCTGTTACTCAACGCCACAGGATGCGCCGAGCCCGAGGAACCCGCCCCCAACATAGTGCCTCCCCTGGATCGTCCCCTCGAAAACTCCGGGTACGTCCTGTATCCCGAGGACGGCGAGGTGCTGGTGCCGTGCCGGGAAGACGCCTCTGCGGAAGGACGCTGGATCATCAAGGCCGACCCCGTGAACACCGGGTCGCACCGGGTCGCGATGGGAACGCAGGTGTTGCCGGGCGGCGAGCGTATCCCGGTGCATCGTCACGAACACCAGGATGAGATCCTTTTCGTCCATGAAGGTACGGCTACGGGCGTCCTGGGAGATTCCAGCGTGGCGATAGGACCGGGAACGACGGTCTACGTGCCCCGGGGCGTCTGGCACGGGGTTGAGAATACGGAAGCAACGGCCGTGCAGATCGTGTGGGTCATCGTTCCGCCGGGGCTGGAAGGTTTCTTCCGCGACCTCGGCGTGCCGCCCGGCACGGACTGCGTCCCTCTGCCCGCGGAGGAGATGGCCGAGATCAGGCGGCGCCACGGCATCACCCAGAAGATCGAATAGGCACGCCTCAGCCGGCAGGCGCGGCGAGATCCTGCCTGTCGACCAGGGCTGCCGCTCCTGCTGCTTTCTCCTGAAAATACCGGTACGCATCGACCTGGGCCCGAACCGGCCTGGCCTGGACGGTGGGAACGTAGGCATTGCGCTGTTCGGCATCGATGATACGCGCCCGGGTATTGTCGGCGAGTTGGAGGTCGAGCACGGCACGAAGGTCGCGGCGGATGCCGGGGTCGTAGATGGGAAAAGCGACCTCCAAGCGGCGGCTGAGGTTGCGCTGCATCCAGTCCGCCGAGGCGAGGTAAATCGGCTCGTCGCCGCCATGGTGGAAGACGTAGATGCGGGCGTGCTCCAGGAACCGGTCGACGATGCTGGTGACGGCGATGGTCTCGCTCTGGCCCGGCACGCCCGGCACCAGGCAGCAGATGCCCCGCACGATGATGCGTATCCGCACCCCCGCACGGCTGGCTTCGTAGAGCCGGGCGATGATCTTCGGATCTTCGAGACTGTTCATCTTGAGCACCATCCAGGCCTCCCGGCCGGCTTGCGCCTCCGCGATCTCGAAGTCGATCAGCTTATTGAAAGCCTGACGCAAGTGGAACGGCGCTACCAGCAGGTGCCCGAAAGCCGGGTCCTCGGCGTCGCCCGCCAGGAAAGCAAAGACGCTGCGCACCTCGTCGGCCAGCCGGGGATCGGCCGTCATCAGCCCGTGGTCGGTATAGAGGCGGGCCGTTTTTTCGTTGAAGTTGCCCGTACCGAGGTAGGCGTAACAACGCCGCGCCTCTCCCTCCCGTCGCACGACGAGGGCCAGCTTGGTGTGTACCTTGAGGCCCGGCAGGCTGTAGAGTACCTGGACGCCCGCCGCCGCCATGCGCTCGGCCCAGTCCAGGTTGGATCGCTCATCGAACCGCGCCTTGACCTCGACGAAGGCCGTCACCTTCTTTCCGTTTTCCGCCGCCTTGACCAGGGCCTGGGCCACGGCGGAGCGACGGCTGACGCGGTACAGCGTCACCCACACTGCCTCCACGTGCGGATCCGCCGCCGCTTCGTCCAGCAAGCGAACCACATAGTCGAACTGCTGGTAGGGAAAGCTCAACAGCCGGTCTTTCTCCCGCATCGCGCCGAGGATTGACGGGGCGGCGTCGAGTTCGGGGTGCGGCAGGGGAGGCAACGGCTCGTAGGACAGCCCCTCCAGCCCGCAGCGAGGGAAGCTGAAAAAGTCATTCAAGTTGTGATAGCGCCCGCCCTCGACGAGGTCTTCCTCTTCCAGGCCCAGGCAATCTCGCAGGAAAACCAGCGTGGCCTGGGGCATGAGCAAGTCGTAGAGAAAGCGGGACGGCACATTCGTCTCGCGCTTGGACAGGCTCTTCTCGATCATCTCCTTGAGGTTGCCCGAAAACTCGTCCTCCAGATACAGGTCGGCGTCGCGCGAGAGCTTGACGGCGTAGGAAGCACCGACGGTGTAGTCCGGGTAGAGCGACGGCATACCGTGCCGGATGACGTCGTCGAGGAACAAGATGCGGTGGGGCGGTTCCTGGCCGGGTATTTCGATGAAGCGCGGCAACGGCGGGCTCGGTATCTCGACGAGGCTATAGTGGGCTTCCAGGGCTGAGAGACTGATGCCGCCCTTCCGCTCCCACAACTCGGTCACCAGATACAACCCTTTGTTTTTCAGGAACGGCGCGTCGTCCTCCTTCCGGATCAGCACCGGCCGTACATGCGGCGCGATCTCCTCCTCGAAAAAACGGCGCAACGCGGCTTCCTGCGACGGATGCAGACGGCGTTCGTCGATCAGGACGATGCCGTGGCGCTCCAGCTCGGGCAGGATCATCTCGCGAAAGATGCGCCCGAACTTCTCCTGTTGCGTCGTCACGACGGCATGGATCTGCCGGAGCAGGTCCGCAGGATCAAAGTCCAGCTTCTTGCGCTTCTTTTTTTTGAGCCGCAGCAACGCCCGCAGCGACGCCACCCGCACCCGGAAGAACTCGTCCAGGTTGGACGAGAAGATGGCCAGGAACATGAGCCGCTCGAACACGGGGACGTCGGGGTGGCGAGCCTCCTGGAGCACCCGCCCGTTGAACGCCAGCCAGCTCAGTTCGCGGTCGAAGAAACGATCGTTTTCATTTTCGTCCATAGGTACAGGGTAGGGAGGGTGCTGTTTTGTACCAGGGTGTGGGTGTGAATGCATACTGGAACAAGGAATGCAAAAACACGGTCATCCGCCCCACCATCCCAAGAGTAACCAACATCCGGCGGATGCGCTACTACCTTTTTGTTAACCTTTGCCGCGCATCTGCGGCAGGTGTTACAATGACCCTCCTGGGAGCACGCTCCGAGGTATCCGTCGAAGGAAGCGGTTGCTTTCCGAGGCACGCATCGGGGTAGGCGACCCGTAAAAGAATCACGAAAATCTCGGCACCGGCTGGCTTTTCTGGCAGCAGATTGTTAAATGTGGCGTGCTCATGCACGGATGTTTATCACAAACGAGGATTAGTTATGCCTGTACGTACCTCCGAAGCCGTCTGGCAGGGCGATCTGCCGACGGGCCACGGCACGATGAAGGTAGGCAAGGGAGCCTACGAAGGTGCTTATTCGTTCCCTTCTCGCTTCGAAAACGGCGACGGGACCAACCCGGAAGAACTGATTGCGGCGGCGCATGCCGGCTGCTACTCGATGGCGTTGTCAAACGGCCTCGCGCAGGCCGGCCACACGCCTACGCGGGTGCATACCACGGCCCGTGTCCACTTCGAACGGGATCCGGCCGGTGGCTTCCACATCCCGAAGATCGAGTTGCACACCGAAGCCGAAGTGCCCGGCCTCGACGATACAGGCTTTCAGGAGCAGGCCGAAGCAGCCAAGAAGGGATGCCCGATCTCCAAGCTCCTCACCGGCGCCGAAATCGTCCTCAATGCCAGGCTCGTGGGCTGAACTTTGAAAAGACCGATCAGGTCTTCAACACCGCCGGACGTACGCACCGTCCGGGATGACAGGCACACCGGACGGTGCGTACGTCCTGACCTGCCCGGTCTTGCGTAGCCTACGGCTCGGCGACTACTTCGGGCTGCGGGCGAGCCGCCGCGCGTGCCTGCCGCATGCGGCGCTCCCACGCTTCCTGATTCTTCTTCGCATTCTGCACGAAGGGCGACCAGCCGACCAGCTTGATGATGCCCCGGTTGATGCTGTCGACGGGCTGCCGGAACGGGCGGACGATGTCCATGAAGAGCACGACCCG
>Ga0302046_10000545_pt1 | contig 37611 bp, 31 predicted proteins | sample RVTome_11_FD_200261 | JGI IMG/M metagenome (GOLD analysis project Ga0302046, IMG submission 200261) | Soil microbial communities from uranium-contaminated site in the Upper Colorado River Basin, Wyoming, United States - RVT147D111 (version 2) ...
GTCGGCATCGAGCTCGGCCTTGCTCTCGTAGCCGGTCTTGCCGAGGTCGGCGGCGCGCATGGTGATCATCGGCACGGCGACGTCGACGCAGCTCGCTTCAATTCCGTCGAACGTGTCGCGCACCCTTCCCGTCGGCAGCAGCTTCCCCGTGATCGAGCCGACCATGCGGCTGAAGAGGAGCATCACCGGCGCCGCCGTGCCGGGCGCGCCGTCGATCGCGGCCTCGCCCTCGTAGGTCACCTGGCCGCCCGGCGTCTGGATTGTCGCCTCGATCAGCGCGCCGGTGTTGACGTTGTGGATGCGGACGAGCGTCTCGGGGTCTCCGGCCGCGATCATCCCGTCCTCGATCGCGAAAGGGCCGACGCCCGAGGTCATGTTGCCGCAGTTGGGGGCGAAGTCGACATGGCCGCGGTCGACGATGACCTGTCCGAAGAGATAGTCGAGATCGGCGTCGTCGCGCTCGCTGGGCCCGACCATGGCGACCTTGCTGGTCAGCCATTGCGCGCCGCCGATGCCGTCGATCTGGCGCGCATCGGGCGAGCCCATCGCCGCCAGCAGCACGCGGGTCAGGGTCTCGCGGTCCTGCGGCAGGTCGGCGAGCCTGAAATACGGTCCCTTGGAGGTGCCGCCGCGCATGATGACGCAGGGAATGGCGGTCTGCGGCATGCCGTCCCCTTTCGAAGTGGTCGCCGAATCCGTGGCGAGATCAGCACCGAGGCCACGGACTGTCAACCGGGCCCGCCGGCCTTGGCGACCATCAGCTCGCGGAACCAGCGGTGGGCCGGGCTGTGCCGGGTGCGCTCGTGCCAGGCGGCGATCATCGAGAAGCCGGGCACGTCGAAGGGCACCGGCAGCACCTTCAACCGGTCGCGGTAGTCGAGGATCAGGCGTTCCGGGATCAGCGCCATCAGGTTCTCGGCCAGCAGCATCTTGGGCAGGATGAGGAAGTTGGGCACCGACATGACGACCCGCCGGCGCCGGCCCAGCGCCTTCAAGGCCGTGTCGGCGGGGCCCTGGAAGCTGTTGCCGCCGGGCGAGACGAGGACGTGGTCGAAGGCGCAGAACTCCTCGACCGTGATCGCCGCGCCGACCGTCGGATGGTCCCGCCGCACGGCGCAGACATAGCGCTCGCGGAAGATCTCGCGCGAGACCGCGTGCGGCGGCGCCATCTCCGGGATGGTGATGGCGAAATCGATCGCCTGGGTCTCGAGCTGCTCGGCGATCGACTTGGCGTCGGCGGGGCCGATGGCGAGGCGGATCTCCGGCGCCTCGTGGCGCAGCGCCGCCACCATCGGCGCCAGCACCGCGTGCTGGGCGTAGTCGGTGGCGGCGATCGAGAAGACCGTGGTCGCCTTCATCGGATCGAAGACCGGCGGGGCGAAGACCGCGTCGAGCTCGGCCAGCGCAGACTTGACAGGGCCCGCCAGCTCCAGCGCCCGCGGCGTCGGCAGCAGGCCGCGCTGGGTGCGCACGAAGAGCGGATCGCCGAAGATCGCGCGCAGGCGCTTCAGCATGCCGCTCACCGCCGGCTGGGAATAGGACAGGCGTTCCGCCGCCCGCGTCACGCTGCGCTCGTCGAGCAGCACGTCGAGCGCGATCAGCAGGTTGAGATCGATGTTTCTGATATTCGTTTGTGCAATAATAGCCATAGCAAATCCGAATTTGCCTTATATCTGGCCCAGGCGCAACGTGGGCGCGCAACTTGGGCGCGCACCGTGGTGCGCAGCCGTCCGAAACGTCATGAAAGCCGCGACATGAAAGCAGCAAGGCTCCACGAGCTGGGCAATCGCGCGGCCGTCACGGTCGACGACATCGCCGAGCCGAGCCCCGGTCCGGGCGAGGTCGTGGTCGACGTCGCCGCGGCGAGCGTCAACTTCCCCGACATCCTGATGCTGGACGGCAAGTATCAGATCCGCCCCGACCTGCCCTACGTGCTCGGCAAGGACGGCGCCGGGACGATCGCCGCGGTGGCGGACGACGTGGCCGACTTCGCCGTCGGCGACCGGGTGATGTTCTACCTGCACTACGGCGCCTTCGCCGAACGGGCCGCCGTGCCGGCAAGCCAATGCTTCAGGCTGCCGGCCGACATGCCGCTCGACGACGCGGCGGCGATGGGGGTCACCTTCCAGACCGTGTGGGCGGCCCTGGTCGACCGCGCCGCGCTCAAGTCGGGCGAAACGGTGCTGGTGACGGGGGCGGCCGGCGGTGTCGGCCTCGCCGGGGTGGCGCTCGCCAAGGCGCTCGGCGCGCGCGCCGTGCTCGCAGGGCTGACGACGATGTCGAAGGCCGACGCGGTGAGGGCCGCGGGCGCCGATCATATCGTCGACATGTCGGGCGGCGACCTGCGCGACGGCGTGCGCGACCAGGTCAAGGCCGCGATCGGCGGCGAGGTCGACGTGGTGCTCGACGTCGTCGGCGGCGACGCCTTCGATGCCTGCCTGCGCGCGCTCGCCTTCTGCGGCCGCATCGTCGTGCTCGGCTTCACCGGCGGGCGCATCGCCGAGGCCAGGACGAACTATCTCTTGCTCAAGAACGTCGCGGTCCTCGGCTCCTCGATCAACGCGTACTATGCGCGCGACCTCGACGCCGTGCATCGCGGGCAGGCGGAGATGAACCGGCTCTATGGCGAAGGCAAGCTGGTGCCGCATATCCATGCGCGCTTCCCGATCGACCGCTGCAACGAGGCGTTCGCGGCGGTCGAGGACCGCGCCGTGGTGGGCAAGGTGCTGATCGAGATTTGACGGCGCGGGACGAGCCGCGCGCCGACGGCCCCATTCGAACGGAGGGACGGAGATGAACGAGGTGACGAAGATCCCCGAATACCATTCGGCGGGCGAGGTCTCGGGCGAATACCGCGACATGCTGGTGCGCCTGCTGACCCGCCAGCTCTGGGCGGAGACGGCGACGGCGGAGGTATTCGGCCGCTCGATCGCGGCGGCGCCCAGTTGGCGCGAGCGGTTCCTGGCGGCGGAGTTCACCTTCGAGGAGGCCCAGCACAGCCAGATGCTGATCGACGTGCTGGAGGAGCTGGGCGAGGATGCCGATGCGATCATCGAGGCGCGCCCGGACGCCGGCAGGTTCTGGCACCTCGATCTCGACGACTGGGTGCACATCGCGGTCTTCAACTTCACCGTCGACCGCGGCGGCAGCCAGCAGATCATGGAATACGCCAAGAGCAGCTACCGGCCCTGGGCCGACAAGATGGGCGTGGTGCTGGCCGACGAGGAGGAGCACTACGGCAACGGCGTCGACAACCTGCGCACCTTCGCCAAGGATCCGGCGCAGCTCGCCCATTTCCAGGCGGTCTTCAACGAGCTCCTGCCCAACGCGGTGAAGCGCTGCTTCGGCCGGCCCGAGGGCGCCGACAACGCGTTCTGCCTCGCCCACGGCCTCAAGCGCAACTCGACCGAGGCGGTGGTCAACCGCTACCTCACCGAGATGCGCGCGTACATGGCCGAGAACGGGCTCAAGTTCCCGCCCTTCGAGGCGTTCGAGAAGGCCGGCGCCGAGCTGATGGCGAGCACCCGCGAGATCGTCGCCTCGCTGCAGTAGCGGTTCGGCAGTCGGCGTCAGGCGGCTTGGGAGCTGTCGTAGAACGCCTGCAGCACGGCGATCACCTCGGGACGGCTGTATTCCTCGGGGATCTTTTCGTGGCCGGCGAACATCTCGCGCAGGCGCGTGCCCGAAATGTTGAGCCGGTCGTCCGGCCCGTGCGGGCAGGTCCGCGCCGTCGCCATGCCGCCGCAGGCATAGCAGTGGAAGGTGATGTCGATCTTGAGCGGCTGGGTCGCCAGGCTGCCCTCGGGGATATCGTCGAAGATGTGGTGCGCGTCGAAGGGGCCGTAGTAGTCGCCGACCCCGGCGTGGTCGCGGCCGACGATGAGATGCGAGCAGCCGAAGTTCTGGCGGAAGACGGCGTGCAGCAGGGCCTCGCGCGGCCCCGCGTAGCGCATCTCGATGGGATAGCCGGCCTGGATCGCGGTGCCTTCAGCGAAGTAGTTCGTGACCAGCGCGTCGATCGCGCGCACGCGGACGTCGGCGGGTATGTCGCCCGGCTTCAGCGCCCCCAGCACCTGGTGGATCAGCACGCCGTCGCAAATCTCGATGGCGATCTTGGCCAGATACTCGTGGCTGCGGTGCATGGGATTGCGCGTCTGGAAGGCGGCGATCGTGGACCAGCCCTTCTCCTCGAACATCGCGCGGGTCTCGGCCGGGCGGAAGTAGAGCCCGTCGTAGGTCTGCGGGAAGTGCCCCTCCGAGAGCACCGTGACCGGGCCGGCGATATTGACCTCGGCCTGCGCCATCACCTTGGCGACGCCGGGATGGGCGGTGTCGGTGGTGCGGAAGACCTGTTCGCACTCGAGCGCGCGGTCGATGGCATAGGTCTCGCGCACGGTGATGATGCCGAGCGCCGCGCCGTTCTCGCCGTCGACCAGCGCCGCCTCGTCGCCCGCGCGGAGGCCGCCGGCGGCGTCCTTGCTCGCCGAAAGGGTGATCGGGATCGGCCAGAAGACGCCGTTCCGGAGCCGCATGTCGGCGCAGGCGCCGCGCCAGTCGGCCTCGCCCATGAAGCCGTCGAGCGGCGTGTAGGCGCCCATGCCGAGCATGAGGAGGTCGGAGACCTCGCGGCTGGTCAGCGGGATCTTCGGCAGCGTTCCGGCGCGCTTGATCGCGGCCGCCCGGTCGGGCTCCGCCGCCAGCAACGGTTTCAGCGCGTCGGACCCGTGCGGCGGTACCAGTTTGCTCATCGACTCCCCCGGTTCTTGGACCCTGCCGCTCCGCCAGCCCTGCATTTCCAGAGGGCGACCATTCCGACAGGCATATAGGAAAGTGAGGGTAAATATGATCGATTGGCGATAAAGCAACCCAGGGTCCCGCGGCGAAACGACACGCGGCCGAAACCCAGGCAATCCGCGGACGGCGGGGAGACGCCCAGATGAACGACCTGCACAAGCTCGACCTGCCGGAGGCGGGCGGCAACCGGCGCATGGGCTGGGTCAGCGACGTCGCGGCGGAGATGCTGCGCCGCCTCGGCATCCGCTATGTCGCCCTCAACCCCGGCGCCAGCTACCGCGGGCTGCACGACAGCCTGGTCAACTACCTCGGCAACCGCGACCCGCAGATGCTGCTCTGCCTGCACGAGGACCACCCGATCGCCATCGCCCACGGCTACGCCAAGGTCACCGGCGAGCCGATGGCGGCCGTGGTGCATTCCAACGTCGGCCTGATGCATGGCCTGATGTCGGTCTTCAACGCCTGGTGCGACCGCATGCCGGTCTATCTTCTGGGCGCCACGGGGCCGGTGGACGCGGCCCGGCGGCGGCCCTGGATCGACTGGATCCACACCGCCAAGGACCAGGGCGCGCTCCTGCGCAACTTCACCAAATGGGACGACGAGCCGCGTTCGGCCGAGGCGCTGGTCGAGGCGATGCTGCGCGGCGCGGTGATGGCGCGCACGCCGCCGCGGGGCCCGGTCTATCTCTGCCTCGACGCGGGGCTGCAGGAAAGCGAGCTCGCCGAGCCGCTGGAGATCCCGGACGTGTCGCGCTTCGCGCCCGGCGAGCCCCAGGCGGCCTCGCCCGAGGCGGTCGAGCGGGCGGCCGATCTCATGCTCGCGGCCAAATCGCCGGTCGTGTTGTTCGGGCGGATGTCGCGCTCGCAGGCCGATTGGGACGCGCGGCGGCGCCTGGCGGAGCTGCTCGGCGCCGGCGTGTTGACCGACATCAAGACCGCGGCCACCTTCCCCACCGACCACCCGCTCCACGTCGGCGCGCCCGCGCTGTGGCCGCGCGAGGACCGGAACGCGGCGCTGCGCGAGGCCGACGCGGTGCTGTCGCTGGAATGGGTCGACCTCGACGGCGCCTTCAAATCCGCGAAGCTGGGCAAGGACGTGACGGCCAAGGTGATCGCCTGCGGCGTCGACATCCACGCGCACAACGGCTGGTCGATGGACTATTTCGGCCTGGCGCCGAGCGACCTCACGGTGCATGCCGATCCCGACCGCTTCGTCGCCCAGCTTCTGCCCGTGATCGAGGCGCGACTCGACGGAAAGCCGCGCTGGACCGGGCCAGCCGCGGCGCCGGCCGCCGCGGCGCCGCCCGACAAGCCCGACAAGCCCGATGGCGCGCCGATCGAGCCGATGGACATCGCCCGCGCGCTGTCGGCGGCGCGCGAGCGATACAGTCTCACGCTCACCCGCGTCACCCTCGGCTGGGACGGCGCGGCCTATCCCTTCCGCGAGCCGCTCGACTATACCGGCCACGACGGCGGCGCCGGGCTCGGCGGCGCGCCCGGCATCACCATCGGCGTCGGCCTCGCGCTCAAGGGCACCGGACGCCTGGCCGTGGCGGTGATGGGCGACGGCGAGTTCATGCAAGGGGTGAGCGCGCTGTGGACCGCGGCGCGCTACGAGATCCCGGCGCTCTTCGTCATCGCCAACAACCGCTCGAACTTCAACGACGAGATCCACCAGGAAGCCACCGCCAGGGCGCGCGGCCGGCCGGCGGAGAACCGGTGGATCGGCCAGCGCATCGACGATCCGCCGATCGACAACGCCGGGCTGGCGCGCGCGCAGGGGATCGAGGCCGAGGGACCGGTCGAGACCTGGGGCGCGCTTGCGCCGGCGATCGAGGCGGGGCTGGCGGCCGTCGCGGACGGACGTCCCTACCTGATCGACGTCCGGATCGAGCCCGGCTACAGCACGCCGCTGGTCACGCGCGGATAGTCAGGTCTCGGTGGGGGTTTCGCGCGTCCAGTCGGCGATCAGGGCCTTGCGGTCGACCTTGCCGCGCTCGGTCTTGGGCAACGCGTCCCGGAAGCGGATCGCCTTGGGCGCCTTGAAGGCGGGCAGCAGCGCCCGGCAATGCTCCAGAAGCGCCGCCTCTGTCGTGCCGTCCCGCGCCTCGGCGACGACGACGCTCACCACCTCCTCGCCGTAGATCGGATCGGGCACTCCGATCGTCGCCGCCTCGGCCACCTCCGCGCGCTGCAGCAGCACGCCGTCGATCTCCAGCGGCGCGATGTTGACGCCGCCGCGGATGATCAGGTCGGTCTCCCGCCCGGTGACGAAGAGGTACCCGTCCTCGTCGAGGTATCCCAGATCGCCGGTGCGGAAGCGGCCGGTGGCGTGGGTCTTCACCGCGCCGTCGGCGGCCACGTAGCGGTAGTCGCGCGCGGGATCGTTGCCGAGCTCGACCAGGCCGACCTCGCCGGCGGGCAGGGCGCGCCCGTCGGCGTCGACGATGCGAAGGTCGTGGTAGGGCAGCGGCCTGCCGACGCTGCCCAGCCGGCAGCTCACCTCGTTGCTGCCGGCGATCCAGCCGGCCTCGCTGGTGCCGTAGCCCTGGCCGATCGGGATCGCGAAGCGCGCCTCGAAGCGCTTGGCCTCCTCCATGGTCAGCGGGGCGGAGCTCGAGGTGATGAAGCGGAGCGTCGGCAGGTCGGCGCCGGAGACCTCGCCGTTGGCGCTCATCAGCATGTTGAGCGTGGTCGGGTTGCCGGCGGCGATGGTTGCGCCGTGCTCGCGGATCCAATCGAAGAAGCGGCTGCGCGAGAACTTCCGCGCCATCGCCACCGAGGCCCCCCTGGCGAGCGGCGCCAGGCCGCTCATGATCTGCGCCGAGGCCCAGTTGTACGAGCGGAAGTCGAGCAGGCGGTCGTCCTCGCCGATGGCGAAGGCCTCGGCCAGCGGCTCGACATTGTCGATGAGCTCGCCGTAGCTCAGCACCACGCCCTTGGGCCGCGCGCTGGTGCCGGAGGTGTAATAGATGCAGGCGTCGTCGCGCCGCCCGGTCGGCTCGGCGTGCCAGGCGCCGCCCGCCAGCGCCGCCAGCGCCGCGAACAGCCCGGCGCCGCCGGCCGGCCGCCATTCTCCCAGGGCAAGCCAGTCGCCGGGCGTGCGATCGGCGAGCTCGGGCGCCGCCGCGCCCTCCTCGTGGAGGACCAGGCGCGGCTCGAGGCCGATCAGGATGTCCTCGAGATAGGCCGCGTTCATCTCGACGTTGACGGTGCAGACGGTGGCGCCGTGCGCCATCACGCCGAGATAGGTGACGAGGTGCTCGAGCGAGTTGTTGGAGAGCAGCGCCACCCGGTCGTTGGCGCCGATCCCGGCCTCCGCGAGATAGCGCGAAAGGCGTTGGGCGGTCTCCAGAAGCTGGCCGTGGGTGATGGCCTTGTCCTGGTCGATGCTGTGCACGAAGGTCTTGTCGGCCCGGCGCCCGGCGTTCCGCTCCAGCCAGTGCCGCAGCACGGCCGACCCTTCGCCGTCGCGCCGCGCCGCGCCGCGCGCGGGCGTCTCACGGACCTCCGTGGCTGGCGAACGGTCTGATCGGTCGGAACGGATCATGGGCTCAGGGCGAAACGATCCCGGTCGACGAGGTGTGCCTCACGTCATGCGGATCATAATTCTTAGAATCCTAACAATCTGAGTCAATGCAATTGTTTAGAATTCTAACGATGTCCGTTCCGGGGACGCCTTGCCGCCCGGCTATTTGGACCCGCTCGCGGCCAGGTTGTCGATCATTCGGGTCAGTGCGCGCCGCAGCGCGGTGTTGTCCGTGGCGGAAACGCCCTCGCCGGCGATCTCGTTGACCTCGCGCGCCAGGGGCAGCAGGACGCCGCGCATCCGCCTTCCCTTCGGTGTCAGGTAAATGTGCACCTTGCGTTTGTCGGAGGTGCTGCGTTGGCGCCGGATGAGCTTGGCCTTCTCCATGCTGTTGAGCGCGACCACCGTGGTCGGCTCGGTCATGCCGACGAGCCCGCTGAGCTCGCGCTGGTTCAACCCGTCCTGCTCCCACAGCACGCGCAGGAAATACCATTGTCCGGGCGTCACCCCGTGCTGAGTGATCCGCTGTTCGAGCGCGCGCTGGAACGCCCGGTTCGCCGCCCGTACGAGAAAGCCCGTGCTCTCCCTGGTGGAATAATGGCCTTCGTCCGTCGGCGCGCCAACCGCGGACCCCACCGCTCTCCCCTTCGCCCGCTTGATCTGGTTCAAAACGAACACTCCTCGAAGCCGGTCCGCAGCGCGAACATGGGAGATACTCGCCACCACAACCGGCCTGCCGGTCGGGAAAGCGCATTGATCGCCCAACTTTCGGGTGTACCTATGTCGGTGTGTACAATAACGAATCGAAGACCGACAACGAACCCCAAATCGGGCGGGATTTCTTGCATACATGTGTAGTCGGCCGCGCCCGGCCGCCGCCCGCCACAGCGGTGGCTCCGCCGGCGGTTTGCCTGTTCGAACCTGACCTCGGGCGCCGCCAAATGCCGCGGATCGGCGATTGACTCTGTTTCGCCGACCGATTAATAGTTAGAATGCTAAGGATTAAGCGCCGCGCCGTATCGGGCAGTACCGGGAGGAAAAAATGAACAAGCCAATCGCCAAGAATGAGCTGAGGCCCGCGACCGATGAAGTGCGCGACCTGCGCGGCACGCTGGAATGGCTGAAGGCGCAGGGCGACCTGATCGAGACCGACAAGGAAGTCGATCCGGACCTCGAGGTGACCGGCCTGCAGAAGCACCTCGACGGCGCCTGCCCGGTGCTCTTCAACAACGTCAAGGGCAAGCCCAACCACCGGGTGGTCACCAACCTCTTCGGCGACATCAACGTCATCAACAAGATGTTCGGCTGGAAGGACAATCCCGATCGCGTGCGCCGGCTCGCCCACGCGCTGTCCCATCCGTTGAAGCCGGTGGAGATCCCGCAGGGCGAGGCCCCGTGCCAGGAAGTGGTGATCGAGAATCCGGCCGACGTGAACGAGCACATGGTGCCGATCCGGCACACCACCTACGAGCCCGAGCTCACGGTGGGCTCCGGCATCCGCTGCGTCACCGGCGAGCAGTTCGAAGGCGGCACCGACCTCGGCTACAACCGCATGAACTTCCGCTGGGGCGACGTCGGCACCTTCCAGATCTCGCCGGGCTCGCACATGTGGCAGGTGGTCAGCAAGTACCACCGCTTGGGCGAGAAGGTTCCGCTGACCGTGTGCTTCGGCGTGCCGCCGGCCTGCACGCTGCTCGCCGGCGCCGGCTTCGACTACGTCATCCTGCCGACGGGCTGCGACGAGATCGGCGTCGCCGGCGCGGTGCAGGGCTCGCCGATCCGCCTGGTCAAGGCGCGCACGGTGGACGCCATGGCTTTAGCCGATTGCGAGGTCGTGCTCGAGGGCTACATCGACACCACCGACCGCCGCTACGAGACGGCGGAGAGCGAGGCGGCCGACGTCCAGGGCCGCTACCACTTCCATCCGGAATGGGCCGGCTACATGGGCAAGGCCTACAAGGCGCCGACCTTCCACGTGACGGCGGTGACCACGCGCGAGCCGGCCTCCAAGCCGATCATCTTCTGCCTCGGCGTGCACACGCTCGACGACCACAACATCGACACCACGGTGCGCGAGGCGGCGATCTACGAGCTCTGCGACCGCATCCAGCCCGGGATCATCCAGAACGTCGTCATCCCCTATTCGATGACCGACTGGGGCGGCTGCATCATCCAGGTCAAGAAGAACAACAAGATCGAGGAGGGCTACCAGCGCAACTTCCTCGGCGCCATCCTTTCCACCTCGCAGGGCATGCGCCTCGCCATCGCGGTCAGCGAGGACGTCGATCCCTACTCGATGGACGACGTCATGTGGTGCCTGACCACGCGGGTGAACCCGCAGGTCGACATCCTGAACCCGATCCCCGGCGGCCGCGGCCAGACCTTCATGCCCTCGGAGCGCATGACCGCGGGCAACGCGCAATGGACCGCGTCCAACACGCGCTTCGAGGGCGGCATGGGCATCGACGCCACCGTGCCCTTCGGCTACGAGAGCGACTTCCTGCGGCCGGTCTACCCGGTCGACAAGGTGAAGCCGGAAGACTTCTTCACCCCCGCCGACATCGAGAAGGCCAAGTCGCGGATGGCCGGATGGGTGCTCTCGCTGGCGCGAACGGGACGCTGACGCCAGCCGGCAGAAGCCGGCCGGCGAAGGCCGACACGATCGGGGCGGTCCCAGGCGGGGCCGCCCCGTTTCGTTTTCGTCCGCGCCGCTTAACCTCCAAGCAAGGCTTTCCGGCTAGTCTATGCAATTGACAATCATTCTCATTATCAGTAAAATACACTTATGTACGTATGCGTCTGCAATGCGATCACTGACCGGGATCTCGCCGGCTTGGCCCGCGAGGGCGTGCGCTCGGCCGCCGAGGCCTATCGCCGGCTCGGCGGCACGCCGGTCTGCGGACGCTGCCTCGACTTCGCGCAGAGCGTGATCGACGACGCCGACGCGCCCGCCGAGCGGCGGATGGCGCAGGTGCCCGGCCTGCAGCAGGCCACGCCATGATGATCTGGCGCGGCCTGTCGGCGAAGACCATCGTCGCGGCGGCCGAGGCGATCGCGCAGCGGAAATCGAGCGACCCGCCTCGGCGGGAGGCCGGGGCCGAGCATCGGACGACCGCCCCGCGCCCCGCCGCCGCGTCGCGCGATGCCATCAAAGCCGTCGATCCATCGCCGGGCCGCCACGCGGCCGAATAGGCCGGCTAGCGCATTTTCCGTTCGTTTGGCATCACCGGCCCTCATGAGCTTGTCGAATGGCCCCCACTCGGCCACCCAATGGCAGTATCCTGTGGGTGGCCGAGTGGGGGCCATTCGACAAGCTCATGAGGGCCGGCGCCGATTCCGCGTGAGCGGAATATATGCTAGCTCGCACCCGACCCTTTGGCCTGGGACTGGATGTAGTTCTCCAGCCCCATCTTCTCGATCAGCTCCAGATTGGTCTCCAGCCAATCGACATGCTCTTCCTCGCCCTCGAGGATGTCCTCGAACAGCTCGCGCGAGACATAGTCCCGAACCGTCTCGCAATGGGCGATCGCCTCGCGCAGGTTGGGCATCGCCTCCCGCTCGAGCTTGAGGTCGCATTCCAAAATCTCTTTCACGTCCTGGCCGATGAGTAGCTTTCCCAGATCCTGCAGGTTCGGCAGCCCCTCCAGGAACAGGATGCGCTCGATCAGGCTATCGGCGTGCTTCATCTCGTCGATGGATTCTTCGTACACCTGCTCGCCCAACGCGCCGAGGCCCCAATCCTTCAGCATCCGCGAATGCAGGAAGTACTGATTGATGGCCGTCAGCTCGTTCTTGAGGATGATGTTGAGGTGTTCGATGACGTCCTTGTCACCTTGCATGTGCGCTGTCCTCCGTCATTGCGTAGGCTTCGGCCGGCCCCTCGGGCGATCATGGATAGTCGGCCTCACCCTGTCGACCATTGAATTCCCGCGATCCGATCTAGAGCAGGTCGTGATCAGGTCGAATCATTTCTTGATTCGACCTGATCACGTGAATCTGCTCTATTATCAAATAGTTAGATCGGATTCACGCATTTGGGCCGGATCAGTTTATGATCCGGCCCAAATGCGATCCGATCTAGGCGTCGGCGGCCTCGCACGGCGCTTGTCGCTCGCGCTCGCGCTCGCGCTTACGCTCGCCTTGGGCGCGGCGGCGCAAGCGGGGGCGGCGGCGCCGCCCGACGCATTCTACGCGGCGGTGAACCGTCACCTGGTCGAGCGCCATGTCCTGCCCCGCTTCGATCGGCTGCGGGGTGCGGCGCGGGAGCTCCGCAGCGCGGGAGGCGCGCTCTGCCAAGCGCCCGGCGCGGGCCGGCTCGAGGACGCGCGTCGAGGCTTCCATGCCGCGATGGATGCCTGGATGGGCGTCCAGCATCTTCGTTTCGGCCCGGCGGAGCTCTTCAGCCGCGCCGACCGCTTCTACTTTTGGCCCCAGGCGCGCGGCAAGGTCGGCCCGGCGGTCGAAAAGCTGCTCGCCGGCGGCGGGATTCCGGCGCCCGGGCGCATGCCGACCGCAAGCGCCGCGGCCCAGGGCCTGCCGGCCCTGGAGTACCTGCTGTTCGAGCGGGGCGCGGCGCTGTTGCGCGCGGATGCCGCGGCCAAGCGCCGCTGCGCGCTGCTGCTGGCCGTGACCCGGAACATCCACGCGATCGCGGACGGCCTGGCCGCCGACTGGGCCGGCGGCCGCGTCGACTTCCGGCGCGCCATGGCCTCGCCCGGCCCCGCGAACCTCTATTACAAGACCCACAAGGACGCCGCCGCCGCGCTCTTTCAGAGCCTCCACGACGGGCTCGAGGCGGTCGCCGCCTCGCGGATCCGGCCGGTGCTCGGCGCCTCGCCCGCGGCGGCGCGGCCCCGGCTCGCCGAGCAGCGGGCGAGCGGGCGCTCGACGCGCAACATCGTGTCCGGCCTCCAGGCGCTCGCGGCGATGTACCGCGACAAGGACGGCGGCGGCTTCACCCGCCTCGTCCGCGCGCGCGGCGAGGTCAAGCTCGACGCGTTGATGCATCGGGCCTTCGGGCTGACAATCGCCACCGCGCGGAGCATCGGCAAGCCCCTGGAGGCCGCCGTCCGCGACGAAACGCTGCGGCCGCGCGTGGCGAAGCTGCTGCTGCAGGTCCGCGCGCTCAAGCAGATCGTCCGCACGCGGCTCGCCACGGCGATCGGCCTCGCGGTCGGGTTCAATGCGCTCGACGGTGATTGAGCGCCGCCGCGCGCTGGCGCTCCTCGGCGCCGTCGGGCTGGCGCCCTGGCTGTCCCGCACGGCGGGGGCGGGCCCGCGCGACATATTTTTGAGCGCACGCGCAGATGGACAGGGCCGGTACTGGTTCAGCGGACTCGATGCCGAGGGCGGACGGCGCTTCTACGTCGTCCTGCCGGGACGCGGACATTCGGCGGCGACGCATCCGCGCCTGCCCCTCGCGGTGGTGTTCGCGCGCCGCCCGGGGCGCTTCGCGCTTGCCGTCGACTGGCGCCGCGGGCGGGTCGTGGCGCGCTTCGCGCCGCCCGAGGACCGGCACTTCTACGGCCACGGCGTCTTCTCCCCCGACGGCCGCCTGCTCTACGCCTGCGAGAACGATTTCGAGGCGCGCCGCGGGGCGATCGGCATCTACGAGACCGCGCGCGGCTTCGCGCGGGTCGGTGAGTGGGCGAGCCATGGCATCGGCCCGCACGACCTCCGCCTGCTGTCCGACGGCGCGACCCTGGCGGTCGCCATCGGCGGCATCGCCACCCATCCCGACCTGCCGCGCCTCAAGCTCAACCTGCCGACGATGGCGTCTGCGCTGGCGTTGATCGACCGGCGCGACGGCGCGCTGGTCGGACGGCACCGGCTGGCGCCCGCGTTCCACAAGGCGAGCATCCGCCATCTCGCCCTCGCGCGCGGCGACCGCATCGCCGTGGCAATGCAGTACGAGGGGCCGGCGGGCGACCTGGTGCCGCTGCTCGGGGTTAGCGAGCGCGGGCGGCCGATCCGGCTGTTCGACGCGCCGGCGCCGGCGATCCGCGCCCTCCGCCAGTACTGCGGCAGCGTCGCCTGCGATACCGCCGGGGCGGTGATCGCGGCCTCCTCGCCGCGCGGCAACGTGCTCACGTTCTGGGAGGCCGAGAACGGCCGCCACCTCTTCACGACGCCGGTCGCCGACGGCTGCGGCGTGGCGGCGGCCGGCGGGCCGGGGCGTTTCCTGGCCAGCAGCGGGCGCGGCGGGCTCTTTCTCATCGACGTCGCGCGCCGGCGCGTGGCGCGGATCGGGCCCCCGCCGCGCGCCGGCCTCGCCTGGGACAATCATCTGGTTCCGACCGGCGGCTGACATCGGCCAGCCAGGCCGCGACGCCCTGCCGGGCGCGGCCGCGGGGTGCTAAGCTGCGGCCCACCGAGGACACGGGGGACGCCGCGCCATGCCGGAAGCGTCATCGATCGATTGGCTGGACGAGCTGAGGATCAAGGCGGCGATCGGCGAGCTGAACGCCGCCTTCTGCCACCACCTCGACCACGGCGAGCGCGAGGCCCTGGTCGAGCTCTTCACGGACGACGCCTTCTACACCCACGGGCCGCGCGTCTCGCGGGGCAAGGAGAAGATCGCCCAGGTCTTCGCGCGGCGCGCGGCCCGCGGCGTGCGCACCGCGCGGCACGTCCAGTCGGGCCTGCGCATCGCCGTGGAGAGCCCCGAGCGCGCCCGGGGCATGAGCGTCTGCCTCACCTTCGCCGCCGACGCCGCCCCGCCGATCGCCTCGGCGGAGCCCTTTCTGGTGGCCGATTTCGAAGACCGCTACCGGCTCTGCGAGGACGGGCGCTGGCGCTTCGCCGAGCGCCACATCCACCGCATCTTCGAGGGCGCGGCGAGCGACGGCCCGATGGGCATGCCCGAGGCGAGTGAGGTGGCCGCCGAGGACGGCGGGACATGACGGTCGAGCTGGTCTGCACGGCGCATTCGCCGATCATGGCGTGCTACGCGCGCGCGCCGGCCCGGTTCGACGAGATCGAGGCCGCCTTCGCGGCGCGGCGGGCGCGGATCGACGCCTTCGACCCCGAGCTCGTGGTGGTCTTCGGCACCGACCACTTCAACGGCGTCTTCCTGTCGCTGGTGCCGCCCTTCGCGGTGGGTCTCGCCGCCACGGCGGTCGACGATATCGGCGGCGTGCCCGGCCCGCTCGACGTGCCGGCCGAGACCGCGCTGGCGCTCGTCGAGGCGGTGCGCGGCGAGGGCGTCGACCTCGCGGTCTCCTACGCGATGACGGTCGACCACGGCTTCTCCCAGCCGATGGCGCGCCTGCTCGGCGCGCTCGACCGCTTTCCGGTGATCCCGGTCTTCGTCAACGGCATCATCCCGCCCTTCGTTCCCTTCGCCCGCTCGCGGGCGCTGGGCGGCGCGGTGGGCCGATTCCTGGGCGGATTGGGCAAGCGCGTGCTGCTGCTCGGCTCGGGCGGCATGTCGCACAACCCGCGCCGCTACTACCCCGATATCGGCGAGGGCGAGCCCGAGGTCGCCGGCTACCAGATGAGCGGCGGCCACGGCCCCGGCCTTTCCAAGGAGGCGTGGATCGAGCGGCTGCGCGTGATGCACCTGGAGGGCGCGGAGATGCTGGTCGACGGCCGGCGGACGCGCGCGGACATCTTCCTAAATCCCGAGTTCGACACCGAATTCCTGGAGATCGTGACCGGCGGCGCGCTCGCCCGGCTCGACGCCTGGGATCCGGCGGAGACGGTGGCGCGCGCCGGCATCGGCTCGCTCGAGCTCCACACCTGGCTCGCGGCCTGCGCGGCCAACGAGGCGGCGCAGGGACGAACGCCGGTCACCGCGGTCTACGCCGACACGCTGGAATACGGCATCGGCTTCGGCCTCATCTATGCCGAGGCGGGCCGAGCGGACATGGGAGACCGGGGACAATGAGCGAGGGCAAGCCATTCTTCCACGCCGATCAGATCGGCAGCATGTTGCGACCCGAGGCGCTGCTGAAGGCCTGGGCCGCCAACGCCGCGGGCGCGCTGCCCGACGCGATGCTGCTCGGCCTCCAGGACGAGGCCATCGCCTACGCGATCCGGGCGCAGGAGGCGCTGGGCTTCCGCTGCGTCGTCGACGGCGAGTTCCGCCGCGACGTCTGGTGGAGCGAGTTCATCACCCCCGCCGCGATCGACGGCATCGCCATCGACACCTCCGATCCCTCGACCTGGTTCGACAAGGACCGCTCGGCGGGCGACCTGCCGACCTACGTGCCGAAACGGATCCGCGTGACCGGCAAGCTCGCCCGCCGCGCCAGCATCATGGGCCATGCCCTCGACGTGATGACGCAGGCGGCGACGGTCGCGCCGAAGGTGACCATCCCGACGCCGACGCGCTTTCACTTCCAGTACGGCTACACATCGGTCGAGCCCGACGTCTATCCCGACATCGAGGGCTTCTGGGACGACGTGGCCGCCATCTACCGCGAGGAGATCGCCGCGCTCGAGGCGGCGGGCTGCCGGCTCATCCAGATCGACGATCCGGTGATGTCCTACTTCGTCGACCCCAAGCTGCACGAAGGCATGCGCGAGATGGGCGCCGAGCCCGACGAGCTGCTCGCCTCCTACGTCCGCGTGATCAACGCCGCGATCGCCGAGCGCGCGCCGGACACCTCCGTCGGCTTCCACATCTGCCGCGGCAACGCGCGCGGCTCGTGGATCGCCAGCGGCGGCTACGACCGCATCGCCGAGGCGGTCTTCCCGAGGCTCGACGTCGACACGTTCTTCCTCGAGTACGACGACCAGCGCTCCGGCGACTTCGAGCCGCTGCGCCTGATCCCCGAGGGCAAGAAGGTGGTGCTGGGTCTCGTCACCACGAAGCGCCCCGAGATCGAGGACGCCGACATGCTTCGGCGGCGCATCGACGCGGCGGCGGAGATCGTGCCGATCGAGCATCTCGGCATCAGCCCGCAATGCGGCTTCGCCAGCGTGCTGGAGGGCAACCCGATCACCTCCGAGGTGCAGCAGCGCAAGCTCGAGCTGGTGCTGCGGATCGCCCGCGACGTCTGGGGCAGCGCCTGACACCGGGTGGCGACCAGCGCGGCGGTGGGCCAGGGCCCGCCGGGCTATTCGGACAGTCTCAAAAAAACCGGAATTATGCACTTGACAAAGTGGCCATCAACCCCTAGATTCTAAGGCGTTAGAGCGGGAAAGGCCACTCCAATGACAAACACACCCAAGGAATTGACCCTCGACCAGATCACGGCGCACTTCGGCACAGACGAAGCGGCGCGTGAATATCTGGAGGCTGTTCGCTGGCCTGATGGGGTGGTTTGTGCGCATTGCGGCGAGACCGAGAGGGTGAAGCGCCTAGAGGGCAAGTCCCATCGTCCGGGCTTGTACCAGTGCTACGCTTGCAAGGACCAATTCACCGTCACGGTGGGAACGGTCTTCGAGAAGTCCAAGGTGCCGCTGCGGAAGTGGCTTGTCGCTTGGTATATGCTCTGCTCGTCAAAGAAGGGCATCAGTGCCCTTCAGATGCAGCGGATGCTGGGGCTCGGTTCGTATCGCACCGCGTGGTTCATGATGCACCGCATCCGCTACGCGCTCAGTGATCCGATCTTCTCCGACAAGCTCGGCGCCGATGGCGGCACCGTCGAGGCGGACGAGACGTACGTCGGTGGCAAGACGAAGGGCAAGGGCCGTGCCTATAAGGGCAACAAGACGGCCGTCGTCTCGCTAGTCGAGCGTGGCGGGCGGGTCAGGTCACAATCGGTTAAGAAAGTCACTGGTAAAACACTCAAGCGCGTTCTGGATGAGCACCTTGATTCGTCCGCCAATCTGATGACGGACGATCTGGCCGGATACAAAAAGCCCGGCAAGGCGTTCGCGTCGCACCAGACGGTGAACCATACCGCTGGAGAGTATGTGAGGGGTGAGGCGCACACGAACACCGTTGAGGGCTACTTCTCCCTCTTCAAGCGCGGGGTGCATGGCGTGTTTCACCATATCGGTCACCACTACATCGACCAGTATTTGAGCGAGTTCGATTTTCGCTACAGCACTCGCTCAATGACCGATGGCGAGCGCACCATTGCCGGCTTGCGGAAGGTCGCAGGTAAGCGCCTGATGCTAAGGCGTGCCAACGGAGCAGTCTGACATGGCCCGAGGAACGTCTAGACGAGCGTCGCAATTGGAGGCGGAGAGGGAGCGGCACCTTGAAGAGGTGTTGCTTGTGTGCCCTATTCGAGGACCATTGGGCGCAAGCGCACTCGCGAAGGATGGTTTCACTTCAACGGAAGAGGCGCGCCGGGTCGATTTTCTTCATTTCCTGGTTGATGAAAGGAACTATCCCCCGGACCACATTCGCGTCGAAGTCGTGACCCTCAAGAACCTGGGCGAGAGTGGGCGAAATCAACTGCGCGCTGACGTCATTGTCTATGACTGCCCTTGGGCAAAGATCGCCAACAGCGACAAGAAGGGACAACTTGGGCACGCCATTCTGGTTGCTGAGATCAAGAGAGACTCGTCAAAGAAGGCGCGAGGTATTTCTCAGCAACTTGAACCAGCACTATTGCTCCTACCTCGTCTCGATACGATGGGGGCGTACTGGGATGATGAGAACAGAATCCTGTTCACGAAATCCGTCTCGAAGAGAGGTCGGCACGAAGAGATCGTAATTGGCACGGACTCGATTGCGAACCTGCCAGACTACGGCATCGCCTATCATTCAAAGGCGATCACCGTAGACACACTGACGAAACCAGCAAATTTGGTCGCGACGCTCCAAGGCTTGGCCAACATCATGCGATCGCATGGCGTGAATGACGAGCAGAAGCGGTACAAGGAAACGGTCAAGCTCCTCCTTGCTCGATACGTTGACGAGAAGAAGGCGCGAGGTTCGGACAACAAGCAATTGAGGTTACAGGTCCTCGCGGGGGATGACACGGGCTTCCTGTCGCGCGTGGAACGTTTGTACACAGAGGCATCGCTTCGCTATCAGCGTGTGCAAACCCTCTTTACTCCGGTGACGAAGCCGGAACTGGACGAGAAAACACTGCGCGACCTTGTGAGCGCGATCCAAGGGTTTGATTTTTCGTCAGCGTCAAGCGACACCATGCAGCAGGTGTTCATGACGTTTGTGCCCGTCGTCTTCAAAAAGAACCTCAGCCAGTATTTCACGCCGGCTTCGCTCATCGACACGATGGTGCAGATGGTTGCCCCCGGACCCACTGAAAAGGTTGCGGACCCGGCGATGGGAACGGCAGATTTTCTCACGTCCGCACTCAACTTCTGCATTGAACGCGGCGACGATGACGCGTTTGGAAGGATCTACGGAATCGATTCTGATCCGAGCGCATACGATCTCGCAGTCGTCAACATGATCCTGAATCGAGACGGCCAAGCCAATCTGCGGCTTGAAGATTCTATTGAAAACCATTCTCGGTGGGCTGAGGAAATGGATGTCGTACTCTGCAATCCACCGTTTGGTGCAAAGACCATCGAGAAGCGCGCGCAAGTCCTTGATGAATACGACTTGGGACATCAATGGGAGGAAGCCGGGGATGCTCCGGGGCGATGGGTTATGTCGGACACCACCGCCAAGAGTCAGCAACTTGGCATTCTGTTCATTGAAAGGTGTTGGAAGATGCTCCGCTCCGGGGGGCGCTTGGCGATTATCCTTCCCGAGGGCTATCTTTCAACGGCTGCACATGGGTATGTCCGGCAATGGATACTTGAGCATTTTATCGTGCGTTCGTTGGTGGAGCTTCCACGCCGCATCTTTGTGAAGTCAGACGCCGACCTGCGGTCGAATATCCTGGTCGCGGAGAAGAGAGTGCCGGGCGAGGCGGTACCAAAGTATCCGATCCACGCATCAATGGTGCGCCGCGTCGGCTACAAATTGGGTGGTGATTTCCGGCCGCTACCGTTGCAGGACAAGGCTACTGGGATTCCCATTCGCGACAGCGCAAACCGGATCGTGCTGGATTCCGATTTCCGGCGGGTGTTGGACGAGTTCGCGGCGACGCCAAAAAAGATCACTGCAAAGTGGAAGGGCGCTACCGTGGCCGACATAGTGTCTCGGGTGGACCTAGACATGAAACCGCGTCGCCTTGCCCCCCGCGCCTTGGAGAATACCCACAGGCTCAAGGCCGAAGGCGCTGTTCCATTGAGCGAAATTGCTGACGTGCTGGAAGACAAGATCGATCTCTTGACCGATGTCGGCCCCAGCGAATTTAGGCGTGTTGTTGAAGGTCAGGATATTCGGGCCATCGAGGGTCTGGTGGTTCCTCATTTTTCAGAGCGCTGCTGGACAATCGCGGAGCGGAAGCAGCGCAAGGTCTACCAGTTGCAGGATAGAGATATCATTGTCGGGCTGGTGAGACCTGAAAGACGCAACGTCGGAATTCTGCTGGATCGAGGAGACGACGTAGTAGGGAGCCCGGACGGCCTTGCGGTTGTACGTGTTCGTGAAGGAAAGGAAGAAAAGTATCCTACAGCATGGCTTTTTGCCGTCTTGCGCTCAGAGCAGATTAGACTTCAGTTTTGGACGGAATCCGGTGGCACTAGCTACGGAAAACTAGACGTTGATCGGATTCGCAACGTCTTAATCCCACTCTCGACGATCAAAGAGCGACGGTCCGCAGCGGAGAAAGTGGAGGCTTGGATCGAAAGTGCAAAAGAGTATTCGGATGCGTGGTCTCAAATCGGTATCGAGGGCGACCGACGCCCAATTCTAAACTCTCCTTTGATCGGGCTGTTTGACGATGACGAAGGCGAGATGGAGACCGACGCCCTGACGGAAGACGAAGAAGATGCAGCGGTGGCTCGCCAACGGTTGAGAGAGATCAAGGTGTCACCGAATAAGTTGGTCAAGGGAGAAGAGTTAGATAGAAGGCTGGCGAAGCTAGAGCCTTAGAGCGATGTCAGCGCTCTATGGCTTTGCCTTTACGGATGCAGCGCTCACCTTCTTGGAGAAGGTTGTTACCGCAAAGATTCGAGGCCAGATTAAGCGCAAAATTGAGAAACTGGCGGCCGATCCCTTCCCTCCAGGTTCAAAGAAGCTCAAGGGTGTGACGGAGGGTGGCGAGGCCGTCCATCGCGTTCGCTCAGGCAAGTACCGTATTTTGTATCAGGTGAAGGACAACCAGTCTGAGATCATCATTCTCGACATAGGCCATCGAAAGGACGTGTACCGATGAAGGCGAAGAAGAAGCCCTCTCGCGACGAACCCTTGAAGGTGCCATTTAAGTTCGATGATGCGATGAAGCGCGCCTTGGGGGTCAAACCGCCGTCGGGCGGGTGGGCCAAGTACGAGACGAAACTGAAGCGTCAACGCGAGCGGCGACGGCAACGCAAGAAAGCCACGGGATAGAAGATGCCCGCCGGAAATAGCCACCACCAGATATAGCTATGACTTTGCTAAGTGCATAATTCCGAAAAAAACTGGCCCCGCGCGGTGGCGGGGCCAAGGTCGTTCGTTAGGGAGGTTCTTGCTTTACGCGCGCTTTTCCTTGCGCAGCCCCATGAAGATCGAGACGCACATCAGCACCAGCACGATGGCAAAGGGCAGTCCCGTCGAGATCGCCGCCGCCTGCAGCGAGGCGAGCCCGCCGCCGAGCAGCAGCGCGATCGCCACCAGCCCCTCGAAGGTGCACCAGAACACGCGCTGGGAGACCGGGGCGTCGATCTTGCCGCCGGCGGTGATGCTGTCGATCACCAGCGAGCCGCTATCCGACGAGGTGACGAAGAAGACGATCACCAGCACGATGCCGACGAAGGAGGCGATCTGCGTCAGCGGCAGCTGCTCCAGCATCTTGAACAGCGAGAGCTCGGGCGTCCACGCCTTGATCGTCTCGGTGACGCCGGTATAGCCGTCGTTGACGAACTGGCTGATCGCGGTGCCGCCGAAGGCGGTCATCCAGATCACGCCGACGAGGGTCGGGATGATCAGCACGCAGACGAGGAACTCGCGCACGGTGCGGCCCTTGGACACCCGGGCGATGAACATGCCGACGAAGGGCGACCAGGAGATCCACCAGGCCCAGTAGAACGTCGTCCAGCCGTGCAGGAACTTCTCGTCGGAGCCGGTGCGGCCGATCCAGTTGCTGAGCTCGGGCAGCGCCACGGCGTAGTTGGCGATGTTGACGAAGAAGCCCTTCACGATTTCGAGCGTCGGTCCCGCGAAGATCACGAAGAGCAGCAGGATGAGCGCGAGGATCATGTTGATCTCGCTGAGCCGCTTGACGCCCTTGTCGAGCCCGCGCAGCACCGAGACCAAGGCGATCGCGGTGATGCCGACGATCAGCAGCACCTTCACGCCGTTCGAATCGTTCAGCCCGAAGAGATACTTCATCCCGCCCGCGGCCTGGTTGGCGCCGATGCCGAGCGAGGTCGCGAGGCCGAACAGCGTGGCGAAGACCGCCAGGATGTCGATGATGTGGCCGGGCCAGCCCCAGGTCGCCTTGCCGAAGATCGGATAGAAGGCCGAGCGGATGGTCAGCGGCAGGCCGCGGTTGTAGCAGAAGAAGGCGAGCGCCAGCGCCACCACCGCATAGATCGCCCAGGGATGCAGGCCCCAGTGGAAGATCGTGGCGGCCATGCCGATCGAACGCGCCGCCTCGGTAGCCGCGGCGTCGACGCCGAGCGGCGGGTTCTGGAAGTGGTAGACCGGCTCCAGCACGCCGAAGAACATGAGGCCGATGCCCATGCCGGCGGCGAACAGCATCGCGAACCAGCCGGCGTAGGTATATTCCGGCTTGGCGTCGGCGCCGCCGAGCCTGATCTTGCCGTAGGGCGAGACGATCAGGAACAGGCAGAACAGCACGAAGATGTTCGCCGCGATCATGAAGACCCAGTCGAAGGTCGTCGTCAGCCACGGCCGGAGCGCGCCCAGCGCCTTGGTCGCCTCGGCCTGGAAGGCGAGGACGACCAGGACGAAAGCGATAATCACCAGTCCCGAGATGAAGAAAACCGGATTGTGAAGATCGAGTCCGAACGGCCGCACATTGTGCTGGCCGAGCACGTATCCGTGGACCTCGAGATCGCTCGAGGGCGTGTCACTCGACGTTGCATCGCTCATGGTAGCGTTTCTCCCCTGGCGCGGCCGGTCGGGTGCGGGCCCGGCCTCCCCTTGCGCTGGCGCCCGCGACGATCGCGTGCCGGCGCCGTTGAGTTCGAAGCGAAGGGCGTAGCCACGCCCGTCGTCCGATGAGATGCCCGCAGCCGAAAGAATAGACCTGTGTGGCACACCCCCTTCGTGTCGCAATCCGGCTCCAACTGTCCCCCAATCGACGCCGCCAAGGGTCGTGCATGAGCCGCGTGCGCGCCCGGGCGTATGTCGCGATTCGGCCCGGCGGTGTCGCAGACAAGCACCCCCGGCGCCGTTGCCCGGTGTAGCAAGCCAAGGCATTCTGGCAATGCGTGGCGGGGCTTAGCCGCATTCCGGGCGGCAAGGTGGCAGCCGGACGTGAGAGGGAGGGTCACCCATGCAGACCGAGGCACGGGCCGTCGTGATCGGCGGCGGCGTGGTGGGCGTGAGCACGCTCTACCATCTCGCCAAGAAGGGCTGGACCGACGCGGTGCTGCTGGAGCGCACCGAACTCACCGCGGGCTCGACCTGGCACGCCGCGGGCCTGCTGCCGCTCTTCAACATGAGCTACAGCGTCGGCCAGATCCACAAGTACTCGGTCGCGCTCTACAAGACCCTGGAGGAGGAGACGGGCCAGCCCGTGGGCCTCATCCAGTGCGGCAACCTGCGCCTCGCCAACACCAGGACGCGCATGGACGAGTACCGGCACTATGCCGGCACGGCGCGCACCATCGGCATCGACGTGCAATTCCTGACGCCCGAGGAGATCGGCGAGCTCTGGCCGCTCTGCAACCTCGAGCGGCTCGAGGGCGCCATCTTCCATCCCGAGGACGGCTACATCCAGCCCGCCGACGTGACCATGGCGCTGGCGATCGGCGCGCGGAAGATGGGCGCCAAGATCCACCAGCAGACCCCGGTCACCGCGATCGAGCGCAAGCCGAGCGGCGAGTGGCTGGTCCGGACCGAGAAGGGCGACATCGCCTGCGAGCACGTCGTCTCGGCGACCGGCAACTACGGCCGCCAGACCGGACGCATGGTCGGCATCGACATCCCGACGATCCCGGTCGAGCACCAGTTCATCGTCACCGACGCGCATCCGGCGCTGGTCGAGCGTCGCGAGCAGGGCCTGCCCGAGCTGCCGATCCTGCGCGAGAGCGACGCCTCCTACTATCTCCGCGAGGAGCGCCAGGGCTTGTTGCTGGGTCCCTACGAGCAGGGCGCGCCCGCGTGTTTCGTCGACGGCGTGCCGCCGACCTTCGAGAAGGACCTCTTCCCGGGCGCGCTCGAGCGGCTGATGCCGCATGTCGAGGCGGCGATCAACCGGGTGCCGATCTTCGCCGAGGTCGGCATCAAGGACATCGTGAACGGCCCCATCGCCTATACCCCCGACGGCAGCCCGCTGGTGGGACCGGCCTGGGGCGGCTTGCGGAACTTCTGGATCAACGAGGGCCATTCCTTCGGCATCACCGCGGCCGGCGGCGCCGGCTGGCAGCTCGCCGAATGGATCGTCGAGGGCCAGCCCACGATCGACATGCTGGGCGTCGACCCGCGGCGCTTCGGCGACTACGCCTCCAAGGCTTTCCTCAGGACCAAGAACGAGGAGGCCTACGCCAGCGTCTTCACGGTGCATTTCCCCGACGAGGAGCGCGCCGCGGCGCGGCCCTTCCGGCGCACGCCCTGCTACGACCGCATGAAGGAGCGGGGTGCCGTGTTCGGCCAGCTCTTCGGCTGGGAGCGGCCCAACTGGTTCGCGCCCGAGGGCGTGAAGGCCGAGGACGAATGGTCGTTCCGGCGCGCCAACTACTTCGGGCCGGTCGGCGAGGAGTGCCGCAACGTGCACGAGAATGCCGGCCTCCTGGATATGTCGGCCTTCGCCAAGACCTATGTGTCGGGGCCGGGCGCCGATGCCTGGCTGGAGAACCTCTTCGCCAACACCCTGCCCAAGAAGGTCGGGCGCATCGGGCTCTGCCACGCGCTCTATCCCAAGGGCGGGGTGCGCTCGGAGTTCACCGTCATGCGCGACGGCCCGAACGCCTTCTACCTCGTCTCCGCCGGCGCCTGGCAGCGCTTCGACTGGAGCTACCTGGAGCGGATGCTGCCGGCCGACGGCAGCGTCCGGCTCGACTGGCAGACCACGCAGATGGGCGTGCTGGTGCTCGCCGGGCCCAAGGCGCGCGATATCCTGGCCAAGGTCAGCGACGCCGATTTCTCGTCCGCCGCCTTCCCCTGGCTCTCGGGCCGGGATGCCGATATCGGCCTCGCGCCCTGCCGGGTGATGCGCGTCAACTTCGTGGGCGAGCTCGGCTGGGAGATCCATCACCCGATCGAGATGCAGACCCACATCTTCGACGTGCTGATGGAGGCGGGCGAGCCGCTGGGCCTCAAGCCCTTCGGCATCCGCGCCATGAACTCGATGCGGATCGAGAAGTCCTACCGGCTCATCGGCACCGAGCTGTCGCTCGAATACGCGGCGCTGGAGAGCGGGCTCCACCGCTTCGTGCATCTGAACAAGGGCGAGTTCATCGGCCGCGACGGGTTGACCAAGTGGCAGGAGCGCGGCTTCGAGAACGAATACGTGACCCTCGAGGTGGGCGAGATCGGCGATGCCGACGCGCTCGGCAACGAGCCGATCTTCGACAAGACGGGGGCGATGATCGGGCGCGCCACCGCGGGCGGCTTCGGCTGGCGCCTCGACAAGAGCCTGGCGCTCGGCTACGTGCGGCCCGACTTCGCCGGCCACGGCACCGAGCTCGAGATCGACATCCTCGGCAGGATGCATCCCTGCCGCGTCATCGAGGAATCGCCCTTCGATCCGGCCAACGAGCGGCTGCGGGCTTAGCTCCTCTCGTCTTAGTCGCCTTCGGCGTCCCCTCACCCTCCCATCGCTGACGCGATGGGCCCCTGAAACGCCATCGGCGTTTCAGCGCTGAAAGCGTTTCAGTGCATGAGTCTTTTGCCAATTTCCCCCCAGCGCCCCGTTAACGCTCAACCCAATTAGAGTTTGCCAGTAGCGGCGTATCGTGTCGTAATTTGAACAAGCGACGCGCAGAACGCCGTGGTTCACGTCTCATGGGAGGACTGATGGGAGGCGCCGCGTTGGCGTTCGGGCCCATGGCAGGCACCGACCCCGGAAGCCGCTTCGGCTTCCTGATGATCCCCAACTTCTCGCTGAGCGCCTTCGCCGCGGGGATCGAGGCCCTGCGGCTGGCCAACCACGTCAGCGGCGAGCAACTCTACGAGTGGTGCACGATCTCGATCGACGGCGGGCCCGTCACCGCCTCGAGCGGCGTCGAGATCCGCGCCGAGCTTTCGATCGCGGAGGTCGAGCGGATCCCGACGGTCTTCGTCTGCGGCGGCATCGAGTCGCATCGCTTCGAGGACCGGCGTTTGGCGAACTGGCTGCGCACGATCGAGCGCCGCGGCGCCAACCTCGGCGCCTTGTGCACGGGCACGCACATCCTGGCGCGGCTCGGCCTGCTCGACGGCTATCGCTGCACCATCCACTGGGAGAACCTGCCGGGCTTCGCCGAGGACTTTCCCGAGATCGACGTGCGCGAGGACATCTTCGTCGTCGACCGCAACCGCTTCACCTGCGCCGGCGGCATGGCGGCCTCGGACATGATGCTGAGCTTCGTCAGCCGCCAGCACGGCTACGACCTCGCCGCGGCGATCTCCGAGGAGCTGGTCTACGAGCGCATCCGCGGCGAGGAGGACCACCAGCGCATGGCGCTCCGCCTCCGCCTCGCGGTCAGCCAGCCCAAGCTGCTCGCCTCCATCAACAAGATGTCGGAAAACATCGAGGCGCCGCTGAGCCAGGTCGAGCTCGCCCGCGAGGTGGGCTTGTCGACGCGCCAGCTCGAGCGGCTGTTCCAGAAGTACCTCAACTGCACGCCGAGCCGGTACTACCTGGAAATGCGCCTCACCCGCGCGCGCTCGCTGTTGCAGCAGACCTGCATGTCGGTGATGAACGTGGCGCTGGCGACGGGCTTCGTCTCGGCCTCGCATTTCAGCAAGTCCTACCGCCTGCATTTCGGCTACGCGCCGAGCGACGAGAAGCGCTCGCAGGCGCAGGCCGCGGCCGAGCCGGCGCGGAGCGTGGCCTAGATCGGATCGCATTTGGGCCGGATCAAGAAGTGATTCGACCTAATCACGACCTGCTCTAAGCCCCACCGAGAATCGCCACGCCGTATTCGAGCCCCGCATCCTCCAGCCAGCGCCAGGCGTAGTCGGCGAAGCTCCCGTGCACGGTGACCTCGAAGGTCGGCGTCCCGTCGCTCTTGTGCAGGATGACGCCGGTCTTGGCGAGCAGCGTGCGCACCACCTTGCCCGGGCCGAAGACGCTCGGATGCAGGTCGATCGTGCAGCCCTTGGCGAGCACGTCGCGCGCGCGCGGGCCGGCGAGCGCGATCACCGTCATCGACTCGCCGACCTCGACGGCGGCCGCGTGCCGGCCCGCCAGCGCGGCGGCGAGCGCCGCCGGCAGGGTCTCGCGGTCGTCGGCCGGGGCGACGACGAGCCACTCGTCGGGGCCCATCCACAGGATCGACCGGTTGCCGGAGCTCATGGCGCTCAACGCCTCGCCGGGCAGGGCCACGCCGACGCACCCCGCCACCGCCGTGCGGAACGCCTCGTCCCCGGCGTTGCCGCGCAGCGTCACCATGGTTCGGTGCGCGTGCTCGCGCAGGGTGACTCCGCCGCCATCGGGCGTGGCGCCGGCGGCGAAGAGCTGGAGATGCGCGAGCGGGCTCTGGCGCAGGTAGGGCTCAGCCATGGAGGCGCGCTCCCTCCTTGTCGTAGAACACCGGCTCGGCGACCGTCGCCGCCATGGTCCCGCCGCCGAGCAGCGGCACGTGGACCTGCTCGCCCATGCGGCCGCGTCCGCCGCGGACCAGCGCCAGCGCGATCGAGCGGCCGAGGGCGGCGCTCCAGTAGCTCGAGGTCACGTGCCCGATCATCGCCATCGGCGGCTTGCGCTTGCGTTCGGCGACGATCTGGCCGCCCTCGGGCAGCACCGCCTTGGGGTCCTCGGTCAGGAGGCCGACGAGCTGCTTGCGGTCGGCGCGCGCCGTGTCGGGCCGGGCGAAGGAGCGGCGGCCGAGGAAGTCCTTGGTCTTCGAGACGATCCAGTCCATGCCGAGGTCCTGCGGCGTCACCGTGCCGTCCGTGTCCTGGCCGACGATGATGTAGCCCTTCTCGGCGCGCAGCACGTGCATGGTCTCGGTGCCGTAGGGGGTGATGCCGTGCTTGGCGCCGGCGGTCATCAGCGCCGTCCACAGCGCCATGCCGTAGCTCGCCGGCACGTTGATCTCGTAGGAGAGCTCGCCGGTGAAGCTGATGCGGAAGACCCGCGCGGGGATGCCGGCGACGCTCATCGGCTGCCAGGTCATGAAGGGGAAGGCCTCGGCCGACAGGTCGACGCCCCCGGCGATCTCCGCCATGAGCGCGCGCGCCTGCGGCCCGCAAATGCTCGCGGTCGCGTACTGCTCGGTGACCGAGGTCGCGTAGACCTCGAGCTCGGGCCATTCGGTCTGCAGCCATTCTTCCAGCCAGGCGAGGACGCGCCCGGCGTTCCCGGTCGTCGTCGTCATCAGGTAGTGCCGATCGCCGAGGCGCGAGGTGACGCCGTCGTCCATCACCATGCCGTTCTCGTCGAGCATGAGGCCGTAGCGGCAGCGCCCGACCGCGAGCTTCGACCAGGCGTTGGTGTAGACGCGGTTCAGGAACTCCGCCGTGTCGGGGCCCTGCAGGTCGATCTTGCCCAGCGTCGTCGCGTCGAGCACGCCCAGCGCATTGCGCGCGGCGAGGCATTCGCGCGCCACGGCCTCGTCCTTGCCCTCGCCCGCCTGCGGGAAATAGAACGGCCGCTTCCACTGGCCGACGTCCTCGAACACCGCGCCCTGCTCGGCGTGCCACTGGTGCATCGGCGTGCGCCGCGCGGGGTCCATGAAATCGCCCCGGTCGCGCCCGCCCATGGCGCCGAAGCTGAGCGGGGTGAAGGGCGGGCGGAAGGTCGTGGTGCCGACCGCCTCGATCGGCTTGTCCAGTTGTTCGGCCAGCAGCGCCAGGCCGGGAATGTTGGCGAGCTTGCCCTGGTCGGTGCCCATGCCGAGCGTGGTATAGCGCTTCAGGTGCTCGACCGAGCGGTAGCCCTCGCGCGCGGCGAGGCGGACGTCGGCGACCGTCACGTCGTTCTGGAAATCGAGGAAGTGCTTGCGCTCGTCGGCCGCGCCGCTTGCCGCCGGAACCGACCACAGCGGCTCGAGCGGCGCGGGGTCGTCGGCCGGCGCGGCGAATTTCGGCTTGCGTGCCGCCTTCGCCGCGCCGGCATCCCTGGCCGCGGCGGCGCCGGCTTGGTAGCCCTCGTTCAACGCCGCTTCCAGGGAAAACGCGCCGTTGGCGCCGCCGGCGACGCGGCTGGCTTGCGCCGGCCGGTCGGGCACGAAGCAGGCCGGCGCCGCCTCCCAGCGCAGCTTGCCCTGGGCCTGCGAGAAGAGGTGCACGGCCGGGTTCCAGCCCCCGGACATGGCGACCACGTCGCAGGCCAGGGTGCGGAGCGCCCCGCCGCCCGGCCCCGCCACGCCGACCGAGCGCACCCGCCGGTTGCCGCCGGCCGCCGCGACGCAATGCCCGGTGAGGATCTCGACGCCGGCCGACCGGGCCGCCTCGGCGGCGGGTCCGGGCTCGGCCCGCGGGTCGACCGCGGTGACGGCGACATCGGCGCGGGCGAGCGCGGCCGCGGTCGCATAGGCGCTGTCGTTGTTGGTGAAGACGACCGCGCGCTTGCCGGCCGTGACGCCGTAGCGGGCGAGGTAGCTGCCGACCGCGCCGGCGAGCATGATGCCTGGCCGGTCGTTGTTCTTGAAGGCGATGGCGCGCTCGAAGGCGCCGGTCGCGAGCACGACCTGCCTGGCCCGGATGCGCCAGAGGCGGAGGCGCGGGAGATGCGGGGCCGCGCCGGCGGGGCCCAGATGGTCGGTGACGCTCTCGCAGGCGATGAGGAAGTTGTGGTCGAAATAGCCGGTGACCACGGTGCGCGTGAGGATGCGCACCTGCTCCATGCCGGCGAGCGCCTCGCTCGTCGCGGCCACCCAATCGAGCGCCGGCGTGTCGTCGATCGTGGCCGGTCGGCCGAGCAGCGCGCCGCCGAGCTCGGCGTCGCTCTCGGCCAGGATCACCCGCGCGCCGGCCTTGCCGGCGGCGAGCGCGGCGGCGAGCCCTGCCGGTCCGGCGCCCACCACCAGCACGTCGCAATGGGCGTTCATGCGCTCGTAGCGGTCGGGATCGGGTTCGCCCGGCGCCTTGCCGAGGCCGGCGGCGCGGCGGATGAATGTCTCGAAGAAGCGCCAGGGCAGGGGCGGCCCCATGAAGGTCTTGTAGTAGAAGCCGGCCGGGAAGACGCGGCCGAAGAGGCTGTTGACCGCGCCGAGGTCGAAGCCGACCGAGGGCCAGGCGTTGACGCTCGCCGCCGCGAGACCGTCATAGAGCTCGATCTGCGTGGCGCGGATATTGGGCTGGGTATGCGCGCCGGTCTCGAGCTGGACCAGCGCGTTGGGCTCTTCCGGCCCCGCGCTCAGGATGCCGCGCGGCCGGTGGTACTTGAAGCTGCGCCCGACCAGGTGGACGCCGTTCGCCAGCAGCGCCGAGGCGAGCGTGTCGCCGGCGTAGCCCTCGTAGGCCTTGCCGTTGAAGGTGAAGCCGAGCGGCCGGCTGCGGTCGATGCGGCCGCCCTCGGCGAGGCGATGGCGCTGCCGGCTCATGGGGCTTTTGGCTTCGGCGCCGTCTTGTCGTCCGGCAGCTCGGGGCGCTCGCCGATCTTGTAGATGGTGAGGATCTCGTGGCTGACGGTGTGGCGCGCCAGGTTGAACCAGCGCCGGCAGCCATGGACGTGGAACCAGCGCTCCCGGTGCACGCCCTTGGGGTTGCTCCGGATGAAGACGTAGTCGGCCCAGGCGTCGTCGGAGAGCGTGTCGGTATCCGTGGGCCGCGCGATATGCGCCTCGCCGCCGTAGCTGAACTCGGTCTCGTCGCGCTTGCCGCACCACGGACAGTCGATGAGCAGCATCGGCCCGTTCCCCTAATGCGCCACCGCGGCGGCGCCGTGCTCGTCGATCAGCGTGCCGGTAGTGAAGCGCTCGAGCGCGAAGGGCGCGTTGATCGGGTGCGGCTCGCCGGTCGCGATCGTATGCGCGAAGCACCAGCCCGAGCCCGGCGTCGCCTTGAAGCCCCCGGTGCCCCAGCCGCAGTTGAAGAAGAGGTTCTCCACCGGCGTCCTGGAGAGGATCGGGCTCGCGTCGGGGCAGGTATCGACGATGCCGCCCCATTGGCGGAGCTGGCGCAGGCGCGAGAAGATCGGGAAGAGCTCGGTGATCGCGCCGATCTGGCCCTCGATCGTGTGGAAGCTGCCGCGCTGGGCGTAGCTCGTATAGGCGTCGATGCCGGCGCCGATGACGAGCTCGCCCTTGTCCGACTGGCTGACATAGACGTGGACCGCGTTCGACATGACGACGCAATCGAGCACGGGCTTGATCGGCTCGGAGACGAGCGCTTGGAGCGGATGGCTCTCGATCGGCAGGCGGAAGCCCGCCATCCCGGCCAGCACGCTCGCATGCCCCGCGACCACGACGCCGACTTTCCTGGCCTTGATCGCCCCGCGCGTCGTCTCGACGCCGGTGATCGTTCCGTTGGCGATCGAGAAGCCCGTGACCTCGCAGTTCTGGATGATGTCGACGCCGCGCGCGTCGGCGGCGCGGGCATAGCCCCAGGCGACCGCGTCGTGGCGCGCCACCCCGCCGCGGCGCTGCAGCGAGGCGCCGAGGATCGGATAGCGGAGCTCGCGCGAGATGTTGATGATCGGCACCATCGCCTTCACTTGCGCCGGGTCGAGGATCTCCGAGTCGATGCCGTTCAGGCGGATCGCATGGACGCGGCGCGAGAGCTCCTTCAGGTCGTGCTCGTTATGCGCCAGGTTGAGGACGCCGCGCTGGCTCAGCATGATGTTGAAGTTGAGGTCGCGCGAGAGCCCTTCGTAGAGCTGCAGCGACTTCTCGTAGATCGCCGCGCTCTCGTCCCAGAGATAGTTGGAGCGGATGATCGTGGTGTTGCGCCCGGTATTGCCGCCGCCGATCCAGCCCTTCTCGATCACCGCGACGTTGGTGACGCCGTGCTCCTTGGCGAGGTAATAGGCGGTGGCGAGGCCGTGGCCGCCGCCGCCGACGATGACGACGTCGTATTCGGGCCGCGGCTCGGGGCTGCGCCAGGCTTCCGGCCAGGCCTGGTGATAGGCGAGCGCGTTCCGCGCCAGGCTGAACACCGAATACCGCGTCATCCCCAACCCCTTGGCGCATCGGCCCAATCGGGCGTCGATTCCATCGGCCGCCGCGCAGCCCCATAGAGTTACCCCCATTTGCACGCGGCCGAAACGCCCTCTGTCCCCATGACGACCTTTGCGGTCGCGATTGCGACAGGGCGGCGATTCGCCATTTCCCCATTGATATCCAGGGCCTTTCGGGGGCCGCTTTGTCGCGCGCCAGCTAACCTTTGTCGCGTCGGGAATAGTGCCCTATCCCCCTCCAATCCAAAAGAAATCAGGCTACGGACGGCGCGCCGGGAGCCGCATAGGCGGGCCTGCCCCGATGGCGCGCGGCATCGCGTGTTCCGGTCGACGCGCCGGGCGCGCATCGGGGGCAAATCCGGAACTGGAGTTGGCCGATGGCGGACGACGATCTCGATCTCAGCGCGCTCAGCGACGCCGACCTCGTCGAGCAGATGCACGACGACCTCTACGACGGCCTGAAGCCGGAGATCGAGGAAGGCGTGACCATCCTGCTCGGGCGCGGCTGGGAGCCCTACAAGGTCCTGACCGAGGCGCTCGTCGAGGGCATGCGCATCGTCGGCATCGATTTCCGCGACGGCATCCTCTTCGTGCCCGAGGTGCTGCAGTCGGCCAACGCGATGAAGGCCGGCATGGCGATCCTGCGCCCGCTGCTCGCCGCCACCGGCGCGCCGCAGATCGGCAAGATGGTGATCGGCACCGTCAAGGGCGACATCCACGACATCGGCAAGAACCTCGTCACCATGATGATGGAGGGCGCCGGCTTCGAGGTCATCGATATCGGCATCAACAACCCGGTGGAGAACTACCTGGCGGCGCTCGAGGAGCACAAGCCCGACATCCTCGGCATGTCGGCGCTGCTCACCACCACCATGCCCTACATGAAGGTCGTGGTCGAAGCGCTGAAGGAGAAGGGCATCCGCGACGACTATCTGGTGATGGTCGGCGGCGCGCCGCTCAACGAGGAATTCGCCATGGCGGTCGGCGCCGACGCCTATTGCGCCGACGCCGCGGTGACCGTCGACACGGCCAAGGACCTGATCAAGCGCCGGCACAACCAGCGCGGCGCCGGCCACGAGGCCGCCTGAGCCCGCGCGCGGGCTCGCCAGCCATGGACAAGCGCCAGACCACCGGCCAGACGCCGCCCGATCTCTCGATCGACGCGGCGCCGGTCTTAGAAGGCTCAGGCGGAAACGGGGGCAAGGCGCGGGCGCTGGTGATCGCCTGCGGGGCGCTGGCGCGCGAGATCGTGGAGTTCCGCGCGGCGAACCGCTTCGAGCATCTCGACATCGCCTGCCTGCCCGCCAAGCTGCACAACCGCCCGCAGCTGATCGCCGAGGCCGTGCGCGAGAAGATCCGCGCGCACAAGGCCAGGTACCGCTCGATCTTCGTCGCCTACGGCGACTGCGGCACTGGCGGCGACCTCGACAAGGTGCTGGCCGAGGAGGGCGTGGAGCGGATCGGCGGGCCGCATTGCTACGCCTTCTACACCGGCCAGACCGCCTTCGAGGCGATCACCGACGCGGACCCGACCTCGTTCTTCCTCACCGACTACATGGTCCGGCATTTCGACCGGCTGATCATCGAGGGGCTCGGCCTCGACCGCTTTCCCGACCTGCTGGATGATTATTTCGGCAACTACACCAACGTGATCTACATCGCCCAGACCGAGGATCCCGCGCTCGAGGCCAAGGCGCGGGCGGCCGCCGGGCGGCTCGGGCTCGGCTACGTCTACCGCTTCGTCGGCTTCGGCGAGCTGGGCGGCTTCCTGGAGACGGCCGCGGCCGAGCCATCGGAAGATCCGGTCCGATGACGCACACCGTCATCAGCTCGGCGACCAAGCAAGTGGTGATCGGCTTCGATCGGCCCTTCTGCATCATCGGCGAGCGCATCAACCCGACCGGCCGCAAGCGGCTGATGGCCGAGTTGGCGGCGGGCGACTATTCGCGCGTCGAGGCCGACGCGGTGGCGCAGGTCGCCGCCGGCGCGCATATGCTCGACGTGAACGCGGGCGTGCCGCTCGCCGACGAGCCGAAGATCCTCGCCGACTGCATCAAGCTGGTGCAGTCGCTGGTCGACGTGCCGCTCTCGATCGACAGCTCGATCGTCGAGGCGCTCGCGGCGGGTCTCGAGGTCTACCAGGGCAAGCCGCTCCTCAACTCGGTGACCGGCGAGGACGAGCGCCTCGAGGCGGTGTTGCCGCTGGTCAAAAAATACGGCTGCGCGGTGGTGGCGATCTCCAACGACGAGAGCGGCATCTCCGAGGACCCCGACGTGCGCTTCGCCGTCGCCAAGCGGATCGTCGAGCGCGCGAGCGATCACGGCATCCCCAAGGAGGACATCGTGGTCGACCCGCTGGTCATGCCGATCGGCGCGATCAATACCGCCGGCGTGCAGGCCTTCGCGATCATGCGGCGCCTGAAGGAGGAGCTCGGCGTCAACTCGACCTGCGGCGCCTCCAACATCGGCTTCGGCCTGCCCAACCGGCCGGCGGTCAACGGCGCCTTCCTCTCCATGGCGGCGCGCTCGGGGCTGACCTCGGCGATCATGAACCCGCTGCACGAGGGCGAGGTCGCCGCGGTGATGGCGGCCGACATGATGAACGGCAACGATCCCGACTGCCGGCGCTGGCTCGCCCGCTTCCGCGATCCGGCGGGCGCCGGCGCCGCGGGCGGGCAAGGGGGCGACGGCGGCGGGCGCCGCGGCGGACGCGAGGGACGGCGCAGGCGGCGGGAGGGCGCCGCCGGCGGCGGCTGAGCGGGAGACCCGGCCATGGACAAGGACGCCCTCGTCGTCTTCACGCCTTCGGGCAAGCGGGGGCGCTTTGTCGTCGGCACCTCGGTGCTCGATGCGGCGCGCAGCATCGGCGTCGATCTCGACTCGGTGTGCGGCGGGCGCGGCCTCTGCGGCCGCTGCCAGGTCGAGGTCGGCACCGGCACGTTCTCCAAGTTTGGCCTCAAGAGCGCCAAATCGCACCTGAGCCGGGCGGGCGAGGCCGAACGCAACTACGCCGGGAAGCGCACGCTAAAGGAGGGACGCCGCCTCGGCTGCGCCGCGCTGATCGAGGGCGACCTCGTGATCGACGTGCCGGCCGAAAGCCAGGTCCACAAGCAGGTCGTCCGCAAGCGCGCCGAGGTGCGCGACTTCGTCGTCGATCCGGCGATCCGGCTGCACTACGTCGAGGTGGTGGAGCCGGTGCTGCACAATCCGCGCGGCGACTTCGAGCGCCTCGCCGATGCTTTGGAACAGCAATGGGGCCTGGCCGACCTCGAATGCGACCTGCGGACGCTGCAGAAGCTCCAGCGGGCTTTGCGCGAGGGCAAGTGGCGGGTGACCGTCGCGGTCCATCGCGGCCAGCGGATCACCTGCGTCTGGCCTGGCTTTCACGACCGCGCCTACGGGCTCGCCTTCGACGTCGGCTCGACCACAATCGCCTGCCATCTGGCCGATCTCGCCAGCGGCCAGGTGCTCGCCTCGGCGGGCGCCATGAACCCGCAGATCCGCTTCGGCGAGGACCTGATGAGCCGGGTCTCCTACGTGATGATGAACGAGGGCGGCGAGGTCGAGCTGACCCAGGCGGTGCGCGGCGCGGTCAACGCGCTGGTCGGCGAGGTCGTGGGCGAGGCCAAGATCGAGCGGCGCGAGATCCTGAACGCGACCTTCGTCGGCAATCCGATCATGCATCACCTGCTGCTCGGCATCGATCCGATCGAGCTGGGCGGCGCGCCCTTCGCGCTCGCGACCTCCAGCGGGCTCACGCTGTGGGCGACCGAGATCGACCTCGACATCAATCCCGACGGCAGGGTCTATGTGCTGCCGTGCATCGCGGGGCACGTCGGCGCCGATGCGGCGGGCGTGGTGCTGTCCGAATCGCCGCATCTCGCCGACGACATCGCGCTCATCGTCGACGTCGGCACCAATGCCGAGATCGTGCTCGGCAACAAGGACCGCCTGCTCGCCGCCTCCTCGCCCACCGGCCCCGCCTTCGAGGGCGCGCAGATCGCGGCGGGACAGCGCGCCGCGCCCGGGGCGATCGAGCGGGTGCGCATCGACCGGCAGACGCTGGAGCCGCGGGTCAAGGTGATCGGCTGCGATCTCTGGTCGGACGAGGACGGCTTCGCGGCGGCGACCGCAAAGACGGGCGTCACCGGCATCTGCGGCTCGGGCATCGTCGAGGCGCTGGCCGAGATGTATCTGGCCGGCATGCTCAAGCCCGACGGCACGATCGACGGGGAGGCGGCCGGGCGCAGCGCGCGCGTCGCGCAGGACGGCCGGACCTTCAGCTATCTCCTCCACGCGGGCGCGCCGGAGATCCGCATATTTCAGACCGACGTGCGCGCGATCCAGCTCGCCAAGGCGGCGCTGATGGCGGGGGCGCGCCTGCTGATGGATCGCCTCGGCGTCGAGACCGTCGACCGCATCGTGCTGACCGGCGCCTTCGGCAGCCATATCGATCCGGTCCATGCGATGGTGCTCGGCATGATCCCGGACTGTCCGATCGACAAGGTCGTGGCGGCCGGGAACGCGGCCGGCACGGGAGCCCTGATCGCGCTCCTGAACGGCAGGGCGCGCGACGAGATCGAGGCGGTGGTGCGGGCGATCGAGAAGGTCGAGACCGCGGTCGAGCCGGACTTCCAGCGCCATTTCGTCGACGCCATGGCGATCCCCCACGGCAGCGCCGCCATGCCGAACCTGGCCAAGGCGGTGGACCTGCCCGTGCATGTTGCGAACGGGACCGGGCCGGAACGACGCAATCGCCGCCGCCGGCCGGCGCGCGTCTAGATCGGATCGCATTTGGGCCGGATCTAGCCCGGATATCTCAAACTATGGGTGCATCGGGGCTCTGAATCTGGGAAAATATCTGTGCGATCAAATAGTTATCCCGGCACAGAGGAGTTCCCCGATGCCCACAGAGTGTAGCGCGGATTT
>Ga0302046_10000546_pt1 | contig 37603 bp, 33 predicted proteins | sample RVTome_11_FD_200261 | JGI IMG/M metagenome (GOLD analysis project Ga0302046, IMG submission 200261) | Soil microbial communities from uranium-contaminated site in the Upper Colorado River Basin, Wyoming, United States - RVT147D111 (version 2) ...
CCGCGCGCGGTGACGCCCGTTCAGGGCTGAACGGGCGGCGCGCCAGCTTCCGGGCCCGGCCCGCGGTCCTTCCGCCGCAGCGCGTAGATCCCGAGCCCGACCAGCAACGCCACCGCCGCCGCGATCAGGTTGCGCTTGCCGGCGCTGGCGGCGAGCGCCAGCGAGATCAGGACGGCGGCGATCGGGATCGCCGGCCCGCCGGGCAGCCGGAACGTCCCCGGTGGATCGCCCAGCTTGCGCCGCAGCACCGGCACCGCCGCCGCCGTGCCGAGGTAGGTGGCGAGCCGCGCGATCACGCTCAGGGCCACCAGCCCGGCGAACGAGCCGGAGAGCGCCAGCGGCAGGGCCACCGCGCCGAGGAGGAGGATCGCCGCGGCCGGGGTGCGGAAGCGCGGGTGGACCGACGCCAGCCAGCGGGGGCCGTAGCCGTCGCGGGCGAGGGCGAAGAGGTAGCGCGGCCCGGCGAGCATGGTCGCCGAGGCGGTGCCGAGGATCGACACCGCCGCGCCGGCGGTCAGCAGCCACCCGCTCCAGCCGCCGAGGAAGCCCTCCGCCGCGTCGGCGAGCGGGGTCGCCGAGACGCCGAGGCCGGGCAGCGTGCCGAGCGCGACGAGCTGGACCGAGGCGTAGAGCAGGGTGACGATGCCGATCTGGAGCAGCAGCGCCAGCGGCACGTCGCGCCGCGGCCGGCGGAACTCGCCCGCCGGCGCCGGCGTGTTCTCGAAGCCGGCGTAGGCGAAGAGCAGCAGCAGCGCCGCCTCGCCGAGCCCGGCGGCGTCGGGCCGCACCGCCGACTGTCCGGTGAGGATGCGCGGCGAGAAGACGAAGATGCCCGCGGCGACGAAGACCCCGAGCGGCACCAGCTTGCCGACCACGAGCACGACCGCGGTGCGGGCGGCGGCACGCACGCCGATCACGTTGATCGCGATCAGGCCGGCGAGCGGCACGGCGATCGCGAGCGCCCGGCCGGCGCCCGCCGAGGCGGCCGGCACCAGGTAGGAGAGCGCTTGGGCGAAGCCGGCCGAGAGCGCAGCCACCGAGGCGACGCGCGCGAGCCAGGTCATCCAGCCGACCTCGAAGCCGACCAGGTCGCCGAATGCTTCGCGGGCGTAGAGGTAGGCGCCGCCGGTGCCCTCGAAGCGGCTCGACGCCTCGGCGAAGCAGAGCACCACCAGCAGCACCGCGAGCCCGGCGACCACCACCGCGACCAAGCTCATCGGCCCGAGCAGCGCCGCCGCCGCCGCCGGCAGCAGGTAGATGCCGCTGCCGACCACGTCGTTGAGCGCCAGGGCGACCACCTGGCCGCGCGAGACCGCGCGCCGCAGCTCCGGGGGCTGGGACATTCGGGCGACGATAGCAGGGGAGCGGCGGTAGGATCGCCGCCGCCATGGACCAGCCGCTCGCGATCGACTATGTCTCCCCGCTGCCGCCGGTGCGCTCGGGGATCGCCGACTACTCGGCCGATCTGCTGCCCCACCTCGCCGAGCGCGCCGACGTGCGGGTGCTCCGTCTGCCCGGCCAGCCGGTCGACGAGGCGCTGACGGAGCGCTGGCGGCCGGCCGAGGCGGCGTCGGCGGGCGAGGGCGGGCGGCTGCCGCTCTACCAGATGGGCAACAACCCGTACCACGATGCGGTGTGGGACCTGGCGTCGGCGCGGCCGGGGGTGGTGACCCTGCACGACCTGGTGCTCCACCACCTGCTGATCGAGCGCACGCTGGCGCGCGGCGAGTACGAGCGGTACGAGGATGCGCTCGCCGCCGATCACGGCTGGATCGGGCGCGCGGTCGCGAGGCCGCGGCGGTGGGGCGGCACTTGCGACGCCGGGCTGTTCGCGCTGCCCGTCCACCGGCGGCTCCTGCGCCGCCAGCGCGGGGTGCTCGTGCACAGCCGCTGGGCCGCCGAAGCGGTGGCCGAGGACGATCCGGAGATCCCGGTGCGCCCGGTGCCGATGGCGGTGCTACTGCCGGTGCCACTGCCGCGCTCCGCCGATGCCGCCGCCGGCCGCGCCTTCCGCGCGGCCCGTCGGCTGCCGGCGGAGGCGCCGCTGCTCGGCTCGTTCGGCTTCCAGACCCCGATCAAGCGCACCCTGACCGCGGTGCGGGCCCTGGCGGCGCCCGGGCTCGAGCGCGCGCACCTGGTGATCGTCGGCGAGGTCTCGCCGGAGCTCGATTTCGAGGCCGAGGCGCGGCGGCTGGGTGTCGCCGACCGGGTGACAGTCACCGGCTTCGTGCCCGCCGGGGAGATGGAGTCGGCGATCGCCGCCTGCGAGCTCTGCCTCAACCTGCGCTACCCGACCGCGGGCGAGACCTCGGCCTCGCTGCTGCGGGTGCTGGCCGCCGGCCGCCCGGCGATCGTCTCCGACTTCGCCCAGTTCGCCGACCTGCCGCGGGCGGTGGCGCTGCGCGTGCCGGTCGGCGGCGCCGCCGGCGGCGACGCAGGCGACGGCGAGCCGCGGGCGCTGGCGGCTGCGGTCGCCGGCCTGCTCGCCGCGCCGGGCCGGCTGGCCGCGATGTCCGAGGCGGCGCGCGCCTACGTTGCGCGCGAGCACGACCCGGGGCGGGCGGCTGCGGCCGTGGTCGCCGCGTGTGCCGAGCTGGCGGACCTCGAGCCCGGCGGCGACGCGCCGGCGCGCGTCCCGGCGCCGACCACCCTGACCTCGGGCGCGGTGGTCGGCGAGCTGCGGGTCGAGGGCGCCGAGCCGCCGTGGCCGGAGGGCGAGCGGCGGCGGCTGCGCCTGATCGTGACCAACCGCGGGCCGGCCCGCTGGCTGGGCGCCCGCCGCGGCCCCGGCGGGGTGGCGGTCGAGGTGCGGCTGATCGGCCCGGGCGGCGACCTGCGGGCCGGCCGGCCGTGGCTGGCGCTGCCGCGCGACCTCGCCGCCGGCCAGGGCGCCGAGCTGGAGATCGCGGTCCGCCGGCCGCCCGGCCCGGCGCGGCTCGAGGTCGAGCCCAAGGTGGTCGGCGGCGCCGGCTTCGGCGCTCTCGGCGGGCCGGTCTGGACGGCGGATGTCTGAAGATGAGTGAGAACGGGCGGGATCGCCGGCGGCGCCCCTGGTGGCGCCGGTCTTCGGCCGAGCCGGCCGGGTCCGCGGCGCCGAACGGGCGCGGGTCCGACCCGGTCGGGCGGCAACCCCGGTCGCGGGCGACCTGGCGGCGACGCTCTGCCGCCGAGCCGGCGGAGTCCGCGGGTCGCGTCGCGTGCCCGTCCACGCCGGGGGACCTCTACGGTGGGGGAACGGAGTCGGGGAGCCGCCGCGAGCGTCGGGTTCGGATCGCCGGCCGGCTCGTCCTCTTCGCGCTCCTGCTCGCGCTCCTGGTCGGCGCCTTCAACTTCGATCCTCGAAGCCGCGAACCGGTCGGCGACGAGGCGACCTACCGGCTCCAGGCGCTGTCGCTCGGCCACGACCTCGACCTGGCGTTCGAGGCACGCGACCACCGCCGTTACCGCGAGACCTTCGGGCCGCCCGACGCGCTGGTGCTCCAGAGCCGCGACGGCGGCGAGCACGTCACCTACGGCGTGCCGTTCCTGTGGGCGCTGTGGGCCGCGCCGTTTGTGCGCGTCCTGCCGCTGGCCGGCCCTGCGGTCGCCAACGCGCTGCTGCTCTGGCTCGCCGCCTGGGTCGTGGCGCGGAGCCTCGAGCGGCGGATCGGCGCCGCGGCGTGGCTGTGGACGGCGGCGCTCTGCTTCGCCTCGGTCGCCTACGCCTACGCCTTCTTCGCCCTGCCCGATCTCGCGCTCCTCGCGGCGACCGCGCTCGGCCTGGCGCTCGCCTACGGGGGCGATGCGGCGGCGTCCGGGCCGGCGGATCTGTATGGCGAACCGGATGTCGACCACGCGAAAGGGCGGTGGCGGCTGCTCGTGCGTGCGTTCGCCGCCGGCGCGCTGCTCGCGGTACCGGCGATTTACCGGCCGGTCTACGCGGTTCTCCTCCCGGCCGCGGCGCTCGCGTTGCCGCGGCGGCGCCGTGCGGCGGGCCTCGCCGCCTTCGCCGCCGGCGCGCTGGCGATCGCCGCGGTCGCGGTGGCGGGGCAGTGGACGGCCGGCGGCGGTTGGAGCGCCTTCGGCGGCGACCGCCGCGCTTTCGTCGCCGCCGGCGGCTTCCCGGGGGTCGACTTCCCGGCCGACGCCTGGACCGGCCCGCGCAGCGCCGGCCTCGGTCCCGCGCAGGTCGCGCCGGGCGTCACCGAGCCCGCCTTCGACCCGCGGGTGTGGGGCTGGAACCTGGTCTACCTGCTGGCCGGCCGTGACGTCGGGCTGCTCCCGTACTTCCTCCCCGGCTTGCTGCTGCTCGCCCTGGCGGCCGGCCGCCTCCGGCGCTGGGCGCTCGCCGCGGCGGTGGCGCTGGCGCTGGCGGCGCTCTTCTGGCTGCGGCCGTTCAACTTCTTCGGCGGCTCGGACGCGCTGGCCAACCGCTTCTTCCTGCCGCTCTATCCGGCGCTGTGGTTTCTCGCCGCGCGGGGCGGCGGCCGTGCCGGCCGCCGGGCGCTCGGCGCGCTCGCGGCGGCGGCGCTGGCGGCGCCGTTCCTGCTCCCGCTCTGGCGCGCCCCCGCGGCGCACCCGGTCGACGACGACGGCCGCCCCGGTTACGTCTCCGCCGTGGCTGCGCGCCTGCTGCCGTTCGAGACCACCCAGGACATCCCGGTGCCGCGGGCGGTCCACGGACCGCTGACCGTGTCGTTCCTCGCTGGCGACGCCGGCCCGGCCGGCGATCGGCTCCGCCTGCGCGGCCGCCGTCCGGTCGAGCTGCTGCTCGCGGGCCCCGAGCCGCTCGATCGGATCGTCGTCGCCTTCGGCCGCCGGGCGCCGAGCGACCTCGAGGTGCTCTCCGGCGGCGCGGTTGCCGACCTGCTGCTGCGCGGCGACGGCGGCATCTCCTTCGCGATCGACCTCGAGCCCCCGCGGGCCCACCGTACCCGCGGCAGCGCCGAACCGGCCTACTTCCACAGCCTGCGGCTGCAACTACCCGGCGCGCCCCCGGTCGATCTGCCGTTCACCCTCCGCGCCGGCGGCTGGTGAGCGCAGGCCGGTGCTCGGTCATCTTGGGGTCCACCGTGCGCCCTCGGCGGGTTGCCGGCCGCACGCCCGGGTCGTCACGCTGTTCCCCGTCCGCATCGACCGCTGCTAACCTGCCGCCGATGGCCGAGCCGACGAGCTGGATCCTCGACGTCCGCCAGCGCCTCGCCGCGGCGCCCGCGCTCGAGCCGGTGGTCGCCGACACCGCCCGCCGGGCGCTCCTCGTGCCGCTGTTCGTCGACGTCGGCGGCCTGTGGGCGCTGCTGCGCGAGGGTGCCGGCGGCGAGCCCGAGTACCCGAGCGCGCCGCTCGCTCCCGGCGAGGACGCCTGGGCCGCCGCCCAGCGCGCCGCCGGCGAGGCGGGCCTCCCCGCCGAGGCCATCCTCCCTCTCGGCGAGCTGTCCCCGCTCGAGCCTCCCGAGGGCGGCCTCGCCCTCCCCTGCATCGGTGCTCTCCCGACCCCGGCCGCCCAGACCGCGGGCGAGTCCGGCCGCTTCTTCCGCATCCCCCTGATCGCCCTGCGTTCCCCGACCCTGGTCGAGGAGCTGGAGGTCGACACCCCCGCCGGCGACCGCCGGCGAGTCCGCGCCCTCCACGTCGGCGGCCGGCGGCTGTGGGGGACCGCGGTCTTCGTGCTCGAGGACCTGCTCGAGCGGCTGGCGCGCTGAGTGATCTCCTACAGGCTCGGCCGGTAGATCCCCGTCATCGTAGTCATCCGGTCCGTCTGGTCGGTGGTGAACTCGTCCATGCAGGCGTCGTCGGTGTAGTCCATGAAGTTGAAGATCGGGTCGTTGCCGGTCTGGGGGCAGGTGTTGCGGCCGACCGGGCAGCCGAATGCGGGGGTCGACTCGGACGGGGTGTCGTCGATCTCGTCGCCGGGCGAGCTGCAGCCGTCCTGGAAGGTGTGGTAGAGGCCGAGGTAGTGGCCGACCTCGTGGGTGACCGTGTCGCCGAGGTTGTAGGGCGCCGCGGAGCCGCCGGGGAGCGACGAGTAGAGCGCGACCACGCCGTGCCAGTAGCTGTTCTCGGGCGCCGACCACGGGAAGTAGGCCCAGCCGAGCAGCCCGCCCGAGGGGTTGCAGGTGTAGATGTTGAGGTTGTGGGCGGGGTCGACGGTCAGGTCCTGCTTGATCTTGCGCTCGGTGCCCGAGCTGGCGCAGCCGTTGAACCACTTGCGGTTGTTGGTGAAGTCGACGCCGGCGAGGAAGAACGAGAGGCCGGTGCCGGCGAAGGCGTCGTTGAGGACGTCGATCTGGTCGTCGATCTGCTGCTGGCTGACCAGCCCGGCGGTGCCGCCCTGGGTCTTGTAGATGACGTGGAACTGCACCGGGATCGAGGTCGCCAGTCCGGCGACCGCCCCGCGCTCCGCCAGCCAGCGCTCGACCTGGCCGCGCACCAGCTCCTGCTCGTGCGGGGTCGGCACCGGAGTGGCGCAGCGGACGCCGCGCTGGATCTTGCCCTCGGGGCTCAGGAAGTGGATGTCGGCGGGGGTGTCGGTCCGGGAGTCGCCGTCGGCGGCGGCGGCGGCCGGCACGGCGGTCGCGAGCAGACAGAGCGCGGCGATGGTGAGCGAGCGGTTCATCGGTTCCTTTCTCCTCGAGACGGGGTTCTTCGGCCGCGACGGCGGCCCCGGGCGCGCCGTCACGCGTAGCATCTGTATTGCGTAGTGTTGGGATGAGGTGAAAACGCGCCCACGCGGAGCGCCCGGGTGCCGGTTTCGAACTGCCGCGGTATCGACCGGCGGCGGCTGCTGCAGAACGGGAGTCGCAGGTTCAGCCGAACGCGCTCAGCTCGGAGCACAGCCGCTCGACGTCGGCCTCGTCGTGGTAGACGCCGAAGCCGATGCGCAGCCGGTCGTCGCGGTGGTCGACGATCACCCCGCGCTCTTCGAGCCGGCGGCGCAGGTCGCCGGCGTCGGGACGGCGGAAGGTGAGGAAGTGGCCGCGCCCGCCGGCACGGTCTCCGGCCTCTCCGGCCGGCGGCATCAGCTCGGTGGCGGCGAGCCCGCCGGCACGGCCCTCCGCGAGCCGCTCGAGGAAGCGCTCCTGCAGCCCGCGGACGTGCGTGTGGATCTCCGCCACCCCGATCCCGAGCCCCTCGAGCCAGCGCTGGACGGCGTTGAACCGGTAGAGCCCGGCGTGGGCGAAGGTGGCGCCCCAGAAGCGGAAGCCGTCGGTCGAGTAGGGCAGCCGGCCGTCGGCCACCCCCTCCTCGAGCTCGCCGAAGACCCCGAACCAACCGGTGTCGACCGGCCGCTCGCCCCAGCCCGGGGGGCAGTGGAGGTAGCAGATCCCCTCGCCGCTCATCGCGTACTTGTAGCCGCCGCCGGTGTAGAAGGCGCGGCGCTCGATCGCTGACAGGACCGTCGGCAGGGCCATGAAGCCGTGGTAGCCGTCGATCACGACCCAGGTCGCGGGATCGGGCACCGCGCCGACCAGCGCGTCGAGGTCGGGCACCGCGTAGCCGGAGCTGAAGAACACCTGGCTGAGGTAGACGAGGTGGTGGCCGCCGCGGCGGGCGGCGGCGCCGAAGCGCTCGGGGAAGCTCTCGAACGGCTCGTCGGCGATCCGCTCGACCGCGGCGAGCCCGGCGTCCTCGAGGCGCCGGCTCTGGCGGTTGAAGCTGTGGAACTCGGCGTCGGTGGTCAGGATCGAGAGCGGCGCGCCGCCGGCCCCTCGATCAGTCCAGTGCGGTTCGAGGCAGGAGAGGATGCGGTTGACCAGCTCGTGGGTAGTCGGCGCCAGGGCGATCGCGCCCGGGTCGGACAGGCCGAGGACGCGGGCGATGTGGCGCTGCGCCTCGGGCACCTCCTCGCCGAGCACCCGGTCCCACTTGCGGTCGGCCAGCGCGGCGGCGTCCTCCCACATCCGCAGGTGGGCCTCGCGGGTGCAGTCGGGCCACAGGTGGTGGCTGTGGGCGGAGAAGTGCAGGCGGCCCGGCGCGGCCGCGAGGGCGCGCGAGAAGTACTCCTTGAGCATCGGTGCGCGACTCTAGCAGCCGCGGCGGCGGGGGCGGGCTGCCGATAGACTCGGCGCACACGGAGGAGACGATGACGGCGTTCGAGCCCCCGGAGCGGTTCAACATCGCGGAGCACTTCCTCGACGCGCGGGTGTGCGAGGGCGCCGGCGAGCGCGAGGCGCTGCGGCTCGACGCCGGCTCGTGGAGCTACCGCGAGGTGCAGGCGCTCGCGGACCGCGCCGGCCGGGCGCTGGCGCGGCTCGGGGTGCGGCCGGGCGAGCGGGTGCTGATCGCGCTGCCCGACGGTCCGGAGTTCGTCGCCGCGCTGTTCGGCACGCTCAAGATCGGCGCCGTGGTGGTGATGGTCAACCCCGACCTCAGGCCGGAGAGCCTGGCGGCGCTCTACGACTACACCTGGGCGAGCCGGGCGGTGGTCGGCGGCGCGGCGCTGGCGGCGTTCGCCGAGGCGCGGGAGCGGGCCGAGTGGAAGCCGGAGCTGCTGGTGGTGGGGGACGCGGACGGGTCGGGCTCGTGGCCGCGCTGGGAGGAGGATGTCGAAGGCGGGGGCGAGGCGGCCGCTCTGGAGGTGCTCCGCACCCACCGCGACGACGCCGCGATCTGGCTCTTCTCCGGCGGCACCACCGGCGCGCCCAAGGGCGTGGTCCAGCCTCACGCCTCGTTCGCCAACACCACCGAGCTGTACGCCAAAGCGGCGCTCGGCTACTCCGCCGGCGACGTCACGATGTCGGTGCCCAAGCTCTTCTTCGGCTACGCCACCGGCTCGAACCTCCTCTTCCCGTTCTCGGTCGGCGCCGCGGCCGTGCTCTTCCCCGAGCACCCGACGCCGGAGGTGGTGTTCGAGAAGATCCGCCGCCATCGGCCGACGATCCTGGTCAACGTCCCGAAGATGGTCGCCGCGATGGTCGCCCACCCCGAGGCGGCTTCGCAGGACCTCTCTTCCCTGCGCTTCGCCACCTCGGCCGGCGAGGCACTGCCGGCGCCGCTGTACCAGCGCTGGAAGGAGACCTTCGGAGTCGAGCTGCTCGACGGTCTCGGCACGGCGGAGATGTGGCACATCTTCGTCTCCAACCTCCCCGGCGCGGTCCGTCCCGGCACTCTCGGCCGGGTGGTGCCAGGTTTCGAGATCCGGGTCTGCGACGAGGACGGCCGCGAGCTGCCCGACGGCGAGGTCGGCCGCATGTGGGTGCGCGGCGGCTCCCGCGCCCTCGGCTATTGGCGCGACGCCGCCAAGACCGCCGAGGCGTTCCGCGGCGAGTGGTTCGTCGGCGGCGACCTCGTCCGCCGCGACCCCGACGGCTACTTCCACTACTGCGGCCGCGGCGACGACGTGCTCAAGGTCGGCGGCAAGTGGGTGGCGCCGCAAGAGGTCGAAAGCTTCCTCGCGAAACACCCCGCGGTCGCCGAGTGCGCGGTGGTCGGGGTCGAAAACGCCGCCGGGCTGACCGAACCGTGGGCATTTGTGGTCCCTACCGGTGGCGGGGCCACGGCCGGCTATGACCTCGCCGCCAGGCTTCAGCGCCACTGCCTCGACCACCTCGACCCCCACAAGCACCCGCGCCGGGTGGTGCTGCTCGGCGAGATGCCGCGGACGCACCTGGGCAAGGTGGACCGGGGGGCGCTCCGGCGGCGCGCGTGAGACCCGACAAGCCCGCGCGATCCGCACCGAGACGAGCCGTTCGATCGGTCGGTCTGCGCCCACGCCGCCTGGCAGGCGCCCCGCGCTCCGCGGTCTCGATTGCAGATCAGGAGACTGCCTGGATGCGCTTGGGAGCCGCGGCGACCTTCTCCCGATCCGACTCGGCTTCGCGTCGCTTCGCTTCCTCGTAGAGGCGATCCACGTCACAGTCGAAGCGCGCTGCCAGATCGCGGCGAATCGAACGCACTTCGGCAATGATCTCGTCCTGCGGGCTCGTGTCGCTCATCACCCCATCAGCTCCTCGGGCGTACAGATTACCGGCGGTGCCGGCCCACGGTCACGAGGTCGCGGCTCAGGCGCGCGGTGAGGTAGCTGACGACGGAGGTCTCCAGGTAGACCTTGGGCTTGGCCATCGCGATCTCAGCTTAGCAGGGGGCGAGGGCGGTCGAGTTGCCGGCGTCTGTGCCGTGCGAACTCGCCTGCGCCTTCAACTGGCCGCCGTCATCAGCTCGAACGCCAGCTCATCCACGCGGTCGTGATCGACGTCGACAGGCAAGTCCGAATGCTCCGCGGCATCTGCCATCTGGTCCTTCAGAGCCGCCGCGGCCGTCAGTAGATCCTCGAACGTCAGCGCGCCGTCACGGATCGCGTTCAGTTCCTCGGCGTCCGGGCGGCGGACGATCAGGTCGCCGGTGCGGAGGACCTCGAGCCCCATCCGCATCAGGCGGATGAGGTGCATGGCATGCTTGGTGTCGTAGCCGTGACGTCGCTCCAGCTCCGCGCGCGCGGGGTTTCGCTCCGACTTCCACGTCCGGTACGACTCCCAGTGCTTCATCGCCGCTCGGTACTTTCGCTCGGCGTTGAGCGTCGAGGCCACCTCGGGTGGGAGACCGAGGGCCTTGGTGGCCACTGCACGCAGGCGGTTCTCGATCTCGTCCTCGGAGGTGGCGAGGAGGTCGATCCAAAACGAGACCATGCGCTCCTGAACGGCAATCCGCGTTGACTTGGGCATGTCGAGGGTGTCGATGGCGTAGCTGCGCACCTTGTCCGCGAGACTCTGCTCGAGGCGGTCCTGGTCGTCACGGTTCAGAGTGCCCGCAGCCGGAAGCCCGAAGTCCTCCCGCGAAGGCTTGCGGGTGGGTGGGTGGAGGAGCCACGAGCGATGGGTCTTGATCCTCTTGAGCTGGGCCATCGCGTAGCCGAGGTAGGTCTGCTGGACTCTTCGGCTGAGAAAGCAATGCCGTCGCTGGTACAAGCGCCTCCAGGCAGGCGTGTCGTAGAGCCAGTCTCGCGGGTCGGCGAAGAGGATCTCGAGCGTGTTGGGATTGGCCGCGGCGCACAGGCCGACGAACTTCGCGAGATCGAACACCACGCAGTCGATCTTTTCGCTCGGTCCTTGCCTGGCGGTCGGGTGGGAACGCAGCCGCGGCAGCACGGTCTCCCGCAGCGCCCCCTCGAGCGACCCCTCGTACTGCTCGAAGGCGCTGAACAAGGCCAGGCGCACGCGAAGCGGTGCGATACAGACCCCGCGGACATCGACGTCTGAGCCGGCGCGTGCGGTGCCGTGAGCCTGGCTCCCGGCGAGGCTGACGAAGATGGTGTGCGTCTCGAGAGCGAACATCAGCCGTGCTCCCGGCGGGTGCCTTCAAGGTGCAGCCGCACGACGAGATCCTCGAGCGCCGCCGTCGTCGTGGGTTCGTGCGGCAGGAAGGTCCGGGCGTGCTCTTCTTGCAGCCTGACCTCGAGCCGATCGAGCACCTCCGCGTGGGCGGCGAGCTCGGAGTCGTCCACGCCCATCGACTCCGTACCCGCCCGTTTTCGCCCCACCAGCGCCGCCACCTCATCGAGACCGAAGTGCTCGTTGAGAACGGCGATGTTCGCGACCACTTCGCCCGTGCGCATCAGGTGGATGCCGGTCAGGAGCACCCGGTAGGCGTAGAGGAGGTCTTTCACCGTCGGATCGGGCTCGCGGAGCCTCTTGCGCCGACCGCGGGCGAAACCTTGATAGTGACGCACCGTGAGCGCGGTCACGCAGCCCTTGCCGAGCTCCCGCAGCTCGTCGTACGCCGGCGTCGACAGCACGACCAGCGGCGAGAACAACTGCTCCAGCACGTAACCGTTGTGGTTCGTCAACAGCCGCGCGAACTTGCGGATCTCATGTGCCACCCAGTCGAGAGGCATGTGTTTGCTCTCGTCCTCGACAGTGACGGTCTCCCGCGGCGGGTGCAACCCCAGCATCTGGCGGAGAGGCAACAGGAAGGCGCCGCGCAGGTCGACGTCGCTGTCCGGGGACGCGAAGCCATAGAGGTGGGCACCGCTCACCGTTGCGAACACCGGCTCGGGTCCCCGGCGCGCAAGGTCGGCCAGGCGCTCGCGGTCGAGCGTCGCCCACACTTCCTGGATCTGGTCGGCGTTCACCCCGCCTCCTCGACCTCGATCGCCATCGCGACAGCCCGCGGCACCGTTATTCGGCGGCCCGCTCGCCCCCGCCCTCACCCCAGCCGCCCGAACGCTCGCGCGCCGCGCGCTCGAGCGATTCGCGGTACTCGGGGTGGGCGATGTCGATCAGGGCCCGGGCGCGCTGGCGGAGGTTCTTGCCGTAGAGGTCGGCGACGCCGTACTCGGTGACCAGGTAGTGGACGTGGGCGCGGGTGGTGACGACGCCGGCGCCCGGGTGGAGGAAGGGGACGATCCCCGACTCGCCGCGGCCGGTGGTCGACAGCAGCGCGATGATCGGCTTGCCGCCCTCCGACAGCGCGGCGCCGCGGATGAAGTCCATCTCCCGCCAACGCCGGAGTAGAGCCGGGTGCCGATCGAGTCGGCGCACACCTGGCCCGTGAGGTCGACCTCGATCGCGCTGTTGATCGCGGTCATCAGCGGGTGCTGGCGGATCACCCTCGTGTCGTTGACGTAGGTGACGTCGAGCATCGCCACCTGCGGGTTGTCGTCGACAAAGTCGTAGAGCCGGCGGGTGCCGACCAGGAAGCTCGCGACCAGCTTGCCCGGGTGCTTGAGCTTGCGCCGGCCGGTGATCACCCCGCGCTCGACCAGGTCGACCACGCCGTCGGAGAACATCTCGGTGTGGATGCCGAGGTCCTGGTGGCCGCCGAGCGCGGCGAGCACGGCGTTGGGGATGGCGCCGATGCCGAGCTGGAGGGTGGCGCCGTCGTCGACCAGCCCGGCGCAGTGGCGGCCGATCACGCGCTCGGCCTCGGTCAGCTCGGGCATCGGCTGCTCGTGGATCGGCTCGTCGACCGCCACCGCGTGGTCGATGTGGTCGATGTGGATCAGCCCGTCGCCGTGGGTGCGCGGCATCCGCGGGTTGATCTGGGCGACCACGTGCTCGGCGGTCTGCACCGCCGCGAGCGAGGCGTCGACCGAGACTCCGAGCGAGCAGAAGCCGTGGGCGTCGGGCGGCGAGACCTGGACCAGGGCGACGTCGAGCGGCAGCACCCGTCGGCGGAACAGCGCCGGCACCTCGCTGAGGAAGACCGGGATGTAGTCGGCGGTACCGCCCGCGACCGCGGCGCGCAGGTTGGCGCCGACGAACAGCGCGCTGGTGTGGAAGCTCCCGGCCAGCTCGGGGGCGGCGTAGGGCGCGGGGCCCTCGGTGTGGAGGTGGACGACCTCGACACCGCTCAGCTCGGGCGCGCGCTCGGCCATCGCCGCGACCAGCCGCTGGGGCGTGGCAGCGGCGGTGTGGACGAAGACGCGGTGGCCGGAGCGGATGACCGACACCGCCTCGGCGGGGCTCTCCCAGTGGATCATCGCGGCGCGCTCGGGCAGTCGATGCGGGAGCTCAGGCCGGGCTGACCGCCCGCGACGCCAGCGCCCGGAGCTTCCGGCGCCGGCTCGGCCTGGGCGCCTGCGGCTTGGCGGGCTGGTACTGGTCCGGCCAGGGGTGGTTCCACAGGCCGTAGTGCTCGGCGGCGTGGAGGGTGAGGTAGGGGTCGCGCAGGTGCGGGCGGGCCATCACGGCGAGGTCGGCGCGGCCGGCGGCGAGCACGGTGTTGGCGTGGTCGGCGCCGAGCAGCGCCCCGACCGCGGCGACTCGCAGGCCGGTCTCGTAGCGGATCTTCTCGGCGAACGGCACCTGGTACATCCGCCCGTACTCGGGCTCGGACTCCGGCGAGTTGCCGGCCGAGGAGACGTCGATCAGGTCGCACCCGGCCTCGCCGAGCAGGCGCGCCACGACCACCGCCTCGTCGGGGGTGACGCCGCGTTCGTCCTCCATCCAGTCGGTGGCCGAGATGCGCACCGCCAGGGGTTTCTCCTCCGGCCACGCCGCGCGCATCGTCCGGAACACCTCGAGCGGGTAGCGCATCCGGTTCTCGATCGAGCCGCCGTACTCGTCGCCGCGGCGGTTGGCGAGCGGCGAGATGAAGCTCGAGAGGAGGTATCCGTGCGCCATGTGCAGCTCGATCAGGTCGAAGCCGGCGCGCTCGGCGAGGCGGGTGGCGGCGACGAACTGCTCGCGCACCAGGTCCATGTCGGCGCGGTCCATCTCTTTCGGCACGTGCCAGTGGGGGTAGAAGGGCAGCGCCGAGGGCGCCAGCGTGGTCCACGCCCCCTCCTCGGGGGTGAGCGGGACGTCCTCGCCCTCCCACGGGTGGCGGACCGAGCCCTTGCGCCCGGCGTGGGCGAGCTGGATGCCGATCCTCGCCCGGTTCTCGGCGTGGACGAAGTCGACGATCCGCTGCCACGCCCGCATCTGCTCGTCGTTCCACAGGCCGGTGCAGCCGTAGGTGATGCGGCCCTCGGGCGAGACGTCGGTCATCTCGGTGATCAGCAGCCCGGCGCCGCCCTTGGCGCGCTCGCCGAGGTGGACGAGCTGCCAGTCCCCGGGCAGCCCGTCGGTCGCCGAGTACTGGCACATCGGGCTGACCACGATCCGGTTGACCAGCTCGAGGCCGCGCAGCCGGATCGGGTTGAACATCGGCGGCGGCGCTGCGCCCGCGGGGTCGAGCGTCCACACCGACGGCGGCGAGCCGACGTCGCGGGCGTACCAGTCGTTGACCCGGGCGACCAGCTCGGGGTCGCGCTCCATCAGGTTGTCGTAGGTGATGCGCTTGCTCCGCGTCATCAGGTTGAAGGTGAACTGGAGCGGCGGCTGGTCCATGTAGCGGGCCGAGTTCTCGAACCACTCGAGGCTGGTCTGGGCCGCCTTCTGGAGCTTGACGACGTCGACCCAGCGGGCGTTCTCGTAGGCGTCGAGCACCGCCGCCACGTCGCCGAGGCCGTGCTCGGCGAACGCCGCGACCAGCGCCTGGGCGTCCTCCATCGCCAGCTTGGTGCCCGAGCCGACCGAGAAGTGCGCGGTGTGGGCGGCGTCGCCGAGCAGCACCACGCTGCGGCCGTTCTCCGACCACCACCAGGTCTCGCACTGGACGGTCGGGAACGTACGCCACAGCGAGCGGTTGGAGAACAGCCGGTGGCCATCGAGGTGCTCGGCGAAGAGCGCCTCGCAGAAGGCGACGGTGTCGGCCTCCGTCGCGGCCTCGAGCCCGGCGCGCCGCCACACCTCCTCGCGGCACTCGACGATCCAGGTCGCGAGGCTCCGCTCGAAAGGGTAGGCGTGGACCTGGAAGACCCCGTGCTCGGTCGGCTTGAAGATGAAGGTGAAGGCGTCGAGCGGCCTGTCGGTGCCGAGCCAGGTGAAGCGGCAGCGGCGATGGTCGATCCGCGGCCGGAAGTGTGCCGCGCCCCACTGCCGCACGGCGCTGTTGACGCCGTCGGCGCCGACGACCAGGTCGGCGTCGGGGAAGTCGTCCGGGCCGGCGACCTCGCGCTCGAACTCGAGCCCGACCCCCAGCTCGCGGCAGCGCTCGTGGAGGATCTCGAGCAGGCGCTTTCTCGACAGCGCCGAGAAGCCGTGGCCGGTCGAGACCGTCCGGGTGCCGCAGCGGTAGGTCTCGATGTCCTCCCAGCGCCGGAACTCGGCGCTGATCCGGCGGTAGCTCTCGGCGTCGGCGGCCTCGAAGTTCTCGAGCGTCTCGTCGGAGAACACGACGCCCCAGCCGTAGGTGTCGCTCGGCCGGTTGCGCTCGAAGACCGAGATCTCGACCTCCGGGAACGCCCGCTTCATCAGGATCCCGAAGTACAGCCCGGCCGGCCCGCCGCCGATCGACACGATGCGCACGAGCGGAATCCTAGCAGCGACGGCAAGGCGGCCGCCGGTTCGTCCCGTGGGCGCTCCTCCCCGGCACCGGCGCTCGCTTTCGGGACTTCCGGGGCGTCGCGCTGAGATCAGTTGCAGTCGGAGAAGCCCGGTTGGCTCTCGACGGTGGCGAGGCACTCGGCCAGGCGGCGGCGGGCGGGGCGGTCCCAGGTGAACTCGAGGGCGCCCACGCCGTCCTCGCGCCGCACGACGCGGCACGGGATGCGCGCGAAGGCGGTGCCGTCGTCAAGGCGGAAGGAGATCAGGACGCCGTCGCCGGGGTCCAGCTCGTGATCGCCTTCCTCGGGGAGCACCAGGGCCAGACCCTCGGTGCTGATGTCGAGTGCGTCGGAGGCGCACAACACCTCCTCGCCGTCGTGGGTGACCACGGTCACCAGCACGCCGACCAGCGGGAAGCGGGGTGCGCGGCGGCGATCATCGGATCGGTCGCCATTGGAAGCGCGTCCGTCGGCCATCTACTCTCCCTCCCGGATGTCGGGCGCGTCAGCGAACCCGCTGGTTACCACGTCCGGTTCACGGCGGTATGCAAACCGGCTGCCGCGGCACGGCAGCCTCATACGAGCGCTCTGTATACAGGAGTAGTGGAAAGGGTGTCATGCGGGACACAGTCGGCAGACATTTTTTGGCGTCTGACCCCGCGGAGGTTTATCGCGGCGGCTCGGGAGCGGCGTCGCGGAGCAGCTCGCGGGCGATCACCAGGTGCTGGATCTCGCTCGTCCCCTCGTAGATGCGCAGCGCCCGCACCGCCCGGTAGAGGCGGTCGGTGACGGCGCCGGCGAGGACTCCGCGGCCGCCGAGGAGCTGGACCGCGTCGTCGACCACCCGCTGCGCCGCCTCGGTGGCGTAGAGCTTGGCCATGGCCGCGGGCAGGGTGACCCGTGCGGCGCCGCCGTCGGCCGCGGCGGCGGCGCGGTAGGTCAGAAGCCGCGCCGCGGTCAGCTCGGTCGCCATCCGCGCCAGCTTCGCCTGCACGAGCTGGTGCTCGCCGAGCGGCCGGCCGAACTGCTTGCGGGTCCGGGCATGGCCGAGCGCCTCGGCGAGTGCCCGCGCCGCCATGCCGCAGGCGGCGGCGGCGACCGTGGCGCGCAGCCGGTCGAGCGTGGCGAGCGCGATCTTGAGTCCCTCGCCCTCGGCGCCGAGACGCGCCGACGCCGGCACCCGGACGCCCTCGAGGAGAATCTCGCCGAGCGGGTGGGGCTCGGAGAGCACCTGCGGTCGGAAGGTCAGGCCGGCGGCGTCGCCGGGGATCACGAACGCGGTCAGGCCTCGGCCGCCGGCCTCGGGGTCGGTGGTAGCGAAGAGGGTGTAGAAATCGGCGATCCCGGCGTTCGAGATCAGGTGCTTGGCGCCGTCGAGCCGGTAGCCGTCGCCGTCAGGGCGGGCGCGGGTGGCGACCGCGGCCGGGTCGGAGCCGGCCTCCGGCTCGGTGAGCGCGAAGGCCGCCATCGCGCGACCGGCCGCGACTTCGGGCAGCAAGCGGCGGCGCAGGGCGTCGTCGCCGGCGAGCGCGATCGGCGCCGAGCCGAGGCACTGGAGGGCGAACACCGCGTCGGCGAGCGGCGAGGCGGCGGCGAGCGCCTCGCGGATCAGGCAGCAGGCTCGAAGGTCGATGCCGGTGCCGGCGGCCGGGGCGTCGGCCGCGGGTGCGTCGCTGGCGGCCGGTGGCGCGCCACGCCACTCCGCCGGCACCGTCCAGCGGCACCAGCCGGCGTCCCCGAGCAGGCCGAGGATCTCGCGCGCCTGGCGTCGGGCGCCGTCGTCGTCCGCGGCCGGCGGTAGCGGTGCGATCGTTTCGCCGGCGAAGCGCACGGCGTCCGCGGCGAGGCCGGGGTGGTGCTCGGCGAGAAAGGCGCGGACCGGCTCGGGGTCGGGAATCATCATCCGAAGCGCGGCTCGCGCTTGCCCTTGAACGCCTCGTAGGCCTCGCGGAAGTTCGGGTCCTCCATGCACGCGGCCTGGATCTCGACCTCGGCGGCGAGCGCTGACTCGAAGTCCATCGCCGCCTCGCGGAGCACCATCTTCTTGGTCACCTCGAGCCCGAACGACGGCCCGCGGGCGAGCCTCTCCGCCCACGCCCGCGCCTCGGACGCCAGCTCCTCGCCCGGTACCACGCGGTTGTAGAGGCCGATCTCGTAGGCGCGCCGGGCATCGACGAAGTCGCCGGTCATCAGCAGCTCCATCGCCCGCCCCAGGCCGATCAGCCGCGGCAGCAACCACGAGGCGCCCATGTCGGCGCCCGACAACCCGACCTTGGTGAAGAGGTACGCGATCTTCGCGCTCTCGGCGGCGATCCGGACGTCGCAGGCCGCGGCGATCACCGCCCCGGCGCCGGCCACCGTGCCGTTGAGCGCGCCGACGATCGGCCGCCCGCAGCGCAGCATCGCCAGGATCAGCGCCCCGGTGTCGCGGGTGAAGTCGAGCAAGCCCCGGTAGTCGCGCCCGAACAGCGCGCCGATGATCTCCTCGACGTCGCCCCCCGAGCAGAACGCCCGCCCGGCGCCGGTGATCACGACCGTCCGCACGCCCGGCTCGCTGTCGAGAGCGACGAAGGTCTCGCGCAGCTCGCGGTAGACCTCGAAGGTCAGCGCGTTCAGACGCTCTGGCCGGTCGAGGGTGATCGTGGCGACGCCGGTGGCGGCGTCGTGGTGGTAGCGGAACGAATGCGGCTCGATGGTCACGGGTCACCTCGGTTCGGGCCAGCGAAGGATACCCCGCCGCGGCCGCCGCCTCACAGCCGCGGGTCGACGGTCTCGCTCTCCATGGCGAGGACGCCGAACACGCACTCGTGGACGCGGCGTAGCGGCTCGCGGCGGACGAATCGTTCGAGCGCCTCCAGGCCGAGCAGGAACTCCCGCAGCGCCAGCGACCGCTTGTGACCCAGGCCGCGCGAGCGGAGTCGGGTCAGGTTCGCCTCGGCCGTGTACTCGGGTCCGTAGATGATCCGCAGGTACTCGCGGCCGCGGCACTTGATGCCTGGCTGTACCGGCTCGCCGCGGTGGCCGGCGGTCGGGTCGAGCGGCTTGACCACCATCCCCTCACCGCCGCCGGCGGTCAGCTCCTGCCACCAGGCGATCGCTTCCGCCTCGCTCGCCTCGTCGCCCAGCTCGACCACGCGGTGGGCGGTGCGCCGGATCGTCCCGGCGCTTGCGTCGGCCAGCCGGCCGCCGACCTCGAGATGCCACAGGTGGTTCCGGTCGACGTGCACCGTCCCCTCGCTCGCGAGCAGGAAGAACGGTGCCAGCGCAAGATCGTCGACGCCCTCGACCGGCCAGCAGTACCGGCGGTAGGCGGCGACGAAACCCGACGACTGGTGCGCCCGTTCGCGCTGTCGCTCGAGTAGCTCGTCGACCGGCACGCCGTTCGCCTGCGCGCGTTCCAGCGCCTCGATCGCCGCGCCCAAGGCGGCCCGGGCCGCCGCGCCGACGCCGCCGTACTGGGTCCTGAGCAGCGAACCCGCCTTGATCGACCAGGGCAGGAGCTCGCAATCGAGGCAGAGCCAGCCGGTGTCCAGCTCCCGCCACAGCCCGGCCGCCCCGACGGCAGTCCGAACCCGGTCGAGGAGCGTCCGTTCGAGTTCGGCATCGGCGAGCAGCCGCCGGCCGGTGCGGGTGAACGCCGCCCCCGCCGAGCCGTCGCGGACGCCGAACCGCCGGCCCGCCTCCTCCTCGTCCCGGCAGACGAGCACGATCGCTCGCGACCCCATGTGCTTTTCCTCGCAGACCAGCCGGGTCACGCCGTGGCGGCGGTAGTAGCCGAACGCCTCGGCCGGGTGCTCGAGCAGGCCGGGCTGGGACGAGGTGCTGCTCGGCGACATGGTCGGCGGCAGGTAGATCAGCCAGCGCGGGTCGATCGCGAACCGGCTCATCACCTCCAGCGCGGCGGCCGCCTGCTCCTCGTGGACGGTGATCCGCCGTCCGCTCGCGGTCTCGAGCGTGCGCTTGCCGAGCACGTCGTCGAGGTCGAGCAGCGCGTCATCGGCTTGCTGGGCCGTGACGCCTTCGCCGCTCTCGCCTGGTGCCGGCTCGAGGGGGCGCGCCGGCTGGTACCAGGTCCGGCGCGCCGGAACCGAGACCAGCTCGCGTTCGGGATAGCGCAGGGCGGTCAGCCGGCCGCCGAATACGCATCCCGTGTCGAGGTTGATCGTGCTGTTCAGCCACTCCGGTTCGGGCACGGGTGTGTGGCCGTAGACGACCACCGCCCGACCTCGGTAGTCCCGCGCCCAGGGGTAGCGGATCGGCAGGCCGAACTCGTCGGTCTCGCCGGTGGTCTCGCCGTACAGCGCGAACGAACGCACCCGAGCGGAGGCGCGGCCGTGCATCTCCTCGCGCAGCCCGGCGTGGGCGACCACCAGGCGGCCGCCGTCGAGCACGTAGTGGCTCACCAGGCCGTCGAGGAACCGCTCGACCCGCTGCCGGAACTCTGGATCCTCGACCTCGAGCTGGCCTGTCGTCTCGGCCAGACCGTGCCCGATCTGCACGCGGCGCCCGCGCAGCCAGCGCAGGAGCTTGACGTCGTGGTTGCCGGGCAGGCAGAGGGCGGTGCCGGCCTCGTGCATCGCCATCACCAGGCGCAGCACGTCGGGGCTGGCGGGACCTCGATCGACGTAGTCGCCCAGAAACAGCGCCTTGCGGCCCGGGGGCGGCGTGACCGTCCAGCCGCGCTCGCCGTCCCGGCGCTCCACGATCGCGTAGCCGAGGCGGTCGAGCAGTGCGCACAGCTCGTCGAAGCAGCCGTGGACGTCGCCGACGATGTCGAACGGTCCGGTCTCGTCGCGCCGGTCGGTCCACATCGGGACCACCTCGATCCGCGCCGCCTCGACCGCCGTCGGCGAGCCGAGGACGTGGACGTTGCGGATGCCCTCGCGCTCGAGCCGCCGCAGCGACTGGCGGAGCTGCCGCACCTGCTGGCGCACGACGTGCGGCCCGAACCGGCGGTCGGGGCGCTCGCGGTTGCGCTCGAGGCACAGCTCGGGTGGCAGGTCGAAGACGATCGCCGCCGGCAGCGCGTGGTGGTCTCGGGCCAGCTCGATCAGCGGCTTGCGGCTCGACGCCTGGACGTTGGTGGCGTCGATCACGGTCAGCAGGCCGCGCGCGAGCCGCTTGGCGGCGACGAAGCGGAGGGCCTCGAAGGCGTCGGTGGTCGCGCCCTGGTCGGTCGCGTCGTCGCTGACCAGGCCGCGGTAGGAATCCGATGACAGAACCTGCGTGGATCGGAAGTGACGGCGCGCGAAGGTCGACTTACCGCTCCCCGTGGCACCGATCAGCAGCACCAGCGAGACCGCCGGCAGGCGGATGACGATCGGCTCACGCGCCAGCGGCTGCTCACTCGACACGGCGGAAGACCCCCATCTGGGACGGCGCGCCAGCATCCTCGCGCGCCTCGCCGATCCCGGTGATCCGCACCGTGTATCCATGGCGCTCCGCCACGTCCACGGCCCACGAGCGGAACCCGTCGCGGGTCCATTCGAAGCGATGGTCGGGGTGGCGGAGGGCGCCCGGCGAGAGACCCGGAAAGTGCACGTTGTACTCGACGTTGGGCGTGGTGAGCACGACCGTCGCCGGGCGCGCGTGTTCGAACACCACCCGCTCGAACGCCTCGAGACGGGGCGGGTCGAGATGCTCGACCACCTCGACCAGGGCCGCGGCGTCGAAGCCCTCGAGGCGCCGGTCGCGGTAGGTCAGGGCGCCCTGGACCAAGGTCAGCCGGCCGCGCTGGTGCTCGGGCAGGCGGTCCAGGCGCAACCGCCGGCGGGCGGCGGCGAGGGCGTGGCAGGAGACGTCGACGCCGAGGATCCGCTCGAACCGGCGGTCGTCGAGCAGGTGCCGGAGCAGCCTGCCGTCGCCACAACCGAGATCGACGACGTGCAGCGCGCCGGACCGCGCCAGCTCCTCGACTACCGCGTCGAGCCGCTGGTCGTGCAGGCGGATCGGCGTCTCGAGCGCCTCCTCGCGGGCGGCGTCGGCCGCGGCCTCGTCATCGGGCAGGGCGTCCTCGTCGTCGGACAGTCGCGCCAGCGCCTCACGGGTCAGCGCACGCTGGTGGCGCAAGTAGCGCCGGACGATCAGATCGCGTTCGGGGTGGGCGGCGAGCCAGTCCTCGCCACGGCGGAGGAGCTTGTCGATCTCGTCGCGGCCGACCCAGTAGTGCTTGTCGTCGTCGAGCACCGGCACCAGCACGTAGAGGTGGGCGAGGAGATCGGCCAAGCGCGTGACGGCCTCGAGCGTCAGATCGTAGTAGCGGCTTTCCCCCCACTCCGGGAACACCTCGTCGAGCGGGTGCCGGCGGACGCCGACCTCGTAGCCGAGCGGTTCGAAAAGCCTGCGCAGCAGCGGCTCCCCGCCCCGCGCGGCGACCACCGCAAGCCGCGCACGCAGCGGGATCGGTATCTCGGCGAGCGCCTGCCGCTCCTTGCTCCGGCCGCCGAGCGCGGTCCCGAACACGCGGCTGATCGCGACGCTCAGAAACGACGACGCCACGTACGGCCGGTCGTTGACGTACTGGCTCAGCCGGGTCGCCCGCCCGCGCACCAGCTCCACCGGATCGACCTCGAGGAGCAGCGCTGCGGTACAGCGCTCCTCGTCCGCCTCGGGGTAGAAGACGTGGGCGCGGCCGAACGCCAGCTCGACCTCCTGCGCCCGGGCCGGGTTCTTGTGCAGGAGGTAGCCCAGATCGGTCGCCGGGCGGTGGGTGGTGGTGACGGTGAGCAGCATTGAAACGAGCCTCGCGTCTGCGACGGACAGGGAGGATATCGAGAGCGGGCTCGGCGGGTGGTGGGCTACGCTGACGGCGATGAGCGTGGACACCGATCCGACCGCCCCCGCCCCGACGACCGGGCCGATCCGCGATCGGCTCAACGCCTGGCTCCTCGGCGCCGCCGAGCGGGAGATGCACCGCAACTACGGCCGGCGCAAGCGGGAGCTGTTCGCCGACCTGCCGCCGGAGCTGATCGAGATCGGCCCCGGCGCCGGCGCGAACTTCCGCTACTACCGGCTCGGCACGCGGGTGATCGGCTTCGAGCCCAACCGGGCCTTGCACGACCGGCTCCGGCGGGCGGCGGAGCGCCACGGGATCCAGCTCGACCTGCGGGGGCACGGAGCGGAGTCGCTCGACCTGCCGGACGCCTCCGCCGACGCCGTCGTCGCCACCCTTGTGCTGTGCACGGTGCCCGATCCCCGGAAAGTGCTCGCCGAGGTCCACCGGGTCCTGCGCCCGGGCGGCCGCCTCCTCTTCATCGAGCACGTCGCCGCCCCCGCTGGCACCGCCCTCCGCGCCATCCAGCGAATCGTCCGCCGCCCCTGGCGCTGGATCTCCGAGGGCTGCTGCGTCGACCGCGACACCGCCGCCGCCCTCGCCGAGGCCCGGTTCGGCTCCCTCCACGTGGAGCGGTTTGGCTTGACGACGCCGCTGCTGCCGGTTGTCCCGCACATCGCGGGCGAGGCGGTCCGGTGACTGCGCCGGCCGGGTGCTAGACTCTCCGGTGGAGCTTGAAGCGAATGCTGGAACCGACCGCCGTCAAGGCGCTTCCCAGCTATCGGATCTGGCTCCGCTATTCCGACGGCACCGAGGGAGAGATCGATGTCTCCGATCTTGCCGGCCGTGGCGTTTTCGCGATCTGGGAACGGCCGGGAGTCTTCGAGGCCGTGACCCTCGGACCCGGTCGGGCGATCCACTGGACCGACGAGGTCGAGCTGTGCCCCGACAGCCTCTACCTACGGCTGACGGGGAAGACGCCGGAAGAGATCTTCCCCTCACTCCGAGCCACCGGGGTTCGTGCCTGAGATCAGCCGCTTTTACGGCGTCGTGATCCGGATGTTCTACAGCGACCATCCGCCGCCCCACTTCCACGCGGAATACGGAGACGAGCAGGCGGTCATCGACCTTGAGACGCTCGGCGTGATCGCTGGCCGCCTGCCACCCCGAGCCATGGGTCTCGTCGGCGAATGGGCTCTGCTCCATGCCGACGAGCTGCGCCGGTGCTGGGACCATGCCCGAGACTCGCAGCCAGGGGCATTCGGCGAATACCCTCGAGTAGCACTGCCAGACTGCGCCTACGGCACCACCGCCGTCCCCTCGATCTCGACCTTCGCCCCGTCTTCGACCAGCCCCGCCACCTCGACCAGGGCCATCGCCGGGTAGCGGCGGCCCATCACGCTGCGGTAGGCGGCGCCGACGGCCTCGCGGTCGGCGAGGTAGTCGCGCTTGTCGGTGACGTAGACGGTCAGGCGGACGAGGTGCTCGGGGCCGCCTCCGGCGGCGCGGACGACGGCGAGGACGTTGGCGAGGGCGCGCTCGAACTGCTCGAGGAAGCCGGGGCCGGCGAGGCGGCGGTCTGCGTCCCAGCCGATCTGGCCGGCGACGAGGAGCAGGCGCCCGCCGGCCGGGGCGAGCATGCCGTGGGAGTAGCCGGACGGGGCGCCCAGCTCGGCGGGGTTGATCGGTTCGGGCACCGCACGTCCCAGCGGAGCGTCTCCGCCCTCGGCGCCGCTCATCCCTGCACCCCGCCGCCGTCGAGGACGATCGCCTGGGCGTTGATGCCGCGCGCGTCGGGCAGGCAGAGACGGACGGTGAGCCAGGCGACCTCTTCGGGGTCCATCAGCCGCTTCTGGGGGCTGGCCGACTCGAGGAAGCGCCGGGTGTCGCCGGCGTCGCGGCCGGTGCGTTCGACGATGCGGGCGATCGAGCGGTCGGTCATCGGCGTGTCGACGTAGCCGGGGCAGACGGCGTTGACGGTGACGCCGCGGGCCGCGACCTCGGCGCCGATCGCACGGGTGAAGCCGACCACGGCGTGCTTGGATGCGGCGTAGGCGGAGATGTACGGGGCGCCGATGCGGCCGGCGATCGAGGCGACGTTGACCACCCGCCCCCAGCCGCGCTCGACCATCGCCGGCACGAACGCCCGGGTGCACAGGAAGGTGCCGGTGACGTTGACCGCGAAGAGCCGCTGCCACTCGTCGAGCGTGATCGCGGCGAGAGGCGCCGAGCTGGCGATGCCGGCGTTGTTGATCAGGACGTCGACGGTGCCGAGCCGCTCGACCGCGCGGTCGTGCAGCGCCCGCACCGCTTCGGGGTCGGCGACGTCGCACGGCACCGCCCACGCCTCGGCGCCGCCCTCGCGCAGTTCGGCGGCGACGGCGTCGATCTCGGCTTCCGAGCGCGCCGAGACCACCACCCGCGCGCCCTCGGCGGCCAGCCCGCGCGCCACCTCGGCGCCGATGCCGCGGCCGCCGCCCGTGATCACCGCACCGCGCCCGGCCAGCCCTCGGCCGGCGTCGCCCCGCCCTGGCTCCGTCGTCTCCTCGCTCACGTGTTCCTCCTCGCGGTGCCGGTGCGCTCGGGCCGCGGCTTCAGCGTCGTCGTTCGCCCGCGGGCACCGCGCCCGCGGCCACCGCCTCGCTCGCCGCCACCCGCTCGCCGACCGCTTCGATCACCGCCTCCTCGAGGATCCGCCCCAGCTCGGCGATCCGCTCCCGGCCCTCCTCGGCGCTCGCCGCCGCCGGGTCGCCGAAGTAGGCGCGCGGGCCGCCGGCCTGCTCGAACGTGGTCCGGCCGTCGCGGATCGCGCGCGACAGCGAGGCCGGGTTGGCGGGCAGGGCGCGGCGAGCCTCTTCGCGCACCAGGCCGGGGCGGCCGGCGAGCACGATCGAGCCCTCGTAGCGGCCGGCGTGGCAGGCGCCGCTGGCGAACTCGTCGCCCAGCCGCTCCGCCCACGGCCGGCGGGTGAGGTCGGGGAAGGCGAGCGCGATCCGGCCCTCGGCGCCGACCTGTGAAACCGCCGCCGCCAGGGCGCCGAGGTGGGCCGGGTCGAGGTGGGCGTTGGCGATCGCCAGGCAGCGCCAGCCGCGGCCGGCGAGCGCGGCGGCGACGTCGACGACCAGCGCGGTGAGGGTCTCGGGCCGCACCGACACCGTGCCGGCGAAACCGTCCGCGAACGGTGCCGCGGTGTAGTCGATCGCCGGCAGCACCAGCGGCGACCAGCCGCGGGCGGCGAGCCGGCGCGCCCCTTCGTCGGCCATCGCCTCGGCGATCAGCCGGTCGGTGGCGAGCGGCAAGTGCGGCCCGTGGGCCTCGACCGCGCCGACCGGCAGGATCCCCACCACCTCCCCCGGGTCGAGCGCAGCCACCTCGGGCCAGGTCATGTCGGCGAGCCGGTGAGGGCGCGGGAGACGGCCGGCGGCGGGCTCCGGCGGCGCGGGCATGGTGCGGCAGGTTAGCACGCCGGCCGCCGCATCCCGGCGCGAGTGGCGGCCGGGTAGACTCCGCGCCCATGGACGAGCAGGCGCAACGCCCGCCGGAGGACGCGAGTCGCGAGGTGGATCCGGCGGTCGACCCCGCGGGGGTGAGCGGCGACCGGGGCCGCTGGGGCAAGGCGACCCGGGCGCCCGAGGAGGGGTGGTTCCTCGCCGGCCCGCGCAGCCGGTTCGAGGAGCTGGTGCGGGTGGTCAAGATCGCGGCCGAGTTCATCCACGGCTTCCGGCGGCTGCACTTCCTCGGTCCGTGCGTCACCGTCTTCGGATCCGCCCGCTTCGGGGACGACCACCGCTACTACGCGCTCGCCCGCGACCTCGGCGCCCGGCTGGCGCGGCTCGGCTACACGGTGCTGACCGGCGGCGGCCCGGGGATCATGGAGGCCGCCAACCGCGGCGCCCGCGAGGCCGGAGGCGCCTCGGTCGGTGTCAACATCGAGCTGCCCGAGGAGCAGGAGCCGAACCAGTACCTCGACACCTTCGTCGAGTTCCGCCACTTCTTCGTTCGCAAGGTGATGCTGGTCAAGTACTCGTACGCCTTCATCGCCCTGCCCGGCGGCTTCGGCACCCTCGACGAGATCTTCGAGACCGCGACGCTGATCCAGACCGGCAAGATCCAGAGCTTCCCGCTGGTGGTGATGGGCACCGACTACTGGCGGCCGCTGCTCGACTTCGTGCGCGAGCGGATGGTCGCCGAGGGGACGATCTCGCCCGGCGACCTGGACGCGCTCCTGGTCACCGACTCGGTCGACGAGGTGGCCGAGCACATCCACCGGGTGACCACCGGGCGCTTCGGCCTGGAGTGGCGCCGCGGGCCGCGCCCCCGACGGGCATTGGGCGAGCGGGGCGCCGGCGAGTGAGCGGAGCGCGGGCGGACGGCGCCGGGGGGGTGGAGGAGGACCCGGCGGGCGGCGCCGGCTCCGCGGCGGGCGGAGGCTTGCGGCCACGGCTCGCGGTGCTCGCCGCCGCGGTGCTGTTCTCGACCGGCGGCGCCGCGATCAAGGCGACCGATCTGGGCGCCTGGGAGGTCGCCGGACTCCGCTCGGCGTTCGCCGCCGCGTTCCTCTGGCTCGCCCTGCCGAGGGCGCGCCGTCGGCCGACCCCCGCGGCCCTGGCGGTCGCCGCGGCCTACGCCGCCACCCTGGCGCTGTTCGTCGCCGCCAACAAGCTGACCACCGCCGCCAACACGATCTTCCTGCAGTCGACAGCGCCGCTGTGGGTGCTCCTGCTGGCGCCGCGCCTGCTCGGCGAGGCCGCCCGCCGGCGAGACCTCGGGTTCATGGCCGCGCTCGCCGCCGGGCTGGCGGCGTTCTTCGTCGGCGCCGCCGAGCCGAGCGCCACCGCCCCCGATCCGCGCACCGGCGACCTGCTGGCGGTGGCGTCGGGGGCGACCTGGGCGCTCACCTTGCTCGGCCTGCGCGGGCTCGGGCGGCCGGCGCCGGTAGGGGCGCGCCCGCCGGCCGGGCGGGGTGCGACCGACGGCGTCGGCGGCGCCCAGGCGGTGCTGCTCGGCAACGCCCTGGTCCTCGTCGTCTGCCTGCCCGGGATCGTCGCCGGCTTCCGCGGGAGCGGCGGGCTGGCCGCGGCCGGGGCGGTCGACTGGGGGGTGGTCGGCTACCTCGGCGTGGTGCAGATCGGCGTCGCCTACGCTCTGCTCACCGGCGCGTTGCGCGCGGTGCCGGCGCTCGAGGCGGCGCTCCTGCTGCTCACCGAGCCGGTCCTCAACCCGATCTGGGCCTGGCTCGCCCTCGGCGAGCGTCCCGGGCCGTGGTCGCTCGCCGGCGGCGCGCTGATCGTCGGCGCCACCGCGGTCAAGACCTGGCTCGACGCGCGTTCGGCCGGCCGCCTGCGGCGCGGCGCGTAGCGGCGGTTCGGGTGAGCTGCTAGCCTCGAAGCATGGCGACGACGACGCCCCCGGCCGGCGAGTCGGAAATGCCCCGGCGGACTCTCCGGGTGGTCGGCGAGGAGCGGCCGCCGGGCGCGGAGGCGATGCCGGCGGCGCCCCAGGCCGCGGTGGAGATCTGGCGGGTGTCGCCCGCGGGCGCTGCGCGCGCGCGCGACGCGCTGGCGGTCGAGGAGCCGCTCGAGATCCGCCTGCGCGCCGGCGGCGAGGAGCGCACCGTCGCGCTGACCATGCGCACCCCCGGCCACGACGCCGAGCTGGCGGCCGGGTTCCTGTTCGCCGAGGGGATCGTGCGCGGCCGCGGGGACCTGGCCGGCGTCGAGCACCGGCCGGACGGGGAGGATGCCGGCCACGATCCCGGCAACGTCGTCGTCGCCGAGTTGGCCGCCGCGGCGCTGCCCGACCTCGCCCCGCTCGAGCGCCACTTCTTCGCCACCAGCGCCTGCGGCGTCTGCGGCCGCGCCGGGCTCGAGGCGCTGGCGCTGCGCGGCGCCGCCGCGCCGCCCGGGCCGGTGGTGCCGGCGGCGGTCCTCTCCTCCCTCCCGGAGGCCCTGCGCGCGGCCCAGGGGGTGTTCGAGGCCACCGGCGGGCTGCACGCGGCGGCGCTCTTCGACCCCGACGGGCGGCTGATCGCGGCGCGCGAGGACGTCGGCCGCCACAACGCCCTCGACAAGCTGGTCGGCCGGGCGCTGTTCGCGGGCGAGCTGCCGTTCGCCGGCCGCATCCTGATGGTGAGCGGGCGCGCCAGCTTCGAGATTCTGCAGAAGGCGCTCGCCGCCGGCGCTCCGTTCGTGTGCGCGGTGTCGGCGCCGAGCAGCCTGGCGGTCGACGTCGCCCGCCGCTTCGGGATCACCCTGGTCGGCTTCCTGCGCGGCGACCGGTTCAACGTCTACGCGGGAGCCGAGCGCGTGGCAGGTCTTGCAAGCGGGGTGTAAGGCCTACGCACGGAGCCGGTACTCCCGGCCGAAACCATTGATTCTACGGGTTCGCTCATCTGGCACGGGCGATGCAAAGCCCGGAGCGGGATGACCCGGCTCATGCATCGGGCGCGGGCGGAACGGTGTCAGCAGGGGAGACCTCTGTAGCGTGACCCGCAGGGCCGCGTCGTTCACTGGCCAGCAACGGGGGAGGCGTGTGCCCGCTCCGAGCGGCGAAGGTGGAGCAGAGCGGAACCGGCTGACCGGCCCACCGCCTGCCGGCGCGACCGCAGACGCCGCGGCCGCGGAGGCAGCGGCCGGTGCCGATCGACTCGACGACCTCGCCCCCCTTGCCGGACAGCTCGCGGGCGGCGGCGGCTGGCCGCGGGCGGTGTGGCTGGTGCCGCTGCTCGCCGTCGGCGTCTTCGCCGTCGATCTCGTGACCCCGGGCGTCGTCGCCGCGGCGGTGCTCTACGTCGGCGCGGTCCTGGTGGCGCTCGGCAGCCGCCGGCCGCGGGTGATCGCCGCCACCGCCGGCCTGTGTACGGTGCTGACCCTGATCGCCGCGGTGGTGCCGCCGCTGGCGGTGCCCCTGTGGCAGATCGTCGCCAACCGCACCTTGGCGCTGGCGGCAATCTGGGCGGTGGCGCTGTCGGGAATGGCGCGCCAGCGGGCGGAGGGCCGCCTGCGCGAACAGCAGGAGTGGTTCAGCACCATCCTCGGCTCGATCGGCGACGCGGTGATCGCCACCGATGTCGGCGGCCGGGTGGTCTTCTACAACCACGAGGCGGAGGCGATCGTCGGCCGTCCGGCCGGCGATGCGCTGGGCCGGCCGCTGGGCGAGGTCCTGACCCTGATCGACGAGCGGACCCGCCGGCCGGTCGCCGACCCGGTGGCGCAGGTGCTCGAGCGCGGCCGCACCGCCGGCTTCGCCGAGCGCACTCTGCTCGTGGGCGCCGGCGGAACCGAGGTGCCGGTCGCCGACAGCGGGGCGCCGATCTACGACGCCGAGGGCCGCCTGCTCGGCGTGGTGATGGTGCTCCAGGACATCGGTGAACGCGCCGCGGCGGAGCGGGCGACGCGCTTCGTCGCCGAGGTCGGGAGCGGCCTGGTCGGCGCCGTCGAGTCGGAGCGCGCGCTCACCGACGGCCTGCGCGCGGTGGCCGAGTACTTCGACGCCGGCTACGCCGCGCTGTCCGCCGGCGGCTCGCCGGGGGCCGTCGCGGTCGACCGCAGCCTGGGCATCGAGCGGCCGTGGCATCTGCCCTGGGCGGCGCTCGCCGCACCGGCCCGCGACCGGTTCTCGAACGGCCTGCCGCTGCTGGTCGGCGACGCCCGCACCGATCCGGCCACCGCCGAGACGTTCGACGAGACCTTCCGCCCGCTGCGCTGGCGCTCGCTGGCGGTGGTGCCGTTGGGCACCGGCGGCGACGCGCTGTGGCTCGCCGCCCGCCTGCCGCGGTCGTGGAGCGCTGCCGACGGCCGGCTGCTGCGTTCGGTGGCCGACCTGCTGGCGCTGGCCTGGGAGAGCTGCCGCACCATGGTCGCCCTGCGCCGCGCCCAGCGCGGCCGCGACGAGTACCTGGCGATGCTCGCTCACGAGCTGCGCGGGCCGATGGCGCCGATGCGCACCGACCTCAGCATGCTCGCCCGCCAGACCGATCCGCTGAGCGAGGCCGAGCGGCTGCGCGGCCGGGTCGAGCGCCAGCTCGGGCAGCTCGCGCGGCTCACCGACGGCCTGCTCGACGTCGCGCGCCTGACCCAGGGCAAGGTCAAGCTGCGCCGCGAGGCGATCGACCTGCGGCGGGTGGTCGAGGCGGCGGTCGAGGCCTGCCGCGCGACGCTCGCCGAGCGGCACCAAGAGGTCGCTGTGCGCCTGCCCGACGACCCGGTGGTGGTCGACGGCGACGCCGCGCGTCTCGAGCAGGTGGTGGTCAACCTGCTGGCGAACGCCTCCAGGTACACCCCCGAGGGCGGCCACGCCTGGGTCGCGCTCGCCGCCGGCGACGGCGAGGCCGTGCTCGCGGTGCGCGACGACGGCATCGGAATGACCCACGAGTTCCTGCCCCACGTCTTCGAGCCGTTCACCCAGAGCGAGCGCGGCGCCGACCGCGCCGCCGGCGGACTCGGTCTCGGCCTGGCGCTGGTCCGCCGGATCGGCGAGCTGCACGGCGGCCGGGTGGAGGCGGACAGCGCCGGCACCGGCCAGGGCGCCACCTTCACCATCCGGCTGCCGCTCCGCCGCAGCGGCGTGGCGCCCGGCGAGGACGGGGCCGGCCCGATGCCGGTGCCCGCGGCGCCGCTCAAGGTGCTGGTGGTCGACGACAGCCGCGACGCCCGCGAGAGCCTCGCCGAGTGGCTGCGCCTGCAGGGCCACGAGGTGATGACCGCCGGCCACGCCGACCAAGCGCGGGCGCTGGCGCGCGAGATCCGCCCCGACGTCGGCCTGCTCGACATCGGCCTGCCCGGCGTCGACGGTCACCAGCTCGCGCGCCTGCTGCGCGAGGACCTCGGCGAGATCCGGCTGATCGCCACCAGCGGCTACGGCCAGCCCGAGGCGCTCGAGCGCTCGCGCGAGGCCGGCTTCGACCTCCACCTGGTCAAGCCGCTCGACCTGCGCGCGTTGAGAGACGCGCTGTCTGTTTGAAGGGGAGTCGCCGCTTCGCGGCGCGCGCCCGTGGGCGCCTGTCCTGCGGCCACCGATTCGCTCGGGACGTGTCAGGATCGGCCGCGCAAAGGAGGGGCGATGCGACCGACGAGCGTGGTGATCATGGGGGCGGCGGGGCGCGACTTCCACAACTTCAACGTCCTGTTCCGCGATGACGAGCGTTACCGGGTGGCGGCGTTCACGGCGGCGCAGATCCCGGACATCGAGGGGCGGGTCTACCCGCCGGAGCTGGCCGGCCGGCTCTACCCGGAGGGCATCCCGATCCGGCCCGAGGAGGAGCTGCGGGAGATCGTCGAGGGCGAGGGGATCGACGAGGTCTGGTTCTCCTACTCCGACGTCTCGTACGACTACGTGATGCGCAAGGCCGGTGAGGTGATCGGTTGGGGCGCCCACTTCGGCGTCTGCTCGGTGCGCCGGACGATGCTCGAGTCGTCCAGGCCGGTGGTCGCGGTGACCGCGGTGCGCACCGGAGTCGGCAAGTCGCAGACCACCCGCTTCATCGCCGGGCTGCTGCGCGAGATGGGCAAGCGGCTGGTGGTCGTACGCCACCCGATGCCCTACGGCGACCTCCGCCGGCAAGTCTGGCAGCGCTTCGCCAGCTATGAGGACCTCGACCGCCACCAGTGCACGATCGAGGAGCGCGAGGAGTACGAGCCCCACGTCGACCGCGGCACCGTCGTCTACGCCGGCATCGACTACGCCGAGATCCTGCGCCGCGCCGAGCAGGAGGCCGATGTCGTGCTCTGGGACGGCGGCAACAACGACACCCCGTTCTTCCGCCCCGACTTCCAGCTCACCCTGCTCGACCCCCACCGCGCCGGCGACGAGCTGCGCTACTACCCGGGCTACACCAACCTCCTGCTCGCCGACCTGCTGATCGTCAACAAGGTCGACACCGCCGGCCCCGAGGCGGTGGCGCGGGTCGAGGCCAACGCGCGCGAGCACAACCCGGATGCGCCGATCGTCCGCTGCCGCTCGCGCATCCACCTCGAGCGCCCGGAGCTGGTGCGCGGCAAACGGGCGCTGGTGGTCGAGGACGGCCCGACCCTCACCCACGGCGGCCTCTCCCGCGGCGCCGGCTGGTTCGCCGCCCGCGACGCCGGGGCGGCCGAGATCGTCGACCCGGCGCCCTACGCCGTCGGCTCGATTCGCGAGGTCTACGAGCGCTACCCGAACGCCCGCGGCGTGCTGCCGGCGATGGGCTACGGCGAGCGCCAGATCCGCGAGCTGGAGGAGACCATCCGCGCCACCCCGGCCGACGTCGTGGTCGAGGGCACCCCGATCGAGCTGTCCCGTGTGCTGACCTCGGACAAGCCGATCGCCAACGTCCGCTACGAGCTGGAGGAGGTCGAGCCGGGGGCGATCGGCAGGGCGCTGCGGGAGGCGCTCGCGCTCTAGGTTCGGCGACCCGGCTCGTCGGATCGCACCCGGTTCAGGGTGCGCAGGAGATCGTGCCAGTAGGGAGCGCCGATGCTCACCAGGACCCCGGTCAGGAGCGAGCCCAGCAGCTCGTTGAGGAGGCCGCCGGGACCTAGCGGCACGGTCTCGTCGTAGATCCGGCCGACTCCGAAGTCGACGTCGCTGGTGAAGCTCTCCAACTCCTTCCTGAACATCTCGCGCTCTTTGGCCAGCGCGGCCTCGGACTCCGAGCCCTCGCCGTCCGCCTCGCCGTCGGCGGGTTGGTCCGCCGATCCGTCGTCGCCCGCGGCGTCGTCCTCCGCGGGTGCCTCCGTGCCGTCCACGTCTTCGGCGTCGCCGGCGCGCTCGAGCACCGCGGCCACGTAGTCGGGCTCGGCGAACTTCGCCCGGGTCTGACCGTCCTCGTAGAGCGTCTGCCAGATCGTGAAGGCGTTGATGTTGACGAGCAGACAGAGCGCCAGGCCGCAGGCCAGCGAGAGGTTCTTCATCCGCCGGGCGAAGATGTAGTTCAGCTTGCCCTTGTGGATCTCCACCTGTGCCTTCAGCGCGTCGAGCTGGCTCGCAGTGAGCAGCGGCCCCAGGAGCGCCTTGAAGTTGTCGGCGGTCAGGAACTCCTCGCCCAACCGCTTCCAATCGATGCCGTCGAACGGCCTGAACGTCTTGCCTCCGGACCTGAACTCCACGTCCTCGAGCTTCGTGCCGAGCATCCGAAGCACCAGCTTGCGGACTTCCGACTCGAGATGGCCGCTGTAGTAGTCGAGGTGGTTCTTGACCACCGAGGTCAGCGACTTCACCAGGAAGGAGAGCAGCAGCATGACCACCGTGAAGCCGATGATCGTCTCGAGCAGCGTGAACATGTTGCAGCCCCCAGAGACCGGCTACGACTTCGTCTCCGCTCCGGCGGCCGTTTCCTTCTCGGCGGCGGCTCCGGCGACGGCGGGCGCGACGGTCGCTGGCTCGAGGGACTCGGGGGTGACCGCGTCGGCTTCGGCCGCCGGAGCGCCGTCGAGCGCCGACAGCGGGCCGACCCCGAACACGTAGACGAACAGGGGGATGAGCACGCCCAGGGCGATGTATACGAGCTGCAGACCGCCGAAGCCGCCGGGTTTCCGGCTCTCGCCGAGGACGTAGGCCAGCACGAGGACAACCACCACGACGGCGGCGACGGACGAGCCGATCAGCCATCTGGATCGTGTCGAAGCGGTCATCGCCCCTCCCGGCGGTCAGCGGGCGATCCGGCGAGCCCAGCCCGGGTGCGCGTCGTCTCCTCGTTAGTCCTCTAGGTTCATGAATCCTAGCACGGCCCACCGCTGCCGAGGACCGACCGGGTCTCGACCTATGCCACCCGCACCGTGACCGCCCGCCCGACCGCCTCGAGGATCTCGCGCAGCGTGTCGTAGTCGGCGTGGCGCATGCGCAGCCAGGCGTTGGCCATGTAGCCGCCTTCGACCGGGGCGGTGGGGGTGCCGGGGGAGGGGAGGTGGGAGTCGAGGATCCAGTCCCCGTAGGCGCGCTGGACGTCGTCGAGACCGTCGTAGCCGGCGATCCGGCCGTCGCGTTCGGGGCGCAGGTTGAGCATGCCGGCGGAGAAGCGGCGCGAGGCGCGCGCGCCGGGGCGGCCGTGGACCAGGCAGTGCGCCCACTCGCGGTAGAGGTCGAGGTCGTTGGCGGCGGAGTAGAGGTCCCAGACGCCGACCCCGGGCGGCCGGCAGCCGATCTCCGAGAACTTGAGTCCCTTGGGTCCGAAGAACCACTCCATGTGGGTGGCCGAGGTGCCGATCCCGAGGATCCGGATCACCTTGCGGCCCAGCTCGCGCACCTCGTCGTAGCTGTCGGCCTCGATGCGGTTGGTGACCACCAGATACGGGTTGGGGAAGCGCCGGCGCATGGCGTCGAGCACCCGCGGGTAGTAGTGCGAGATGAACTCGTGGACCGGCTCGCCGTCGACCGACAGCGTGTCCCAGAAGCCCTCGTGGCCCTCGATGAACTCCTCGATCGCCACCGAGCCGCCGCGCCCGAGCCGGTACTCCTCGATCGCGTGCTCCAGCTCGCGCGAGCCGTCGACGCGCGTGGTGCCGGCGGCGCCGGCGCCGCTGCGCGGCTTGACGATCAGTGGATAGCCGACGTCCTGGGCAAAGGCGCGCGCCTCGTCGGGGTCGGAGGCGCCGGTCGACTGGGCGCACGGCACGCCGCCCGCGCGCAGCGCCTCCTTCATCGCCGGCTTGTCGCGGCACAGCCACGCGGTCCGCACCGAGGTGCCCGGGATGCCGCGCGCCTCGCGCACCTTGGCCGCCGGCAGGATGTGCGCCTCGACCGTCGCCTCCAGCCTGTGGACCCAGGGGCCGCGTTCCTGGGCCCGCTGGACCGCCTCGAGGAGAGCACCCTCGTCGACCACCGAGCGCACCTGCTCGTAGCCGTCGAGCCAGCCCTCGACCTCACCGTCGAGGTGCTCCGCCGGCCGCTCGCCGATGCCGGTGACGTGCGCCCCGACCTCCTTGAGCGCACGCACGAACTTCTTCTGGTTGTAGGGGAAGCTGGGCTCGATGAAGAGGACGTGCACGGCTGCCTCCTTGCTCGCTCCGGCTGCTCGGTTCAACTCCGGAGCCGCTCGTACAGCTCGACGTAACGCCCGATCTGCCGCCGCCAGGAGAAGTCCTGGGCCATGCCGTTGCGCATCAGCTTCTGCCATCCCTTGCGGTCGGCAAAGGCCGCCAGGGCCTGGCCGAGCGCCCAGCGGAAGCCGCGGGCGTCGACGTGTTCGAAGATGAAGCCGGTGCCCTCGCCGGTGGACGGGTTCCACTGGCTGACGGTGTCGGCGAGACCGCCGGTCCGGCGCGCCACCGGCGGCGTGCCGTAGCGCAGGCTGTACATCTGGTTGAGCCCGCACGGCTCGTAGCGCGAGGGCATGAGGAAGATGTCGGCGCCGGCCTCGATGCGGTGCGCCAGCTCATTGGAGTAGGCGGCGACGTGGCGCGCTTTGTCCGGGAAGCGGTGCGCCAGCGCCGCGAAGAAACGCTCGTAGCGGCTCTCGCCGGTGCCGAGCGCCACCAGCCGCAGGTCGCGCGCCGCCAGCGCCTCGGGGAGCGCGTCGAACGCGAGGTCGAAGCCCTTCTGGTAGGTCAGGCGCGATACCACGCCGAGCACCGGCGTGCCCTGGCGGTACTCGAGCCCGAGCGATTCGAGCAGCGCGCGGGTGTTCTTCACCTTGCCGGAGAGGTCGCGGGCGTCGTAGGGGTGGGGGATCAGGGGATCGTTCGCCGGGTCCCACTCCTCGTCGTCGATGCCGTTGACGATCCCGACCAGCTTGTCGCCGGCGCGCCGCAGCAGGTCGTCGAGGCCGAAGCCGTACTGCGGGGTCCGGATCTCCTCGGCGTGGGTGACCGAGACCGTGGTCAGGGCGTCGGCGTGGAGGATGCCGGTCTTGAGGAAGTTGAGCCGCCCGGCCGCGAGGTCCTCCTGGTGCAGGAGGTGCGAGACCTCGCCGAAGCCCAGCTCGCCGAGCACCGCCGCCGAGAACACGCCCTGGTAGCCGACGTTGTGCAGGGTCAGCACCGTGCGCGTGGTGCCGAACAGCCGGTCCCACGAGTAGGCCGTGCGCAGGTAGAGCGGCAGCAGCGCGGCGTGCCAGTCGTGGGCGTGGGCGATCTCGGGCGCCCAGCCCATCCGCTGGCAGCTCTCGAGGGCGGCCCGGGTCAGCAGCGCGAAGCGCCGGTGCTCGTCGTCGTCCGAGGTGTAGATCCGCGGCCGGTCGTAGAGCGCCGGGCACTCGACGAGATAGACCCACTGCTCGCTTCCCGGCAGCCGCGTGGTCGAAACCGAGAACCTGTAGCGGTGCGGCCCGAACGCGATCTCGATCCCCTGCAGGAAGTCGACCGGGTGCACCGGCCCGGCGCCGAGGTCGGCGCTCGAGTAGCCCGGCACGAAGGTCCGGACGTCGTGGCCGGCGCGCCCGAGCCAGCGGGTGAGCGCCGAGACCACGTCGCCGAGGCCGCCGGTCTTGGCGAACGGCGCCAGCTCGGCGCTGACCTGGCAGATTCGCACCGGGAAGGGGCCTCTAGATGACGGTGCCGGGCGGCAGTACGGCGCTGCGGTGGACGACGATGATGCCGTCGCGGATCGACCAGCCCTCGCCGTCGGCCTCCTCGAGCCCGGCCGCGTTGACCAGCCGGCTGCCGTCGCCGACCCGGGCGTTGAGGTCGACGATCGCGTTCTTGACCACCGCGTCGCGGCCGATGCCGAGCTTGACCTCGCCCCGCGGCTCGACGCCCTCGAACTCGGTCGCCCCCATGACGATCGAGTCCTCGACCTCGGCGCCGCGCTGGATCACCGCCCGCACGCCGACGATCGAGCGCGCGATCCGGCCGCCGGTGAGGATCGAGCCGTCGGCGACGATCGCGTGCGAGATCTGGCAGCCGGTGATCTTGGCCCCGGGCAGAAAGCGCGGGTGAGTGAAGATCGGCCGGTCGGGGCTGTAGAGGTTGAGCGCCGGCAGCGGCGCGGCCAGCTCGAGATTGGCCTCGTGGAAGGTGCCTATGGTGCCGATGTCGCGCCAGTAGCCGTTGTGGACGAAGGCGTAGACGCGGTGGTCGCCGATCGCCGAGGGGATCACCTCACGGCCGAAGTCGGCGGCGGTGGTGCCGGCGAGG